>ENA-OSIY01000083-OSIY01000083.1-marine-metagenome-genome-assembly--contig:-NODE-83-length-52657-cov-18.516337_pt1 | contig 52657 bp, 55 predicted proteins | sample MGYA00237884_ERZ534233 | MGnify/ENA primary metagenome ERZ534233 (study PRJEB26412, sample SAMN06343840) | marine metagenome | isolation source: estuarine water | place: USA: Columbia River Estuary... | reverse complement strand
AAACGCCAGGTCTATTAACAAGATCATAAGCATTAGCAATCTTAACGAATACATCATGCATAGCGTCAGCTTCTCTCATTAATCCATAATTCTCAAGATTTGTAATGAAAGTATTTGTCATAGAAAGAACTTTTTTTGCATCCATGCTGTTATCTCCTTTTCCCAAACTGAATTACTGGTTGTCCATTTACTTTAAGTCCAACAATGTTTTTTCCAGGATAATGAATAAATTCTATTGTCATCGTTGTATCAGAATTAATACTATAATTTTGTTCAAAATTTGGATCTGAAACAATTTCAATTAAATCTTTATTTCTTAAAAAATTGGTAAGAACTTCTTTTAAATAACTTTTATCAGGCATTTTAAAAATCTCATCGAGTTCTTTAACAATTACGTCTAGCTTTTCTTGAGTTTTTCTGATTCCTTCCACTGTGCTAGGATATACTTTTCTCCGTCTACCGCCAAACCCGCCCTGGCCCTGACCGCCACCAAACCAACCGCCTGAGCTTCGATTTTCGCTGCCAAATGATCCACCTGGTATTTTAGTTTCATCGCTTGCAGGGTTATTTCTTTCACCTATCTGTCTAGGACTATCAGATCCACCTAACATTTTAGCTTCATCGCTTGTAGGATTATTTCTTTCACCTATCTGTCTGACTTCATTAGTATTTTCGTTAGGATCTTCAACATCTACATCAATAATATCATCATCATTGTCTTCTGCAGAAAGACTTTCTTGTATTTTTTCACTATGATGTTTCATATATTGAGTTAAAATTGTAGTAACTTGATCAAAAGACTTAGTGAATTGATAATTATAATTATTGTATTTTATAGCTCCCAATTTTATTAAAACATCCAATGCTTTAGACACTATAGTTTTATCTAATTTAAGCTTTTCAATTAATTCTAAATCAGATGCTTTGCTTACTATCTTTAAATAATCTACTATTCTAAGCAAAGTTTTAATATCAAAATATTCGACTTTTGTAGGATCACCTGTTGAAGCGCCAGATCCAGTACTAAATGAAGGCCCAGATCCTTGAGGTGTACCTGTAGCACTTGAAGATTCAGATGATGTGCCTTCAGTTCCACTATAAGATGATGGAGTTGTGACTGTGATGGAACTTGTTCCAGGCCCAGGCATTGTAGAGGTTGTTGTACTTGCACTTTCTGGAGCTACTGATGGCCCTGCACTTGGAGCTTCTGAAGAAGATGGACTTTCGGATTGGATATTTGTAGGTATATAATGTCCATTTTCTAATTTTACTCTCCAGTTTCTATTACGGGTTTTAGTACCTGGCCCATATAAAACACTCAATTCTTCATCAGAAAGATTCAATGGTGTAACCTTTTCAAGATTTTCGTCAATCTCCTCGTCAGTCATGGCAGGCATCAAACCATTTTGCTTATCACGAATAAATCTATACATGGCTGCAAAAATATCATGTCCTTCTTGTGCAATCTTAAACAAATTCTTTTCTTCAAGTTTGTTGATTACATAATTGATACTAGCAAATACTTCTCTCATATTAAAAAAATCCTTAGAAACTTTTTTCTTACTTCCTTTGTTATAAAGTATCAGACCAGATTTCCTTTTTTGTGCTTATATGGTATAATTAGGTTGTTAAAAATCTGTAAAGAAAGTTCATGATTTTTCGGAACTTTGTATAATTTACAATATATTTTAATTGAGAGGTAATTAATGGGAAAGACTGTAGGTATTGACTTAGGTACTACTAATTCTGTAGTTTGTGTTTTAGAATCTGGAGAGCAAGTTGTTATTGCTAATTCAGAAGGTGCTCGTACTACACCATCTATCGTAGGTTTCTCTAAGACTGGAGAGCGACTTGTAGGAGCTCCAGCAAAGCGTCAGGCAGTATTGAATCCTGATCGCACATTTATGTCTATTAAGCGATACATGGGAACAGATCACCGTGTTGAGGTTGATGGCACAAGCTATTCACCTGAACAAATTTCTGCAATGATTCTTACTAAGCTTAAGAACGATGCAGAAAAGTATCTTGGCGAAACAGTAGATAAGGCTGTTATTACTGTACCTGCTTACTTTGATGATGCACAACGTACTGCTACTAAGAATGCAGGAGAGATTGCTGGACTTGAGGTTCTTAGAATTATCAACGAACCAACATCTGCAGCATTAGCATATGGTCTCGATAAGAATGCTAATGAGACTATTCTTGTTTATGATCTTGGTGGTGGAACTTTTGATGTATCTATTCTTGATGTAGGTGATGGTGTATTTGAAGTTAAGTCTACTGCCGGTGATACAAATCTTGGTGGTGATGATTTTGACGATAAGATTATGGATTATCTTGCTGCAGAATTTATGAAAGATAATGGCATTGATCTTAAGAAGGACAAGCAAGCTAATCAACGTCTTAAGGAAGCTGCTGAAAAGGCTAAGATTGAACTTTCTTCTTCTTTGACTACTAATGTTAATCTTCCATTTATTACAGCAGATGGAGATGGACCAAAACATCTTGACGTTAATCTTACTCGTGCCAAGTTTGATGACCTAACACGGGAACTTGTTGAACGTACTAAGGTATCTTTAAACCAAGCTCTTTCTGATGCTAATCTTTCTGCTTCGGATATTGCTCAGGTAATTCTCGTTGGTGGTTCTACTCGTATTCCAGCTGTTCAGGATCTTGTTAAGTCTATCACTGGTAAGGAACCTAATCGCTCTGTAAATCCTGATGAAGTAGTTGCAATTGGGGCTGCTGTTCAAGGTGGAGTTTTGAGCGGAGATGTCAAGGGGGTAGTTCTTCTTGATGTAACACCTTTATCGCTTGGTCTGGAAACTATGGGCGGTGTATTTACAAAGCTCATTGACAGAAATACAACTATTCCTACCCGTAAGGAAGAAGTTTTCTCCACTGCATCTGATGGTCAATCTGCTGTAAGTGTTAATGTCTACCAGGGTGAGCGAGAGATTGCTCAGCACAATAAGAAGCTTGGAGACTTTGAGCTTTCGGGAATCATGCCAGCTCCTAGGGGTGTTCCAAAGATTAAGGTTGCATTTGACATTGATGCTAACGGTATTTTGTCCGTCACCGCTAAGGATGAGGGAACAAATAAGGAAGCTAAGATTACAGTTACTGGATCTTCTAATCTTTCTAATGATGAAGTTGAGCGCATGGTTCAAGATGCTGTTCAATATGCTGAAGAGGACAAGAAGCAGAAGGAGAAGATTGAGCGTCATAATTCTGCAGACGGATTAGTTTATAGCGTTGAGAAGTCTATGAACGATCTTGGCGAAAAGGTAACTGAGGAAGAGAAGACTGCGATCACTGAAAAGATTACAGCTCTTAAGGATGTCATGGAGTCTGAGGATGAGGAAGCTTTCAATACAGCTTTGAACGAACTTCAGACCAAGGCTTTTGAACTTTCCCAAAGAATTTATGAACAGTCTCAGGAAAATCAGCCTCCTACAGATGAGAATATTGTAGATGCTGAATTTGTAGAGCCCGAAGTTGTTGAAGAAAGCCCACAAGGCTAATTATCATCGGAGAGAAAATTACCCCGGCAAAAAAGCTGGGGTAATTTTTTTGTAGATGATCATAATATATGGTAGAATAAAACATGTCTAGAGTTCTCTTGCTTAATTCAGATTATGAGCCTTTAAATATTTGCACCCTTCACAGAGCTATTAAGTTGATCATTGTTAATAAAGCTGATGTTCTTCATTATAGTGGTGATACTTTTGTTTCAGGTGGAGGGTTAAGTTTTGAAATCCCCTCTGTTATCAGATTAAACTATAAGGCTAAGAGAAAGTTTAGATCTGAATTTAAAGTTTCTCGTTATGGTATTTATGCAAGGGATAATTTTTCTTGTCAATATTGTGGTCAAAAACATATTGATTTGACGTTAGATCATATATACCCAAAGCATTTAGGTGGAGTTACATCTTGGCAAAATTTAGTAACAAGCTGCAAGAAATGTAACTATAAAAAAGCTGGCAAAACTTTAGAGAAATCAGGTATGAATTTATTATCTAATCCAAAAGTACCTAGATATTCTTTTAGCACAATTTTAAGTAAACATAAAGATTCAATAGATGAAAACTGGAAATATTATATCACAATTTAAAATTCTTATATTTGTTTTTGTATTTGGAATTTTTCTTGGATTTTTGGTTAATTACAAGCCAAAGCCTCAAGAAACTGAATTATCTCAACAAGAAATATGTCAGAATCTTGAGGCTTACATGAAGACCTTAGATAAGAAAAAGACTAAGGAGTAGGCATATCCATAGGTGCAGTCCATTCTGGTGTTTGAAGGATTGCAAGAATCTCGTCATATGTGTAAAGCTCACTCTTTGATTCAAGATCTGCCAAGAAAGTTGGTTCAGCACTTTCCCACTTAACGAATGTCTTTGTTCCATCTACACTCTTTCTCAAAGTGTCAGCAGATGTCTCAAGTACTTGTGTGAAGTCAACCTTTTCAACTTCATCTACATCGAAAATTACAAATGTTCTATCCATAATATTAATTCCTTTTTTATTTTTATTTATACAATTTTAAGCATATTTTAGCTTAACTTTTATTCTACAAGAAGTTCTCTGAGTCATTTGTCTAGGCTGTCTGAAACTATCAAAGAGTTTCTTCTTTAATTGAGTCAGAGACTGAACAAATTCTAGATATTCTGGAGAATTTGTGTTTCCAGACCATTTCCAGAAGTTAGCATTTTTATCACTACTAAATAGTCCACTTGCAGTTCCTAATGCATTGTTTGGCATTAAAGCTTGAGAAATTTCATTTTTATATCTAGCTGGAGATTCAAAATATACCCAGTTTTTTTGAATAATAAAATCCATTACTTTGGTTACTTCAGGATTTGATGAAACAACAGACAGATCTTGTTCAGCAATTTGCTTTGTTTTCTTCATCTGCTCTGCGTTATCGAAACCTTCAGCTTGTGCCATCCAATCTTTTGATTTACCTTGTACTAAATCTGCTGCAAGGTTTAAACCAAGAATAATAGTGCCGACAGGTGCTGCCACTGGAACAAGCATACAGGCGTTACCAATTATATTAATTACTCCTTGAGCGATATCCATGCGAATATCTGCTTTGTCTTCTTCTGCAGCACTCTTTAGTTGATTAGAATAAGCTATTACCTCTACAGCGCCAGCTATGATACCAAGAATAGGTAATCCTTTTGACATACCCCATTCTAAAACTTGAATTACTTTACCGATAACAGGAATTTCAGCTGCCATTGCTTTCAGGGCGGTAAAAACACCATTACCTTTTTGCATAGTAGCTTTATCAAATTTTAAAACGTTTTCAGCAACTTGAATTTCACTTTTAATTGCTTTTGAATTAAACATAATTGCATCAATTTGATTAGCTTCAAGACCTTTAATAGTTTTTAATACTTTTGAGGCTTCATCCATTTGACCATTATTCATGAATCTCAAAACATCTCTAAATTTTGAAGGATTAGCGTTAATAACTTCTTCAGAAATACCAGTAAGATTTTTAAATCTTTCTAATGTATTTAACCCAGACCCAATAGCTGGAGCATTATATTTTGTAGCATTTTGAAGAATTTTCATCTCTTCTGCAGTAAAAAGCGCACCTGGTTCAAATGTTTTTAAATATGAAAGTAATTTGCCTTGCCTAGCTGCTAAAAATTTATTATTACCAATTAATTTGAATAATTCTGCTGCTTTAGTATTGCCAAGTTTTGCAAATACATTAATCATCTGATCAACACTAGTCAATTTATAAGAAGTAATTATTTGTTGAAAATATTGAGATTTAAAACCTAAATTAACCAGCTGCCTTAAATAATTATATGCACTATACAACTCAGCAGTATTGCCAGTCAATCCATAGAAATCACTTGTATTCTCTTTTGACTCTTGTTGAGATGCTGCTTGTTCTTGTGCTGATTCTTCGGCTTCTTGTGCTAGTCTATAAAACCCTTGACGATCTAATGAATCTGCAAGTCTTAACAGTTCTAAGGAATTAGTCATTAATCGCCTTCTCTTCCTTGATAATACTCAGGCATATTTGGAGTAGCTAAATTTGGTCCAGAAACAGGCTCTTTAAATCCAATAGAGCTTTTAAATTCTTCCCATACATTATCCCAATTAAATTGATCATAAGTAAAATTCAAAGATGTCACCACAGGAGATTGAACTTCTAATGAAATTTCATAATCTGGATCTACCATTGCTTCTTCAGGATAATCTCCAAGAAGACATCTTAAGATTTTCTCAAAATTCATCTCATTTAAATTTTTAGTTTGGAATGCTGCATAATTTCTGTTGATCTCAGCTCTAATCCATCCATAGTTTTCAATTGCAAAAGTTACAGGATCTTTAAAACCTTCTAATGTTTTTTGGCTTTGAATTAACATAGCAGGATGGTTATTGTTTTGTTTTGTAGAATTCCATACAATAAAATGATCAAAAGAGGCTTCGTCAGCCCAATCATCTCCATAATCAGATTTAAGATCAATAATATAATCTTCTACACCTTCAGGGCCATATGCGCCTTCATCATTAATGGATTGATCAAATAATTCCCTGGCATTTTCTATAGAGTAAATTTCATCTTCGAAATAAATACCCAATCTAGATATCATTTCTTGTTCAGCTACCATTGCATGATTTAAATCACCAACATCACCATCTGCATAATGAGTGGAACCGCCTTCGTCAATCCAGAATTCACCACGATTTAAAGCTTCTACAATTTTATCAGCAGTACGATATTGACCTTTATAATCTAAATAACGGCATAATCTTAAGAGTTCGGAGTATCTTGTATTAACACCAATAAAAAAGCTTTTCTTTGTATTTTTCTTTTGCTTTTTCTTATTCAATGTTTTATTTGCTATTGCAAATGCAATAGACTTGCGTTCTTTTTCACTTAGCTCAGGATAGAACGATTTATCTTTTAATCTTTCGGAAACAAAATCATCTACGAACTTTGGCATAATAAAAGACACTCCTGAAGTTATTTTACAAGAGTGTCTGTTTAAATTCCTTTTAGCTTTCTGAATTTCTAAATCCTAGTTTATATAAATAATCATAAAAAGGATCAGATTCTTCTGCATTAGGTTCAGGTCCAGCTAAAAATGGAATAATTGTGTCTTGAATATACTTCTCAAAAGACTGTAGATTCAGTTTAGTTTCATGCCATATCATTCCACCCATTAATCCATTTTCATTAAAAGATTCTGGCTCGTATACAATTAATCCAGATTTGTATATATTCATGCTTACACAAAATTCATCATAAGGATTTTGGAGAGCAAATGCATATGAATTAAGTTGAAGATTATATTTCTTAAGCAAATCAGGATCTGTAAAACTTGTCTTCAAATCTATCAAATAGTTTTCAGATCCATTTGTATAAATTCCATCTAGCTTTCCACGTAGACAAACTTGAATATCTGGAAAATCTGGATTTACAATAGGGCGTGAGCAAACAGCAGCATCTTCAAATTTAAATTCAAAATCATTAAAGATATCTGTATTTTTGATATTAGGTTTTTTAGTACTCTTTAGATAATTTTTCATACCCGCATCAATAACATTAAAAATACCAGGCATTGGAAGAAATGGTCTACGAATATTCTTCATACACTTTTGATGAAAACCCCATTTTGATTGCTTATAAAGAAATGCAAAATCAGATGGACTAATGTAAATAATCATGTCTTATTCTATCTGTTTTTGGGTATAATACAAGTACCTAGTTAATAGGGGTAGGAAAATAATGGAAGAAAATACAGACCCACAAATTTTGCATGATGATTATTTGATGCTTGTTGCTAAGCGTCAAGTTGTTTTGGAGCTTAAGGCTCAGAAGTCAGACATTCTTGATTGGCTTATTAGTTTCGAAGAGAATTTGAAGCAATATGAGCAAGCCAAGGAGCGAAAGGCAAATCTTGAAAATGACATTATGAAGGCACAAGATGATTTGCAAGAATCTTTCAAGTTAGTCATTGAGCCTCTTGGTGTTGAAGGAGAGTTTAGTATTGCAGATACCGAACCACATTATGTTCGTTCTGTAGTTCCGCCAGTAGTTGATGAAGAGCCAACTGCAGAGTAAACAAAAAACCCCAGATTATACTGGGGTTTTCTTTTTCTTATTTTCTTTAGCAATCTTTTCCATCCTGAATGCTTCATAAGGATGTCTATATCTTACAATTTTAATTTCACATCTTGGATTTGCTTTATCGATAGAAATTGCATGCGTATCGTCAGAAAGCCAATGGATCCACATATCGTTTGAAATTACACCAAATTTTTCAAGAATGTCACCAATAGCTTGAAAATATCCTGTAGAGTCTCCAATAATATAAGAATCTAAATAGACTTTGTAGTAAATTCCAATTCCACAATCAATAGGTTCATTGCCAGCATTTTTCCAGATGTTTTCGCAATGTTCTCTACAATTCTTCTCATACCTCTCGTAAATGAGAGAAGGGAGAATTTTAGTCATTCTTCCTATTCTGACAACTCTTTGAGAAGTTTTTTTAGTAGCTGGTCTACCTGGAATAGTAAAAGTTAAAATTTCTTGATAATTTTCAAGGCTGTCATAAGTACACATTAATTACTTTATACAGATTAAGATACAGATGTAGTTGGCCTTGTGTATGTCTTGAAGTCTATAGTAATTTTAGTAATCTCATTAGGAGACATATTTCTTGTAACATTGGCTCTCATAGAAGCAGAACCTAGATAAATTTCTCTTTGAGCTGATCGAATTGTTGTACTATCTGAATCTGTTCCTGCGACTCCGATTGCCATTTGTACATTAACAGCATTAAGAATACCAGGACCAGTAAATGAATTTTCTTCAGAATTGTAACCGACCTGAGGATCAATTTCAAAAGATCTAAAACTTGCTGGAGCTGCCATAATTGTCATAGTCCCTGAAATAGAATAATCTTGAACTGACAAAAATGGTGTTTGAGAATAGAAGCCAATAAAATAATGCTTTTGGATGTTACAAGTGAAATTAATTTTTGCATTCAATACTGGGAAAGATGTATATGATTGTGATGCTGTGTCAAAGAACGAAACATAAAAATCATAAAATCTAGCAACTCTTCCAATAAAGTCCGGTAGTGCATTATAATTATCAGGTGCATATACTCTTAAAAAAGGAGGAGAAACATCAATATAATTTCCATTTCCATCAATAGTCTTGTATGTTTCTGCGTTCAAGGTACGAGACATTGGAATAGGAGACAAATAAGTAATATTACATTTACCACCACTTTGATCAACTGTAATGTCAGCAGATTGCATCAAAAAGGTTAATGTTGGATCTAAAAATGGAGATCTTGTAGCATTAAAAGAATAAGATAATAAATCAAAAATATCTGTGTATCTATTAGAATATCCAGTAGCTTGATTGATAATTAACACTGGTGCTCTAACTGTGTTCTCCCAAATAATCCCACCAGCATCCATTACATGAGTTCCGTTTGAACCCTGTATTAGTTTCTTTTCATTTAATTCTTGGGTCTGTTGTTCAGTCCAATCTTCAACAATACGAATAAGACTTTGATTATTGAGATTTTGCTGAAACAAATACCATGTTGAAATAAGCTGTGGAGCTAGAAGTGGCATAAAAGATCCTATTCTCGATATCTTGCATACGTTTCAAATGTCACGGAAACTGTAGTTAATCCGCCATTTAAATTGAAGGTAAGGCTATTTTTTAAATTAATTTGCCCTAGATTTAAATATTCATTTTGTATTTGTATCGATACATTTGCTTGTTCTGTAAATAAAGCGTTGTATTCCTGCTCAATAACTGAAAAGCTTGTCCATTCACTTACAGGTATTAAAATCTCAATTTTTCCATTCAATTTAAAGAAATTAACCCCATAAAAAGGCATACTGGTCATTGAATTTATGAAATAACTTTTTGAATAATCAAAGTTTCCTGTAATATCAGCCGACATTAATTTTAATTGAGTACCGTTAACATAAAAATTAACATCATAAAATTTGATACTTCTAGCAATAAAATCTTTTGAAGATAATTGCTTTTTCTCATCATCAACTGATAAAGTATTATTAAAATAGCTTCCTAGATTACCTATTAAATCTGTGTCTATTTCAACATCATTCTCAATTTTGATAGTAAATTTTCTCATTAGGTGACTAGAATCTAATGGATATTCTGTGCCACCATAATTTAAATGATTTAATAAGTAGTCGTATTTTTCTTTAACAAATGTAAATAAATCTTTATGAGTTCTTGAGTCACTTGGAACTATGTTATTAATGACCAAAACAGGGCTCATTAATGAAGTACTCCAGTCTAATTGAGATGGAGTAATTGACATAGAACCAGCATGGCCAGCTATTAACTGATTAGGCTCAGAAGATGTTACTAAGTTTTGGGTGCATGTCTGAACTAAAACAATATTATTTGTATTGTTTAAATCTTCTAAATAATACCATTTAGAAATATATTCAGTACTAAGAAGAGGCATATTTTCTAATTAACTTAATTCTTTCAACTGATGTTTTTAATTCCATGATATTAAGATCTCTTTGTAAATCATTTGTCTTAATTCTAAGTTCAACATCTGAAATTTCAGTATTCATTACTAATTCTTTCAAATAATCAAAACCAGCTAAAATTCTTGCAAATCTTTTTTGTTTTTTAGCTTGTTCAAAATTATCTTTAATTTCTTTCATTGGAGAATTATTTAAAGATGCTCTCATTTCAGCAATTTGTCTTAATTTATCATTTTGGTCAGGAGTATTGTTGTAGTTTCCTAAGATTTCTTGTTGATCTGAATTAAGTTGCTTTAGGTATTCACTATGAGCATACATAGATTCAGCTGTAAAACTATTTACTGATGATCTTTCTACAGCGACAGTTAAGACCTTAGACATTAAGAAGTTAGCTTTGATAACATCTAAATAATCTAATTGTTTTCTCTTTTGATCAAATTCTTTTGGGGTCGAAAGATATCTAGCTGCTTCACTGTTTGGATTTTCTGCTGCGACTTTTTTAAGTAAATTCATAGCAGCACATGTATCATCATTACATCCAGCAAAATCATAAATGATAAAGTGTTGATCTAATTTTTTAGCCGCAGATGTAAATGGTGATCTTGTATCTTCGTCAGTAAAATAAAGGGATGCTGAACCAATCATAGACGCTACAGCAGGTTGAGCAACTTTTTTCCAATCAGAAGTTGCATTATAGACATCTTGTTCTTTAACTGAAACGCCTGTCTTCATGTCTTTAGAAATTGAAATTCCACCAACATTTACATTAAATTGATGAGGCTTGCCATCTGGACCAATAAATTGTTTTTCTCCATATAGTTGCTTGTATTCATCAGATTTTGTTCTACCTTCTAAGTATTCACCAGTGAAGATAATCTGCCTCTTGATAGTCAATTCACCACCAGAATATTCAATTACATCTGCAGGTAAGAGAAAATCTGTTTTGATTGTACTACCCCATGGATATTCTGTAGGCATTTTCATGTTAGATTCATAAGGTAGTGGATTGAGATCAAACTCTTCTCTAAGAACTTTATATAGTTTTGCTTCTTTGAATGATCTTACATAAAGATTAAAATCAGAATAAACTGGATCTTTCTTAAGCTTATCTACTCTTTCAACAATACTTGGCAATTCACTATAACCAGCTTTAACTAAAATATCTTTAAATCTTGATCTATTGCTTCTCAAAATTTCAGTAAATAAAGCTCTTAATCTTCTATAATTAGGGTCAGTTAAAATTGGATTGCCTTCTAATTCTTTAGGATCAGTTAAAACATATAAAATTCTATCGTCGTCAAATCCCTGAGAAATTGTTTCTCTGACTTTTTCAACAATAGCTTGGTCAGTTTTAAGCATTCTGTCAAAATTATCAGTATTTTCAATGCTGCCAGATTTATTTTCAACTTTCCAATACGAAATAGGTCCAACTAAAGCTGATAATTGGTAACCTGATTGTTCGATAAGTTTCCATGGATCTTCTTCAATTTGCATTTCATTTTTTGGTAGATGCTCTAACTCATATGGATTACTACCTCTCATATATTGAGTCCAAGATTCTTTTGCTTTATTTCTAATACCAGTTAAATATGAAAACACAGCTTTTGAAGATTCAACAAAATTACCCATAGTTTCAGGAAGTGGATTTTTTTCTAAAATTTTTGTTGAAAAATAGGAATCAATTCCACTAAATCTATTGGCTAACAATTCAGGATTTTTTTCAATGTTAGCTGGCTGTGGAATATTTCTAATTAATACTCTTACTTCATCTTCAGACAAGTTACCAAACATTCCAGAAATTTTAGCCATAAACTCTTCAAAAGAAGCCTTGGTGTCATCTAAAATTCTTATCTTTTCATCATCTACAAATGTGCCCCAAGTTTGTTTTTCAGGCTCAGTAGTGATTGAAATTTCTTTAAATAACTCTTCTGTTCTCTTCTTTGCTAAAATATACAATCTTCTTAATTGAGGAATAACTGCAACATTAATGCTTGACATGACCTCAGATAAGATTTCAGAAGGGTCATAATCAGATGTTTTAAGTTTTGAAATTTGCTTTGTTAAATCTTGGACAGGTTTTCTAAATCTTTCAAGCTCCTCAGCAATAATTTCATTTTGATAATTCTTGATTGTAGTGCCGAGAAGTCTATAAATATCCCTTTGAGTAATTTCTCCATTTTGTAACATAGGAGCCAAAGGAGCCAATTCTGCCCTAAGCTGATTCTCTAAATCTTGTGCGGTTGGTTTTGCTGCTGTTTTTAATTTCGAAAGATTGAATTTCATGACTTGACCTAAAAGATAAAAAATAGATTTTTCAGAAAAAGTATTTTATCTGTGATTTGTTTTTTAATTACAACTTACAGGCTTTCTTTTCCTTGGATGGGTTGAGATGTTTTGTTATTCTAAGTTATTATTGTACTGCTTTTAAATATTTTCAAATACAACAAAACATTAGAATTTTATCCATTCATACAATATTGGAAGATTATTAAATTAGATAGATTGTGTAATTAATTAACAAATGAGAAATCTCTTTGACATTCTAGAGTCTTCTGAGTATAATACAATTTGATATGGAAAACTTCAATCTTGTTCGTGGCCGTGAACGTTTTGTGCAATTGATGAATGAACTTACAAATTCAGAGAACTCAACTGGCATGAAATTGTTCACTGAATTACTATCTGTTAATGTTGGCGTAATGGAAGTGGGTAAACTTGAATTTGATGAAAATGATAATGTAAAATTTAATGGGTTCAATCCATCATTTAAAAAGCTAGCTTATAGCGTTCTTTATACCTTACAAAATAATCAAAATGTTTCACTTTCTGATATTTTTAAAACTTATCAGAGCGGTGATTATAATGCTCTTATTCCAAAAGAAACTTCAAAAGCGTCTGAAGACAATCAAAAGCTAAATCTTGAAATTCAAGAAAATTCTGATGAAATGTCTAATTATGAAACGGTAACCACAGAAGATGGCCAAGATTTCCTTATTGATATGCTCGATTTATTAGAGGATATGACGGAAGAAGAAATGTCAGACGAAGGTTTAAGAGCCAATGGAATGTTCAAATGGAATGAAGAGGTTAATTCCACTACACCATATGCTATTAATAGTCCTAAATCTCTCAAGAGAGGCAAGATTATTCCTTGTGATGATAATAGTTGGCAAATTGAATGTCCTCACACTGGCTCTAGAAATGTTTATAGGATATCTACCTCAGTTTATGCAAGCGTTGAAACCGATCAGCCTTTTTATGTAAGTATTTCATTACCTGATTTGGAGATCTAACCTCTTTTAGCTGAAATTTTCGGAAAGCTTGAATTGTTTTCATTTTGAGGCGCTAGAGAAATTAAGTTGATTAATTCATCAATCTTTTTTCTAGCGCTTTCTGTTTCTGCAGGGTCAGTAGAAATATTTGTCACTAATGCCCTTAATTGATATAGTTCTGTAACTATCATATCTCTATCAATTTTAATAATCATATGGATCTCTCTCTTTTAAATCATGAATCTCTTACTCAAGATTCTAACAAATTTCATGCAATTCTTTTTGCCAACAATATTCTTACATCTTGTGGATTCCTTATAGACATTAAAAATTTTTCTATCAGCAATCAGAAGCAAGTAAGGATTATATACAAAAACAATTCACTTGGCTTCATTAAAAAATTCTATAAAAATGATAATAAAGTTATTTTTCAATTTGAGTCAGACTTACAATTAGATCAACTAGGTTTTTTAATTTACTTTAAGAAATCAGCTTTTGAGTGTATCCATTGCAAAAAATATTTCAATGTGAGTGATTTGCATGATAAATGTTGTGAGCTTGTTCATAGTCCCATTCAATTAGTGAACCCTAGCTTAGACCGTATTGAAATTTATAGTAAGATAACTCCATTAATGAATTATCAACCTAAAGAAGAATTTATCTCATTGCACTTTGCTACTATTATGGATAAAATATTACTGGACTAATTATGAACAAGATTAAAACACTTACACTTGAGAATTTTCAAAATCATTATCATACTATTATAGATTTCGACAAAAACATTAACCTTATCACAGGCACAAGCAATGGAGGCAAAACAGCTATCAATAGAGCTATGAATTTTGTCTTACATGATGAATTTGATAAAGGCTTTGTAACTTTAGGTTCTCAATTTACAACAGTTACAATAGAACTTGTAGATGGACGCAAATTTGTCAGATCTAAAGGTTCGTCAAAAAATGTATTTACTTACTATGCACCTGATGAAGAACCACAAGAATTTCACAACTATGGCTCTAAATACAATGATTCAATTAAAAAGCTTATTGGTAACAGTGATATTATTGATGATTCTGGCCTAGGTTCTTTAGCATATTTAGGACAATTTACACCACCTTGTTTAACTAGTTTGTCTTCCACAGAATTACCAAGATTTATATCAAGACTTATCAAACTTGATTATTTTGATTCATGTAGTAAAAAGATGAACACTGAAGCCAATCAAGTTGAAAGCAAGATTAAAGACGACTTGACTACTCTTTCTGAATTAAATGAAAAGATGAAAGACTATGATAACTTAGATGACAAACTTATCGATCTTAACAGAATGTCTTTGATTTATGAAAATTGCTCAGTTAAACAATCTAATCTTGAAATCTTAAGTGACTTTTATCAAACTGCATTAAATAACATAAGGCAGATTAAAAATACAAAGAAAAGCTTAGATTTCCATCAGGGTATAGCAAATCATGATTCTTTATTTCAATCTATTAAAGAAAGCAATAAGACTATAGAATCACTGGTCTCTTTTCAAACAAATTATAATAAAGTCTCTAACAATATCAATAATTTGAAGAATAAGAAACGAATTTATGATAGTATTTTGTCAAGTGCTAATGTTGATCATTTTGAAAACATTAAGTCAAAAATGTCATTATATAGATCATCAAAGGAAATGGTTAAAAAACATGAAGATTTGAGCCTAAAAATCAACAAGAATCGTGTTGAACTTGAACGATGTAAGTTAATAACTGATAAAAAGATTGCTGCTCAAATTAAATCTATCAATGAAAAGAAAGATGCTTTGGTAAATATTAATAATTTCTATTCAACATGCAAGAGCCAAATAGTCTCTTATAGCGAAGTTAAAAATTCATTAAAAGCAAAGCAAGATGAAATTGATTTCTTTCATTCTCAAATTGAAGAACTAGAAAAACTTAAGTCTATGAAAACCTTTGAGTGTTCAAGTTGTGGTACAGTAAATTTAATTGGAGAAGAAGTTGAGTAAATTTAAGGTTTTATTTGTTGGGGATAATCACTGCGCATCTAAACAACCTCCTGGAAGATTGGATAACTATTGTGAGACTTCTGCTAAAGAATTTCTAGAGTGTCTTCAAATTGGGCGAGATCAGAAAGTCGATGCTGTTGTTTTTCTTGGAGATATTTTTGATAAAACCATTGTGCAGCCGACAATTGTTTCTAAACTTTTACATGCTTTAAGAAGTGATGAAACTGGTAAACCATGGCCATTTAAATCTTATGCAGTTATTGGGAATCATGATATTGGTCACAACATGTCTAATCTTCCAATGTCTAGTTTGAATACATTATTTTCAAGCGGATTATTAGAGTATTGTGAAAGTATTGATCATCTAGGAATCTATTTGGGACATTTTTATCCTAAACTAGATTCTGACATTAGAGCTGGTAAACTACAAAATGTAAAATATCCTATTCTTGCTCTACATGCTTCTTTAATGACAGTTCCAGCAAGAGACTTTGAAGGTGTAATTTTCAAAGACACTAGTTTTCATCCAGTAACTAAATTGGTAATAAGTGGACATATTCACTCTCCTATGCAACAAAAAAGAGCTGATGGTGTTCAATTTATTAATCCTGGAAGTGTTGGTCGTTACGCCATGCAGCCAGAAGTCATTTGCCGTGATATTAATGTAGTTTCTGTTGTTTATGATCTTGATGGTACTATTTACAATGTCGAATATCATAAACTTGAGAGTTCTTTACCAGCTGAGATTATCTTTAATTTTTCAGCTAAAGAAACAAAGAAGAAGGAAATTAAATCGAATAGTGCTTATATCCGCAAGCTTTCAGAAATTGACATGAAAAAATTCAATCTTATTAATGATCCTATTCAATTAATTAAAGAATATGGTAAAGAAAATAATATTGAAGAAGACATTATAACATTGTCAATTGAAAGAATGCGTGATACTATTTACAGCGAGGAGTAAAATTATGAATTATGTAGAAGAAATCGAAAAGATTAACACAAAGATCTCGGAAGCTAAGGGTGCAACAAAAACTCTTAATGAACAATATGAGATATTACTTAAAGAAAAGACAGATCTAGAGAATGAATGCCAAAATCTTTATAATTGTCTTCCAAAGATGCTTAAGGAAAAGATTGATTCCCTTACCGTTGAACTTGAAGAAGAGATTACTAAACTAAATCAGAGCATCGAGAGCATTGAAAATGAATCTGATTGAATGTAAAAATTTCTTAGATGATTATAAGGTTGACTTGAATACTCAGGTCAACCTTAGAGACGATTTGATGCAAAGAATTAAATCGTTAGAATCCAAGATTTCTGATAATAAATCTCTTAAAAATAAGCTTGTAAAATCTATTGCCCTTTTGAATAGAATTGCTCTTGAGAAGAAGAAAGAATTCTTTGACTTTCTAGAAGTTACCGCAACAACTTTTATTCAAGAGATTTATGGTGATGATTATGCTGTTTTCTTTGACACACATGATGAACAAAGAGAAAAAGGCAAGAATGATTTTAAATGTGAGATTAGGATTAGGTCTGTATATAATGGCGCTATCTTAGAAACAGGCGTTGTAAATTCTAGAGGCGGTGGTTTAATTGAAGTTGTCGGGCTAGCCTTTAGTTTTGCTCTGTTAAAGTTTAAGGGATATCAAGGACCTGTATTATTGGATGAAACCCTTAAACATCTTTCTGCTGACGACAAGATTATTAAATTGGCCAGTTTCCTTAAAGAATATTCTGAATCCGAGAATATCCAGTTAATATTTACATCTCATAGAGTAGATGTATTTGGTAAACCAGCTAATCAAATTTTTCAAGTAAAGCATAATGAAGAAAAACATGCTCTTGTAGTTGAAATGAATTATGATGATTTGATGAATGAAATGAATTTATCAGAGGATATTGAAGCAATAGATGAGCGATGAATTGTTAGAAATGGTTAAAGAAATTATGACTACCCCTGTTCCTGAAAAAGAAAGCTTATCTAATCCTTTTAAAATTACCAGAACTAGGAAAGTATCATCTGAGGATAAGAGATTAACTCCAAATCTGCTTGCACAAAACGTTGATGAATGGACTGCAAGAACATTTGTTGATTATTTTTCTGTTGAATATTTTAAGAAATTTAATAATAAATACAGAAAAGTTTATGGTGCAGATGGAAAAGTTTTTAACGATATTATGAGATTTATGGCCTCAAATGGTGTTAATAAGCGACTCTATACTAAAAAATTAATTGATTGGGTATTTGATAACACAGAAGAAGTTCTCAAGCGAACATCTTTTATTGATGCTAATTCTGTTTTTAAAATGATCAATTATTTTTTTCAAGAAGAGATTTTACCTAGAGTTGAAGAAAACCAAATTGACAGATCACATCAAGAAGAAAATATTTTAGATGAGATTGAAGAAGCTGATAAAGAAGGCAAGGTTAGCGAGATATTTGCAAGATTTGGTATTCCTGTAGCTGCAACTTATTTTATTCAGCATAAGGGAGTATCTTACGATGTTGTTTTTAAAGGCTTAGTATCGTATATAGAAAAACTTAGACAAGGTGATATTCAAGCTCAATTAAGAGTATCTCAAATTTTTCAAAGATCTATTATGCGGTCTCCATACAAAAATGACTTCTCTATGCTTGATTGGAGAGAGTCTTTAGACAAGTATTGTAAATCTTATTATAGTGAAAAATGGTGGAGAGATGAGGATTATAAGGGAAGTCCATTAAAAGAATATAATAGGCTAACCTAATTATGAACAACTCTAACCACGACATTGCATTGAAAGAACTTGATTGGCATCTTAGATCTAAGAGGCCAATCATTTATTTAATATCCCATGAAGAAATTCGAGTAATAGAATCAATCAAAAATCTATTTAAAAACGCTACCATGGAATTCAATATTGGATTCTGGGATATTATTAGTGGAATTTCAGCTACAACAGATGAATTAATACCTGAAAAATCTAAAAGAAAAATGGACCAGGTTGAAATATTACAATGGTTTGATGAGCTTGAAGTTCCTAGGGATAAGTTTTTTATTTTAATATTGAAAGATTTTAATAAGTTTTTTGGATTAAAATCTATTCAAGGTCAAATTGAAATTTCTATTACACGACACTTAAGAAATTTATCAATCAATTGTGTTACTAAAAATAAAGCTCTTATTATCCTTTCTCCAGAACTTGAATTACCACAAGAGCTTGAAAAGAATGTAGCTATTATCGATTGGCCATTACCTGAAAAAGAACATTTGCATGAAAAAATAGGGCAGATGTTAGAAACACTTAAAACCAGAAAAAGCTCTAAACTAAAATTAGAATATTCAAAAGAAGAGCTAGATAATATTGTTGATTCATTTCAGGGATTAACTTTAACTGAATGCGAGCAAGTTTGTGCATTTAATTTCATCAAGAACAATGAATTAAATCCTGAAGAAATTATCAAACAGAAAAAAGATGTCATCAGGAAATCAGGATTATTAGATTGGATCGATGTCAATGCTGATTTAGATTCAGTTGGTGGATTAAATGAGCTTAAAAACTGGCTCAATACCCGAAAAAGAGCATTTACCCAAGAAGCTGTAGAGTTTGGCTTACCTGAAAATCCAAAGGGAATATTATTAGTAGGTGTTCAGGGAGCTGGGAAATCATTATGTGCCAAAGCTGTTGCAAATTATTGGAATTTCCCCCTCTTAAGGCTTGATATGGGCAAAGTATTTTCAGGATTAGTTGGATCTTCTGAAAGTAATATGAGACAGGTTTTTAAAGTAGCTGAAAGTGTTGCTCCAGCTATTTTATGGTGTGATGAAATAGATAAGGGAATGTCGGGCTCTTCTAGTTCTTCTGCAACAGATGGTGGAACTACATCTAGAGTTATGGGATCTTGGCTAACATGGATGCAGGAAAAGAAAAGTCCAGTATTTGTTGTTGCTACTGCCAATGATGTTTCTCAACTACCTCCTGAACTTTTACGTAAGGGTAGATTTGATGAAATATTCTTTGTTGACTTACCAGATGCATACGAGAGACAAATAATTTTTGAAATTCATCTTAAAAAACGTAATAGAGATCCTAAGAATTTTGATGTTGTAAAGCTAGTTGAAAGAACAGATGGCTTTACAGGTGCTGAGATTGAAGCATCTATTGTTTCTGCTATGTATGAAGCTTTTTACTATAGCAGAGAGATCAATAATAATGATTTGGAGAAAGCTATTAAAGAAACTGTTCCTTTATCTATAACAATGGCTGAATCAATAAATGCCCTAAGAAAATGGGCAAATAATAGAGCTAGGAATGCATCACAGAAATTCTAGCGGTACAATAGGTCATGAGTGCTAATTCCAATTTCCTGAAATCATTAGGTGTTGATGTTGATTCTATTGACTCAAAAGCTTTAGAAGATCGTAAAAAAACTGGTAAGGGTTGTATTGAATGTAGTTATCGTGGATATGCCCTTAACTCAGATGGTAATGTTATTATCTGTTCTTGCGCTAAATCCAAAATGCTTAAGGATATTTATGTTAAATCAAACTTGCCTAGAAAATATTGGTATAAAACTATTGAAGATTGGAACGTTCATTCTGATTCTAGTGGCAATGCTTTAGGTAGTCAACAATCTGTTAGCACATACGTAAAAAAGTTTGTTAAATTTTATTCTGCCAATATATCAGCAATTGTTCAAGGTAAAAGTTTATATTTACAACATTCTGTTAATGTAAAAAGTAAATTACATTCTATTTTATTTGTTGGAAACCAAGGCTCTGGTAAATCTTTTATTAATTCTGTAATTGCCCAATCTGCTATCAATCAATCTTTAACCACTATGTATTATGAGTGGTCTGATCTAAGTAGCCTAATGTCTGATTTCGATAATCGATCTGAAATTGATGATGTTAAAGAAATTTTTGCTACCTATGAATTAATTTGTATTGATGGAGTAGAACATATTTCAAATCATAATCCCTTTTTTAATCAATCTTTAGATAGAATATGTAAAGCTAGATTAAATTCTGGATACCCAACTGTTATTTCATCTAATGGAACACACAATCAGATTTCGCAAGTATCTGGATGGACCTCAATTTTAGAAGAATGTTTAAATATCCCATTGCCGAGCGTAAGTAAATAAATGAATAAATTTGACCAACTTGAACTTGAAATCTTAGCTTTAGCTCATCTAAAGTCTAATGTAAAGACCTATGATAAATTTAATGAAAAATCGATTAATAGTAAGCATTTTTATTCAATAGACACTGATAAGAATAAATCATTTGTAAGGGCTATTTATAACATGATTTGCTCTTATTACAAGAAGAATGATGTTTCTTCTTACACTGATTTTGTATTCCAGCACAAATTAAGTTCTAGCGGAATTACTGAAGGTGATCGAGCTAAATTTATGCTTTTATGGTCTGAGATTAATGATTGTGATGTTAATTCTGATGATCTTCCACAAGTAATAGAAGAACTTAAAAAGAGACAAGCTTTACGACTTATCAAACAAATGATGGATGATACTCATGAAAATCTTGTAAGTAAAAGTCTTGATGATACTTATAAATCCATTACAGAAGTAGTTGAACAATTAGATAACGAACTTCATGATAGGGGTGGAGAAGCTCATACATTAGATATTGCAGACTCTTCAGAATATTTTGAATTTGAATACACTAAGAGAATTGAAAGCCCTGAATTATATAAGGGTATTACTTGTGGTATCAAAGAGTTAGATTCTAAGACTTTTGGATTCCTACCAGGGCAAATTATTGTATTCTTGGCTCCTTCATCTGGCGGTAAGAGTGTATTTATGCTTAACGCTGCCCTACATGCGAATGAAGTAGCAAAGAAGAATGTGCTTTATATGTCTTTTGAAATGAACTCTTGGCTTTGTTTGCTAAGACATATTTCATTGAAGTTTGAAATTCCCTACGCTCAAGTAAAAGACCAACAACTTGATGCTGCGGAACTCAAAAAGGTTCTAAATGGCCTCAAAGCTATGAAAGATGGTCCATATTTTGAATACGATGTTAACATGGAAGATCCTACTCCTGAATACATTGACTCTAGGATTAAAGAGTTAATAAAAACCAAGGGAAAGCCAGATCTTCTTGTAGTTGACTATATTGGAAACATGACAGTCAGAAATGCCCCTAATGGTTCTAAGGATTGGGAAAATCAAACTAAAGCTGTTAATGAATTGTTTAAAATGGCAAAAAGATATGCTATTCCAATTATTACAGCTCAACAGATTAATAGAGAAACAATTCGTGATGCAAGAAAGCAAAAAGAAAATAAGAAATTTATGTCTTACGATCAGGCTGCTGCATCTGGAGGACAGGCTCTTTTGCACCTTTGTACTTATGCCGTAGCCATTGAGCCTAATCGTGAAAAGAATTACTGTATTGTTCATCCTGTTAAAATGAGAGATGCATATTTCTTCCCATTTCCTATATCTTTAGACCCAGAATACAATAAAATCAGAGAAATGGATGAGAGAGAAAAGGAAACTATTATGGCTTTTCACGATCTATCTAATGGACAAAAAACTGATAAACCAGCTGCTGAGATTAAAACAACTAATATAATTGGAAGTTCTAAAAATGAAGATGAAAATGATGATGATTATACTCCACTTGACACATCATCTATTATTGATACAATGGACTTATCTGGCTGGAAATTGTAATGGTTCAATACTCTCAAGAATACATTAAGGAAATACTAAAAGCTCTAGACTCTAGGGCTTTTTTAGAAAATGAATACGAAATAGAATTTGTTGAGTCAGGAAATAACTGGCTCAATTGTTCTTGCCCTTTTCCAGATCACAATGATAGGTCTCCATCTTTTGGTTATAATCTTGAATCTGATTTTTTTAACTGCTTTGGGTGTGGAGAAACTGGAAATTTAATTCATTTAGTTCAAAAAATAGAATCTATATCTTTTCCAGCTGCAATTCAAAAACTTTCAATGGCTGCTGGTATTTCGGATCAAGTTGAAGAATATGAAATGTCACTTACTGTTAATAAAATCAGAAGTACTATTAATGATTATCTGAATAGAAGTTTTACGAGTGGATTAATTGGTGGTTTAAATAAAAATACATATCTATTTGCCCTTACTGATAGAATTCATAAATACCAAAATAAATATCCCTTTTTAAATGATTTTTTTGAAAGGGTTTATTTAGATGTAGATGATGCCTATAATATTAATGACACAGATAAACTTAATTTAATATGGAACAAAATTGGAGATAAGGTTAAAGATCATGCAAAAAGACATATGGGATAATAATATTTCAATTCCAAATATAGATGAAATCAAAGAAGCATATAAAAATCCACCTGACTATATAGAAATGAATATAAGACTTCAGGGTAAATCAGCTCATAGATTTCATTTTGCTAAAACTCTTCTTTCTAGCGTATTTAAAGATTATAGTGAAGAGGAAATTATTGCATATTTAGTTCGTCAGGGAGCAGAAAAAGAAATTGAAAAACTATCTCATATCTGGTCAAAAATTCAAGACTGATAATTTAATCTTCAATCCAGAATTAGTTTCTCATTTTTTAAAGACTGATTTAACTTCTCAGTTTTTATTATGGACTATGCTCAGAAATATGGAGATTACATCAGGACAATTTCACATCAATTTATTGAAAAATTTAATTTCAGAATATTTGGGTCTTAAATCAACTCATATATATAAACTAATTGAAAAAGGTGAAGATGTATTCTGGAACAGATCTCAAAAAGACAAGAAGATATTTTATATAGTCTCATTAAAAAAAGTATGTCTTAATATCCAATTTAACATTAATAGATCTGAACCGTTTGTAATTCCAATAAATTTGTTTGATTCTCATGGCTATAAAAATACTAAAGATGTTAAAAATATTATGATAAGCTTAATCGCATCTAGATATGTTGATGAGAGACCAATTAGTATTAAATCTTTATGCGATAATACAGGTCAATCTGAATCTACCGTCAGGAATGCACTTAAAGATTGTCCACATGTTAAAGTGCTAAAAAACATCAAGATTGAGCCTGTTTCAGGGGCGTATCAAGCTCTTAGACTCGAAAATAAAGCAACCTATCTATCTGGAACAAATCTAATAACTCAACTACCAAATTCCTATAAATTCGTAGAGGCATATCGTCTACCTCTTAAAACAAGACCTAAGGAATTAAAAAAACTAAACCCAAATTTTAGCTTGACAACTAAGTAAACTACAACTATACTAAACATGAGTGTATGACTGTCTTTGACGGCGCTCTAAGGAATTTATAATGTGTAACAGTAAACAAGATTTTGTTCATTTACATGCCCATACCCACTTTTCGATACAAGATGCTTTGCCATCTCCTCAGGCTTATGCAATTAAAGCTCGTGAAATGGGCTTTAGGGCTACAGCAATTACAGACCATGGAAAATTAGGTGGTGTATGTGATTTTGTTGATGGATGCAGAACAACTTCTGTAGATTATCCAACTATTAAGCCTATTGTTGGTATTGAGGTTTACACATGTCCGGATCGTTTTGATAAGTCTCGTACAGAAGATAATAGAAGGCAAAAACTTAACCATTTAACTCTACTTGCCCAAAATGAAACTGGATATAAGAATCTCCTTAGAATTACTGAATATGGGGCAGATCCTAATGCATTTTATTATTCTCCAAGAGTTGACTGGAGTGTTTTGGAAAAGCATTCTGAGGGTGTAATTGCTTTATCTGGATGTTTAGCAAGTGAACTATCTCAAGCTCTAATTAAAGAAGATGATGAAGAAGCAAACAATGTAGTTAGTAAATTCAAAAATCTTTATGGTGATAGATACTTTGTAGAACTTCAGTATCATGGGATAGAAGAGCAAAAATCTAATCTCCCTAAACTTATAAGACTTGCGGATAAATATAACGTCAAGTATGTTGCTTCAAATGATGTCCACTATTTAGAAGCTAATGATTGGAAACTTCACGATATCTTGATTCAAATGAGGGATCTTCGTGAGGCTTCTTCTGGTGTAGCTAAAAAGAATGGTAAGAAAGAAGCTTATGGAAGTCACCAATTCTTCTTAAAATCTTTTGATGAAATGATGATGATTTTCAATAAAAAGCCAGAAGCTCTTTATAACACATTAGATTTAGCTGATTCTGTTGAAGATTATTTTAAAATTGATGTTCCTCCTCTTCTTCCATCAGCAATCATTCCTAAAAATAATGAAGCTTTTAATAATTTCAAAGCTAAGAATCTTCCATACCATAAGGAGAATGAAGCATACTTAGCATATCTTTCCCTTGCTGGTCTTAAGAGAGCTGGCCTTGATAAGAATACAACTTATAAAGATAGATTGAAATACGAACTAAAGCAAATCTGGCACATGGGTGTAACTGATTACTTTTTGATTCAGCGAGAACTAGTTGAATTCATGAAGGGTGATGAGATTCTTTTTGGCATTCGTGGTTCTGGCGTTGGTTCACTTACTAATTTCTGTCTTGAAGTTTGCCCTGTAGATCCAATTAAATGGGGATTACTATTTGAAAGATTCTTAAACCCAGGTCGTGGTACACAATATGAGATTGATTTTAAGGAATATTCATCTAAAGAATATATTAAAAATCATGGTATTGCTGACCAATCTTTAGCTTCATTACGACTTAAGAAAATTACTGACCAATGGCTTGCAGATCGTCCTGAATTTGCCCATAAAGAGCCTGAAATTGCTAAAGAATTATGGGTATTAGAGAATCAAGGCTTGTCTTCTTATATGTGCGAGATGATAGACAATAATATAGAAGTAACAGATAATACAGCTCAATCATGGATTGCTGTTGCTTCTGGTATGTCAAAGCAAGTTCCTGAAACAGACTTGAAAATTTCTAAAGTTGCCCCATTGCCTGACGTAGATACCGATGTTGATGATTCTAAAAGAGACAGGATTATCACTTGGGCTAAAAACAGATTTGGTGAAGAAAATGTAGCTCAGATTGGAACTTGGGGTACATACAAGGCTAAGGCTGCTGTATTGAGTGCTTTGAAGACTTCTGAAAGATTTAATAATAAATATGGGGCGAATGTTCATCAAGAAGCTTTAAAAATTACTGCTACGATTCCTAAGATGCCTGATACTACAATTGATTCAGCTCTTATGGAATCTCAGGAATTTCAATATTATTACAGCGTTTGGAGAGAAGAAATTGACACTGCTAAAAAGCTTGTAGGTACGATTAGTAATTTTGGAATTCATGCTGCTGGAGTTTTGATTTCTAAAAACAGAATTTCTGAATCTACTCCTATTGAAAATTCTAAAGGCACTATTTGTTCTGCATTAGAGTGGAAGCATTGTGAGAGAGTTGGACTTGTTAAATACGATTATCTTGGTTTGTCAAATTTAAGACAGATTGATTATGCTTTTAAATTAATTGAAGAGCGACATGGTATTAAATTATCTCTAAATGAAATTCCACTTGAAGACCCATTAGTTTTTAAGAATATTTATGCTAAAGGTAAAACTTCTTCTGTATTTCAATGTGCTTCTAGAGGTATGCAAGAATCATTAAAAATTATCAATCCTACTTGCACAAATGACCTTATCGCTGTAGTTGCATTGTTTCGTCCAGGTCCTAAAGATTATATTCCTGTTTATGCTCAAGGTAAATCTAGACCTCATGAAATTAAATATGCCCATCCTATTATTGAAAAACATCTTTCTGTAACATATGGAATTATGGTTTATCAAGAACAGGCAATGGAAATGGCACGAGATTTGGCTGGATTTAATTGGCTAGAGGTGGATAAACTACGTAAAGCAATTTCAAAGAAGTCTGGAAAAGATTTTGATGATGTATGTAATTTATTTAGAACAAGAGCTATCGAAAGAGAAATACCTGAAAAATCTGTTAATGAAGTTTTATCTCTTATGGAAAAATTTGGGGGATATGCCTTTAATAAATCTCATGCTTGTACTTATGCTATTCTTTCTTATTGGAACGCTTGGCTAAGACTCTATTACCCTAACGAATGGATGGCTTCAGCAATACACGTAGAAAAGGATGATGAAGACAAACTTGCTATTTATAGAAGAGAATGTGCATTAGATGGTATTCAAATTTCTAAACCTTCTATTAATGAATCTGGAACAACAACTTTAGTAAATTCAAAGGGTGATATTATGTTGCCATTGACTTCTATTAAGGGTGTAGGGACAAGAGTAGATGATCTAATTAAATTGCAACCATTTGATAGTTTAGAAGATTTTGCAGAAAGAGCTCGTCCTAATCGTGGCATGATCAAAGCTTTAGCAGAGAACGGAGCTTTAGATTGTTTATTGCAAGGTCAGAAATTCTATGATATAGATAGTTTCTTAGAGTTTTGGGATAGTGTAGTTGAAAAGAGAAATGAATTAGAAAAGCAAAAGTTAAGAGATTCTAAAAGGAAATTTGTTTCTGCAGCGCCGGAAATTCTAACTGACAAATCTGATGGTAAAATTATCAGACAGTCTAAGGTAGTTGAAAGAAAATTAAATTCATCCTCTAAACTTTTTGACGATGATTTGTTCGATTGAGGAAATACAATGGAAGATTTTGATAACGAAATTGATGACGACTTTGAACAAGATGTATTGTCAAAGAACGATATTTTAAAAGGGGTTGAATTTGAATGGGCTGAAAATATGCCCATCATCGATTATTCTTCTTTAGATTTCTCAAAAGAAATTGGTAATAAACTTAGGGGAATCACTGTAGAGGATTTCAAGGAAGAATGTCATGCTTGGTTTGATGCCATAAAAGTTCTTCCAAGTTTTGATGAAGGTCGTATGAGGAAAGAAATTAATTCATGGGATCTAGATTTACCTAACCAAGAAAATTATAATTTAGATTCTATATATATTACATATGCAAATTATGTTAGATATAGAAATAGAATTAGAGCATTTGTAGATATTGTAAATGCTCATTCAGAGATTTTGACAAGCGCTCAGAAATGTATTAAAGAGATGGCTGTCAAATTAGCAGAAGGCGCAAAGCATGATAAAGATGCTATTGGGACTTTTTATACCAATAGACTTAGTATTGCTATCGCCCAAGCAAAAAGAGTAGCTACATTTTTAGATTACACCGTTAAAACAATTGAATTTAATTCACTTCAAATGGAACGGTTATATCGAGAGAGATTAGCTATTGCAAAGATTAATAATGGCATGTATACTGAGGGTGCGAGCTTGTCCTATGAATCTACTTCTAGAAACATAGATGCTCCAAAAACACCTGCTAGAGAAGTAAGAATAAATAGTTTCAATTATAACTCAAAATAACTTGCAGTCTCTAATTAGTGTGGTATTATTAGTCGTTAGTTAAAAAGCCTAGCTTTTATTTTTAGGAGAAAAAAACAAATTATGTCGTATACTTTTAGCTCTGCCCGAGACATCATCGGCGAGCGTACTCAACAGACGTACAACAACTCGTCAAATAGTGGTAATTTCAAGAAAGCCACTTTCGTAAACTTTTCGCTTACTAAGTCCTCTGAGTCCAAGATTACTCACAAGGTTCGCCTTGTAGGGCTCCCATATGGCTTTGTTGAGTATGGTTCATACAAGTATGACAATTCTGAGCGTGGTAAGGGCACTGTAAGCGTTCCTTTTCCTGACGCTGAATTCAATAACCGCATCACTCGCATTGGGCACTCTGATTTAGATCAATGCCCTTGGAAGAAGCTTGGTTATGTTGGTGTTCAGAAGTTTGCACAAAACTGCTTCATTCGCAATGAGAATGGTAGCTGGGAACTTGCAATCCTCACAAAGGGAAAGAGCGTTTTCCGTCCAATTGCTGAGTGGGAAGTAAATCGTTATGACGAGTCTATGGAACTCGATGAGGATGAGCGCCAAGACTTTTCGACTCTCGCTGGAGGTCATAGTGCTCCTTGTTTCCGAATTACTGCTCGCAAGACAGGCCTTCCAGGACCAAAGTCTATTGAGTATAGTGTAAGTGCTGATTCCAAGGATGTAACCCTTACTCAAGAAATGCTTGCAGAACTTAAGTTGGCTGCATCTAATCTTTCAGATGAAGATATTGCTAAGCGACGATCTGAATACAATGAGTATCGTAAGCAAAACACTTATCTTCCTGAGTGGCAGGAGCATTTTGCTTGGGGATATCAACTTGACAAGATGTTTAAGTTTAGTCCTGTCATGACAGAAGCTCCACCAGTTCGTGAGCCTTATAATGCAGAAGCACCTAAGCCTTCCAAGGTTGTCGAAGAGGTGGTAGTTGAGAAGCCTGTGGCAAAGTCTAAGCCTCAACCTGTTGAAGACAATGAATCTATCTCCGATGAAGGGATGGAATGGGATTAAGAGTTAGCCCCTTAGGGGGCTAATTTGATTTAAAAATTATGGAAAAAGTAAAATTAGATAATAACTCCAATGGAAAAGACCTTAAAAATCTTATTGCTGCCAAAATGAAGGCACTTAAGATTAATGATAAGGCACTTTCAAGTGGAGAAACTCAAGAACCAAATTATATACCTACAGGTGTTGCTGAAATTGATGCAATCTTAGCTCCTGGAATGGGATTACCTGAAGGCATTGTCGTTGAATTTGCTGGTGAAACTCAATCTGGTAAAACTTGGCTTGCTTATAAGGTTATTTCAGAAGCACAAAAGATGGGTAAGCAATGTGTATTTTTGAACGTAGAAGGCTCATATTTGGCTCGAAGAGCTAAAGTATGTGGAGTAGATACAGAATCTCTCCTTCTTATTGAAAATGTAGCAACAGCAGAACAATATGGAGAGCTTGCTCTTGAAATTGCTAATAGTGGTCAAGCAGGAGTAATTGTAATTGATTCTATTACTGCTATGATTCCAAGTGCTGAACACGATAAATCTCTTGAAGATGTTGCAACTATTGGTTCTCATGCAAGATTTGTGAAGCGTTTCATTCAAAAGCTTTCTGCAGAATGTAATGCAACAGAAACTTTAGCAATTATCATTAATCAACTTTATATGGGTTCTGGAGCAATGCCAGGTTCGATGGTAAAGCAAGCTTCTGGTGGGAATGCCATGAGTTATTTTACTAGTGCTAGACTCTGGGTAAATAAAATCAATGGAGCTGCTGGTAAGGTAACTCGTAAAGATGAAAATGGAGTTGATGAAGTAATTGGTGGAAAGTCTATTTGTAGAGTTGAAAAGGCTAGATATTCACAACCCGGACTCTCTTGCGAATTTAGAATCTTATTCGGAGATGATGAAGCACCTTCTTTGATTGATGAATTTATCTTTAAGGCAAAGTCTAAGGGATTTGAATATATTAAGGAAGTCAGAAAGAAGTTTAGTTACGTCCATCCAGATTCAGGCGAAGTAATTGAATCTAAGGATAAATATGAATTTCTCGAAGCATTGATGGATCAACCAGCTCCTTCAACTAAGACAAGAAATGATACTTCTGCAACGGTATTTGAGTATATTTGTGGTAGAGTTAAAATCACTGGTGCTAATTATGCTAAGCTTGTTACAGAAGTACTAGATACTCCTAAAGAACAAAAAGAGCAAACTGAGGAATAAAGAAATGCTCTCGAAAGAGGGCATTTTCTATTTTATATAGATGGAAATTTTAGATAAATATAAACTATTTTTTGATAATTTAAATAGCAATCAACAAGCTATTGATTATTTAACTTCTAGGGGTATTAAAAAAGAATTATTTGATACATTCAATTTAGGTCTTTGTAACCCTCAGGATGAACACTGGTTTCCTTTAATCAAGGGTCGAATTGTTTTGTCTATTAAAGATTGCCATAATAGACATGTTGCTTTTGCAGGTAGACATTTTGAGCCTTTAAAGGAATCTACAATAGCTGAGTTTTGGAATGATTTCTATTTATCTCCAAAAAAGAAAGAAGATAGAGTAAATAAATGGCTTAAGGGTAAATGGATAAATGAATCATATGCTAAATCAAATCATCTCTACAATCTTAATAATGCTAAAACTTCTATAAAGGATAAGGATTATGTAATTGTTGTTGAAGGATATTTTGATGCTATTATTCTTTCATCCTTAGGTCTTGAAAATGTAGTTGCTGTATGTGGAACTAATTTATCCGAGGTTCATTTAGCTCTCATTTATAGATACACAAAGAATATAGTATTAATGTTAGATTCTGATCAAGCTGGAATATCTTCTTCTGAAAAGCAAATTAAGAAGATTGACGAGCATAAGATGAATTATTGCAATATACTACTACCAGAAAATCTTGATCCTGATGAATTCGCTCTTGAATATGGATGTGATTTTCTCGAAAAGTTGATTATAAGTAGTTTAGAAAATGGCCATAAAAAGGTCAAAATTACTTAGTTTAGGTCTAGGAATAAAATAATGAATACTGTTTGGAAATATGTTGATTTTGATAAAGAAATAGCCTCGAATTTGGCTGATACATTAGAAATTCCTTTGCCTGTTGCTAATATTATGGCATCTAGAAATATTCAAACCCCAGAAGATGCTCATGAGTATTTCGATGTCAATATTAAAAAAATGCATAACCCTTTTTTGTTGCCAGATATCAGAACTGCTATTGACAGATTGAATCAGGCAATTGATAATAATGAGAAGATTTTTGTCTGGGGTGATTATGATGTCGATGGAGTAACTGCCACTTCTGTAGTTGTAACATCTTTAAATCTTCTTGGTGCAAATATTGAATATAAAGTTCCTCATAGAATGGAAGATGGCTACGATATTAAAATGCATTCTGTAGATGAGGCAATTAAACGCAATGCTACTTTAATGCTTTCTGTTGACTGTGGAATTGTTGCTTTTGAAACCGCTGAATATGCCAAACAAATGGGTCTAGATTTGATTATTACAGATCACCACCACCCTTCTGAAGATGGTAAGTTGCCAAATTGTTTAGCAGTTATTAATCCTAATAGAGATGATCCTGATTATCCTGGACATCTTTTTTCTAATGAATCAAATAAGGACTTTAAACGATATCCTTTTGATGCTTTAGCTGGTGTTGGAATTGCATTTAAAGTTATGTTAGCTCTTGCGCATTCTAGAAAATTCTCAATCAAAACTATGGTAGAGGAAAATATTGAATATGTTGCCCTAGGTACTGTTGCTGATGTTGCTCCTATGATTGATGAGAATAGAATCTTAGTTCATTTAGGTTGTGATAAGCTTTCAAATTCAAATAAGCCCGGTGTTAAAGCCCTATTGAAAGTTGCTGGTGCTAAAGAAGTTAATACGACAACTATTGGCTTTCAAATTGGTCCTAGAATTAACGCTATTGGAAGACTTGCGGATTCTGGCACAGCTTTAGATTTATTGCTCGAAAAGAATGAAGTTAGGGCTAATTTTTTAGCGACTCAACTTGACCATGCTAATAAGAAAAGACAAATTGATCAAGAAAAAGCTACAGAAGATGCTATTAACTTTGTATTGAAAAATTATGATTTAGATGACACGAATATTCTTGTTGTTTGGTCTGAATCTTGGCATGCTGGTTTGATTGGATTAATTGCTGGAAAGATTGCTGAGAAATTTAATAAGCCAACTTTATGCTGCACTATTAAAAATGATGGATATGCAAAAGGTTCTTGTCGTTCAGTAAGAGATTTTAATATTCTTGATGCTTTGAAGTCAGAAGAAGCATGGGCATTATTTAAGAAACGTGCTGATGATTCAACTGTTTGCGGAGGTCATGCTTTTGCTGCAGGATTTGAATTACATAAAGATAATTTAAAACCACTTCAAAAAGCTCTAGATAAATATGCTAAAAGTCAATCAGGAGTGTCATTTGAAGATAAGGTTGTGTTAATTGATTCAAAAATGACCTTTAGTGATGTATCTAGTTTTACTTACGAAGAATTGACAAAACTATCTCCATTCGGTTCAATGAATTTAAACCCAGTATTTTCTATTTCTAATTTAAAGTTAGTTAAGAAAAGTACTATGTCAAATGATAAGCATCTTAAGTTGAAATTTTCTTCTAAATCTACTACTATGACAATTGATGCAAATGGCTGGCGTAAAGGCTATTTATTTGATACATTTACTGAGGGTAATTTTTACGATGTTGCTTTTACACTGTCTGAGGATTCATTTTATGGTCGGAAAAACATATCTCTTATCATAGAAGACATCAAACCTTCTAAAACAGCTTGACTTTTTAAATAAATATGGCAAAATAGTTTCAGATCGAAAGATTTGAAATTAAAAAAATTATGTCATTAGTTAGCCCTAAAGTTGATAAGAAGTCAAAAGAATATCAGACTCAATTAGAAGATGCAATCATAAGATATCAAAAAGCCTTAGAGACCAATAATCAAAGAGCAATAGATATGTATTATAATAAAATCTGTATCATTTATCCACCAAATTTACATATCCAAGAATGGTACAATCAATACTATTATCTTTATGATTCTTATGATGATTTTTCAATTGAGTATATGAAAATATTCTGTAATGTGCTTTCTAATTGGCAACCTAGAAATTTAAGAAAAGTGTCAAGATACGGAGGAAGTGGAGAATTTAAGAATTATTTTATTGGAGCTTTACATCATAATTATATCAATTTAGTCAAAGCAGATAATGCAGCTAAAAGAAACCCATCATGTAAATGTCCAATTTGTGATAAATATGTATCTCCACTTTCTACTCACCTAAGAAAAGCCCATAGTGATATTTTATGGAATCATATGAATAATTCTGGCTTTGACTTAGAAACCTTAGATCATTGTCCATTTTGTAAAAGCTTTAAAACTCCACGAACTATTGAATGTACTTGTGAAGCAGTCAAAGACGATTGTGAAATTTGCAAAAAAAATGCGTTAAAAGAAGCAATTAAAAAGCATTTATTATCCAAGCATTCAACTTTATTATTTCAAAAATTTAATGAAATGTATCCAGGTTACCAAACAGTATCTCCTAGATTAATGAGTGTTTATAATCAGGATGACAATGAGGGTGATGAAAATTGCACATACGATCGAATAGAGGACTCAAATAAAATAAATGATTTAGTTAATATGGATCTTAGTTTAATAGAAGAAAAGATAGTTAGTAATGCACTTTCTGGTAAAAAGAAAATTGTATTTAATGCTAGCGTTTATAGATGTACTGTTGATGAATTTAATACAGCTTTAAATTCACTCAAGAATAAAATGTCCCTTTTAGGGTTGGAAGTTTAAAAAATGAACGATATATATAATGTAGATAATGAAAAAAACAAGAATCAAAAAGACCCAAGAATTTTGAAGGTCCGTGGTGGTGATCCCAATGACCCAGATGGTAATAGGAGACCCACTGACCCTGTAGGCTTGTCTAGAAGCATCCTACATGTCCTTAAAGAGCATGATTATGTCAAGATACTATCCGTTGGACCAGTTGCTTTGAACGTAACCATGCATGCATTTAGACTTGCGTCAAGAGAAATTGAATCATTAACTAATGGATCTGTTTTGGTAAATAGACAATCAGAGTATTATGCTGAGATTAATGGTAAAAGAACAAAGGGTGTTTGCACTAGAATTTTTGCTGTTGATATTAAAGCAGCTTTGTAATAGGTATCAATAAATGTCAGATAATGTTAAAATGAATCAAAAGTTTGAGTTATGGCGCAGTAAGAAACAAAAAGTTGTATCAGCTGTCATTAATAAAAATCAGCCTGTTTACACTGCAATTAAGGCATTAAATTCTAAGGAATTACCAAGTGTCTTACAGAATAAAAATATCAGAACAAGCACACCATGGAGAGATCTTTTGAGGATGTCTTTGGCCTTTGAAAATACTAAAATGAAGGTCGATACGAATGATGAAGATGATTCTATTTTGCTAGTTGAAAATAATGAAGAAGCTAATTATTTAGTTCACTGTGCTTTAGTAAAAACTGCATTTTTTGTAGGAGATGACTTAAACATTGATTACAAAGATGCTTATTCAAGAATTATAAATTATATCAAAGATAATGATTTACATTCTGATATACACAATTTAATTAAAAAACTAAGAGTTATTGTTCCAGATAATCTTATAACTTAATAATTGTTATTTATTGACAATTATTATTAATAACATCTAAACCAACTGTTTTAAAGTTGGTTTTTTTGTCGAAATTTCGTGTGTAATTATGCAGTTAGAGGTAATATAGAGAGACCGTAAGGTGATAGTCAAATGGAAAAAATATTAGAAGAAAATAACAATCGATTTGTATTCCGTCCTGATGAAGTGATTCAAGATATCTTTGAATTTTATGAGAAGGCGGAAGCAACGTTCTGGACTACAAAGGAAGTAGATTTATATCCAGATAAAACTGACTGGGACACAAAACTTAGTGCTAACGAACAACATTTCATTAAGCATGTATTAGCATTCTTTGCAGCCTCTGATGGAATTGTAAATGAGAATCTTGCCGAGAATTTTGTAAAGGAAGTTCAGTATCCAGAAGCAAAGCATTTCTATGGCTTTCAGATTATGATGGAAAATATTCATAGTCAAATGTATAGCCTTTTAATTAACACATACATAAATGATAAGGCTGAACAAGACTATCTTTTTAGAGCTATTGAGACCGTTCCTGTTGTCAAGAAGAAGGCAGAATGGGCTCTTAAGTGGATTACCTCTGGATCATTCTGTGAGCGTCTTATTGCATTTGCTGCTGTAGAAGGTATTTTCTTCTCTGGATCCTTCTGCTCTATTTTCTGGCTTAAGAAGCGTGGATTGTTACCGGGTCTTTCATTCTCAAACGAATTGATTTCTCGTGATGAGGGTTTGCACACAGATTTTGCAGTGCATCTCTATAACAATCATATTGAAAATAAACTCTCTAGAGAAAGAGTTATTGAAATCTTACAATCTGCTCTTGAAATTGAAAAAGAATTTATTACAGAAGCTTTGCCAGTAAGTTTAATTGGCATGAACTCTGATCTTATGAAACAATATCTTGAATATGTAACAGATAGGTTGTTTATGGACCTAAAAGTTGGTAAAGTATTTAACGTCGAGAACCCATTCGACTTTATGACAAATATTGCTTTAGATAATAAGACTAACTTTTTTGAGAAGCGTGTAGCGGAATATAACAAAAGCGGAACCTTTGACAAGGGTAATAAGGGTTTTAGTACAGATGAGGATTTTTAAATATGGATGTAATTAAGAGAGATGGCGTTAGAGAACCAGTAAGATTTGATAAGATTTCTTCTAGAATTAAGAAGCAAACTTACGGATTGAGTGAGCTTGTAGATTCTGATGAAGTTGCTAGGAAGGTAATTTCTGGAATTTATGATGGTGTAACATCAGAGGAATTAGATAAGCTATCAGCTGAAACAGCTGCTGCGTTAATCCCAGTTCATCCTGATTATTCGATTCTGGCAGCTAGGCTTGCTATCACTGCTTTATATAAGAGAGTTCCTAAAGATTTTTCTACTGTAATTGATAGCCTTTATAATTATATTAATCCTCGTACCAATGAACCCTCCGGGATGATTTCAGAAGAGATTTTTAATATTATCAAGAACAATGCTACTGAAATAAATTCAATGATTGTTCATGATAGGGATTTTAACATTGACTACTTTGGATATAAGACGCTTGAAAGAGCATATTTATTAAAGATCAATGGTTTGCCGTCAGAGACTCCTCAGCAAATGTATATGAGAGTAAGCGTTGGAATTTGGGGCAATAATCTTGAGATGGTTCAAAAGACATATGAAATGATGTCTCAAGGTCTATTTACACATGCAACACCTACTCTTTTTAATGCAGGAACTAATAAGCCTCAGTTATCATCTTGTTTCTTGCTTGATATTGAAGATTCCATTGAGGGCATCTACAAGACACTTTCTGATTGTGCTTATATTTCTCAAAATGCTGGTGGTATTGGATTAAATATTCACAAGGTACGTGCTAAGGGTAGTTATATCAAGGGCACTAATGGCACATCTAATGGAATTATTCCTATGCTTAAGGTATTTAATGAGACTGCTAGATATGTTGATCAATGTTTCGTCCCTGATACGTTAATTAATACTGAAAATGGGTTAACTAATATTTGTGATATTACTCCTGGTGACAAAGTTTTAACTACTTCTGGATATGAATCTGTACTTGATGTTAAAGAATTTGATTCATCTGATAAAACTTTATATAAGCTTTCTGATGGTGAAAATCATGTATTAGTGACCGAAGAGCATCCTTTTTTATGTGTCAAGACAGACGTTAATGATATTGATCTAATTAGAGAAAAAATCAAAGCTGGGATATTACATTTAGAATGGGTAAATGCTAAAGATTTAAGTTCAGATTATATGGTGGTAAAGTAATTGAAAGATTGCCAGAGTATCATAAATCTTTCAATACAAGAGAAAATTAACTTCTTTTGTATGGATACTTCTGGCAATAGATCAAAATTTACTTTTATGATGTGTCACTATCATGAAATTTTAAATGAAATAGAAAATTATTCATTAAAATATAAACTAAGTGATTTACCTTTTAAAGAACAATGTTATCTTTTTGCCCATGAAATTAAAGAGCCTCCAGTAAATATTGACGGACATCCACTTATATATAAAAACTTTTCAAAAGGATACTCTAAACAATCTTTTATCATTAGAAAAATTCCTAATATATTAGAAGAATTAAATTATATATTTAATAGCAATAGCCAAATTGGAGGCAGAATAAGTCAAATTTTATTATCTAATGATTATATTCAGCATAAAAAACTTTTAGAAGAAATAACATCATTTGCAGATATGCTTTTTCCAAAATTAAGACATAGGATATGGTTGTATCAAAATAATATAAATAATATTCCAAAATGTCCAGTATGTGATATGTTTGTTAAATTTAGGGAAACTCATAGCGAATTTGCATCAACTTGTGGTAATAAGAAGTGCTATATTGGCACATCAACAATGGAAATACTATGGCTTGATAGTTTAAATATTCCAAAAGACTATAGGAATTATTGGTTATTTCACAATGGTAAATCATATATTGTTGATGGAATCAATTTAAATGATAAAATTGTTTATGAATTCTATGGTGATTATTGGCACGGAAATCCTAATTATTATAGTCCTGATGGCATAAATCAATTTACTAAAAAAACTTTTGGTGAACTTTACCAAAAAACAATTCGACGTGAAAATGAATTAAAAGAGCTTGGTTATACGTTAATAACCAAATGGGAGAATAAGAAAAATGAGAGATTTTGATATTCCTTTTATTGAGGAACCTTTTGAGCTTGGTTTGGATATTAATACATTAGACTTTAAGAGAGTAAATGTAGAAAACGCAAATTATTCTGGTAAACTTTATGATCTAGAAATTGAAAATACACATAATTACCTTACTCCATTTGGTTTTGCTCATAATGGTGGTGGGCGTAGAAAAGGCTCTATTGCTGTATACCTTGAGCCTTGGCATGGTGATATTTTTGACTTCTTAGATCTTCGTAAAAACAATGGCAAAGAAGAACTACGTGCAAGAGATTTGTTCCTTGCTTTGTGGATTCCTGATTTGTTTATGAAGCGTGTTGAAGAAGATGGTGTTTGGTCACTATTTTCGCCTAATGAAGTTCCTGGTCTAATTGATGCATATGATACTCCTGACCATAAAGCTTTCTCAGAGCTATATGAAAAGTATGAATCAGAAGGTAAAGCAATGCGAGTTGTTAAGGCTCGTGAATTGTGGGATAAAGTACTTGATTCACAGGTTGAAACTGGTACTCCATATATGCTTTATAAGGATGCATGCAACTATAAATCTAACCAAAAGAACCTTGGAACTATTTATAGTAGCAATTTGTGTTGCGAAATTATTGAGAAATCAAGCAAAGATGAAACTGCTGTATGTAATTTAGCATCTATTGCTTTACCTAAATTTGTAACCATTCCATCAGGTAAGGTTCGTGAGAAGGACAAGAAGCTTCGTAAGTATGATTTCCAGAAGCTTTATGATGTTACTTACCAAGCAACAGTAAACCTAAATAGAGTAATTGATATCAACTATTACCCTACACCAGAAACTGATAAGTCTAATAATCGTCATCGTCCTATTGGATTGGGAGTACAGGGTTTAGCTGATACTTTTGTAATCATGGGTCTGCCTTTTGAATCTGAAGAAGCTCAGAAGCTTAATAAGGACATTTTTGAAACAATCTATTTTGCTGCTCTAACTGCTTCTAACGATCTTGCTAGAGAACATGGGTCTTATTCATCCTTTCAAGGTTCACCAGCGTCTGAAGGCATTTTACAATACAATCTTTGGGGACTGACAGAATCAGATTTATCTGGTAGATGGAATTTCACTGTCCTTAAGGAAAAGATTAAACAAGATGGCCTTAGGAATTCTTTATTAGTAGCTCCTATGCCAACTGCCTCTACTGCTCAGATTCTTGGAAATAATGAAGCATTTGAACCATTTACAGCATTAATTTATAAGAGAAATACTTTAAGTGGTGAATATGTTGTTATCAATAAGCATCTTGTTGATGATCTATATAATTTAGGATTATGGAATGATAATATTCGCCTTAGATTAATTTCTGAAAGTGGATCTGTTCAGAATATTCCTGAAATTCCGACTGAAGTCAAAGAGCTTTATAAGACTGTTTGGGAAATGAAGGGTAAGACATTAATTGACATGTCTAGAGATCGTGGTTATTTTATTGATCAATCACAATCTTTTAATTTATTCATGACTGAGCCTTCACATTCTAAGCTTTCTTCTGCTCACTTTTATGGATGGAAGCAAGGTCTTAAAACTGGCATGTATTACTTAAGGACAAAGTCTAAAACTGGAGCTCTTAAGGGACTGGGTGTTGATTTATCTTCTATCCAAAATACTCCAAATCCAAAACCACAAAAGGAAGAACCTATTGTTGAATTTGATCCAGAAGAGTTTGCTGGTAAAGTCTGTTCAATAGATAATCCAGACTGCCTTTCATGTGGTAGTTAAAAAAAAGAGAGGAGAAATCCTCTCTTTTTTCTTTAATCGGGTAAGATATTTTGAAGGCAGGTTTTTATTTATGGCAAAACAAGAAAGATTGTTGAAAATCATTGATGCATCCGTCAAGGAAGATGAAGGGACTGAAGATTCACCTTCGGTAGTCAAGACTCTTTGGTTAATGCTTCAAGACGTAGAAACTGAAAAATGTTTTAGCAGTGTGCTTTCTTTAGATGATATTAAGGCTATAACTGGAATGAAATCTAATTTGCAAGGTAGGGAGTTATACAATTTCGCTACAGCCTTGCGTTCTAGAGAAAAGCCTGTTAAACTCATCATTGATACTGATGTTAGCGAAATCGACCCGGAGAATTTATATGAGAAAAATGAAGAGTGAAGAAGTAGTAGAGATTAAAGCATTCCGAGAAGGTGTTACTTACCCAGCGAAGTCTACAACAAATGCTGCTGGATATGATGTACATGCTTGGTGCTTGGATTCTTATGATAGTCAAATCCTTGTTACATCTAATGATACAAAACTCATTAAAACAGGATTGAATGTAAATATTCCTAAAGGCTATGAAGTTCAAGTTCGGTCACGTTCTGGTTTAGCAGCAAAGAATTCTGTAGTAGTTCTTAATTCTCCAGGAACAATTGATTGTGATTTTAGTGGACAGGGAGAGAATTTTGAAGTTAAGGTTATCTTACATAATCATTCAAAAAACGGCTTTGTAGTTAAGCATGGTGATAGAGTTGCACAACTTGTTGTCTGTAAGCTTCCTGAAGTTGAATTTAAGGTTGTAGATGAATTTGCTGAAACTGTTAATGAAGATCGTGAAGGCGGTTTTGGGAGTACGGGAATTTAATGTATCCAGAATTTAAAAAGCTAGTTAACCTTATTGGACATGAAATTACGATTTCTGGATATGGAACTTTACCTAAGGCAGAAAATCCATGTTTTGTTGAAACTGAACAAATCATTATGGGTAAATTATCTGGGATTCCTATTGCCAAAACAGATTTTAAGGAGATTGTAAACCTTCCTGAGCCTGAAGACGGAACATATTATATTGTGAACAGGATTGTCATGGATTATGTGCCATTTAATCGTGAAGATGTATTCTGTGTTGATACAGGACCTTCTTCAATTAGAGATGAGAATGGCCAAGTTTTAGCTGTAACCCAACTTAGTATTTAGATTTATTAAACCCGTCAATTTCGACGGGTTTAGTTTTGGAAAATTATATGAATAATGTAGAATTTTATGATGCGCCTAATATTAAAAAAATGGCAGATAAATTAGTAGAAAGATATTATGTTTATATTGGCCATGCTGATGTAGATAATATTCATTTTTGTGAGATTGATGGAGTAAAGCCTAAATCTGCTCCAATTTGTGCCATGGATGGAGTTAGTAAGAGTTGGGTTAGAGATCTTATTATTACCAAAAGTGGAGATCCTAGGCATTATTGTTTTTCTGTATGGTCTGATGAATGGAATCAACTAAACGAACCTCAAAAAGAATGGTTATTGTTTAGGTGTCTTTATAGCGTTGGTTCCAATAACGATGGAAAACTTAGAAGGCCAGATATTCAAGATTACGGTTTTATAGTAGAATTTTTCGTTAAGAATAATATTAGTGCTAAGTGGGAAACAGACGACACACTTCCTTCATTATTAGGCTCAAAAAATCCACTTGACATTCCATTACCTCAGGAATATGAATTTTGAAACTCAAGCTATATTCAGATTCAGAAAATTCTTATCTAAAAGTACCTAGAAGTTTATTGAGAGAATTAAAAATATCTAAAATTATTTCTAACTATTCATACCAAGATAGTGAAGATGAAAATTCTAATATATATTGCGAAGATGAATCCGATATTAGTGTAGTAATTGCAAAATTAGATGAAAAAAATATCATTTACAGTATTGAACAAGAAGATTTTAGTGATATAATTTGTGGTGGCATTTTAGTTCCTTGGGTATGTCAATTTGAATTTTATGATAGAGATTTAGATTGGGATGGGGAACAAGATCCAGATTTTTTACTTAAAGTGAGTTTTGATGAGCCTTTACAATAAATATAGACCAGTAAGTTTTGATTCTGTTATTCAACCTTTTGCAACGAAGATTTTCAGTGCACAAATTTTGCATAATAAGACTTCACATGCATATCTTTTATCTGGCCCTCCGGGTACTGGTAAGACAACTTTGGCACGTCTTGTTTCTATGTCTTTGCTTTGTGAAAATCGCTCTGAAGATAATCCAAACCCTGATGTTAATTCCAAATCATCTAAACTTATCTTGAATGATTCGCACAGGGATCTTATTGAAATTAATTGTGCGGTTAATAATGGCATTGATAATATTAGAGAAAATGTAGCTGAAAAAATCAGGATTCAGCCAGCTATTGGTAATTATAAGATTTTCATTTTTGATGAATGCCACATGCTAACACCTCAATCACAAAATTCTCTTTTGAAAATTGTCGAAGAACCACCAGCTCATGTAAAGTTCTTTTTTTGTACTACAGATGCCAATAAAGTGCTTCCAGCAATCAAAACTAGATGTCAACATTTTCATCTTCATAAGGTTTCTGAGCTAGACATAACAAGTATCTTGGATAATATTGTAAAAAAAGAATTAATTACATCTAATAGTGAAGGCATTAAATTAATTGCCAAAGAGTCACAAGGAAGTGTAAGAACAGCTTTAGCAATTTTGGAACAAGTATCTACAATTGGCGCTACAGATGAAAATGTACGTGAATTATTAGGCAAAAGTCCAAAACATTTGTCTGTAGAGTTGCTTCATGCAATTTTGTCAAAAGATAGAGCTAAGTCTTTTAGGATAGTTGAGGCATGCCATTTAGAAGGAAGAGATTTAAGTCAAATTCTTCAAGACATGTCAGAAATTTTGATGAATGTTCTTAGGGCCAAATTATTGAAAGAAGATAATTCAGCTGATGAATATACAAAAGAGTTTTTACATCTCCTCGTAAAGGGAAATGTAATACTAAACCTAAATGAATATTTTTGGGATGTAATATTAAAAATACGGCAAAACGTTTCAGAAGATATTGTTGTAAAAACAGCAGTATTAAAAGCTATTGGCATTGTTGCTCAAAACGACAAATGATTAAATAAAGATTGCTGCCGTGGAGGAAAGTATGGCAGCAGAAACAGTTAGAATTGTTAGATTAGTAGATAAGGCCAAGAAGGGTGATAATCGAGCTTTCGACACCCTTCTTAAAATGGTCGAACCAGATTTAAAGAAATTAACTTTTCACTTCTTTATTTTAGGGTCTGATAAAGAAGATGTTTTACAAGAACTTAGGTTAGGTGTTCTTAAAGCTATTAATTCTTTTGATTGCACTAAAGACACCACATTCAAAAACTTCTGTGTTAATTTAGTTTGCAAGAGACATTTAGCTACAGCTATCTCTTCAGCAAAAAGAATGAAAAACACAATTCTCAATGAGTCTATTTCTCTTGATGCTCCTATTATTTTAGGTGATGATGGAAATTTGCAAACACTAGCTGATTTTATTCCAGATAGAGACAATCCATTCTCAGAACCAAGAGAGACTCAAATTATAGATGGAATTTTACTCAAAGAAGAGTTAAATGAAGCATCTAGTATTTTAAAGAAAAAACTCACTCCTTTAGAGACTGAAATATTTGAAGAATATGGATATGATTCTACATACAAAGAGATTTCAAAGAATTTAAATGTTCCAGCAAAATGTGTTGACAATGCTCTTACTAGAATCAGAAAAAAAGCCACTGATGTTTACTCTGTGTATGCAGAAGCTAATCACAAATTTGAAGGCTCGCTTTATAGAGAAGAAATAATTGTAGTAGAAGAATACATCCAGAGCAAAGATAAGAAGAATGAATAGGATTTAATTAGATCAGCCTTTTACGTTCTTGATTTAATTGCAAAATCCGATATAATAAGACATGGAAACTTCAAGTGTTGATGTCGTCATCGGAATGCAATATGGTGACGAAGGTAAAGGCAAGATAGCTAATCAAATGGCTGCATCAGGTGAATATGACTACGTTGTACGCTTTAATGGTGGAGGAAACGCAGGTCATACAATTTACCTCAATGGAGAGAAAATTGTTACACACCTTGTACCATGTGGAATTCTTCATGGCATCCCTAGTGTCATCGGTAATGGTTGCGTTATTAATACCCAGAAGTTATTCGAAGAAATAGAATACCTGGAAAATCTAGGCTTTAACACATCTCTTCTTAAGATTGCAGAAAATGCTCATATTATCACCAAGGAGCATATTGATGAAGATTCCAAAGACACTAAGATTGGAACTACTCGCACTGGTAATGGTCCTTGTTATAGAGATAAGGTTTCTCGTACAGGTATTCGAGCGAAAGATGTTCCTGAATTAAAGAGTTACCTTGTTGATATGCATAGTCTTATTCATTCATCACCTAAGAAGTTTTTAGCTGAAGGTGCTCAAGGATACTGGCTAGACATCGATTTTGGTGATTATCCTTATGTAACATCTTCAAATACAGGAGTAGGAGCAGTATTAAATAATGGTTTCAATTTTAAGCAAGTACGGAATGTTGTCGGGGTTATCAAGTGTTATTCTACCTATGTTGGAGCTAAGGGATACCAAAAGCATGACGAACGATTTGAAAAGTTGCGTGAGATTGGTCAAGAGTACGGAGCCACAACAGGTAGGCCACGACAAATAGACTGGCTCAATCTAAATGAAGTTATTACAGCTTGTCAAATGAATGGTGTTACTAAACTCATTGTCAACAAGATGGATGTATTAGCTCAAATTGAAAATGGCTGGGATTGGTATCAAGATGGTAAACTTCATTTTGCTGACGATGAAGGTTCTTTTATGCTTTGTCTCATGAATGAAATTATGAAATATAATCCAGGTATCGAAATTGAGTTTCAAGGTCAACTACATTGAAAATTACATTCTCTAGAACTTCAACTTTGCCAATTTTAAAACAAGCTCTTAAAACTTGCAATACAAAATCTAAAGGCAAGGCAGATTCTGAATTTTTAATTTACAAGGAAGACGATATTTTAAAAATCACTTCCATTAATGAAATATCTGAACAAACAATTACTCTTCCTCACGAACAAATTGATGAAGGAGATGATTTCAAGTTTTCTATTAATGCAGCCTTATTTCTAGAATTTTTTAATCAATTTCCAGAAGACAAGATTCAGTGTATTTACAAAGAAGAAGATAATACTTTAATTGCTGGTAATAAAAAAACAAAGATGGCATTCCCTTGTGGTAAAGGGGATGACTTCTCTTCTTTTCAAATAACTTCTACCGATGATGAATTTGAAATTGAATCTAATCTTTTTATGGCTTTGATTAAGAATACATATTTCTCTGTTAGTTCTGATTGGCAAAATGCACCACTAACCGCATTGAAATTAACAGTGGATTATAATCATGTTAAGGCAGAATCTTGTGATCTTGGCAGAATATCTATAGCTTGCAAAGAAAGTCACTTAAACTGCAATAAAAGCCATGTTTTTCTCATACCAAAAGAAGCAGTGGACTTCTTATCAACTTTAAATATCTCAGACTTAAAGATTACAATTTACCCTTGCAAAAAACATCTTAAAATGTCTTGGGGTAATACTCTATATATTTCTCTCTTAGAAGGTTCTCACAATTTTCCAGATCTTAATGTTTGGCTAGAAAAACCAACTGTAGCTAAAGTAAAAGTCTTATCAAGTGAGCTTCAAAATGCACTAAAACTATCTTCCTTGATTGCGAAAGATTCTTATATAAAATTACAGTTGGATGACAAGCTCTATATTTCTGCAGCGGATGATAGTGTTGGAATTTTGAAATATTCTTTAGATTGCGAAGATATTGAGGGTAAATGCGAAATTCTTGTATCTCATAGATCTTTCTTAAAATACTTTGACTTGTTTCAAGATTTAAAGTTAGAGTTTGAATTTAAAGAAATTAACGAAAACAGTTATGGTATACTTTGTAACAATAAGGATATCAATCATATGATATTTCCGGTTAAAGCTAATGAACAAGTGGGATAATGTTTTTGTATATACAGGAGATGAATTTTTATCTAATATGCATTTCAGATCTTTGGTTAATTCCAAGGATCTGATCTTTTTTGACAATGATGCTGATTTAAAGACAATTCACAAGAGCTTATTTACATTTAATATTTTTTCAGAACAAAGGGCCTATAAAATTATTAACCCAAAAGCTGAAATTCTTAAAATAATTAATGACAATATAGAAAGCTTGTCAACAGAAAATTTAGGTATCTTTGCAATTAATGACTCTTTGGATTTAAGGTCATCATTTTCAAAAAATTGCCAAAAGAATAAAAGAATCATTAATATACAGCCCATTTTAGTGAACGACCAAAATAATCTTAAAAAGTTTCTATCAAATGTAAATATGACAAATGAAGCTTTTCAATTCTTATTACAAAATTGCCCTACAGAAACTATAAAGATAAAAGACAACAATGTTAAAAAAGATGTTATTGTTTATAATCTTTATCTACTTACTAATGAAATAAATAAACTTACATCTGCATTTGATAGACCTTTAGTGTTAGAAGATTTCAATGATTGCAATTTTTCTAATGATGAGAATATATTTGAATTTATCAATGATTGCTTTTTAGGACATGCAACAAATATTCTTGAAGGCTTGGATATCTTAAATAAAAGCCATGGTCATCAAGCAACTTTAATGATCTTATTATCTCAATTAAACTTTTATTTCTCAATCTCTGAACTTAAAGAAAAAAATCTAAATATCCAAGAAATTGATAAGCTCATAAAATTAGAAGACTTCATTAATAAATATTTTGATAAAGACTATACAGAAATCAAAAATATCAATATTCCAGCTCCAAATCCTATAAGAGCTAAAATTGCATATCATGGATTTAAAAATAATACAGAAGAACTTACTAACATGTATCTTTCGGTGGTGAACAGTATAATAGATTTGAGAAATAACGTTAAAGAAAATATTGTATTCCCAAGATTAGCTTTAGCCCTTTCAAATAAAGTTTACATAAAGAGTTTGACAAATGGACAATTATGAAGAAATAAATAAGCTTGTAGAAAAGGCTAAAAATAATGACTCGGTCTCTTTGAATGAACTTTATGAATTTTACACACCTCTTATTAGAACATCAATTAGAAGATGTACTATAAAATATAATTCTATTAGGTATGTAGATGACGTTATTCAAGAATCTTATTTTATTTTTAAAAAACTTGTTGAGCTCTACGATCCTGAATTATCATTTTTCTCATATTATTTAGCTACTAGAATTGATAGAGCTATAGTTAATCTCATCAAATGTAAATTTACTTACCTGGAAGAGATTGATGAAAAAGAAATACAAGAATTAAAAACTTACGATCCATATAACAAAGTGCTAGATAAAATTATATTAAAAGATGCTATGCTTAAATTAAATGATAAACAAAGAGAAGCAATTGATCTATATTTTTTCCAAGAATACACCCAAGAAGAAGCTGCAGACTTACTGAATATCACACAAGCATCTTTTTCAAGACGGATAGATAGAGCATTGGAATCACTTAAAAAATTACTAGAAGAAGAAATAGTATAATTCTTTAATATATTTTGCATTATATTAAATGTATTCTTCTTCTTTCATGCTCCTTGTCTAAGTCTGCCTATTTTAATTTTCATTCTAGAAGCCTGAAAGAAAATTTAATACCAGGAGAAAATAAGAGTGTACGAAACAAAAAATGACTTTATTTATAACTGGAGAAATGAGCTTAAGTCTCATAGTTCTGGTCAAGGTATGTTGATTGAAAGATTAGCGTCAGATCTCAAGCAAAAAGGCTATAGTAGATCGGACGCTATTGAAATTTTAGCTAGTGAAAATTTTGATCTTGATATTGTAGAGAAATATGCTTCGGCTATCTTTCAGGAAAATGTCAAAGAAGCTAAAAAGACAACATCCATCCCGGTGGTTCCTACAAAATATGATGATTGTAAGCCAGCTGTAGAAAACACCCTTAAGAGTGTTTCTGCTAAGGAATTTACTAAAAGATTATGCCAAGGCGACTATTCAATTATCAAAGCCTCTAATAAAGATTTTGATTCATTGGTAAAGTTAGCTGAATATGCACAAAAAGACAGCAATGCTCTTGAAACATTACATGGCGAACTAAAACCATGGTTCGAAGAGTGCCTATTAAGCAATGTTCTTACTGCGCAAAATTCAACAGCTAAGATTGCAACCACTGGCAATAACACATTTAGAGTAGCTATTAAAAATAATGAGGCGGATGTTGATCTTAACCTTGGAAAATCTAATAGCAAAAAATATACTCAGGGTAATTATGAGAGCTTTGGCCTTGCAGATGAATTTCTTGTTTATGCTGCAGATTCCACAAGTCCATACCAAAGACTCAAAAAAGCTCTTGATATCTAAATCTATAAGAAATATATAAACAAGTATAAGAACCTCCTAACAGAGGTTCTTTTTTTTTGTACAAACTATAGCATGGACGATACATTTGACAATAATGACTTCTCAATTATAGAAGAACTTACAGAAACAGATTCTCTTATTGAAGTAAAACCTAAAATTAAACTTTTTGCAGAACTTAAATTTGATGAACAGCCTGTAGTACCCCTCCCACAAGATACTTTTATTGATGTTTACTACCCTCAATTAACAGAAACTAGATGCTCGATTTGTTCTAGCCCATTCCGAACCTTGGCTGAGCATGTATATCTAGAAAGTGGAAAGAAACCTCAAGCTACAATTAAATTTTTTGAGAAACACTTTAACGCAAGATTAAACTGGGCTCAAGTAAAAACACACATGGATGCTCACTGCGATTTTCGAAAAGTTTCAGTATCTGGATTAAAAGGATACGAACAAAGAGAAGAAATGATCGCTCCTTGGGTATTTCGTGAACATCAATTAGCTCTTATTGCACTTATGACGGAATTAGATGAAGTAAGAGGAATTGACTGTGGTAAGAATAATGAACTAAAACTCAAGAGATCTGCTATGGTTGAAAAATTAATTGCTAGAATCATGGACCTTAAAGAAAAACGTGATAATGCAGGAGTTTTGGCCTTAAATATTTTCGAAATTCTTATCAACTTACATGAAAAACTTGTATGTTCAGAAGACAAGCGAATTGTAAGTATAGAAATCAAAACCTTAAGAGATAGATTGCAACAGGAACATTAATGCGAAAAACAGTTAAGGATAAAAATAGTCAGCAAGATTTTAAAACACAACTCTTGCAAAATGCTGCTAATGCTACAAATTTTTTAAAAGATCAAGGATACGATTTTCTAGATGAAGTATTACCAGCTACAAGATCAGAATCTCTTCCGCCAGCAATTCCACCTAAAAATAGATTTAATCCTGACCAAATTGTAGATATTGTAACATTTATTGAGCATCCTTATTACTGCAACCTTAAACCTTATCCTTGGCAAAAATTAATTCTTAAATGTTTCTATATGGGGCAAGAAGGAAATACAAATTTAAATATTGATGACGTAGCACCAGAAGAACGAGCTGGATGTAATGGATGCGTATGGGAATATATTAAAAACAATGAACTTAAATTTGAAACTTCTTATAACGAAGGTAAGAATTTTAGAACTATTTTTTCTGTAGTAAATTCACCATGTCTTACTTGTGTAAAATTTCCAAATACAGCTAGAGATACAAGATATAAAGCTGCAAAAGAAGAAGCTACAAATCCAGATTCAGAAAGACAAGTAATAGAACTAGAAGCAAGACCTATTACAGATAACTTCCAAACTGAAAAAGATTTACTATATTCTGAAGAATTCGATCCTAAACTCAGGCTACAGGTTCTTGATAAATGTACGAATAGATACAAGTTTCAAGAGCTGGTTTTAGTGCTTGGTCGTCGTTCTGGAAAATTGTTAAAGCTAGACACCCCACTATATACGACATCTGGATGGTCTACAATGGGTGATGTAAAGATAGGAGAATATGTCTTTGCGCCAGATGGAACACCTACTAAAGTTGTGGCAAAATCAGATGTAGATTATGATGAGCAAGCGTATGAATTAGTATTTAGTAATGGTGATAGAATTGTTGCTGGCGAAAATCATGAATGGGTAACTTTAACAAAGGCTCAGAGAAAAAACGCATCTAGAGGAAAATATTCTAAAGATCCAGTTCCTCAAGTATTCACCACTCAACAAATCTATGAATCACTAACATATGGCAAGCCTAGACAGATGCTTAAAAAGGGCTCACTAATAGAAAGAAATGATAAATTTTCTGTAGAGTACAATCATGCCATAGAGATTACAAAGCCCCTACAATTCCCAGAGCAAGATCTTCTAATCCACCCTTATTTATTAGGAGCATGGCTAGGAGATGGCACTAAATCATCTTATCAAATAACTGGAATTGATATGGAAATATTTGATTACATTGAATCTAATTGTAATCATACTATTAAACATTGCCCTACAATTGAAAAATCACACTATATTCATCCTAATACAGAAACAAATAAAATATTCTTACATTTAATTAAAGAAATTGGTGTTTTCAAAAACAAGCATATTCCATTAATTTACAAGCAAGCATCTATTGAACAAAGATTAGAACTTCTAAGAGGATTGAATGATACTGATGGTTATGTAGATCCTAAAAAATATACTGTAGAATTTTGCAACACTAACGAAACTCTTGCTTATGATTATTATGAACTTGCTTGTGGTTTAGGATTTAAGGCAAGTATTAAGAAATCTGATGCAACATTGTATGGACGAAAAACCTCAGATCGTTGGAGAATTACTTACTCTGTTTGTCCTGGAGATAAAGTATTTAATTTATCAAGAAAGCAAGCAGTATTAGATAATAAACCAACAACTGATAAATCTGATAAATATAGAGTCTTTATTAAAGAATGTAATCCTGTTCCTAATCCGGGTATGCAATGTATTCAGGTAGAACATCCTTCTCATATGTATTTAATTGGAAGGAGTATGATTCCAACTCACAATTCATTCCTTGTATCTGCAATGGCTCTTTATGAATTATATCGATTAATTTCCATGGACCATCCGCAAGCTAGATACGGTTTAATGGAATTTGATGAGATTGTATTATTAAATGTTGCTAGAAATGAAGAACAGGCTAAAAAAGCTATCTTCTCAAAAATTAAGCAGACTGTTTTAGCATCTCCATATTTTCAGCCCTTTATCGGAAAAGATACTGAGCTTGAAATGAGATTCTATACAGCTCATGACAGGATAGAAAATGAAAGAAGAGAAGTAGCTGGAATTAATTTATTTCCAGGATCTCTTGTTTTACGATGTGGTTCTAGTAATGCTTCAGGTCTTGTTGGTCTTACATGTTGGTGTATTATCATGGACGAAGTAGCTGCCATGGCCGGAGACAATCCTGATTCCGGTGTTGACTATTCTCTTTATGATGATTTGAAGCCTTCCTTAGCTACTTTTGGTAAGGATGGAAAGATGATGATGCTTTCCAACCCTAAAGGCCCTATCGGATTATTATATGATTTGCATGAGAACCGTCAAGATGATCATACAACCTTAGTGATGCGCCTTCCCACATGGCTAACAAATCCTAATATCGATAAGGCTTGGCTAGATGATCAGAAGAGAAAAAACCCTGTAGAACATCAAATGCAATATGGGGCTGAATTTGGTGCATCTTCTTCTGATCCTATGTTTACTGCAGATTCGATTGATAGATTCTTTAATTCTTCTTCAATGATAGCACGAAGAGAACATGGTCAGCCTCTTGTAGATTATTATTGCCATTTAGATCCTGCTCGCACATCTGATTATTATGCTCTTGCTGTATCGCATTCTGAACCTATATATGGCTCTATAGGACCTGACAATAGACCTTTACGTAGAGTTGTAATTGATCATATTCATTTTTGGAACCCTATGATTAAAAACCAACCTGTATCTGAAAGAGAAGTTGAAGAATATTTAATTGAGCTACATAAAGTATTTAAATTCAAACAGGTTACTTTTGATCAATGGCATTCTCAATCTTCTCTTATAAAATTAAAAAGCGCTGGCATTAATGCTCTGGAAAGACAATTTAATAAGGAATATAAAGATAAAATTTACACCGAGCTTACCCAATTATTAAGAGAGGATCGAATTGATATTTATGATCTTTCTGGAGGTAAATATAGAGATGCTTCAGGAAAAGAATTTAATCTTAACGAAATTCAGGAAGCAAAAATTCAATTTCAATTCCTACAAAAAAAATGGAAAGGTTCTAGATATTATATTTCAGCATTACAAGGATATAAAGATGATATTTGTGATGCCATAGCTGCTGTATCTTATGAATGCTTGACAAGTAAAATCATGCAAAGACTACCAGGCTCTAGGACAATTTCATTAGGTAGAAGAATTTGATAGATAAGGTAAATATTAATCATGAAATTATATCTCTCTAGTATATATGCGGAAAATCACGGCGCAAAGCACCATGATTTTCTCGCTGGTCTTACAGCTGCGATGAGTGCTGCGCTGGCGTTCCTCACGATGCCTTTTAAGGGCACGAATGCGAACAGCCTGAAGGTGGGCAAGTAATGGTCTATCAAAACGTACGCATTGAACAGCAGTTAACACCGACATATGACTGGCTGGTGTTCGGTGAAATCTACACTGATGGTGGCGTGTTCGTTGCTGACTTTGGGCCTAATGGGACAAGTGTATTCCAGTGGTTTCCACAGCAGGACTACCAATTTCAATATGACCTTGTCATGCGTTTTGTACCGTTGATGGGTGCAGAGATTGTGAATGGAACGGCTGAATAATGGCAACCGCATAC
>ENA-OSIY01000081-OSIY01000081.1-marine-metagenome-genome-assembly--contig:-NODE-81-length-53179-cov-8.754435_pt1 | contig 53179 bp, 63 predicted proteins | sample MGYA00237884_ERZ534233 | MGnify/ENA primary metagenome ERZ534233 (study PRJEB26412, sample SAMN06343840) | marine metagenome | isolation source: estuarine water | place: USA: Columbia River Estuary... | reverse complement strand
ATTTTCTTCTTTTGCTTATCAGAAATATAAAACGTTATTAATGATACGAAATCATATATCATAAAATAAGCAGCTGCTTGCACCATGGACGAAACACACTCAGAGTGCAGCTCTAGTTCATCTCTGTTTGCATACACGTACTCTATTGCTGCACATTTGCTAGCAGTGTCCATTTTAGACCACACTGGTATATCACCGTGCTTATTAAGTTCATATCCCAAGCCATCCTCGTGTTCTTCAATTTGATACTCAAGTGACGACCACTCAGTAAAGGCCTCATACGTAGCCTCTATCATTCCAGTTGCTATTTTACGATACTCCATAACTAATCTCCTAATGCTGGGCAAACCTCTCGGGTATGCCCATAACCTTGCAGTCCTTTTGAGTAAGCGGTATCGACCACTTAGTGAATACCTCCGTTGCTATACCTAGATGAAAAGGACCGTTACTACCGCTCCTCATCGTTCCGTCTAAATTACAAGATCTAATTTCAACCTTGTCACTCATACAGACCGGCAAGACAGTATCAACTACCCACTCTACACAAGCATATGGAACCTCAAGAATCACGGCATCGTGAACCTGAAGTATTATGTCGTAGGTCATGCCTACTGGTGCAGCGCTTCTGTAGCTGTATATGTGATCTAGGGCGCATGACATAGCGTCAGCTACCGCAGATTGGATTGGAAAATTCATGCTTTGTCGTTCATACTCAGCCACGACAAGCCTATCTTCACTAGGAGAAAATCTCCTGTATCTTCCAAAAGCATTGCTCATCCAGCCTGGGTGTTTGACTCTAGACTTGCACTCATTGAAGTACAAAGGAAGCTTAGGGTACATTGCAACCAAACCATCTATAAGCTCTTGAGCTTCTCTTACAGATATTATGACACCCTCTTGCTTAGCTTTTCTAGCGGTAGAGTCAGCCCCCTGACCATAGGCGTAACCAAATACCACAGCTTTAGCAGCTGTTCTAATGCCTGACTTACCTATATCCTTAAGGCCTTTCTTGGTAGCTGGGCAATTCAACCTAAATGTATTTACAGCCACATTACTATGGATGTCGTAGTGGTCTGGGTGATCCTCTGGAAGGTTAGCTCTACGAACATGGTCAATCATGTTCTTATCACCAGACTGCCAAGCCATGATTGCCAGTTCAGCGCCAGTATAGTCAGCCTCTACCAGTACAGTTCCAGGCCTTGCACTTATCACAGACCTGAGAGGATACGTATAGTTCATTCCAAGGTCTTTACCATGCAGCTTAAATATACCTTTGTACTTTTCTTCTATAGTCTTTCCGAGGTTCTGCATATTTGGCCTAGATGAAGAAGCACGGCCTGTTTCTTTAGTCTGGCTAAACATAGATCTAACTCTGTCGTCAGCATTCATGTACGAGAGAATGCCCTTGTCATAAACTATGTCACCTTCAGAATCAGTCTTCTCATTACCTGCGTCATCAAAGTCTGGACCTCTAAGAACAGTAGTCCGTAAGTAATGAAGCGACCTTATGTCTCTAAGCATAGCCACTACTGGGTGCTTTTCTGCCAATATGGTAAGAGTCTCCTTGTCTACGGCAGCGGTATACATGTGCTCTTCCCTTTTGGTTATAAGGTCAGCCCACAGTTTACCTTTAGATCCTGTACCAGTACTCTTATAAGGTGTTAAAGAAAGAGTCATAGCATCGTCAGGTCTTTGTTTTATGAACCCGCCGTTTATGTCCCTCTTACCAGATAGCTCCTCACCAAAAAGAAGCTCTCTGTTATGAAATGTACTTGATGGATTATAGTCGGGCCAATGTATGACGGCTCTTATCTTAACCATCAAGTTTTCATAAAGAAGGTTGTAAGAGTCAGTAAGCTCTAACACTCTTGCTTTATCTATTAATATTCCTTTTTCGTGCATCTCTATGAACGCAGGATACGCTCTTGAAGACAGCCAAAAAGCAGGCCTACAGTTATTACCGTACTTATCAGCGTCAAGCTTACCCTTAACACTGCCATGGCCGTTGTAGTAGTCAAAGAGCCTTCTTGTAACATCTGCGTCATAACAACCATAAGGTATAATGACATCATCAGGGCAGTCTCCGTATCCTTCCAGCTCTGAATCTTTTATACCCTTAGCCCTACAGTGAGACTTACGCCAATCAAGAATAGGCCCTTCCCATCTCGGTACTCCGCAGTACCTTACAGCCTGCTCCTCTAAATTAAAGTAGTCAGTCTCATTTACAGAGTGAGCAGCTAGAAGTGTATCAAAACCGCCAAAGTCTTTAGTCTTTTCAAAACCAAACTTATAGTCAGGACCGTACATGCTTACGGGGTCGTCCTCTGGAGCTACAAATAAGCTTGAAAGATCAACACCTATAGACTTGAGCCAAGGCAAGTCAGAAGTAAGGTAATGACCTACAACTCTGATGTGCCTTCCATCTTCTGGATAGAATATTGAGTTTAGTATAGAGCTTAAAGCGTCAGGGCCTCCGTCAAATACAAAGCCTCCTCCAGCCTGATTTACGATTATACTGCAAGCAACTCCAGACTTCCAAGATAGCTGCACTGTCCTAACGTAAGAGTTCTTATCTCCAGGCCATGCACCATTCCACTCAAGGTCAACCGCTACTACTGGTGCAGTATCTTTAAGTATCTCGTCTCTAACTTTTAAAAGCTCTTCGCTAGTTCTAACGGCAAAGTGATTTATATTAGTTTCTTTAGACAAGAACTCTACGTCATTGCATAACGCAGAGAAGTGGTTCAAAGAAGCTTCAAATCTATCACTATGCTCAGGGTATCTAAGAACGTAAGCTGGGTTAACGCAGGTTATAGCCTTTGCTGTGTGAAAAGATCCATCAGGCAAAGGAATGTTAACTTCAAACACTTTACCAGTAGATGTATGTAAGCGCTTGTCTCTACCAAGGACAGCCTTGATAGCCTCGTCACCAAGTAGAAGCATGAAGTCAGGCTTAACCAATGCCATCTCTATCTTTAGCAGCGGAGCACAGTTATGTATCCAATTTGCTTTAAGAGCATTGCTAGCAGGATCAAGCAGCGTATGTTTTACAGAACAAGTCATATAAAAATCTGCAGCAGATAGCCCTTTAATATTTGAAAGGTGACTGTATAACTGACTCTTATTATTACCTAAAACTATCTTTCCATGAGCTACGTCTAAGTTGGAAGCACACTTACCAACTACCATGCATTTAAACTTCCTAAAAGGACCAGGCCTGCAGTTGTCCATCCAACCGCTACCAGGAACCATGTTTACGTTTAATATGTTTCCATTAAACAAAACTGGAAGACTAAAGTTTTGGCAGTACAAAGCCCTAAAGTAAAGAAAGTCAGAGTAGAAATCTACTGCTTCCGGATACTCAGGGCCTGCTAACTTATCAGCACACTGATAAAAGTCAGGCCCTGGCTTTGCTACTATATGCTTATTCTTAGAAGGAAATATAAAAGGGTAGTTTATTAAAGGACCTGTCCCCTCCTGTAGCAAAAGAAAGTTTCTATAAGTGCATATGCTTTTAAAGTCTTTTATTAAATCAATCATTAGGCCACTCCTTTGATACTTCTGGCATCGCTTCTCCTATGTCTTGAAACTGAGATTGGAGACGTCTCCACAACTCCATCTTTAAAGAACCAGGGTCTTCATCCTTAGCCATATTAACTCTTATAATCTTAGACCTTGGAGCTGCCTGCTGAAGCTTGTCAACTAAAGACTCAGCTTTGTAAGCTACGTCTCCATCCAAAGCTATAGCTATGGGCTTGCCATTAAAATTCTGCCCTATCAAAGCAAGCTGCCCAGAGCTGCAATCACTTCCAAAAATAGCGACACCTGCTGGACCTACAGACCAAACATCTATAGGACCTTCGCAGACTACTATCATTGGCTGTAGCTTTGCATTGTCTATGTTATAAAGAAGCATAGACTTCTTCATTCCGACTGGGTTTATATACTTCTGCTTCTTTTTCAATGGGTCATCGTAAATTATTCTTGCTTGATAACCCATTAGCTTTGAGCCTTGAAATATAGGTATGTACAAACGTTCCTTAAGAGTTGGAATCGCCATATCGTCTATCCAGCCTACGCCTAAGTACTTATCAAGCACGACTGGATTGTACCCTCTAGACTCAACATACTTTACGGCTTCGTGGTCCTTACTAAGAGCCGATAGACTTGTAAGCCTTTCAGGAGCTCTGCACTCAGTAAGTGAAATCAATGCTTCAGAAGACATAGGCTTATCAACTACTGAAAGAGTTATCTTAGAAGACGTGTTAAAAAGCCACATGTGAAGCTGGTCTAGGTTAAGCTTACCTAACTCGCCTCTAGTACATGCTGTCTCGTTAAAACAGTTTGCCATATGCCTATATTCAAACCATCTATGGTTTATGTACAACCTATGTCTTGTCTCTTTACAAAAAGGGCAGCAGACCCTGTAATATTCTCCATTTACTATAGAGGTAGGCCTCTCTCCATTAGATGAGGGGCGCATCACCATGCCGACCCCTCTATTATTAACATAGACCTGACCAAACAACTTCTTAAGCTTAAAGTATAGTTCAGGGCACAATACATCATCGTAACTAGTCGAAGTGCTCATGGCTTTCCTTTCTAGGAATCCCTGTCAGAGTAATCATTAGAAGCTGCTTTGTAACTTCGGCTTGTTGGGACATCCATAGAACTGCCTGAGAATGAAGCCCTTATAAAACCTGCCTGCTCATCTATTACCCATTCGTTGTTTAAAGAGTAAGTACATGAATCAGCTTCAAACTTTATAACTGCACAATTCTTAGAAGTGTGTTCATCCTCCCTATATTTAGTGGCGTCAAGTCTTTGACATCCGCTGTTTAAATCCTTCTGCCCAAGGCAGAACATTCTATGACAGTTCTCAGCAAAATCTTTACACTCACTAGCCATAGAGTGATGAAGAGGCTTATGAGCTTTAATACTATTAGCTTCTCCACTAAGCTGATGCAGAAGCCAAACGCAGCAGTTATAGCTAAGACCTATATTGACTGATACATCCTCAGCAAGCTTTCGTATGTAGTGGCGCATATTCTCAACTTTTATACCCTTAGCTGATATATGCCTGTCAACAATAAGCTTAACGTAGTCGACAACCATCAAGGCTATCTCAACGTTCTTAAAGTTAACTAGCTTGTCAACTTGAGCTGTAAGCTCAGAGGTATAACCATGTCCAAGCTTAGTACCTCCAGAGCCACTCATGTCAAGAAGTTGAACATACGTGTTAACTAAGGATTTCGTATCCCTAAACCTATCTGACTCTGAAATCCTAAGAACCTCTTCTATAACTCCTGAGTATCTTTTTAGCTCATAATCTTTAAGGTTGCCACTAGTTGAAAGAAGAGCTCCATTAATAACGTGAGCCTTAATAGTATTTAATGGGGTTTTAGACACAGTTGCAGCAAGTCTAAGTCTTATAGAATCTATGTTACCTTCGTAGTTAGCATAAACTCCTACTTTACGCTTATAAGGCCTTCCTTCAGCTAAACATAGAATCTCTCTAGCTCGCTCAGTAAAACAATGGTTGGCTATAATGTTTATACCCATCCAAGTCTTACCTGCACCTGTACCAGCAAGAAGACCGTAAATATCTCCAGCTGCAACCCCTCCTGTCATAAACTTGTCAAAGTAAGGTAGTCCCATTGGAGCTCCTATAGCTATGTTAGGTTTCCAAACATCTGGAATAGACTCACACATTGCTGATGAGCCAGCTCCTTTAAAGTTGTTGTATATTTTGCTAAAATGACCTAACAATATGGAAGGGTCTTTAGACACCGATTGAACAGATGATGTCTTACTAAAGTGACTATACAGCTTATCGTGTACGCCTCTCTCAGTTAAAAACCTTTGAATAACCTCTCTACATATATGACGGTTAGCTTCTATGTTGTCCTTAGGAACTAAGAAAGCCTCGTCTATTATTTGAAACACAGACTGCTTAAGTTGAGCTGATTCATGAGTGCCTCCTCTAAGCTCGTCATCATCTATAGTTATAGTTTTAAATATTTCAGCTGTAAGCGTTAGGTCTTTGTAAACCGTCTTCATGTAAAGCTTAATACCGTTAACGATAACTCTGTAAGCCCGCTCATCATGACTAAAGTATCCTGTGTTAAAATACTCTAATGACTCAAGTATAAGCAGACGATCAGCTATAAGATGCTTTACCATAAAGTCTACTGTAGTTGAATCAAGCCTGTAGACCGTCTCTATAGTGGTGTCCACTAAACTTTCAGATTTATCATGCATATGACCTCCGTGTTACAAAACTATGCTTTTGGTATTAATTAGAAGCTTAGACCTCTCCTGATTTAAAGCTGAAAGAGCTTTGTTTATAAACAATTTATGTATAATGTCTGGTATAACTGTCCCATAGACATCGACTCTCATTAAATAATCTTTAATAGCTGTGCTTACCATGCTAGAGGGTATGTCTACTGACTCATCCATAAACATCATAGAGTTTACTTTGAAGAAACAAGACACATCGCTACTCACTATGACGTCCAAAAAAGAACGAGAGTTCTTTATAAGGTGCATAGAGTTTACAAGGTTAACCTCAACAATCTTCTTATAAGACATTATTAAATTATGAGTCTCTTGTCTTTCAGCTTCTCTGCTAGAGTTGGTTATCGACACTGCCCTCTCTGTGTAACATGCGCTAGCTGCAGGCGGCCCTCCCATAGAAGTATCAAATTGAGTTCTTATTAGTTCTATCAATGAAACTTTGTTATCAATTGAACATTTAGCTATTAAAGGCCAGACAGGCTTGTAGTCTTTACCATATTTATGAAGTATAGCCTCTCCTGGCCTAGGTCTTAAAACAGAGGTTCCATCGTAATTAGGTATTACTCTGGAACCGTAGTTAGACACGACCCCCTTAGTCTTTAGGAGGTAGTCACGCATAAACATGCAATAAAGACGTCTTGCTTCAAGAGCTAAAGTTCCAATAGACTCCATTACTTTACGCCTTCAAGAGCTAGCATGTCTTGCTTCTCAAATTCGACAGCTCTCATCCTAGCTAGGACAACAGCCGAAGGCTCTAATACTCTAAGATACCTTAACTTAGGAATATTAGTGTAGATAGTGCTTCCAAGTTTACAACTGTCTGAACCAAACTTTACTTTAAACTTTTTTGCAAGATTGTAGTCATCAGCTATGCCTACTATGGAGTCTATTTTTAAGTAAGTTAACTCGTACTCCTCATAGTAAGGTTCTTCATTTAAAAACAATTTTTCATTTTCTAAAAATACATCACCATCTGTAATAAAAGCATTAATAGCAGTTACTTCTATGAAATTAGATGCAGCAACTACTGATGGGTAACCTGAAACAGCGGTTGGCTGTATATAAACACACTCCATGTGCTCTAAAGTTAAAGTGATAGTAGTATCAAACTTATCTGAATACTTAAAAACTGCATATTTATTACTCATCAATATAGCTAGCATTTTTCTAAACTCAGGAGAGTCGTCTTTAAGCAAAAAGTTCATGAGCTCAGGGTCACCGCCAGACGCATAAGCCATGCTGTCTATAACCTTCTTTGATACACTTGTAATAGTAGGGCAATATATCGTGTCTTCAAAATAAGGTTCTACTCCGCCAATATTTCTCCAAGAAGGCATGTTCTTATAACCTAAAACAATTACCCATACCTTAGGTCCTTTTTCTTGTAATTTTTTCTTCTTAACTTCTTCTGTCATGATGTACTCAATTCTTTTAAAAAGGTTTAAAGTTCTTCATCTACTGAATCAAACGCTTCATCTAATATATCTACTTCAAAAAATGTCTTAGCTACATCTGTTTTAATAAACTTCTCAGCCCAACCCATCTGCTTGTAGCTTGCTCTTCTACTCTTACTTCTATTAAGAAAAGTAAAATCGAAGGCATCCATAAAATCAACAACCAAACCAAACTTTTTACCTGACTCGTCATGCTTTCTAGCAACTCTACCTGGAGCCTGAATGTCTACTATCTTGCTAGATCTAGCATCTGCTCGTATCAACACGCAAAGTTGTGCAAAGTCTACACCTGTAGACCACACGTCAGTGCTTATAACTTTTTTTAAAGTAGCCCTCTCAAAGCCAAGCCTCATCTCTTCTCTTCTAGCAGGTGTCATTAAAGGCTCAGCAACTGGATCGATAAGTTCTTTGTTTACATAAGATTGGTAATCTGCAGGATCCATTGAGTCATAACACATCTGAAACTCAGGTAGAAACTGTTTAAGGTGTATAGCGTGTTCTATCGACTTAACCATAATTAAAACCTGATCATCGTTATCGTATTCTCTAGCCTTTGCTGCTATAGCCTTATTTCTTTCTTCATTTCTCCATATGCCCCATCTCTCCTTAGAGACTCCGCTCATATCTGAGAATGCGCTTGGGCCATTACCTTTTACATACACCCACTCAACCTTAATAGGGACTACAAGGTCTACACTTACAGCGTCGCTATATGATAGTTCGAATATCCTAGGTCCAAATATTGCTTCTAGCATGAAATGAGCTCCATCCATTCTTCCGTCTGGAGAAGCAGTGAACCCAAACTTACGGGTCCTCATAAACTTACCTAGCTCATGCTGATACGTTGGCGCTACAGCTTCGTGTGCTTCATCGTAAAGAAGTATGTCTGCCAGACCTTCGCCTTCGTGGGATATCCTATGCATGCTATCAGCAGTAATAACTGTGATTCTATCCCAAGTCTTCTTTCCGCTACCAACCATTCCAAGAGCAGGTATAAACTTTGACAACCCAGAGTGAATGCGGCGCATAACGTCTACTCTTCTAGTTACTATTTGAATCTTGGCGTTTGGATAAGCTAAACATACTGCTGCAAACATGAACGTTTTGCCAAAGCCTGTAGGCCCTACAATAATACCGCCGCGAGAAGTAAGTATAGCTGCCAAGCACTCATCCTGTTTGTCCCTAAGCTCCATCCTTCCCTTCAACCGCATTATGTCGTATTTAAAGGCTGGTCCGCTGTGGTACTCTTTGTCTATGTCTACAATTGAAACCTTGTATCCTAGTAGTTCTGCATCGGCTTTTATCTTTGATAGAAACCCAGCTGGGCAAACTAAGTTATTAAGGCCGTCATACTGAAACACTCTTCTTATCTCTGTAGTTATTCCACCTTTCTTTGAAAAGTAAGTAGGCTGGTTGTATGTGTTGTGAGTGTAACAAAGCCTGCTTTCTAAACTCTTAGATAAATCTTCAGGCAAAGAACTCATTCCTGGTACTGACACTTGCAAAAGAGAGTTACCTATAGTAAATAAAACTTCACTCATAATCGCTCCTTCGAAATATAACTTGAAATAATAGGCTTATGGCAACCTCTGGAAATACCAGTGATTGCTACTTTTGTTTTTACTAAGTAGGTCTTTCGGATTCTATTTTGATAGTAGAGTTGAGTCAATTACTGAACTTAAAACAAGTTTTGTAATTAATTACAAAGCGTTACATGCTAGCAAGTTAAACTTAATAATATTAAAAATAAACTTACATGTACACTACTTCAACTTGCTCAGGTGAATAGCCAGACCTATTGAATCCTTCTCTTGTGAAAAGAAAAGATCTGGATCAAACACTTTTTCCATCCAAGGGTTTGGATATGGGTATATGCTGTCCATCCAAGCCATACGTACAAACTTGATAAAGAGCTGAGACATTCTTAACGAACTAACCCAAGGCTTGTGGTTTGCCCATTTAGTACTGCCTTCTCTTATAATAAACCAACCAGGCCTAGCCATCTCGGATATAGAAGCTGACAGACCTTTAGACCAACAGGAGTAAACGTCAAACTTCTTTACAAGCTTATCGTCAGTCTGTGGTCCATTGCACAAGCCAAGCCAAGAATACAACCTTGAAAGCCTAGATGGATGGTTAGGGTCTATATACCACCTTGGGTCACCTATTCTAGCCATAACCTTTGTGAAGAACATGTCATCTATATGAGGTATGAAGCTTACATAGTTCCATACAGGATGCTGCTTCATTAGCTCACAAGCTTTTATGTGAGAGCCTTCTGTCTCTGATCTTATAAGAGCCCCAACCCCGTATGAAGCGCAATCTAACATATCAGCCTCATGCCAACCACCTAAAGACGGAATAGCTGAAGCCATTCTCATCTTAATAAGATTAGCCGGCGCATCGTTGTTAGATACTATGATTGGGCTGCCTATCTCAAGAGACTTGAGCCTGTGCTTAACTTTAAGCCGGTACAATCTTACAATCATACCGGCGTTTGAACCACTACCTAAAACACGAATCTTATCAGGGCAGTTTCCAGAGGTCTCAAGCTTGTCTATGTAACCCTCAACAGTAAGCTTAGTGCTGTAAGGCATTCTGTCGCCTTCTATAACCCACACCTCACTGTTGCTGTCTAAGGCAAGCTTGAAAACCGAACCTTCTACTGTTGTACCCATCTATCACCTATTTATAAAGAGTCAGCGTATGATCGCACATGCGCTCCATAGCTTTCTCGTGACTGACTACAATAACTTGCAGTCCAGAGGACTTAGACATAGCTCTTAGTCTATTGAAAGCTGTGTCTAAACATTCGATGTTGTCATCGTCTAGACCTACGGTTGGTTCATCAAGTACTAACAGGTTTACACCTGAAGCTACTCCAAACTGAACAGCTAGCCTGAATGCAAGAGCCAGAACAACCTTCTCACCGCCTGACAATCTAGCAGCTGGTAAATCTCTTCCGTCATTAAACTTTGCCCAGAAGACCAACTCATCATCAGAGTAAACTCTGAACGGAGCGTTAAAGTCTTCTAGATACTCATTCAACTTAATCACTGTCCTCTTTAAGTAGTTTACCGTAAGTCTCTTCGGTAAGTTAGACTTATGCATAACTTCTTTAAGATTTTCAAAATGATCCTTAGCAACTTTATTAACCCTAGCTTCTTCTATGTCTCCAACCAGCTTATCTCTTCTATTGTATAAGTAATCTAAAGTTTCAACAGTTGCTTTTGATTGCTCTTCAAATCGTATTTTCTTTTCTCTGTCTTGATTTACTAAATTGATGCTATCACACAATACTCTTTCTTGCATGCAATAGTCTTCACTTACGTTGCACTCTTTACTTCTAGTTTCAATCTGAGACAAAAGTGAGTCTCTGGTTGCTTTTAAAGAAGTTATTGAAAAGTCTAAAGCAGAAAGCTTTGATGACAAAGACTCATAAGATGTTCTAAGCTCAGTAAAGGTAGAAATAAACTTATTAACCTCGTCTTCAGAGACAGAAGGCTGCTCAGGTCTTTCAGCCTGAAGCCTTAGTTTAATCAGCTCAAGCTTACTGTTAAGCCCAGCTAAGTCTGAAGAGTGCTTGTAGTTAGCAGTGTCGTACTCTCTACTAAGCTGATATTGCTTCTTCATATGATCTACTAGTGGAGACGTCTCCACTAGGTGTTTAGATATAGCGTCTATTGCAGCTAACAGTACTTCTCCGGTGGTGCCGCATACAGGGCATTCTTTCTTTGAAGTAAGCTGAAGTAAGTTCTGCTTCTTGGCCTCTAAAGCCCCAGCAGACTGTGAGTACTTCTCAAAATCTAAACCACTAGACTCTATGTAGGGAGATGGCTTTATAGGAGCAGACGCAACTAGTACTGATATGCTTTCTTCAACTATAGCAAGCTGAGCCTCATTAGCTGCTTTGCTGCTGTCGTACTTATGTATAAGACCCCACTGATACTGATGCTTTTTATACTCAGCTAAAGCCGCATCTGAGTCCTTAACTAAAGACAGATCATCAACCTTTGCTGAAAGAGGGGGCCTAGCTTCTTCTGCCTGACTTAGATCAGACAAAACTAAACTTAAACTTTCTGAACACTTGTTAATGTCATGTTTTACATCTTTCTTTCTTCTTACTTCGCTAAGGTCTTTTTGAAGCTTAGTGTCGTCTACTACGTTTAAAGACACTTCCTTCAAAGATTGCGATATAGATTCAAGTAGTAAAGTCTTCTCTCGTATCTGCGCTAATACGGACTCTACGGTCTCAGATGGAACCTGAACTAATATCTTAGATGAATATTTATTTATCTCATCGTAACAAAGCTCTGCTTTGTCTAAACCGTATAGTGACTGCAGCGCTGAAAGCCTGTCAGACTTAGGTAAAGTAAATATGCTGAACATTTGCCATTGGTCTACAAAGATGTAGTCAGACAATATGTTAGAGCTTACCCCAACCAAGCCCTCAATAGCAGTAGTAACCTCTCTGTCCCCAGTAAGTGGAGGCATAGAGTTTATAATTAAAGACCGCTTGTTAGGTCTCAGGTTTCTCTTTATAACAGCCCTGCCGCCTGTTGTAGAAAACGTTAGCTCTACAAATGACTCATCTTTATCTGAGCATATTTTATTAATGTTCTCTGATAGAACACCTTCATTTCTCTTGAAGTCTCCAGTAAGGGCTGCGTATGCTCCCTTAATAGCGTTAGACTTTCCTCCGCCATTAGGTCCTGTGATGGCGGTTATGCCATCAAGAAAAGTCCAATCAAGTTCTTGATGCTGACAGAAATTACGTAAGCGAAGCTTTTCAAGTTTCATAATATCTCCAATCTAATAGGGTAAATGATACATACTAAACAAAATAAGCCCACCCCAAAGAAGAGGTAGGCTTATCTTTAATTTTAATAATAAAAACAACGTATTATTTATTAAGTACTACATTATAAAATACTAGCCCTTAGGTGCTGCAGGGGCGCTAGACTTTGGTGGTGCCTGTACAGGAAACGGAGGAGCAGGCTTTGGAATGCTTGTAGCTGGCCTGCTTCCTTTAATTGTAGCAGGCTTCTTTACTGAAACTGGCTTTTTAGGTTTAGCTTTATTAATACCTTTAGTCTTAGGAGGAAGTACCTTAGGCTTACCCTTAGGCTTACCCTTAGGCTTTGGGTTACTAGGTGCTAATGGAGACTCTACCACAGGCTTAGTTGGTGGTGGATCAGGAATAGGCTCAGCTGTATTAGATGGCGGTGGAAACCCTGTACAAATTTCAGGAGGAATTGCCCATGTATTAAAGTTTCCGTAAATTCCAAAAGAGTTAGCAGTAGTAACAGTGGGAGGTAAAGGCAGCTTCAAGTCTGGAACGTCTTTATACTGCTTAACTAATTGATTGTAATAATCACCTGCCGAATTAACTGCTGCTCTTGCAGTTCCTAGATCTTGAGAAATAGTGTTGTCCCAACCAGTATTAGCTTTAAGCGCTAATCGTTTATCCTCTAGCGCCCTTACTGACTTTTTGAGCTCGTCTTTTGCAGTCTGTAAATCAGATCTAACTTGATCTAAGTCTAACTTAAAAATTTGAGACATGTTATTACCTCACTATGTGAAGACACATGGTAACTGAGTGCAGCCAGCTACCATTATCTCCTATAAACCTTTCAAGTTCCACCACTTTTTATGTCACTAAGCATGTTATCTAACTCTCCCCTTAAGTCCTCCACAGACCTACTAGACCATAGCTTTATAAGGTCGCTGTAGCTTCTTTCGGTAACATCGCAAAAGTCTTTTAAAGACTCATGAAATGACGAGTTTATATCGAAAGATCCTACTAGCTTGTCCAAGTCAGAAGCTACTGATGGCAAGTCAACTATTTCTTCAATTATAGGCACAAGGTCCACGTGAGCCTTGTCCTTAAAAGCTGAAGTTATAGCTGCGTTAACGTTATCTAACTTAGTAGAGTAACGTAGCCTAAATATAGGCCGTCCTATGTCGTTAGGCATGTCGTCAGACTCAACTTTTTCAGCAACCTTTACCATAGTGTGAAGGTCGCTTTCTGAGTTTATTACTGACTGAATTAGTCGCCTTGTCTTATAAGGTGCTGATACAAACCCAAGGTCTTCAGTCATAATCCAAGCTGCTTTGTTGCAAGATTCTTTTAAGTCTTGAAGGCATATGCTGCCTGGGGATACAAACTTCATGTCGTTAACATCTGACACAAAGTGTGAGTGAAAGTCTCCACTTATGAGGGCCTTGTACTTAAGGTTGTGCTCTACTAACGAGTAAGAGCAACAAAACTCTTGTCCTGTATGAGGGAGAAGCTCGCTCCAAACTTGATGAGTAACTAAAACGTCGGCAGGCTTAAATCTGTTGTAAGAGTCTTCAACAGACTTAGGAAGGAAATAGTCGTAACCAAAGAAGTCTACTCCTTTTATTTTAAAGTGCTTGTTATGAACATTCTCACAACCTTTAAACAAACTAAGCCAAGTAGGATCTGACATCTCGTGCTGCCCTTGCACATAGTATACTGGTAATCCTTTTTCATACATTCTTGCCATCTGATTTGAAACAACGTGAATGCTGTAAGAGTCAGGATTCTTTATGTCAAACAAATCACCAGCCGCTATCAACGGTACGTTAAGACCTATAGCCATATCAACTATTTGGGTAAGAGAGTATTCAGCATCGCCTTTTATACTTGGAAACTTCTTCCAAGCGTTAAGTGCAACGTGCCAATCAGATGTAACTACTGCCAAAGGCTTTGAATTCAAAGAAACATTATTAATAAGATTTTTCATAAATACTCCACTGTCAATTGGGTTTGAAAAGATACAATAAACTGGGCGGTAATTAAAACCACGTTAGGAGAACTAAAATGTTAGTACTATCAAGAAAAGTAGAAGAGTCTATAATGATATCAAACGATATCGTAATAAAAATAATTCGTATAAGTGGTAACCAGGTAAAAATAGGAATAGAAGCTCCAGCTCATGTAGTAGTTAGTAGATTAGAAGACAAAACAAAAACTGTTGGCAAGTTTAACCTTAAACATACTTCATAATAAGCCTGTTCCAATCAATAACAGCTTTAGCCCAAAGCTTGAAGTAGTCGCAGCACTCCTGTGAGCAGCCGCTTTTGTCTGGTGTTAGTGTCATCATTGCTTCAGCTATATAATTAGACATAACACCAGCATCTGTCTTTGCATCTTCAGGAGGGCTGCCATAGTTGCTAAGCACCCACTCTATACCTCTCCACACTTCTTCGTTAAGTCTTATACCTGAAGCCTCTGCCACTAAGCAATTCATTCTGTCACTAAGCCTAAGATGGTCTAAGTTAGGGTAACCATAACACCATGCGTCACCGCTAAGCTTTAGAGCAGCCTGAGCAAACAGACCAAACCATATATCATCAAATCGTTTGTAGTTAGACAACATACCCATAGGAGGAAATAAAGCATAAGGTAACATCGAGTCTATAAACGCTAAGTTCATTCCACATATAGGATAAACCACAGAAGGATGAGCTAACACAGGACCGTGAAGTAAAGGAAGTACTGCTTTCTCAAGGGCTGGGTTACTTATTCTCTGTATAGAATCAAAATCAGGCATTCCCTCCCACGTACCTACACTCATTGAAACAAAAGGTTTATGTAAATGAGTTGTATTAGTAAAGTAAGGCACACCCCTTACGCGCACTCCAGGCACTGTAGAAGACCAGACGTTAAAATCAAATAAGTTTGATAAATGAGCTTTAAAGAAATCTCCGCCTCGTTCACCTTTTGAAGGTCGACAGTCATCATCTAATGTAAATACAACGTGCTCTCTATATTCGTTATTTTTTCTATTAGCGCTTAAAGCACAAGCTTGAAGAAACCCGTAACTTCGTATTGCTGAATCTTTTTTACTAAAACAAGAAAACCCTGCATATTCGAGCATGTCTATAGGAATAGGAACATTGTCTATTAAATTGTAGCCTGAGCTTCCTATGTAAGTTGAGTCCCAACTGTGAAAATGCAAACGATACTTCTTAATGTCAATAAGGTCTAACAGCTCACTAAAGTCTTTAAAACCTGATGAGTGACCATCATATACTATGTGAACGTCGTTAGGAAAGCAGTCTAAGGATTCCCACGCTAAAAGAAAATCACTTATCTCATTCAGCCTTATAGTTGGTACTACTAAGGAAGAATATACTAAAGGAACTTTTGATAAGTTTTGAAGATAAAACGGTTTAAGACTGTCAGTCATGTCTACCTTTCTATATTACACCGCGCATAAATAATGGAATAGGTCTTAAACTTGAATCAATAGGTCCTTGATTACCTTTAAAGAACCATTTATCAAATTCAACACCATCAAAAAACCTATTATGAAAACCAAGGCCTTCAGCTAAGTCAACCGGATTCCAAGTTCTGCTTACTTGTTCACGGTGTTTACTCTTACACATGTCGTAATCAAGTTTATGAAGGTGCACGAGAAAAAGATCATCGCTTACTTTTGGCGTAGAAGGTACATTTAAAATATGAAAACCAACATCCCACTTACAAGAAACTTTAGATATAAGAGTCTTGTTATAAATAGTGTCGTAACGCCAGAAACCTCTTTGATCAAAAATAGGTTTTGACAAATCTATAGAAAGCTCTTTGGATGGGTCGTGGTCTAATGCCAAACCTACGCATCTTAAAAGTGACAATCCTGGCTCAGCAAACCTCTTAGACACGTACTCATTAAGACCGTAAGAATGTAGCTCTGGGTTAGGTATTAGTAGCTCGTCAGACTCTGCAAACGCTACTACATCATAGCTTTGAAGCAAAAACGATTGAAAAGATTGAACTGTGTCTCTTAACCATCCATGATCAAAACTAAAAAACCTGTGCACCGGTACAATATTAACTCCAGCCTTCCTATGTCTGTCTAAAGACTCTAATGAAGATTTTGTTGCAGAGTTATGATTAAGTATGTATAAATCTTCTTTAGGAATGGTCTTAGAATAGTAGTTAACCCATATATCTAAAAAAAAGTCTTCGTTTTGGACTATAGTAAAGGCGGCTAGTTGTTTCTTTGACTTTGACATTGTAAATCCTTAGAAAGAAAAACATGAACACATGCTACGCTATAATAAGCACTCCAAGGTCTGGGTCAAGCGCATTATCCGGAGTAGTACATACTTTAGGAATAAGTATGGGAGATAGGCTTTTGCCTCCTATGGAGCAAAACCCAAAAGGGTTCTACGAAGACATGGAGTTCTTAGATCACCACGCTAATATGTACGGAAATATACCTTACCTAATGGACGGGCTTGAACCAGGCACACCGTCTGCTCCAAACCCTGCTTATGCTAGCTTGATAAGAAAAAGATGTGTAAAGCCTAAGTGGGGATTAAAAGACCCTAGAATGGTGTTCCTTGTTCAAGACTTTAAAGAATACCTTATGAACTGTAAGTTAAAAATAATTAGCACATCAAGACCTATAAACTTGTCTGCAAAAAGTATGAGCAAAGTTATAAAAGTAGATTACAGAAGAGCTACTGAAATTATAGGAAGATATGAAGCTGCAAGACTTGACACACTAGCTTGGGCAGCTGAAGTTGGAATAGAAACGTTAGTGGTTCCATACAACGACCTCATTGACAACACAAAAACCACAGTTAAAAAAATAGCTGAGTTTTGCGAGATTACTGACGAAATCTATATTTCAAGGGCTACTAGCATAGTTGACGTTTCATTAAGAAACAACAAATAGTTAAGAGTTATCTTCTGAATCAACGGATAGCCCAGACCGGTACACGCCAGGAGACCACTCCTTGCAATTAAGCCTAGTGCACGGAACGCATATCCTGTTCCTGCATACATCACTAGACATAAACTGCTTGCCGCATCTGAGGCAATTTTTATAGCCACAGTTAGCTCGCTTGTTGTATCTGTTGTCAGCTTTCTTTGCAGGCTTTTTAACTACCTTTTTGGGTTTTCCCTTTTCTTCTTCTCTTTTTGACACTTGTCGCCACCTCCATGTGGCTTAGCCGTTGTTGTAGGTACCTCATCAAGATCATCCTGATCATCCAAAGAACAGTCAAGGCTAAGTAACTCATTAATAAACTTATTAGAAGACTCACGCTCAGATACAGCTTCAATGTAAGCGTCACTGGTTATGGCCGAGTATATAATATCTCTAGTAATCCGGTCTGACCCAGGAATCTCTACTCCTTCCTTGGTGGAAGCTACTGCAAACGGCTCTCTATCAGGTATTGAGCCTGCAGACTTCCACCTTTTATCAAATATAGAAATCACATCAGACATCTGGCTATAGTTGTAACTCTCTCCAGGCATAGGGTATTTTGGCAAGACATCAGGAAGTTTGTCAAACACAGGAGGTACATACACTACATAGGTTTTAAACTTAGTGTCTTTATGCATGGAGTAAGATTCCTTTCTTAATACCAACGTATGGTTATAAAAATAGACTATTGTTCATCAGCTGAATAAAACAATCCGTACTGCCTTATCAACCTTCTACGCCTAAAAGACTCATCTATCTTAAGAGACCTTAGCGGGCCATCGTAAAGCATCGATACAGGAAAGCAACAAAAATTAATAGCAGCTTTTCCAAATCTTTTAGACGCATGCAAAGACGACTTAGCTGTTTTAGAATCTTTGTGGCAGTAAGCTACCTGCTTAAGCGTAAGCTTGTAAACCCTATCTCCGTTTAATAAGTGAGAGTGAACTATAAGCATTTCGGCTATTCCAGCGACCTTGTGAGCGGCAAGAGTAGCAGCGCGCATTTTCCATCTTGGAGAAAACATACTTAAACCTTTGTCAGATATAACCTTGCTGCTAGATCCTACAGGTATGTAAGAAACTTTTTCACTGTAAAAAAAGCCATAGTCTTTATACTTATCGCTGCCCTTAGATAGGTTATTAGTCATACGCCTGTAAGCCCTGCATATAGACCTGTTCCAGCAGTATGGGCAATACCTTATCTTACTGCATCTGTAAGCTGTCTTCTTATCTTTGTCTTTAGAAAACCTAAGGTAAGAAGGAAGTGTACACTTTCTCAAAGAAAGGCATAGAAACGGATAACGCTTCTTAAGATCTTGTAGTCTTTCAAAAACCTTAAAAAAAGCTTTAGTTTTTTTACTTCTCAAGTACAGCAATTTTGACATAACGCCAGCACGGCTTTTGATGCCGTGCTGCGCTGCAGTTGCAAATAACTCTAAGTAAAAACAGCTTTTATAAAACCTAGATATGAGGCTAGCTGCCATTGTCTGCCTTCTCTTTTTAATTAAACTCAGACATGGCTTTTCCAAACATATCGTTAAACCTGCCTGTGTTGTTTGAGGCAAATTTATCAATAGATTTAGTACTAAAAGTCTCCCATTCTCCTAGTGAGACCTTATCACCTTTGGACCTAATAATGGCCGCTTTGTACAGCACCTCCTCTTTATGAGAAGAGTACTGCATAAGCATTATCTCTTTCTTTAATGGATGCTTAGATATAGATCCGTAATCTTTATAAGTCTCTTCTTTATCAGTCTCTACGCACCAGCTCTCAGCAACAAACACATATTCTTTTACAGAACCGTCTTGTATTTTAACTTTCATTGAAGCCATTACTTCGTCCTTATCACGGTCGTTAGCAAAAAACACAGGCTTAGCTTCAATCTTCTTCTTACCGTCTGATGTAAAAAATACTGGAGGATGCTCGCCATTAGCTTCCATTACTGCCTTTATCATCTTCTTGATCATAGGAATCTTTTCAAAAAGCATGCTAATTGAATCACTCATAATAAACCTCAATAAGATTTGTTAGTACTCAAAACCTACGTTGTCTTTTCGAAATAAATGAAGGTATTCTTTATTATTAATACTTCTTAAAGTATTACGAATAATAATTAAAGCCTTCATAATTACTTGACGAACGCGTTCTCTGCATATGCCTACGATGTCTCCTATATCTTGAAAAGTCATCTCAAGAATGTATCTGTATTTAACTATCAGTTTGTATCTAGCAGTTAACCTAGATGATACTAGCTCCCACATAGGAACTATTCCGCCAGCTTCTTCAATAAACCCTAAAGCCCAATTAAGTTCAGCCTCTCTGCATCGTATATTTTTAATAACAGAGTCAGAAGGCGTAGTTACTTTAACTTTTTTTCCTTTACTTTCTTTAAAACTAGACAAGTTTAAACTACGGCTTCCTAACCCATTTTTAAAGTTTACCCACTCAGAAGCCATAAGGTCAGAGTCGTATCTTACAAAATGAGCTTTTACATAATAAATACAAAAAGCAAATGCTGAATGCTTAAAGCTAAGATCACTATATCTTTTTATTTTTTTTCTTGAAGCTATAAGAAAAGTATTAAATGTTAGGGCTATAGAGCCCATATAGTCTGCTGCATGACCACCGCAATCTTTAACTAAAGTAGCCGCTAACAAAGCAACGGTTCCTTGGTGTCTGTTCCAAAAGTAGTCAAAATCGTTATGTTTGCTAGTTTTTTTGCGTAGACCAGATGAGCGCCTAACCGCCATAAATTAATCCTAGAAATGTAGTTAAATTAAATACATATGCAGAGCTCGTACTAAACAAGCTCTGCAGTAAACGACAGTAAACCGTTTACTAAAAGCGCTAGTTAAAAGAAACTACAGCGCCCTTAGGATCAGCTACTACAAACCAAGAACCTTCAACTCTGGCGTTGTTATCGCCAAGTGTCCATATGTTAACCCGCCACCTGTCGCTATAAACGTTTATAGCTTCAGACTTTATATACCCAGCAGGGTAGGTAACAAGTTTAGAAAGGTTATTAATAATAACCTTGTCTATTTGAACCTTACCTTCTTTCCTAAGCTTTGGAGACGTCTCCAACTGCTCGTCTTCTTTATTTAGATCAATAGCCATTCTACTTACCTCCAAGTAAGAGTTTGTCAGCCTAAATTTTACCACTGCAAGCTCTCACCAGCTACGAAGTTCTCACATTCTTGCATAGCTTCCCAGAACTGCTTTCTTAATTCAGACATGTAGCCTGTGAGAAGCTCTTCCTGTTCAGGAGCTTTAGGAGTTTGTATGCAACAACTAAAGAACTTACCGTTATCAGCGGTTGCTGATAAAACTATTTCATTAGCTGTATCTTTGAACACTAAGTCAATATTTGTAAGTATAGTTTTACGTAAAATATGGTCCTTAACAAAGTCAACCGGATCCTTATCATTAGAAAATCCAACTAATCCGGTTGCAATACAGGTAGCTAGTCCATCCATGGCTTTCTCCTTTAAAAGTAAAACTACTACTTTCTCAAAAACACACCTATTTTCTCTAAACATTCAATAACCCTGCCAAGACCCGTCTTAGTGACGTAATCGCTGAATTTGAGACTACTGCAGGCCCCTAGAATCAAAGCCTCAGTAGACTTTGTGACGTCAGCAAGAGTTATGTAACCTAGCCCAGTAAGAAAGTTCTTTGTCTTTTTATCAAACAAATCGCAGTCTTTAATTAATATAGCTCTCATGCTAGGAGCTGAAAGCCTTCCACTATAATGCGCAATATTCATTGAGTCCCTTAGTTCTAAATGCTTCCTAGTAATACGAGTGTGTTTTCCAAACCTACGCTTTTTAGGTTTGTTAAGCTTAGGCTCTTTAACAGCTGGAAGGCTCAAACTACACCCGTCGCGTTGTACATCTAGCAAGTTTAGCTCTTCAAAGTTATCGCTAAAGTCATCTCTAAATTCATTTGGACTAACCACCTTACCTAATTTAAACCTAGCTTTGTTACTAGGGCTAAGTACTATGTTTAAGTTAACCTTATCACCAATACTGTTTAAAAGTTCGGTGAGTTGATCCATGTCCAAGTTCAGTCTTAGGTCTTTTATCATGTTAAAATCCTTAATGAGGTTTTGTTTTGTACAGTAGTTTGTACACGTTCCACTTAATTCACTATATTCTAAAGAATATAGTATTATGTATTTAACTCTAATTCATTTGGAAACTGGTCAGCTTCTTCTCCATCGGAAAACCAAGGTGAAAATGGTCCCAAAGGTTTAATATTAAACAATTCAGCATTTCTCCATATTTTTACAAAGTTACTGCTCTCAAACATATCTCTCATAAAGTAGCCTTCTACGTAATCAAAACTTAAAAAGTCAAAATCATCAGGATTAAGACCTTTTTCAGTTAACTGTGCTTTAGCCCTATCTATTGCGTATTCATGGTGCTTACCTAAAGCTACTTGAAACTTTGAACACGACATTTTTACAAAGTGAGGTATTTTTGAATGTTGTGACCTTACAGCTTCACTCCTATCCTTATGATTTTTTAAAACTACACATCTTACACAAGCCATGGTTTAGTCCTTTAAAAAGTATAATACTATATTCTTTAGAATATAGTGAATTAAGTGGAACGTGTACAAACTACTGTACAAAGTATTTATACAGTTACACTTTTAAACTAAGTTTAGTTATTCATACTCTTCGTCTTCGTCTTCTTCATCGTCCTCGTCTTCACCGTTTAACTCGGCGAGCTCAATCATAAGTGCCTCTAGCTCTACAAAGGTAAGACCATTGCATTCGATCTCTAATCCTTTTTCAGCATAAAACGCCATTTCTGAATTAGCTGAGGCTCCTTCGCAATCGTCTATCATTGTTGCCATTTTTGCTTCAATGTATTCAGCTCTTAACTGCTCGATTTCTTTTTTGTCTTTCATAACTTGCCTTTCATTTTGTTGTTAAAACTTAATTTTATCTAAATTTTAAACTCTTTATGTTAAAAGACTTATGAGTTTAAATGAGCTATTTTTATTCTTGTATATTTGACAAACCTATTAACATTTGTAAACTTTCATCTCCGGCAACAGGGCCGGTTAGATTTAACAGGAGGTTAGTATGTTTCAATTCGTAGTGGCTGCAAGTATCGCTCTAGGTTCCGAGTCAGTAGACGGAGTCTTTGCAAAAAGACAGTCTTCTTGCTCAGGTGGCTCTTGTTCTGTAGCTAGTAGCCCAGTTGTAGAAGCCAGGAAGGTAGAGGCTGTTAAACCAGCAGCCACTGTTAAGGAATCGACACCGGCCTGTAAAGCTTCCTCTTGTGGTAAAAACACAAGAAAGCTGTTTAGTAGATCAAGAGCTAAGTGCTCCTAAGTCGGGTTTGGGTTGTATGCACGGGCGCCTGTTAAAGGGTGCCCGTGTGTATTTACTAAACCGATGCAACGGCAGGAACTGGAGATTTTCCTAACGCCTTAGATGCTTTTAAAGTCTCATCTGAGTTGATAATACTTAGATACAGCCCGTCACCAAAGCTTGTTCCGTACTTTATAAGGTTGTGACCATATATGCTTATATCTACTGAGTTTCCATTTTCAGTAGATCTAAACAAATCTAAGTATTCTTTAGTTTTAACAATTGGAACTCCGTTTACGTCATATCCTACAAAAGGAACTGTTATGTCTCCATTTTGTTCATAAAGATACTTATGATTTTTAGCTTCAGCTGCTGCTATAGCCTTATTATTGTTACTGTCTCCATACTGTTTGTCATATGGGTTTAGATGGCTGTACGATAGGCAGCTTCCCTTAAAAGTAAACCTATGTCTTATTGTTGGTGAAAAAGAACAAGCTGGCCTGTCATTAAAGTACTTTATTCTTTTTACCAAAGACTTAGATATTGGGCAGGTTGCTGGAATAACTATATTAACAAGCGCACCTGCAGTAGCCTCTATAATGTACTTAGACAGCCTATATCTTGTGTATGTGTCGTAAGTTAACGTAGACCCAATAGGATTACAAGGAAGCAGTATTACCTTAGCTAAGTTGTAAATTGCATCTTCAGACATAGCGGTGTGCTTTCTAAAGAATCCACAAACTAGATCTAAGCTATTAGCATCATCGAGCTTAGCTCTTTCAGGTATATCAGAAATATTACCTGGTACTAAGTTCTCAATATCTTCTACAGCTTCAAGTATAGGATTGATATCTTCGTATTTAACAGGAATACCTTGCGCTAGCTTAATCATAAACCGCCTGCCACTAGCTTCTGATATTTTAAAGTAATGCTCTCTAAACTTATCAGTCTGTCTATGTCTGTCAGCGTACTGGTAATCTTTGTACGTCATGTAGGAGTTAGGCTGTACTTTAAGAATAGGAGCAATAAGTGTGGTAGTTACAAATCCTTTTAAGCCTTCGCTTAAGCCTGCATCTGCCACTCCTGATGTATCTACAGATTCCATAAAAACAGGTACAGATGTTTCTGCACTGTATTTTCTTATTACGTCTAGGTTTCTTAAGTTTATAGTGCTTGGTGATATTACGTCAGGGCTGAACATAGTATCATTATTTTGGCAAGCTCTTGACGCGCCTTTTATACGTATACCGCTTTTGCTTACGCTTATAATCTCGTTAATAGTGTCTTCTGAGTAAGGCACACTGCCTTGCTCTACAGCAAGAACCGTATCAAAGTTTGGAGATGTGTTGTGATACGATCCAGGCATAGCATTGTCTTTATCTTCCATGATTTTATTCATGTGCTTCATAAAAGATATAACTTTCTTTATACGTTCAGCCACATGTTTAGTTCTTACTAGTCTACTTGCTCCTTTATCATAAAGAGCCTGAGGTATGTTTGATAAATTATTATGTATGGTCAACGACGTAGTGCTAACTGGCAGCATCTTAGGAGTTGGAGAAGGGTTTAGCCTTCTATACTGTTTAATAATTATAAACATAGCTTCTGCTAATATTTCAGGAGTTACCTTTGTAAGGTTTGTAAGTATTGTATTAAAGTCGTAGTCATCAATATCTGCTTGAATATCGTCATGATTTCCTTTTAAATCTAATATTGTAGACGTTATTAGTTTTGGATATTGTATTCTTATTAAAGCTGCAAGTAGATTTGCGTCTTTAAACTCTAAGTCTGGCACACTAAATGACGAATAGTTTGAAGACACAGGAGTGTCTCTAGCTTCATCGTATAGAAAAGGAACTAGGTCTTTCTCAAGACCTGAGTTTACAGCGTCTAAGATAAGCTCTTGCATACGTTCTTGTGGAAGGCTTAGAGTGTATGATCTATCAATAGGAGCCAGCGCTGCCGCTGCTCTTTTAGCTTCCATAATAATAAATGCAGCTTCTTTTGTACAACTTCGCACTGTTAAGTAGACAGGAAACGGCATGCTAACTATTTCTCTAGCATCATCTTCATTTATTTTAAAGTATGATCCAAAGCTCAAACTTAAATATCTTGAGTTATCGTCTGTAACTTCTTCTGGCTTTAGGTGCACTAGCTTATTCAAAAGCTCTAAAGCGCCTTTGTCAACTTTAGTTATTGCTTCAAAATGATAATCAGGATTAGGTAGCTTACCGTATTTTCTAGCTGTTTTCTTATCTAAGTGTTGGACTAGATGTTCTCTGGTTTTCATTGTTACTGCTCTCCTTTAAATTTAGCCAACATTTCTTTATTAAGTTCTTCCATACGGTTTATCATTGATTGCTCGTTACCATCGTTGCCTCTGAGGCAGATAGTCCACGTGTACCCTTTGGTATTTTTTGTAAGCTCGACTTTCGAGGGGTACTCAACTGTCGGATTGTTCGACAGTTGAGTTTGCTTGTATAGGACGTCTCCATTCATATTGCTCATTTATTGCTCCTTTGATTTTTGTTTGTTTAACTTATCTTTATTTTGTGCAAACCATGCTTTCCACATGGTCTGGCTGGCACAAGCTCCAGCCATTGTTTTATCACCAGGGATTGGGCCAAAATCTACTGACCCTGACTTTTTATTATTGTTTAATAATACAGCCAAGACTATCAAGCTTTCCCTGCTTGCCTGTCTAACTAGTTCGCTATCATCAGCTACTGCCTCTATTAGCTCTTCTAGGTATTCATCTTTAAACTTTCTAGCAAGTATGCAGCCAGCTGACTTAACTCTAAAGTCAGCAGACTTCATAGCTAGCTCTACCATAGGCTTAGAATTAGACTTATCTATAGATGCTACCTGCATCTGCATGTATCTTATGTCAACCACCGTCAACTTTTTATCAGCCCAACTGGCTGATGATGCTGAGCTGCCTCAGCCTGCACTGCTTGGTTTTGCAGATACAAACAATACAACTACGCTAGCTAGTATCAGTCTAGTCAACATAACAATACCCTCCAATGAGTCAGGCGGCCTTTGAGGGCCGCCTGATTCTAGTTAATGGTTTTACCTTTACTTTAGGTCTACGTTTAGTTTTTACTTTTGGCACGGTTATCCTCCCATAGCTCGTCATTAAACAGCTCGTCTCCTGTAGCTGCGTATTTACTAAGATGCAGTTCTGTTAGCTCTTTGCCAACTAAGCAGCTACCTACATAGTCCAAGCCTTCTTCTTTTTCTTTGGTTTTGTATATAAAGCACTCTACCCAGTACTTAGGGTCAGGAACTTTCATTCCAAGTCTTTTGAGCTCGTCACTTACCTTTGCCCCGCAGTTTCTGAAGCTAACAATTTTCATAAACCACTTTAGCTTAGAAGACTCCACTAGGACTAGCTTGTGATAAGTTCCAGTTGGAATGCTTTTTAGTATGTTACCTATAAGCATGTTGGGTATAGTGGTTTCCACTTCGTACTTAGCTTCTTTAAAAGCTTCGTCAGTGGAGACGTCTCCATCGCCTGCATACTCTAGAACGTTGTCGCACTCGTCATTAGCAACGTCTATCGATTTGTATATTGGCCTGTGAAAGGCCTGTAGCATTCTCAAAGCTTCTTCTTGTGATTCAGGAGCGCCGTCTTCAGCGGCTGCAACTTCTCCATTTTCTAATCTATGAATAGCTAGCTTATTTCCTTTATCACCAGGCTTACCTCCTCTATCAGATTCATAATATTCTACTACTACGTACTGTGGCTCGTTCATTGTATCTCCTTTGGTTGGTGTTAAAACTGGTAGTTTATCGTTTAAGGTCGTTTCTCTGCTTTAGTATTTCTTTCTTTAGCTCTTTTCTATCTAAATCATTTTTAATTATTTCAGCTTTTGTTTTATCTAATACTTCCTTGATATGTGCGTATTTTGGATCATGAATCATTCTAAGAAAGCTTTGATAGTCTGGGCACTCTATTGCTTTTCTATCCTTTCTTATGATTTCCATTATCATATCTAGAACTTTTAAGCTGTTTGAAGCAGCTTTCGCTACTATTTCATCCTTGTATGGGTCTTCCATGTAAGTCTCCTCTTGTTTACAAGAACCAATCAGGCTTACTTCTGTGCTTCCAAGAAGCCAAGTGGCTTTTACCTTTAACATAGTACAGCCTGTAAGCCGTTATAGCGCACTCCCCTTTGTACTCTATGGGCATAGCTTGAGCAAAGCTAGTCAACGAACCTGGAGGTATGCTACTATGCTTCTCATAGCAGCTACGTATTACTTTCTCTGAAGCATGCTCTCTTCCGTACCTATAAGTGTATTCAGCGCATAACTCTATACCCAGCCTGCACAGCCACTCGAAGTTACTTCTAGTTGCTGCAGCCCACAAGGTGCATGGATGCTTAACGTGAGCTGGCTTGTATGCCACGTCATTGCAGCCGTTTATTATTAAAGCTGTGCACAGCATCTGTGCTGACTCTAAAGGCATCTTTACAACGTGTCTATCTACGTGCCACTCGGCTGCTTCCTTGACATTCTCAGATAACACGAAGATGTTCATGTTTATTCTTCTGTTCGTGTAACAGTTACGCCTTCAGAGGCGCTATCAACTGCAAACTGAAGGTTTGAAAACATATCATCCCATAAGCTAGTAGCGTTGTCGTCTATGTCCTTAGCTACTTCGCCCCAAGCGTCGTCATCCTTGACTTCAAAGAGATCTGCGGTCCAAACTCCTACAATTATGTGCTTCTTTCCTTGGGTTTTTAACTCTTGCATAAATTCTATTGCTTCGTCGACTGTCATTTTTGTTTCTCTACCTTTATGTTTAATTGTTTTCCGATCTCAAGAACTTTTTGAAACATATCAGCTTGAGCTTCTTCTCCGTAAGAGTCGGTTGGCATTGAGTCTATTAGTATTAACTTGTCTCCTTGTTTTACAAAGGTTTGACCAGTCATAGGAATAACCCAAGAGCCACCTTCTTTTAGCATAGCTATGACGTTACGAGTCCACTCTATGTCTGAAGGCCTAGGGTTCCATGTCATTGTAGACCACCTCCTATACGCCCCCATACAGCAGCGGCTACAGATAGGACCTCTATGGTTTTATCAACCACGTAATGCGTTCTGTCGTCTGGGCATTCGTGTATTACACGAAATGTAAATTTGTATGTATCTAGTGCTATGCACTCCAGCTTTACTGCCTCAAGCTCAAGGTTTAATTCACCAGTATTAGGTATGCCTGTATGACGGCATGCTCCCTTTAAGAACAGGGTGAGAAGCTGCTCGAACGGCATTCTGTTTAGTGTATTTGTTAAATAAGACGAGACCCGAGCAGGAACTTCTATGCTATTACTCATCGTCACCCTCCTTTATAGGTTTAAAATTTCCAACCTTGTTGACGTGTTTATCCAGGCATTTTGCGCAGAGCCTGTCTGCGTACGACGCTAAGTGATGAAACTTCTTAACTACCCTGTTGCACTTAGGGCATTTACATTTACTTTTTTTATCTATCATGTTTAGCCTTGTTAAAAGTTAGATGTTTGGGATGCCCGCAGAACCTATCTACGGGCTGCCCTTATCTCACCAAGGGCTCCCAAACCAACATGAAGGTCTCGGTAAACCCTTCATGTTATTCCTTATCGCCAGGCCTTAACCAAGCTAATCTTTGTGATCCATTGACCATAGCTCTCATATCTTTAAGGTCAGGGTGCTTCATAACCTCTGTAGTCTTATAAGCTACAGAAATACAAAAGTCTGTGATCTCTATTGGATCGTTACCAAGTGGAAGTCGCCTGTTACACATGGCTACCATGCGTGCTAGAGCTCCCATTAAATCGTCGTAGTCGTATCTATTGTAAATGTACTTACCGTCTTTTTTTGTTTTAATCTTATCAGCGTCTATATGTAACTCTTTCCTAACTATTTTTCCGTGTTTGTTACCTTCTATTTCTACTATGTCTCTGCCAAACTTTAGGTAAAGAGGATTACCTGAGATTGGCACTTTTGTTTTCTTGACTGTTTTAACTATTTTGCTTTTAGCTTTTACTTTACTTTTAGCTTTTACTGATTTGCTTTTCATGGTTTTTCCTTTAATGTTTTACTTTTGTTAGTAGTTATAATGCTGGTCTTCTCCAAGCATCTTTATTTGATGATGCTCCATAGCTTTGTCTCATATTAACCTCTCCATTTAGCTCGTATGTAATATCTATACTAAACTTCTTTATTGCTAAATTACCTTTGGTTATATCTTCTTTAAGTTCAACGTAGTTTACTAAAGCTATCATTAAATCGTCTAAGTCACTTTTTTCAAGAACGTATACTGTTTTTGTTTTAAGTATTGATGCATTGTCAACTGTAATTGTTTTAACATTGTTACTAGAGGTATTTTCGTTAGTAGCTTTAACTGATTTACTTTTCATGATGTGCTCCTTTTAAGTAACTGTAGATACGAAAAAAGCCGTGACTCAACGAGAGCCACGGCGCATGTCCTAATCGTTACCCGCCTAAGATTTCGATCAGGGCTTATCAATAGACTTGCAACGAGAACACATTATGCGGTCTGGCACGTCCTTTAGTTTGACTACACTTGTATCATTCACAAAGGAATGCTTACAAGACGGTATGACTAAGTATTTGTTAAACTTGAGTAGTTCAACACCGACTATTTTGACACTTTTCAAGCCTCACTTCCTTACCGGACTAGGCTTGCAAGGTCGTAGGCTCTTACAAGCCTGTCCGGTATCTTGAATTTTCTTTCATACAACTCTCGTACCCTTTCACAGAAGTCTTCGTTAAATTTGCTTAGTGGCATGGCCCTTGGTTGTACCTTAAATATTCTAGAGGCCATCCTTCTGCTACTAAGTAGTATAACCCTTTCCGCCTTTAATTGCCTGCTTTTTTTCATATTAAACTTTGCCTTTCATAGCTTCTAGTTGGGCTTCTGAGTTATTTAGCTCTTTCTTAAGTTTAGTTATTTGCGAAGCTAAATCGCTAGCAAGTTTATCCATCCCTGCCAATATACCGGCCATTACATCGGACTGGTGTCTTACTAGCTTGGCTGTTTGTATCATCAAGCTATAAAGCTCATCAGGCCTATTTACTGACCCGCGTCTTCCTATCATTATTCCGTAAGGAAATAGTTCCTGCCCTACTGACCAGTCTATTACTAAAGCTACAGATCTAACTTCAGGAATGTTTTCAAGCACTTCATTTATAACTTCAGTAAACCTATCAGTAGCTTCTTCGTGTCTAAGCTTTACTGTTTTTACTGCTTCCGACTGTTTAATCATTATCTCTTCGCTCATTACGTCTCCTAAGCTCTAGTTCTAATTCATGCTCAATAGCTCTACTTGCCAACCACACAGGCAGTAACAGTATAAAGCTGAGGCCATTAAAGCAACATAAAACTGTAATCCAAAATGATACGTGGTATCCAAGACAAAATCGGCAAGATAAAAGTTCTCCAGCCAATGATGTGTATGCTGATTTAGATTCTCTCCAAGCTTCAGCGTGAGCTCTAGCTGTAGAGAATATAGTGCCATCAAACCAAGCATCTAAAGTTCCTTTGCTTGCTAATGCAACTATTAAAGTTGTTATAATTGCTTCTATCAATCTAGCCTCCTTGCTATATAGAGTAATTATCAAGTCTAGAATACCCAAATAAGTGAGACATATTATCTATTTCTTCTACTACTTTTGGCCACTTTTCAAAGTCGTTTCTTTTTAATTTTGCATGCTTTCTTGAATTTACTTTTGTAGGTTTAGGTAGTTTGTTTATTGCTAATGCGCTTGTAAGCAAGTAGTAACCTTCGCTGCTGCTTGACCTAAGGTCCTCAACTCTATAAAACTTGTCAGTTAGCTGCATACACAGCTTGTTCCAATTTATCCAAAACATAGCTGCCCTTAGAGCGCTATTTTTTATTTCTAATAAACCAGCTGATTCTTTTGACACAGCTTTCCATAAAGACATTTTGTGAGTGGTTAGGCTAGATATAGCCGACCAGGGCTCTCTAACTTGATGAAGCACAGTAGGGTTTAAAGGCTGCCATATGTTTTTGAGCCTACTCATTAGCATAGGCCAACCTATTCCTCCGTCTTCCTGTAAAACTTCATGACCTATTTTGAACCCAGCAGCTTTTAGTTGTGAGTGTACAGCGGACGTTCCACTTCTTCCACATCCTACTATTACAAGCTTCATGCTTGGACTTCCTTGATTAGTAAAATAACAGACCGATCCTTTATTGCTGGAATCGGTCTGTCCTCCTTAATACCTGTTCTTAGATCTCCTCTTACGATGATAGCCGCTACCGTTATATCGACCTTTTGTTAGTCTTATATAGGAGCTGTCAAGATGGCGAGTAAACTTCCCTGGCGCCCAGAAAGGCTTACCCTCATTGATATTACTATCGGTTCGTAAAAATATGTAACAAAGAACAAAGCTAAAACAAATAGGAATCATAGACTTTAGAGCAGCTGCAGCTACTAGGCCGCCAGCTATTACCCAAAAGCTTATTGTTACCTTATCGTCTTCAGGAGTGTACAATCTATAGCTCATTATTATTATAGAGTTCCATAGGGCCATTCACGTGATATACCTCTATCAGGAGGCGGCGACCCTTCATTAGGTCGATTGTGCTCTATATCGTAAGGAGGCTTAAGTGGATAATTCATGGAAGCTAAGTTTCCAAGTGCCAGTCTACTAGCTGGCAGTCTTTGGGTTGAAATCAATCCTGAACGCTCTAAAAACCTCTTAGGTGAACGGTTTGCCATTGAAACTTTACCTCTTTTTTTAAAGTAAGTGTATGTACCTAACGGGCTTACAAGGCTAGAATCCAGCGAAGGCTAAGACCATCAATAGAGCTATAAGACAGGCTAGGCCTATCGGCTCCATTGAATCAGCCATGCTGTATCCGTCAGAACCATACTCGTCCTCTACCCTCTCAGAGATTCTGTATAACATGATTAGTACTCCAAACCCAACAGATAAAGCCTCTAAAAGCCAAAAGAGCCTAGACGAAGTAGTAGCCAGAATAAAACAGGGAGGTATTCCCAACCTATCCTGTATTCTACCAGCAATACTCAATCTCGATGGTAAACCTTACAGCTTAGAAAAGCACTATCAATTTGAGTCACTCTTCAATGTTTATATGCCTAGGCGCACCATATTGAAGACTGGGCGTCAGGTTGGTAAAAGCACGGTTATCTCGGCGCATGGAGTTATAACTTGTGCCACTATACCTTACTTTAGAAACCTTTATATTACTCCTTTGTTTGAACAGGTGCGCCGCCTATCCAGTAACTACGTTCGCCCTTTTATAGAGCAGTCTCCGGTTAAATCAGTATTGATAGGCCCAGAGACAGAGAACAGCGTTTTGCAGCGAAGCTTTCGCAACAACAGCATGATGCAGTTCTCGTTTGCCTTACTCGACGCCGACCGAGTGCGTGGTATTCGTGCTGATCAAGTGGTTATTGACGAAGTTCAGGATATGGATGGTGACCATATACCAGTTATCCGTGAAACCATGTCAGCTAGCGAATGGGGTACTATGAAGTTAGCTGGAACCCCTAAGACACTTGATAACACCATTGAAAGAGAATGGCTGTCATCTTCACAGGCTGAGTGGTGTATAACCTGTAGCGCCTGCAAGTATCTAAATGTTTCATCTGTTAACCATGACCTTATTGCCATGATTGGCCCGGTTAGGGCTGACATATGCGAAGAGCGTCCCGGCACAGTCTGTGCTAAATGCTTCGCTATTATTCATCCTAGAAATGGAAGATGGATTCACAAACACCCTGAAAGAAGGTTAAACTACGCTGGTTATCATATTCCGCAACCAATTATGCATATTCACTACTCACGACCTGATAAGTGGGCTGAGTTGAATGCAAAGAGAGAAGGGATGGGAAACTATACGCATGAGAAGTTCTTAAACGAAGTACTAGGTGAAAGCTCTGGAGCAGGCTTACAGCTTGTGTCCATGCTTGAACTACAAGCAGCTTCAAATCCAGACCTTAAAAACAACCCTAGAGACCCATCAACTAATTGCAAAGACGACATGCTTAAAAAGTATGCACATCGAGTACTAGCAGTTGACTGGGGTGGCGGCGGTGAGAAGGGCGTAAGCTTGACCGTTCTTGCTGTAATGGGAATAACAGCTACTGGACTAATAGAGGTTATATGGGCTAAGCGTCTGCTTACACCTCATGATCACATGGCTGAAGCTGCAGAGTGCCTAAAGATCTACAGAATGTACAAATGCGAGTTTATAACTCATGACTTCTCAGGAGCAGGTGTAGTCAGAGAAACAGTTCTTGTTCAGTCGGGTATATCGCCGTCTAGTCTTCTTCCGGTGCAGTACGTTAGGGCCGCTAGCAAAGGTATGTTTACATACGTTCCGGCTTCTCCAACTCACCCTAGGCCTTACTACAGAGCTGATAAAACTAGAAGCCTGCTTACTACGTGCTCTGCTATTAGAACTAAGAAGATAAGATTTTTTGCTTACGATTACGTTAGCTCTGAAGACCCTGGCCTTATTCAAGACTTTTTAGCCTTAATCGAGAACAAGACAACTACAGCTGCTGGATCTGATATTTACACTATTCAGAGAAACCCAGCCATGTCTGATGACTTTGCCCAGTCAGTCAACATTGGAGCTTTGTGTTTATGGCACATGACAGGAAGGTGGCCTGACTTTAAGACGGACAAGTACTCTGTTACTAGAGAGCAGTCTATGGAATCAGGAATGTCAGGCTGGAACACCTAAAGCTTGGTAGACCACTCATCCCAGATAATTGGGTCTATCACCCAGCAAGGTATTCTTGTGTCTGGATTGTTAGCGTAGTCTAGTATTGTTTTTGTAGCTAACAGTGCTTGAGCTAGCCTGCTTGGTTCAAGTAGAGGTACGTTGTGAGCTTTACATGCATTAAATAGCTCTCTGCACTCTACCCACATAGATTCTCCAAACTTAACCACTCTTGTTGACTTACGCTTACATGACTTTTCAAAGTAACCCATATTGCTAAATTTACCACACAGAGCAGTGAACGAGTTTGTTATCGACTTGTTTAGGCTGTTTGACAGGTCTGAATCTATCATGGTAGCTCCCATGATTAAACCGCTAGTGGCTATCTTGTTTGCGTTGCACCACTCTTCTAAAGCATTAACTGTTTTGTGTATTAAATCGAACCCTGCCGTCTTGTAACCGCTTTTTGCCATCCAAGATAGAAAGCTTAGCGCAAGCTTGTTTAAAGCTGATTCAGTGTCTCTGGTTATCTCTACGGCGCTTGGCTTTAGGTATACCCATCTAGATATGGTCCTGCAACCAAGTAGGGCCATGTAGTCCATTGGAATTATGCAGTTTCTAGCCCCTGAAGCTTTTTCTACTCCAAGCCTTTGAATAGGAGCGTCTGGTTTATCTGGAGCTATTACTACAGGTAATGTGCTTTTAGTCTCGTCAGATAATGTAGTAGATATGACTGACTTGGTGAATACTGGTCCTGTAAGTTTATTCGTATAGCATCCAAGTTTATTTCCAATAAATTTAATATCTTCAAAAGATTCTGGGTCTACCCCTATTCCTACCGTAGCTAAGCCTATCTTGCTGGCTATTGCGTTAGCCATGCAAGGTATTATTACAGCCCATACTAGAGCAGACTTCTCGTCTGACAGGGCTCCTTTTTCAAATGCTGTCATAGGCTCGTTAATAAAGCATTCAGTTCCGTTAAGCTTTCTATAGGTGTTTATGTCTATTACTTCACCTTTTGAGTTTATTTCAAACTTGCAGAAGTTGTATTCTATGTCTTGCCTCTCTGCTGCTACAGCGGTAAGTACTTCTCTATCAGGAGGTTTAGAAAGCAGAGCTATCTTTGCTGCGACTTTAGCGTACCCATTGTTACATACTGGCAGTTGCATATCGTTTTTAATACAGAATGCCTTAATCCACTTTGAGAATGCCTGGTCTATAGCAGTCATGTTAGTTTTAAACGGAGCTTCTAAGCCTCCACATTTTATTCTTCCTGTGTAGTAGTTCTTAGAACCTTCTATGGCTATCTTGTCTATTTTAAGAATAGCATCGCACATTAGCTTTTCTTTGCAGTATATTCCGTCTGGTCTTTCTTCGTAACTAACTCCGTTGTAAGTTACTCTTGCCCAACCTACATCCAGTGGAGACGTCTCCACTTTCTTTTTAACAACGCCAGCTGCATGTACTTTAGCTATCCACTTTGAGGGTCCCATCCATCCAGCCTCCCAAGACCCTGGGTTTTGAGCTATTCTTATCGCAGAGCTTGACGCTGACAGTGTTTCAGCTTTTTCACCTACTACTGTAATAATTTTGTTTTCAGAGCTTAGCGCTCTCCATGCATCCGACAGCCTTGCTTCGTCTTCAGGTATGGCTAGTATAGGTGGAAAACTGTTGTGCCTGTCTACATAGTCTAAGGCGAGTCTTACAGTGTCTACCATGTCTCCGCTTACAACTATGTTAGTATGGTTTGATCTTAATGCTTCTTCAAGGAATAGCATTCCGCACTCATTGTCGTGTGGTCCCCACAGCTTATAAGAGATGTGCCTGCACACTACTCTTAGTTCTGGACTAGCAAGGTTTCCTATTAGTACAAGCGTCTTTATTCTTCCTGGCATGTCAAAGGCTGGTATTACGCATACCTCGTCCCATCCTTCTCCTGTAAATGTTCGGTTGTTTCCTAGGTTTACGTGGTCATGCCCGTTGTTTGACATAGTAAGGGCTTTATCTACGTCTAGCTTATTGCAAAACCCTACAAGAGTGCTTCCTAGCGTTTCCCAGTTATGACCTATTTTTAGCCCCATCTTAGCTGCTATGACCCTGTGGTCTGGTAGCATATTCTTGCTGTTTTCTTTACACCTTTCCCATAACTCAAGTACTTTGGCTCTCATGCCTATTGTTCGTATTAAGTAGTCTTGTACCTTTTTACCGTAATTAGCTGGCGAGTCATCTATATCCCCGCTAGCTACTAGCGCTGCAATGGCTTCACTAACAGTTATTTTAAGCTTTCCAGCCATAAGCTCTATCATGTCTCCAGACTTATGGCATGATTTGCAGTAAAACCATTGTCCTGTTGTGGAGTAATCGTCATATATGGTAAGATTGCTTGGGCAGAAAGCGCAAGGTATTTCAATTGGTAGCGCGCTGCTACTAGGTTTGATGTTTAGAATAGACATCACCTTGTTCCAACTAACACCGGCATGGAAGTTTAAACTAATCGGAGTATTTGCCATGATCTTAGACCAATCTAATGATGGAGCTGGAGTAGGGTTGCATAGTATGACTAAGCTTTACGAAGTTCCTGAGTTTGTTAAGTCAGCTTCTACGTCGGACATTACAGGACAAGGAGGCAACCTAGCTCCTAACGTTTATGGCGACACTAGAACTTTAAAGTTCCCATGCCACAGCTCGCCTGCAACATACGTTTCAATGTCTTACTTTTTAGACCAAGAACAGTCTCTTGGCAAGGTGGCTTCTGTAATCAAGTCACGAATACTTAAAGCTGCTGACTACTTTGGAATCCGAGCAGACGTCGACAGCCTTGTAGAAAAGCACGCAGCCCTCAGAGCACATTCTGAGAACGACTTGTCTGACTCTGACTTCGCTATGGTAGTTAACTTTGAAGACGGTAACAAGTCTAGAAGCTACCCTTTGCGTAACTCTGGCGAAGTTAAAGCTGCAGCCGATTGGATTGAAAAGTTTGCTGGAGACATAAACTTTCATGACAGAAAGATTATATCTAGCAAGATATTAGACAAAGCTTCAGAGTACGGAGTCAAGTTGGACAACGATGATACTTTGAATAAGTTAGCGGCTAATGGCTTAGTTTCTAGAACTAAAGCAGCCAGCATGTTATTTGACAGAGCTAAGGCTCTTAAGACATTAAAGAAAGACTCTGATATACAAACTATGCTAGCAAAGACAGCTCAGCATGTATTAGAATCAACTGATGCTGACTTAGATAAAGCAGCTTCAATTATAGAATCTGTAGATAAAGAGTATAAGCTTAAGTCCCTAGGTTCTTATTCCGACCTGTATTCGTTGTCTATTAAGAAAGCTTCAGAAGCTTTAGACAGCCATGTTCAGCTTACTAACGGATCTGTATATAAAAAGGCCGCACTTGAATCTATAGCTCTAGATGAGTTAAGGGGCGTTTTCGGTGAAGAATTCACTGATAGGGTTTCAAGCGGCGGCCTCTTGGTGGACTCTGAGAAACTAGCAGAAGAGCTTACAACCCTTCCTAGGAAGGATGCAGGCTTATTTGATAAGCTTGTAGACAGCCTTGGTGTAAAGACTGCCTACAAGAAAGCATCTTTCGATGTCGTAAGAGTCGAAGACTTTATTCGGTAGAATCAGCAAGCTGATTCAAGAACCTAGATAGATAGCCTATACTGGACTTAACATCACTGATGATGATGTTATTACCAGGGCCATACATCTTGTCTCCCAGCGCAGCAGGATAAGCGTTAGCTACTCCGATTGCGTATGTCTCGACACCAAATCTAGCTCTGGCGTCTTTCCTACACATATTAACATGCTCATGAGCAGAGTCGCCTCCGTAATTAGAGCCGTTAGGTTGACCGTCAGAGATGACGATCATAACCTTACGTTTGTAATCAGGCCTTGACTCCTGCAAGTGCTTAGCTGCATGCCACACAGAATAACCATCAAGGTTATTACCGTGACCACACATCTTTAGGATGTTATCAAGTGGTACGCTAGCATCTAGCTCATCGTATATGAGACGCATGTTCATCTCGTCAGAAGAACATACGCCCATATTATGCGCTTCACGAGATGACTCTTGAGCGCTGAAGCCTACTACAGTTAGGTCTACGTCTTTGATACCTTTACACAGCTTGGCAAGAATATAGGCAACCTCTGCGGCTTCCCTTATCCTTGACGAGTTGTTTCCGGTCTCGTTCTTCATAGAACCAGATTGATCTACAAGAAGGCAGATTGCTATCTTATCTGAGTCACAGTGACTTCTACGGTAAAACACTGTGTCTAAGTCCATACCTATCTTGTACAGGCTGTTTGAGTGCAGCCTACCAGAGTTGTATCCAAATATCTTTTTGGATGCTTCCTTAGACTTGAAGCTAAACGAGTCTCTAAGCCTTTCTGTAAACGCTTCTATCATTTGCATTCTAGTAGCGTCAAAGTACTTGGCGTTCTCGTTCTTGCTATCAGGAGGAACCCACACAGCCTTGATTGACAGACCTCCACCTCCGATACCACAAACTATTGGAACCCCTGGAGGAGAGATAGTGTCTTTCAACTCTGACGTTTTATCACCAGATATTGCATCTATTGAAGAAGCATCGAAACAGCTAGAGTTGCCCACTTTGGCTAGACCGAATAGACTCTCGTCTATTCCTGAGAACTTATCAGCACCTTTCTTTGGCAGAACAGGAGCTGGCTTTGAGGCTTCTTCTATTAACCCTTCTTTGCTTAGTATGTTGACCATATCTTCAGATGGGTCAGTCTCCTCTTCTTCTTCAGGAGCTCCGTCGTATAGCTTTCTAAAAAGCTTAACTACCTCCTCTGCTAAGTACCACCTATCCTTAGGAGTTCTAACGCTAGCTAGACCTTCAGCTATCGCCATTTTACCTTCGTTGTAAACGGCTGGGATTTTAATAGGGTCGTGACTGTGATAGAGGTTCCACGCTAGGCCTTTAACAAACGCCTTACTAGACGTTTTGCTTTCAGGGCTAGAACCATCGTGGCTCTTTAGCAGTTGCTTAATAACCTTTGAGGTTACTACGCTACTGGCTATCGAGTAGTTATCGAAGTATGGTTTGAAGCCTCTCCAATCATTAATAATATCACCGCGAGCTATGGCAAACTCAATAGCCGACCATACTGCTTTGACATCCATATCATCGCTTCGAGTAAACTCTTGATAAGTATCGCTGTCTATCTGCCTTTTGAGTTGAGCTGCCATCATAACTTGGCCGCACAAACTGTCTACAACGTCATCTTCTGTAACGCCGCCGTCTGCTTTGACTAAGTCGTCAGGGCTTATGTAAATAGTATTGTCACTGATTGTGTTAACATCAGTACCGTCACTAAACTTAACTGAGAGCTTCCTCTCGTTTTCGTCACCTGAGTTCAGAATGACGTTAGCCGAACGGCCTATAGCGCGCAGGCCATCCTCGCACACTTTCTTAGCTTTATCCTGAGGGCTCTGAACTAAAGCCGTCGACGTGTAGCTTGTATACGAACTGTAGTCATACCCACCATACAAATCGTCGTTCCACGACTTCCAGTAGCTTTTGCTACCATATCCAGCCCTGTATGCTGGATCATTGAACCATTCTTTGAATCCCATGATGATACCTCCAAGGACGGCGATATAAACCGCCGTCCTGCCTTAATTAAAACCTAGGGTTAGAAGCTTGACACAAGATCGCTAGCTGTAGTAGCTTTAGCCGTATCGCCATCGATAGAGCCAAACTTGCCTTTGAGCATTTCTAACACTTGGGCACGTTCGCTATCGGCACCAGTGCCTGCGCTAAAGTGATTGATTAGCGAAAACCTTAGAGTCTTCACGCCACCACGTGTAAACTTCTTAGCTGCATTTAACAGCTCGCGAGTTGACACAGTATGGGTGAAGACACTGTCGATACCTTTTGCCTTACGGCGAATGGTATCGGCGATGTCAACCAGCTTGGTCGCATTGTCTACGCTGATAGCAGTCCTTTTAACTAGTAGCTCGATCTCGTCTACCTTGGAGAGGTAAGTGAGCTCGACCACGTCTGAGAAGCGAGCACGTAGCGCTCTGTCTAACTTGATTGTACCGGTGTAAGCGGCACCTTCGTTCATAGTTGCGAACCAAACCAAGCCACCGCCGTCCCTAAGTATTGGTGATGGTTTGCGGTCCTGAATAAAGGTAGATCGATTGGTATCGAGCAACGGTAACAACACGTTCAGCACCTCGGGTGCCGCCCTGTTGATCTCGTCTAACAATATGACGTGATTCCCAGCAGATACAACCCTGTCAAAGGGAGATTCCTGCCAGCTCATATTACCACCCTTGAGGTCAAAGTGGCCGAACCACTGTTGAGCCTCGGTCACATTAGCACAATCCATTTTCAACAGTGGAAGTTTGTGCATAGCAGCGAACTGCTTTGCAAATTCTGTTTTACCACAACCTGTTGGACCTACCAAAATAACGTTCTGACTTTCAGACTTACGCTCTTCCTGAAGAACCTCGAAAAGTTCTTTCGTATCTTTTGGCATAACATATGTCGAATCTAACTCAGGTACAAATGTACCAGTTCTATAACTAAAAGACGTCTCTTCTGATCTTGCGCTCATATCTACACTACTCCTTAAACCATTGAAACCCATTTCGTCCACACTCTTACCAGCTTGCTTTGGTTGATTAATCACAATAATTCTCCTCATCGAATTGGCCAAACAGATCAACATAATCTTCCTCTACCACATCTATGGCAAAGGATGGAAGGCACGCTAACGTAGCGGCCTCCTTTTTTGATAGTAAACTCTTGTCAATATGAGGCTCTATCAATAGCCGAAAGTACCTATCTACAACTTTCTTGTTGATAGTACTGCAAGGTATAGCTTTAGTTATATCCCAGCTAACTGAACCTAGTAACTTAGCTGGTATACTTTTTATATTTTTTAATTGTAGAGCACTTAACGTCTTTACGAACCTATTCTTTATAGCCTTATTATTGAATTGAAGTACTTGCTCCGTGCTTAACATAACACCTCCTTTTAATACTTATTAAAATTGTAGTAAAGGGGAGGGTCTAGTTGCCTAGAGCAGGATACTATCTTACCATTTCGATTTTTAAGAACTGCTGACTCGTTAGTTTGCATTTCTATAGTGAATCTTTTTTCTAACTCCTCTAAGCTAAGTACGTTTTTTATTCCGTACTTAGCTTCTAGGTACTCTCTAGGAGCTCCCATTTTGGCTCCTTATTAATTACTAGAAAAGTTAATACGATTGACTGGTTTTACCTTATGAGCAGTCAAAGGCTTATCTTCCTTTTCAATATCTTTATCAAGGTCTATACCTTGTTCTTTAGCAGTTTTCTCTAGTAACCTTTTAACCCATCTATCATGTGCAGTTTTGTTTCTAAAAGAAGCTTTAGGCTCTTCTGCTATTTTTCCTTTCTTTGACACCCTGAAGTAGCTTACTTCATATATGTCTCCGTGAATGAATAAAGTGCATGCAACTAAGTTGGCAATTTCCAACTTACGTATCTCTACAGCTGAAGCTGACGCATCAACTCCTTTTTTTACAAACCTATCCATCTCACTTACTTGAGGATTATTATCGTCAAGCTGTATGCATGTAGTCTTAACGGTAGCTACGTCGTCTTTGCACGTAAACTCTACCAATACTGAATCAGGCCTACCGCCTTTTCTACGACTTAAACCTTTGTACTCAGGAAACACCTGAGACCTGAAGAATGCTCGAGTCCATATACGAAGACTCTTTCTTTTAGCAAAGATAGAGTTTATTGATGTTTTTACCTCTTCTCCATCTACAATGGACGTTATGTCGTCATTTGTAACAACGATAGTTTTTACACAAGTCTTTAGCTCTTTAGCTGCAGCTGCGTCTGCTTTAAGAAATCCTGAAAAGATTTCTTCTGGTTCTATCTTGTATTTTTTTATATCTGACTTCATTGACTCCATCTTAGCGTATATGTCGCTCTCAGAATTATGGAGCATTACTATAAGCTCTGGCGTAGAAACGCCCTTCTTTCTTAAATTTTTTACAGCGTCGTCTATAATAGCAATTAATTTTGCAACTACCTCTTCTCGTTCATAATCGTTATCCATGGTTTTCTCCTTCATAGTTGTTAGGTCCTGCTAGAGCAAATACTAAGTCAGAAACATACATCCACATATTATGTAGGTATTCGGCATACCTCTCAGTGTTGATGTGGGGCCATTCAACTTTAATTGCTCTAACTTCACCGCACTTCGTTGTTGTTATTTGAAAAGAGTAATCGTAACATTTTGATTCTCCGTCTACCTTTAGAACAGGAGCTGGTTTAGACGTAGTATTTTCTATTGTTTTAAAGATACTGTCCTTCAATGGAATTAAAGGACTCATAATAATTATATAGCTCAGAATACCGTTAAGTGGGTCGTATGCACCAAATATACTAAAATTTATTTCTTTACGCCCTACCACAGGGTGTACTGTAATTCCGCCTAGATTAACTTCTTTTTGAAAGCCTCCTGTCATTTCAAAAAGATCTAAACTTATAGCTCTATGAATTTTTGTTGGTAAAGGGTGCAGAGCATCTGCAGTCTCTTTTGCCCAACGGATTGACTTAGGTATAAGCTTGTCTTTAGCAAACCCTACACGCACTTCAAGTAGTGCGTTTGCTTCAGCGTCTTCACCGCGCCTGCGCACGGCTTCAGATATCGCTTCTGATACGTTGCTCATTTCTTCTCCTTTATTTAGGTGTAAAAATACAAAGCTACATCACCGTCTGGCGACTCTATGTCTAATGTATTTCTTATAGCGACGTGTCTATCAAACTACGTTGGTTACCAAGTAGTTGTTTATGTCGAACGAAGCGTCTTTGAACGGCTTCAGTTCTCTTTCTCCAGCTTTTTTACTGCCTACTAACCTAACCGCTGGAAGGTTATCTGGATGAAAGTAACCTATAGAATAGGCCCTGTTCATTTTGTATATGTTAGTGTTAATAAAGTTAACTACTGAATACATTGATCCAGAGTTGTGGCCTTTACTATTGAAATGATTAATTATGTCTTTTTCTGATTTACTATTAATACCTATCTCATTAAAATTTTTATTAAGGTAAAAAGTAGGATTAAACGATCCGTTAGTAGCTACTAAAGCTTTGTCAAACAGTGCTCGTTCACTGTCGGTGAATTGCATAGTAAGCTCATTAAGCTCTTCCATAAACTCACCCTGTATAATAGGGTCTAACATAGCGCCAACGTTGTAATTAGCCCTGTGGTCTATTAAATCATTAGGGCACCGGAAGTGAAACGAAATCTTATATTTGCATCTTCCAAGATTTGTAGCTCCACTGGCGTCTGCTATGTATGTTTCAGTTGTACGCTTTTCGCTTATTAGAGACGCAACAAATGGTACTACTTCTTCTTTAAACAGATCGTAAGCTTTAGAAAATACGCTGGTACTATTGAAGTACATATCAAACTCATAGTAAGCTTTGTGAAGCTTTGAAACGTCTACTAGCTCGTACAAGCTGTAGGTATCTCTTATAGCTAAGTGCTTATAAGCTTCATCTGTATTAAGCTCTAGTACTTCTGAATTTAAAGGAATAGTTCTTCCAAACTTCAGCTTCATCACTTTAGCTTATCCCCTGCTAATTTCTTTATAACTCCGGCTGTATTTCCGTTAGCCAGTTTTAAACCATCTATCTGACTTATAAGACTTCTAAGGTTTTCTTTAACATAAGTCTTGATGTCGTCTGATTTCTCTTGTTGTACTTTCCATATGGCAGAGTACATCTCAGGGTCGTCTGAGAACGTTTGCGCTACGTTTTCTGCTATCTTATCAGCATCAGCTCCTAAACCTATTTTTAAAACGTCAGGAGGGTTGTGTATTCCGTGAGATTTTACAACTTCAGCTATGTATCCTACTATATCGCTAGAGAATGGATTCTCGTCTCCATCGTCTGGCGGAGATATCATTAGAGCTTCGGTTATTCCCCAAGCACACTCCGAAGGGTCTGCAGGGTCGAACCACCTTGGATCTAGTATGTCTCCTGATAAGATGTTGCAAAGGTCTATGAACTCAGGTAAAGACGTGTAGAACTGGTCAGTAGTTGCTATGTTTATAGCCGACATAAGACGGTTAAAAACTTTGTTAGGAACTTTTACTCCAAAGTCTTCTTCTATCTCTTGCCTTATGGTCATAGGATCCCACTCTAAGCCTTCAGTGCCGTAGGCGTCTATGAAGCATATAAGAAGGACTGTGGCGTAGGACTCACCATTAAGCCATACGGCTTTTGAATTATCCCTGCTTTCATACGGCTTTACCTGACTACTGCCTTGTTCCATTATAACCCTTCCTGTAGCGGCCACGAAATATGTACCGACTTTTCTTTTGCAGCTTCAAACTCCTTGTGGCTTAAAGATTTACCACTAGAGTCAACCCACTCCATCCATGGTGATCCGGAGATTCCTGGACGGTTCATTCCTAACTTTTGGGAACCGAACTCAATAGCGGCTTCTCTTGAAGCCTTGGATTGTGCTTCCTCAAGCGAGGTAGCTTCAATCGTAACATTGGCCTTTTGGCCGACCTTCTCAGACTTAGACGCTATAGCCTTAATCATCTCATTATCCTTTCTGTTTATTTGTACCGATCGTGCGTCTATGGTACTGACCTTATTGCTAGTTAGCAAACCCAATAGCTAAAAATTTACATCAGACCCGTAACGTTTAGACGGTGAGGTCTAGACGTTACGGGTCTTATATTTGATAGCTATAGCCATACACTATATTATGACGCAAAAAGGGCTTCAATTTAGCTAGAAGGTAAGCTGTATAATCTTACCTGAATCGTTGGTATACACTATCCTCGCCTGCTCGGCGTTCATTATATTCTTGAGCTTTGCTTTATCAGCATCTGATAGCTGGGCTATGGCTTTCTTTACTGACATTAAGTTTACAGCTATATTACGTGCTTTGGCTTGGCAAGGCCTACAACCGCCTTTTCTAGCGTTTCCAACTCTGGCTCTAGCATTATCAACAGCTATCTTTACGGCTTGTATTTGGCTTGAAACCTTAGGGTCGTTAAGGATGTTAATAACCATTCCGTCGTCTATAATAACTAGCTTGCTTTTAATTTCTGACATAATAGTCTCCTTAGTTTAATGGGTCGCCTATGGACACTGTCATCTCTGGCTGTATAGCTTCCATTGTGTCTAACGTCTTTACAAGAATCCTAACATCGCTTAGCATCATCTCCCAGGCCTCGTTAGCCGTGGCCTGTGACCTGAATACTAAGTCTACGTAACTTTTCCTAAACCACGATGGGTTAGCCCCTGGCTCTGGAGCATTTTCATAGAACTCTTCTAAATCAGACGGAGAACATATACCATCGAAATCGTCTTGGTATAGCCCTGTAGATGCGCTTAGGGGTCCACGCAAGTACCGGAATATAGAGTTGCTCATACCGTTAGCGTCTAAGGCTTCTACCTTCATTCTAAATCCATCAATGTTGTTTATGACGTACTTAGTTTGAATGTAGCGCTTTAGCTTGATACCATGCTTGTCCGATGGCGTATCAGAAGAACTAAACGAACTAGAAGAATTACTCATGCTTATGCCCTCCAGGCTATATACAGTGTACCTTAACTTGCGATCATATTCCAAAGATACTTTCTGCGTATCCGCGTCTAGCCACGCTTGACCATAGGATTATTCTTTTATCATTATTCCAGTTTTTAAGGTGCCATCCACTCTGCCACAACTGCTCTCCTATGCACACATCTCCGCCATTGTGCCTAAGCCTAGTGTCAGGTATATCGCACTCGCTTATACATTCTCTTTTTAACGCCCAGCACGACCCAGATGCAAAGTGCACTTTAAATCCGTTAGGGGCTGGGTTTCCAACCTTATCTCTAAAGCTTACACCTTTGAACCAAGAGCCAGATCTTATCCAGCTTAAATGTGACTGGCTCATGCTAAAGAAGTATCTAGCACCTAACATTCCTACTCTAGGATCTGACTTTACACTGGTTATTATAGCTTGGCATAACTTATCAAGCCAGTGGTTATCCACGTCCGCCATAGTATCGTCGTCAAACCATATCATCCACTTGTTGGTTATAGGGTTATCTTTGTCGTGTAGCATTTCTCTCATGCAAGGGTATTTGAACTTGTTACTGTCAGACCTGTACAGAACAGATATTTGCTTATTTTTATGCATCTCTTCAGCCATAGCTATGGTTTCAGCACAAGCTTCGTTAAGGTAGACCCTTAAGTCTAACCTAGTGTTTGGAACACCAGCTAACGCGCTAAGGCATCTTTTATGCATATCAAAGAACTTGCCGTACATAAGTAGGCAAAGCGTAAACTGCCCTCCTATCTCTTCGTGATCCATTAAGGCAGCTAGTGGAGACGTCTCCACTAGGTTTACAACTAAAGGCTCATGCACTTTGGCTGGCTTTAGTACAGGAAGCTCAATCTTTCTTTTGGAAGTAACATCGTTATAATCGTCGATTGTTACCTCTACTTTTACTTTTCTACCATCTGGAAGCACTAGGCTGGTTGGTTTATCAACTGACGGTAACATGTTATTCAAACTCCAATCTGGTAATGGTTGTAATATTCCGGTTAGATAGTAGTAAAGGACAGCCTCTGTTATTTTGCTGGCTCCTATCATGTGCTGGCACAATGGAACAGTCTGCCCTTCAGGCTCAAGGTGTGGATAGCTGCAGTAAGACTTGTCTCCTTCAGACTTTAGAACTTTGTTCTTCCAGCAAGCTCTAGGTCCTCTGCAGCAGTCTAGTAGGCCCATGGTGTGAAGATACTTGTGAGGAACATTTACGTTAAGGCCTTTGAAAGCAGGGTTTTCTCTTACGTAGCCTTCCCACCACCACTCTTCTCTTCCTCCGGCTAGAACTACGCATGGCTTTTGCAGAGCTGCAGCCATATGCATAGCCATAGTTATAGTGCATATAACTCCGTCAGAATGGTGTATCAAAGACATCAGATCTCTTAGCGACGTTTTACCCCTAAGATCTATGGCTCCTTCTATGGTTCTGTGAAGGCTGGCTGGCTTTCCACCGCTGGCTCCAACTTGTACAAACTTTACACCCATAGATCTTAGTACGTCTACAGAGTCCTGTATGTCAAAGAATCTAGGGTGCTTGGTTGTAAAGTCTGCTTTACCTCCTGACAGCACTACCCAGTACCTGCCTTCAACTGCTCTTTTGCTGAGCTCAGATTCGGATAAGTGTAGGTCAGGTTTTGGATCGGTAAGGCTAAGCTTCATTCCAGACCTTTTTTCAAAGTCGTCATAGAATGCTTGCATAAAGTGTATAGGCTCTCTACCAGCTTTCCGTATGCCATCTCCGTAGCTTAAGTTATATACAGATGCTCCTAGCCTTCTATCTTTAAGCTTTACAATGTATGGGTTGTTTTCCCATATCTCTGGAAATGGGGTCTCTACGCCTATGTCTACGGTGTCAGAGTATGCTTTATATAGATCCCTAACCACAGCTGTCATTACAAGGATGTCGCCAGCAGCTCTGTGGTGCCTTAGGATTATAGTTCGCTTAGACATAGTAACCTTCCAAAATCGACATACTACCTTTACGTTTAAATATGGGCAAGGTTACCAAAGGTTAATGTTCTATTTAATGACGTTAAAGTTTGACAACTTTACGATGCAGTTGTCTATTTTGTTAGTTGGATGTGCAATTTTTAATATTTCATACTTAAAGTTAACCTTTTTTAATAAACTTTCTAGCCTGTTTCTGTACTCGTTTATGTTGTCTTCTTTAACAAGTACGTCTTCTATTATGTAAACTCCTCCGACATTAAGTTTATGGTAAGAGTTAATTAAAAAATTAAAATTAGGATCAGCTCTATGTAAGCTGTCATCTACCATAATGTCAAATTTTAAACTTTTAAGAGCTGAGCTTTCCCACAAGCTCATGACAGAAAGCTCAGAAGTTTGATCGACGTAGTAACTCTCTATTCTTTCTTCACGTATTAGTATGCTCTTATCAATGTCAGCTCCGTATATGATTGCGTTCGGAAAGAATTCTCTCCATCCTTTTAGTGACGCTCCAGGAATTCCTCTTGGTCCCATGTTTGTAGGTATGAAGCTGTTTGTACTACCTATACCTAATTCAAAAACAGCTTTAACATCAAACCTACGATTGTTAAATAGGTTGTAATATTCTTTAGTATAGTTGTGCCAACCCAGACCTTTATCGCTTCCATATTTATGCATTATCGAGCAAAGTGGAGTGGTTATTGTAGCCTCGTTCATAGTTGTACTTTCTTAAATTGGCGGAGGTATTGGAGGTAATTCTTCAATCATAGTAGCATCTTGTATTGCCTTACGCCTAGCCGCAAACTCTTTAGCAAGGTCTGATCTAGCCTTTCCATAATACATGAGCAATACAGTCATATCTTGTATGGTTTCAAATTCAATTTCATTACCTTCCATACTGATTAATCCTGGTATAGGCAGACCCATTGCTGATGCCTCTCTTGCAAGAGAAAACACCCCTACAATAAGGGCAACATCAGAAGGAGTAATACCCAGATGATATCCTTTACCAGAGTCCCATCCTGTTTTTTCTAAAACCGCCCAGTCACTATCTACATTTTGTAATAACCAAGCCTTTGCCTGAGAGAGCTCATCTGGCGGAGCTGAAGGTATGTAGTTCCAAGCTTGCTCTGCAAGATTAGATATAAACCTACCAGTCTCTGAAGTGGGTAAAACAGGCATAGTTATATTTCTTGTAACTCCGTCTGAATTTGTTTTAATTAGGCTAATGTTATAGATATCCTCTGTTGCTACCCCTGAGGCATCTATCCTATTTGTCAAAATAATACTTAAACTTAACATACTTTTCTCCTATGTTTTAATAATGAAATTAATGACTAACGCTGGCGGTATGATACCAAATGGAGTCCCGCCTCCGGTATAAGAATTAGAAAACGAGTGTGTATGGTTTGCGCTCTGTGTTCCAGTAGTCGTAGTATGTGTATGCCCGGCTGTGGCTCCCTGCGTATTTGGTGTCCCATTAGCACTTCTGTTAGCACCGTCCCTTAAGCCATAGGAGCCAAATGATCCCACGTTTCTGCCCCAACCATGAGTATGATCAGCTGATACCGTACCACTTGTAGCAGTATGCGTGTGAGTAGCGCTTTGAGTTGCCGTGGCTGAGTTGTTGGTGTGAGTATGAGAGGCCATATTGGCTTCAGCTAATGTTACTGTTTCTGCTCCTAAAGTAGAACCCAATGTTCTAGCGGTTAAAGAAGCGCCTGTACCCGCACCGATAGGAACTCTGCCCCTCATGTCAGGCAGCGTAAAGGTGTTATTCGAATTACCGGAGCCAAATGTAGTTCCAATGACTTTAAACAAATTACTGAAAGCCATTCTGCTTATGGTGCTTCCGTCGCAGACAAGCCAACCACTAGGGATCGTTGATCCAGAGAAACCCCTTATAACACCCGCTGGGGTGACAGATGCGACTAAGCCTTGAAACGCACTACCTTTAGGAGCGTTTGTTGGTACCATGCTATAATTAAAAGATCCAGCCACTTGTTCACCTATATCTTTATAATGAAATTAATGACTATTGATGGTGGCATAATTCCAAACGCAGTTGCAGCTGTTGCAGGCGTATTTGAGTTTGTAAATGTATGCGTGTGGTTAGCACTTTCAGTTCCTGTAGTAGTCGAGTGAGTGTGGTTTTGCTGAATCCCTCCAGTGTTAGGCTGGCCCGAACTACTAGCTGTACCTGAGTCAAACAAGCCGTATGAACCAGATGTGCCCGCAGTGTGACTAAAATAATGTTGATGGTTAGCAGACGCTCCAGTAACGGTGTTGCTTGTGTGCGAATGAGTAGGGCTATCTGTTCCTATTGTAGCTGTATGAGTATGAGAAGGTAGATTAGTTATAGCCAGCGTAGCAGTCTCTGCACCAGCAGTTGCTGCTAAAGCTCTTGTGGTTAGGCTAGGACCGGACCCCACACCAATAGGGCATCTGCCTCTCGCATCAGGTAATGTGAATGTAGTATTTGAATTTCCTACCCCAAAAGTCGTACCTATTACCTTAAATAAGCTTTGATAAACACTCCTGCTCACAGTACTTCCATCACATATTAGCCACCCATCGGGAGCGGTAGACCCAGCAAACATCTCTATTATCCCAGTCGGTATAACTGTAGTTCTAGCTGGCGCAAACGAACTACCTTTTGGGACGTTAGTCGGTATCGTGTTATACGCAAAAGCTCCAGCCAATTGATCACCTATACTTTTATAATAAAATTAAAAGCTATTGCTGGTAATAAAATTCCAAATGCGGTTCCGCTACCTGTAGGATCATTCGTAATGCTATGCGAATGAGTAGCGCTTGCATTTCCAAAAGTAGTACCATGGATATGATCAGCGGATTGACCTCCGGTTAACGGCGTACCAGAACTAGAACCCGTAAGAGTATCTATGATACCAACTTGCGAACCAGTAGTTCCTATAGGCTTATTATAACTATGCGTATGAGTCACACTCTGGTCCGAGCTTGTGCCTGTGTGCGTGTGTGTGGCGCTTTCTGTGCTTACTGAAGTGGTATGGGTGTGTGAAGGTAAATTAGTGGTAGCTAGTGTAGCTGTTTCTGCCCCTAAAGCTGTACCAAGAGTTCTTGCGGTTAAAGAAGCACCTGTTCCAGCCCCCATAGGTAGTCTACCCCTCATATCAGGTAGTGTGAATGTGCTATTTGAATTACCGGCCCCATAGGTAGTTCCAATGACTTTAAATAAATCACTATATGCGCTTCTACTGACAACACTTCCATCGCAAACTAACCAACCACTGGGTGCAGTAGAGCCAGCGAACATTTGTATGCTGCCGGCTGATATAATAGTTTCTTGCACTGCTTGGAATGCAGACCCTTTTGGCGAGTTAGCTGGAATCATTCCATAACTAAACGCTCCTGGCATTAATATGCTCCCCCCATCACGCAAACTTGCAATGCAGTAGTACTAGCGGTAGTAGTAACGCTAACGGAAGCAAAAAGCTTAAATGTAGAGGGTAAAACAAGAGGGTTGGCAAAAGTCAAAGTAGTAGTAAACCCAGCAACAGTAGTGGAAGGAGTGACAGCGGTCACAAGTATTTCAGTAAACAAATAAGCTGTAGTTCCATCCCATACCCATACGCCTACAATATTACCAGCAGTCGCAGAAGTAAAAGAGGTTGAGCAAGCATTGACTTGAATACTGTCAATCCTTAGTCCATTAGTAGAAGTCGGTACAATCTCTATAATATTTGCTGCTGCAAGGCTAGCTGTCACTGTTGGAGCTCTAGTTGTACAAGCTGTTTGTGCTGCAAGTGTCTTTGCTACAAAGTATGGTGCTTGAGCAAAGATAGGCGTTGATGTAACTGGCATTATAGGCCTCCAAAGTTGTTAGCTAGGTAAATTGTATTGGCTGCATCATTTGGCATCTTTCTCCAGCCCGTGCCGTTGTAAATCCAAATTGACCCGCCATACGAGTAAAGCTGACCAGTAATAGGAGAAGCAGGAAAATTCATTGCTACTATAACCCCCCATAACTACCGGACATAAATATATCTTGCGACGGCAATATTAATCTCTTACGCCATCCAACACCATTCCAAATCCATATGGTTCCGTTAAATGAGTAGGTCTGGCCTACAGAAGGCGATGTTGGAAAGTTTACAGTGGTAGCCACTGGCGCTACAACGTATTCAAATGCTCCAATAGTAGGTGCAGTCACTGACCTTGTAGTGCCTCTTTGATCCAGCCCATTAACAGGAGCCGCATTTGTCGCTGCCGCTGTTCCAGCACCAATAGCAACACTACCAGCACTAACCGCCCTCGTTTGTGTTAATCCACCATTGCTTGCAAGTGCTACTAAAAGTGGATCGCCAATTACTCTTGCTGCACTAGAAGCTAAACCAGCAGAAATTGTACCTATGATATTTGTAGCGGCTGATACTATACAACCACTGTTGTAAGCATGAAAGTCGTTAGCTCCGACACTACCAGTATTACCAGAAATAATTGAGTTTTTAAGATTTATTCCAGCATACTCTGGAACCCAAACGCCTCTTGCAATACCCCCATTTCCTGTGTTACCGCTAATAGTGCTAGACAGAAGCGTCATAGTGCCGGCGGCTGCTTCTATGCCTCCAATTTGGCCAGTATTACCAGAAAAAGTGCAGTTGTAAACCGTAGCTGTAGTGCCGCCAGCATATAATGGGGTTCCGCTATTTCCAGAAAATGTACAATTTCCTATGGTGATGGTATTCGTCGCTCTAATTGCAGAGCCATAATTAGCAGTTGATATCCCACAACTACAACTAACAAATGATGTGTTTGTTATTGTTGTCGGTCCTGCGGTAGAGATTGCACCGCCGTCGCTGGTAGTGCTGCATCCTGTAAAGTAACAACTGTCTATAGTTAAGGTTGATCCGCTATTAAGGATACCAGCACCAAGTACACCTGACACAGAAGCAGAAGATATTGTCAGTCCACTAATGGAAAAAGTTAAACCAGTATTTAAATTAAACACTCTATAAAGGCTGTTTCCAGATACAGTTAGCGAGCTTAACCCAGGCCCGGTAATAGTCATACTTTTTGTAAGTGTAGGCAGCGCAGATGCAAGTGTTATAGTGCCACTCAATCCAGTAAAAGTAATCGTGTGACTACCGACTTGTGCATTAAGGTCTGTGATTGCTTGTCTAAGCGTTCCAGCACCCGAGTCGGCAGTCGAAGTTACATTGATCGTTGCCATTTAGAACTGCACCCATTGATTAGTGTCGCCATCATAAAAATACCTATACAAAATACCAGAAGTCGTATCCAGCCAAGTATCTCCTACTATTGGTGAAGTTGGTGCTGTAGCTGATGATGTAAATGTAACAGCAGAAGCCCAAGATGGAGCAGAAGTATTGTTGGACTTAAGGAAGAACCCACTAGTACCCGCAGCTAAGAAGCTAGTAGCACCCGATGCAGTATTATAAGGAACCTGCCCTGCACCGCCACCAGCAAGATTAGTTGCAGAGGTAGCCGTAAGAGCGTTGCTTGTCCAAGATAATGTGCCACTTGCATTAGTAGACATGAACTGCCCGCTAGTGCCGTCAGTTGTAGGCAGTCTCCACATTACATTAGAAGCTATACTGTCCCCAGCTTTAAAACCTACATAGTTTGTGCCATTGGCTGCTAGTTCTAAAAAGCGTATTTCGTTAGTTTGACCAGTAGATGTTCCGTATGGGTTTAATACTAAAGTGCCATTATTATTTAAAGAAAATAGATCTGTTCCTGAGTTATTTTTAACCTCGAACAAATCCCCAGTTTGAGAAGTTGCACCTTGTATGACTATACCAACACCAGTAGTAGTGCCTGTTAGAACTCTTAATGCTATAGCATTGGTTATAGTCGCATTACTACCGGCAGCAGGAGCAGAATCTATTTGAATTGTTGCAGCATTAGTTACTGTGCTTGCACCAACAAAACTATAAGTTGGGGCTTGTATTCTAACTGCCCTTTGAAGAGTTAAAGCACCAGTCGCAAATTGTGCTGTTCTTGCCAAGTTAATATTTAAATCACTAGATTCCGTAGAAGCCGTCAATGCGGTGTGGGCAGGAGCAGTAATAG
>ENA-OSIY01000080-OSIY01000080.1-marine-metagenome-genome-assembly--contig:-NODE-80-length-53627-cov-7.677143_pt1 | contig 53627 bp, 24 predicted proteins | sample MGYA00237884_ERZ534233 | MGnify/ENA primary metagenome ERZ534233 (study PRJEB26412, sample SAMN06343840) | marine metagenome | isolation source: estuarine water | place: USA: Columbia River Estuary... | reverse complement strand
GATTGATGCATATATCAAAAATCCAGACATCACTACAGATGAAGCTTTACAAATTGTACCAGGTCCAGACTTTCCAATCCGTTGCAAGGTTTTGGGACTGGATGGTATTCGCTCATATTTCACTAATGGACGTGGAACTGTTCAACTTGAAGGCTACTACGACATTGTTCAAGAGCGTAATCAAGAAATCATAAAGGTAAGTGAATTGCCTTATGGAAGTAGTGCTGAAAGCTTTTGCCGTGAGATCAAAGAGCTTGTTGAAAGTAAAAAGATTGAAGGCATTACCGGCCTGAAGAATCTTACAAGCAAGAAGGGTATGGATGTTCGCGTCTGGCTTCACAAAAGTGCAAGTTCCCAAGTTGTATTAAATCAACTGTTGAAGCGTACATCTCTTCGCACAAGTTTCTCTGTCAATTCCACTGTTCTTATGGATGGCAAGAAAGTTGTTGAGAATGTATCGATACTTCAGCTTGTCAAGGCTTTTGTTGAGCATCGTAAAGAAGTTCTGACAAATAAGTTTACAGCTGAACACGTAAAGAATAGCGCTCGTATTCACATTCTTGAGGGACTTCTTGGTATCACAGACAAGATTGATGCAGTAATCAAGCTTGTGAGAAATGCTGATAACAAAGAAGAAGCAGCCAGAGAACTTATTGCACAAGAGTTTGTTTCATCTCAAGAACAAGCTGATGCAGTATTAAGAATTACTCTTGGAAATCTTACTAAGCTTGATACTCGCGCTTTGCAAGATGAGTTTGATAAGTTGACCAAGCGTAATGAATGGTTGGCTGCTCAGTTAGCTTCAGAAAAGAAGATGCTTGGTCTTATTTCTAAAGAACAACTTGAACTTGCTGAAAAATTTGGAGATGATCGTCGATCTGAAATTCTTGCTCTTGAGGATGAAATTTCTTATGAAGATCTTATTAAAGAAGAACAGATTGTTGTATCTCTTACCAAAGATGGTTACATCAAGCGAGTTCCACTAGACACATTCAAAACTCAAAACCGTGGAGGTAAAGGTGTTATTGGTGTTAAGTCTCGTGAAGAAGATGAAGCTTCTGATATTTTCAGTGGTACAACTCACGATCTTTTCTTATTCTTTACTAACGAAGGCAATTTGTTAAAGAAAAAAGGATATGAAATTCCACTTGCATCTAGAACTTCAAAGGGAACTCATCTTAATAATCTTCTAAATTTGACTGAGGGTGAGACTGTTTCAACAACTATTACGCTTAAGTCTTTGGATATAGATGGGTACTTTGTAATGGTAACAAAGAAGGGACTGATCAAGCGTTCTGAGATTCGTGAATACGACACAAGCCTTCGAAAGAGGGGATTGAAAGCTATTTCTCTCACTGATGGCGATAGTTTGAACTTTGTTATGAATACAGACGGCAATAAAGATATTATGCTTGTCACATCGTTAGGTATGGCAGTTAGGTATCCTGAAACTCTTGTTCGCTGTATTGGTAAAAATGGGCAAGGTAGTCGCTCAATGCTTCTTTCAAGAGAAGATAGTATAGCTGCAGTATTGTCTATTGATTCAGAATCAGATCCATCTATTCTTGTTATTACCGAATTAGGTAAGGGTAAGAAGACTTCAGCATCTGAATATAGATCAACTGCTGGTAAGAACGTCAAGGGTCAAAGAACAATCAATCAAACCAAGAGGGAACAAACTGGTAAGATTGTTGCTGCTTTATCAATCACTGATACTGATGAGATTCTTGTATTGACAAACAAGGGCAAGATGATGCGATGTAACTTAGATAGCTTGAGAAACAAATCAAAAGCTACACAAGCTAATAACATTGTTGCTCTTGATAACAACGATACTGTTCAAAGTGTGGTTTTAGTACCAGCATCTGAACAGGATTCAGAATCAGAAGTTCTGTAATAAACAAAAGAGGGTAAACAAATGGCTAATGCATTGTATGACAGTGGAAGAAATGGATTTTTGACTGGAGCTTTCAACTGGAATAGCGACACATTCAAAGTGATACTATTGTCTTCAGCATATACAGTGGATATAGCTAATCACGTTTACACATCTAGCGTTGGTGGAACAGTTGCAATATCATCAGGTATTGCAACTACCACTGCTTCATCTGGAATTGCAGATGCTTACGATATAACATTTTCAAGTGTAGCAGGAACGACAGCAACACAATTTGTTTTATTTCACGACTCAACTAAAAAACTTATTGCTCATTTTGATACTGGGACAAACATTCCTGTAACTCCTAATGGTGGAGATATAACCATACAGTGGAGTGATGCAGCTAATAAAATATTCAAACTATAGATATACACAAGCAACTGATGAGCTCAAGAATATTCTTGAGCTTTTTTTGTAAGTAATAATCAGTCTTATGAAGAAAATATAAGATATGGCAAACTACAAAATTGATAGCTATATAAAAAACAATTTTACTATTTCTTCAAATGTAAAGAAAGAAGATGAAGTAAGTAGTAAGTTTTTGATGAATTCAAGCATTAACAAAGCATTTCAAATCAAGTCGTATATTACGTTTAGTGAGAACACGCATAAAAAAGCTTACAACATAGATTCTTATATAAAACCATTATTTTCTATAGAATCCAACTTAAAAAACGGAGAGTAATATGTTAAATAACGAAATTCTAACAGGAACCACAATCAAAATTTACGCTAATCTAACGAATGAAAGTGGAACAGCAGTAACTACAACTGGATTAAAGTTTTATATGACAGAGCCAGGTGGTATTGGAACAACATATACTTTTGGTGTTGGAAGTAGTACTGGAAATAGTCAAACTATTCAAGGTACTGGAACAACAGGCGAATATTATAAGGCTTGGACTCCTACAAGAATAGGTAAGCATAAATACTCCTGGGAAGCTTATGGAGATGTATCAGCTACATTCAAAAGCTTTTTCGAAGTAAAGGATTCTAAGTGGTAATATGGCATTCCCAGGCATATTGACTAGAGGGCAATTTGCAAGTGGTCTTCAAACTAAGGCTATTTGTGTAAATGGTGAATATCTTTTAGTTGAATCTTTTGACGTAAATCAAGTTCAAGAAACTGATGTTGTAAATTACATTCAGGGTGGTCCAGCTTATTCCATCTACAATATAGGTGCAAAGAAATATGAAGGAAATATAACTCTTCCAATAAGAGTAGATCGTGATGGAAATTTGATTCCCGCAATCAAAACATTACTTCAATATGCACAAAGACCTATGACTGCTTTGCGCATTGACACTCATCACTTACTTTCACATTTTGAAGCAACAGTAGTAGATCCAGGCTCAGATAACAATAAAAACTTATCGTTAGACTGTGTAGCTATAACAAATCTTTCTCTCACTGCTTCGGAAGGTAGTGAAGTCAAAATAAATATCAGTGTTACAGGAATGTCTGATTACAACACTGAATCTATTTTTGATTTTGAAACTGATCAATTAATGGGAAGAGTTTTGACTTGGGCTGATTGTAGTGTTTTCAGAAAAGAATCAAGTATGAGAACTACGTCAAGTTTTGAAATTACTATTGAAAATCAGATTGTAACTCCAGTTTTTCTTATGCCATTTTACGTTGGAGCTGGTGTTACTAAAAACGATCAAATTGAATTGATAGGTATACAATCAACAAAATGGTCAGGAAATGTAGTTGAAGTTATAAGACAAGGATCTGATTTAGAAACATTTATTCACGGTGGGTTTATGCATAATCAAAATCTAAACTTGAATATAGGTCCAATAGCAACTACCTTTTTGCATCCAGTTTTTAAGATAGCTCAAAACCCTCTTACTTCACAAGTAATAAGGAGAACTACTTCTTGGATTGGAATAAATAAACCAGACGCTTCTATGAACGCAAACGGATTGTTCAATTTTGCATAAAAGGGAAGCTTCTAAGAAATAAAGAATAAAAATATAATCTTAAAAACAAAAGAGTGACGAAAAATCTTTTGAAAGTGAGTTAAGACAAATGCCTATAAATAATGACATTCTCGGTATTTATAAAGCTGTATATGTAAGAACTTCCGCTGGTGGAACAGGAAGATCTTACATTGTTGATACAGCGACTAGACAAATTTCAATGGAAGCATCTCCAAAAGTTATGATAACTGGATCTCCTAAGACCAGAATCATGGACATCGGTGGTGTGACTGAAACTGTCTCTATTTCTGCACCAATCTTAATTGGTGGTGGTTCACAAGCTGATGGAAGATCTTTAGCTAATCAAAAGATTGCTGAAATTATTGACACTTCTACTGCACCTACTCTTCCAGTTTTGAAAACAGCTAGCTTCTCAATTACAGAAGCTGGAGCAACTGTTTCCATGACTCTTGAAAGTGATGGTGATACTGGTGTTGGTACTTCTTCATTCTGGCTTCAACAATCTAATACTCCACACCCATCACTCGACTTGGGTAATACTGCTCCTACATTTAACTCTGGCGCTACAAGAGTTGCAAGATTCTATGACTTTAGAGTCAAGATTGGTAACAGACAATACTTCGTTCAAGAAGCATCTGTTGACGTAAACGTTGAGACAAGTAAGACTTACTTTATCAACCCTTACGCATTCTTTAATGCTAGCAACTCTTATGGAACTCCTATTGTGGCTTCTGGTGGTGGTGGTACTGCATTACAATCAGCGCTTTATGGTTCTGGTACTGGTATTTCCATTAGATATGGTTCTCCATTCCCACACATCGGTATCAACGGTATTACCGTTTCCGGTAAAGGTAAGGGAGCAGTTGTTATTGGCTCTAACTACGCTGATGAAAACATTGCTGGTATTACCACACAAGCTCCTGGTAAAACTGTATTGTCAAGCTCTGATGCTACTTCATTTGCGCTTGAAGTTGCTGCTGATCCTACATACACTTCATCAACTGGTACTGGTTGGACCAACCTTCTTTTCTCAGGTATTGGCTTATCTAAGTCTATTATCAACGCAACAAACTTCCAAGTTTCCACTGGAATCTTAACCGTTGACTTCGACTTTATGTGCTATGTTGGCTAATTAGTCCTCGTCATCATCATCGATTATGATATTTTCATAATCCCAGCCATCAATACTATCCATATTATCAAAAACGTTTTGAACAATAAACAATTCTAACTTTGATAATATGGATAGTATAACACCATCATTCAAAGATAAAATAGTGAATGTATCCCTCAGTTTATTGTCAGTAAACTTTACAGAACAATAAATAACATCCCCCACCTTACTTTCAATTACTATTTCTGTAACATTTGTTTTGTGCATTTTCAAAAAATTGAAAAAAGCTTGATAAATTGTTTGAATATGAGAGTTTTCGTGATAATACTTAGCAAAAAAAGTTAGCATACTTGCTTCATAAGAATTCAACTCACAAGCAACTTTTTTGTCATCATTGCTAAGGATTATAAAAGTCCTTTGGTCAGCATTTACAACTACACTTTCAACTATGATAGGTATGAGTTTGTAACTTTCATCAGTTATTAAATCATGCCTATCTATTTTTTTATCATCCATTTCTATTAATCTCACATTTAGAACAAGAGTGGCAAAGCTTATTATTTACAATATTTGAAAATAATGTCATTATTCCACCCGTAATCATACACACATTAAACAAATCAAACTCAATATTTTTTCCGTGATTATGATCAAGCAATAATTTGGCAATTAAGAAAAACATAAATCCAACAGCAAAAACACTTAATGCTTTATTTGATTTATGTTTTTTATACCCTAAGCATAAATTAAACAAATTAAAAAATGTAGATACAAAAAGAACTACTAATTCAATTAATTCATCTACAAATAAATAAAGACCAGCTGTTGGTAAGAAAACCATAAATAATGGAAAAATTGTGCAATGAATGGCACAAATTATGTTTGAGTAAAATCCTATTTTTGCTATTGTTGTTTTCATAAAGTTTCTATTTTAGCTTTTTCGTGTAATAAAATAGATTTCTCTTTTATTGTTTCTTTTGCTGATTCTAAAAGACTTGTGAGCAATTCTACATTCTGACTTTTTCCATCCTCTTTTAGAGAATATTTTAGGTCTAACAAATCGTTATTATCATCTTTACTTAGTACATTAGCTCTAAGTAATTCTTCAACTTGTATTTCGCAATCGTTAAGAAGATCGTGCATATTTGTAATTTTTCTAAAATATTCATCTTCTTCTTTGTATTTATGTGCTTCGTCAATAATTTTTGCAATTTCTTCATTTGATAATGATGCTTGCCCAGTGATCTCAATATCTTTGTTGACTCCTGTGTCTAAATCCTGAGCCTTGACTGAAAGTATACCGTTTGCATCAATTTCAAAAGCGACTTCAATCTTTGGCACTCCTCTTGGTTTTTTATCAATACCATCTAACTCAAAATCACCAAGGTACAAATTATCAATAGTCTTAGGTCTTTCTCCCTGATAAACTTTTACATCAACGGAATTTTGATTATCATATGCAGTTGTAAAGATTTCCTTAACAACTGATGGGACTTGAGTATTTCTAGTAATTAAAATACTCATAATGCCACCTTGTGTTTCAACTCCAAGTGAAAGAGGGCAAACATCTAATAGATAAACTTCTCTGCTTGATTTTCCTGTCAAAACTGATGCTTGAATAGATGCTCCTACAGAAACAGCCTCATCAGGATTAATTGATTTATTTGGCTTTTTTCCAAACTTTTCTTGAATAACTTTTTCAATGAGTGGAATTCTTGTACTTCCACCTACAAAAACAACTTCGTCAATCATATCTGACTTGAGGTTAGCATCTCTTAGAGCGTCATTTACATTAACTAAAGTTTTGTCAATGTATAGTTTGATAGCAGCTTCAAACTCTTCTCTTGTGATAGAAACATTAAGGTTGACTGGCTTATTATTATAATAAGCGAAATTGTTTATAAGTGCATTTGTTTTTAGCATAGATGAAAGTTGTTTCTTGACTTTCTCAGCACAATCTCTTAGTCTTTGTTTAGCATTGTCATCAGCGTTGAAAACAAATGGATTTTCTTTATTGAATTTTTCAAGAATCAAATAAGAAAGTTCTTTATCAAAATCTACACCACCAAGAGATGTATTTCCAGATGTAGATTGAACATGAAAATCAACACCATCCATAAGTTTAAGCAGTGTAACATCAAATGTTCCGCCACCCAAATCATAAACAAGAATAGTTGAATCGTTTTTCTTATCTAAACCATATGCTAAAGAAGCTGCAGTTGGTTCATTAATAATACGTAAAACTTTGAGGCCTGCTAACTCTCCAGCTGTTTTTGTTGATTGTCTTTGATCATTATTGAAGTAAGCAGGAACAGTAATAACAGCCTCAGTGATTTCAGATCCTAAATGTCTTTCAGCGCAATTTTTAAGATACTTAAGAATATATGATGAAATTTCTTCTGGACTATGAGATTTACCATTAATTTCAAATCTTTTATTAGTGCCCATATGTCTCTTTACTACACGTATAGTATGAGAATAGGGCAAATGCTGCTCCATATCAACAGCATATTGCCCTACATAGATTTCGTCTCCAAATGAAACAACACTTGGAGTAATTCTTTCGCCTAAATCGTTTGGAATAACTTCTGGTTGATCATTATCGTTTACATAAGATACTACACTAAAAGTGCTTCCTAAATCTATTCCTATTGAGTATGCCATAATCTAAAATTATACATTATTCTGGATCTTCAGGCAATACAGTTCCTCCTGGCTTATATCCTTCGTACAGTTCTTTGAGTGCATCTTTGTTTTCAAGTTTTTTTCTGAAATTAAGTGTTTCTTTTTTTGTTATAGGACCTGTTGCAGATTTACTATTTTCATCAGTTGGTAATGATGTTTTATAGTCGTGAGCCATTGAAATAAGTTGAACAACTGCAAATGTGTCTTTGCATTTTGGGCATCTCATAATTGCATACACTTCTACTTCTGACTTAGGAAGCCAACCAAGATGCGAGGTTTTACTAAACTGTGATTTGCAATTACGATTCAGACAACATTTGGGTTTGCCGACGATAGTTTGATGAAACATAGCCCACCTCCAATGTGCTAATAAGCATATTTATTATTCATTAAAAATTGCTTTTAAACTTCTATGTCAAGGTTTTCTGTAAGAGAGTATAGTATAATAACACTGTCCACTGGCGGATACATTTTGTGCCAGTGGACTATTTTTTTGTCAGGAGGTGATTATATGAAGAGCTTTTTAGAACAGTTTGAAGAAATGATGACAGAAGTTATCAATACTTTATTCGGTAATATGTAGTAATGAAAGTCTACAACGGAGTAGACTATTTTATTTCATACATTTTCCAAGCTCTCTCGTTATTGTAAACTCTTTTTCTCATATTTACGTGCGTTTTCAAATTCTTGTGGCTTGAAGAAAAATCAATAATTATAGCTTCAGGTTTTCCATTTTTTATAGAGTCGTTCACATCTTTACCAACACAACGTAAAACTCTTCCAACTTGCTGATATGTAGTTACTGGAGACTGATTTGTTCCAGCTAATATCAAGCAAGAGATTCTAGGAGCATCAACTCCTACATTTGCCCATTGAGTAGCAATCAAGACTATTTCATTTTTCTCAACTGAATTAAGCATTCTTCGGCGATAGTTCTTTTCCTCATCTGTTGGATCGTCATACCCCTTGTCTCCTCCAGGAACAAATACAGCGTCTTCTATCATTCCCTCAAGGATTTCACCATGTTCGCGTCTTTCAACAAGAATAAGAGTGGGAGTACCTTTATCCTTGAATCCTTCAGCAAATTGCTTGATACGGTAATTTCTTTCCCAGTTCCTAACTACATTGAGATTGTAAACTTCCTGATAAGTTTGAGCGGTCTCTACGTTATTAATGTTAACTACAAATATTTTAGGCGGAACTAAATATCCTGATTCAATTAAATCACTAGCGCTAACTTCAACAATCTTTCCACCTAAAGTGCCTTCAATCCTGATTTCTTGATTATCTGTTCTAAATGGAGTAGCAGACAATCCCAATCTATAATAAGCATTTTTAGCTTGTTTTCCTATCTCTTCAGTCACAACAGCAGCTAAGTGCGCCTCATCTATAATCAAAGCATTACATTGTTCTATAGCTGCTCGTACTTGAGATTTTTCAAACAGTATATGTTGTCTAGCATCCCAAGAGTCTTGGCACTTACGAAATAATAAAGTTTCTTTTCTTATAAGAGTTGATATTTCTTTTTCATAAGATTTTTGAAGTTTGTCCAACTGAGTTTGCAATGATTTACTCTCTCTAATTGCAGTAGTTTCAGCTATTTTTTGCTCTAATTTTTCAATTTGATCATATACATCATATAACTTTCCAACTGCAATCTTTCGTGCATTTTTCAGGAGTTTATTGGCATCTTCAAGCTCTTGCTGAAGTAAAGCTGTTGACTTACTTCCAAGTCCATCATCCTGAAGTATTTTGTTTGAGCTTTCAACATACTTTTTATCAAATGCATTCAAAGCTGTTTGGTAAGTGATGACGTTAATACCATCAAGATTTATTTCACAAACTCCACCTCCAGCCATTCCGACATTTACTGGTTGATTTTCAAATCTTAAGTATTTTTGGAATTCTTTTTGAGTTTGCTTTAGTAACTCAATAGCTGGCACGATAAATACAACTGGTTTTACTTTTAGTTGTGAAAATAAATAACAAGAAGTCATTGTCTTGCCAGCACCAGTAGCTAAAGCAAGCATTCCTCTTTGTTTTTTAGCGCCAAGGTTGCCTGATAAGAGTTGGTAATCTCTTAAATCTTTGCCTTGAAAATCACAAGATATCTTAAAGTCTTTTTCAGGTTTTTTTCTACAATCAATAAACTTGTGAGTAACTTTAAGTTCAGTAAGTAATTTTGAAACCTTACGACTCAAACCTGTAGGAAATGACTGGTCTCTTTTATTGTATATGCTTATTTTGCCATCCCATTGGCCAAGCTTAAACTTTGCAGACCACTCGTGTGATGGAACTGTATATGAAAGCTCATTTTTCAAAGCTTCCTGATATGGTAAAGCAACTTTCCCAAATGGATCATCGAGATTGTATAGCTTACATATATCGTTATATACTTTTATTTCTACCATAACTTCTATTATATCATAAAAAAACAACCATTTTGTTGATGCTAACAAAATGGTTGAGTGTAAATCAATAAAACGACTAGCGTTGATTCATTGCGTTGAACTTATTAACTACAGTTTTGATTTGTGAAGGTTTTTTACTTACAAATTGTTCGAGTGTTGACAATACAAGCAACTCAATCTTTTCAACATCTTCATCTGTAAGTTCTAAACCCTTGGACAAAGCGCCCAATCTGATATATCTTACAAACTGATCGACTTTATCCTCATTTGAAAACTCTCCATCTTGAATCATTTTCAAACCTTCAATCCAGATATCCAAAATACCATCAGCTTTATCGCCTAGCTTGCTTGATAAAACGATCTTGATAACTTGGAGAGTATTTAACGCACTTTTGGTGTCTGTTTGATTTTTAACCAAAAAAGTAAAAACACAAACTGCCAATACAAACAAAATACCGTATAGAAGCAAATCATTACCAGCTGAACTTAAAAGAGATAAAACTTTTTCCATTTTAGCAGTCCTTTGCGATTACACTATCGTCATCGTCTGTTGCATTTGGATCTAAATCAACAGAAGTAGTACTAGGAATAACGAGCTCATCCTTAGCTAACTTTTGATCAGCTTTCTCATCTGCCCAAACAACATCTTTGTTCTCAACTTCTACTTCTTGACCTTCAGCATCAGTAAACTTTTCGATCTTGCCAGTAGCTCTCTTCACCATACTCATAATAAATTTCTCCTCTTTCTTGATTCTATATAAGAGCTCAAGAAATGTTCTTCTTCTTCAGTTAAATCTTTAGGTACATTGTACACAAACTTCAAATGAAGATCTGTACTTTGACCGCCAGATAAAGGTACTCCACGATTCTTGACTATATGTACATAGTCATTTTTTATGCTTGATTTGAACTTGAAGTTTAACTTAGTGCCGTCAGGATGTTTGTAAGTATAAACTGGCTCAACAAGTGCAGAAATAGGATCGATGTCTACTTTTGCATGCATATTTATGTGTTGATCAAAATGAGTGTATTCGTTTTGTTTAGCTCCTATTTCAACAAACAAGGCTCCTGGGTTTTGCTTTTTGTCTCCATAGTTACCCATATTTTCAAAGGCTAAGCCTCTAAAAACTACGCCTTTTGGAAGAAATATATTAAAATGTTCTGTTACTTTTTTGTGACCATTTCCAGAACAATCAGAGCATTGATTTTCTATTATATTTCCTCTTCCATTGCAGTTTTGGCAAGATCCAGCAAAGTTTCTTATAAACATAAAACCAACTTGCTGAGTAATCCAATGTTCTCCAGAGCCCATACAATGAGTACAAATATCAACTGAACCAGATCCGCCTACTCCATCACAAGATTTACAATAATAAAGTCTTTCATATATGATAGTTTTGTTATGTTCTTTAAAAATCTCTTCTACATCTAACTCAAGCCTGTATGTTATTGGAGTATTGAGTGACAATCTATATTTATTTAGATTTACATCACGAAAAGGATTTTGAGGTTGATAAAAATCACTTACTGGTTGTGGCTTTGGATTTAGGATCTCTTCGTATGCATTGGAGATTTCTTTGAACTTTTCTTCAGCTCCACTTTCTTTATTTACGTCTGGGTGATATTTCTTTGCCAGCTTTCTATAAGCTGATTTAACTTCATCCAAAGATGCTGAGGGAGATAAACCCAAAACACTGTAAGCATTAGACATAAAGTTATTATACTATTTGAGAAAATAATTGTTTAATTTTATTTGAAGGGGATATAGAACTTTCACCAACGCCATATTCAGCGTGTTGCCCAGTTACACCCATAACAAGACCATAAACAAGGCCATCAGTACCAATAACCATACCACCTGATGATCCTTCGAGAATGTCTGCATCTACAAAGATAATATCTTGCCAAGCAGGGAGATTTTCATCTTGGACACTTTGATGAATATTTGACACTCTTCCAACTGTTGCTGTGTCATGAAAACCTTCTGGAGATCCTATGACAGCAATAATGTCTCCTATTTCTAAAGTATCACTATCACCAAGACTTAAAAATGGGATTGCATCAATAATGTCTTTGCAGTAAACAATTCCGCAATCAATATTTTCGTCAGATGCAATTTTTTCACCAGAATAGAAAGTTTGGTTATCAAATGTTACATTGATTTCTGTCAGTTGTTTTTCATTAGGCACAACATGACCAGCAGTAATAATATATCCATTACCAATATGAAAGCCACTACCAGACCATTGTTCTTTGCCTGAAGCTCTTACATAAAGAGAACAAGAAGATTGAAGACCCTTTTTTATTATTTTCTTAATTGGGTCTTCTATCTTGTTAGTGGATTGTGCCTCTTTTATGAGAACATCTAAATAATTAATATCAATATGCATTTTATCTTACTATTTTGTACATTATGTATTGTTTATCAACAGGACCAAATCTTCTGCTGTCGTCGGAGTCGTTTCTATTGTCGCCAACTACAAAGTAATAATTTGGTTTTATTTCGTATTCAAAAATACCATTATGTCCAAATCTTTCTATGTATTCTCTCATTTTTTTGTAGTTGTTATCAAGTAAAATAATATCGAGATTTTTATGATCATAAACTACATAATAGTAATCACCAGGAACATAAACAACTCTTTTTATTATTACATTATCAACTTCTGGGCATAAAACTACAATATCGCCCTTTTCAATTTTATCAATTTTTTTAGCTAATAAAATTTGTCCATTTTTAAATGTTGGATACATTGAGTTTCCAACAACTACGACAAGTTTGTAAGGCTGAAAATACAACAATATGAGTGCAAACAAACCAAGTATTGTAGAAACAAAAAATTTCCTATTCATGCTTCACCTTCTTTACTGGTAAAAGAAGAGCTAAGGTTTGTTTTTTTATTTTTTGCTCTTAAAAACTATTTCTTAACTAAAACGCTTTGCCAATCAACATTAGCTAACTTGGGAACTCCAGGTCCCCAATTCTTTTCCTCTCCGGGAATAATGTGAGCATTTTCTAAGCTAGAAATATTTTTTAATGCCAACATCATATCTGCTTGACAGAATTGATTACCAAACTCAGGAAGTAAGTTTAACTTTTTCAATCCTGACTTAATGAGAGCGCAAATACCTGCGACAAATGGAGAAGATTGACTTGTGCCTGACATCTTACAATATTCATTTCTCAAATAAGTTGAATATATATCAACACCAGGAGCAACAATATCAACAGTTTCGTCTTTAGATGTAAATGTTGCTAATGAACCATTCTCATCTAAAGCAGCTACAGCTATAACTTCGTCATATCTGGCTGGCCAATTGACAGATTTTGAATCATTTCCAGCTGCTGCAATTATTACAATACCTTTGGATACGGCTTCTAATATCAAGTTATGAATTTCTTTAGGAGGCTCTTGGGAAGCTCCTAAAGACATATTGATAATATCTACATTGAGATCTATGGCTTTTCTTAATCCGTTAGCTATAGATTCATAACTTCCAGATCCATCGTCGCTTAAGACTTTGATAGGAATGACTTTACAATTTGGTGCAACGCCAACAACCCCAAAATCATTATCGTTGCCAGCAATAATGCCAGCTACGTGAGTTCCATGACCTGAAGCTTTGTCTTCCCAGCTATCATCTCCAGAACAATTAAAAACTGAATCTTTTGACCAAGCGCTTACTAAATCATCGTGCTCAGCTATACCTGTATCAAGCACAGCAACAACAACATCTTCACCTTTGGTAAGTGTCCATACAGACTGGATAGATGCTAATGCCATACCCCAGTTTTGAGTTTGCGAAAGAGCAGCAAAAGGTACAGGCGTGACATCAAGATCTTCAACGGGTATAAATTGTATATTTTCCATTTATTTCTCCTATACAATTTATATTATTCTTGCTATAAATTATGCGAGCCTTTACTGAACTACATATATTATTTGGCTCTCTTCAGGTGTGCCTTTTATAGTCCCATTGTTAGGGGTTACAATGAAAGAAATAATCTTTCCAGTTATTGCAAAAGAAGAGCTAAGAGTAGATCCTTCAGCTATTTTGTTCTTACCAAATGAAGTCCATTCATACCACTCGACTGAAGATACGTCTGAAGTTGTAACAGCATCACTATATACATAATAAGCACTTAAGGTTGATCCAAACTTTATTTTATTATTAATAATTTCAGATGAAGACTTTATTGAAACATCACTTACATATGGAACAGATAAATCTTTGTAAATAATCTTGTCACTAGTATATGTAATACCTGTGTCAAAATTGTCATTAGGCTCTACTTCAACATAAACTTGATCATTGTCAATAAAGTAATTATTAGATTGATTTGTATCACTACTCTTTTGACTAACTCTGTCTCTATAGTTAGGAGTAGTATCTAATTGGATTGTTGTAGTAATAGATCCAGCAGTTCTTGATCTAAACCATCTTATTTTTGGCTTATATTCTTGATTATTTGAAGTTGAATCATAAACGTAATCTACAAAAACCTTGTTCTTGAATGGAACTTGAACTGTACTTCCAGCGCTTGAATAACTATTTTTTGATGACAATAATAGTGTATTCTTTCTTATAGATGGGATAGTTGTGTTTAGATATTGACTATACACATCACTATTTGACACTGTAGTTTTAGTAAATCCAAAATTGTAAGCATTTGATGCTGAAGAAACATATTTAGTCACTTTCATACCTATTCTATATGAAGATGATTGCAAAACAAATATAGTAATTATATTAGATTCTTTTTGCTTGCTATTAAAAATGATTCTTCCATTTTCTCTATTTAATCTATATGTGCCACGTACTATTTTGTTATTTACAAGAATGACTATTTTGCTATCAGTAGGCCAACGTCCATTTACTGCATAGTAATTGATATTGTCCTCAGTAATAGTTCCTTCTCCGTAAGACTCATATCTTACTTTTGGTTTAGAAATAGTAACGACTATTCTATTGTTTTCTAAAATGGCAGAATTAAATATAACTTGTCCATTAACGCCATCGAGAGTGTAAAGATTAGATGAAATGATTACATTGTTTATCTTGACTATTACTGAATCTTCAAGACTCCAAGTAAACTTACTTCCATTATTGTAAACTGTAAATATTCTTGCGTTGTCAGTGTTTTGATTAGCTGTAAGATTTGAATAAGTTATAGCTTGTTGAAACTTGTAAGATTTTTGCCTTGAGGGTACAACGCCATTTTTAGACTCAAGAATGGTGTAATAATCATTCCAGTTTGTAGAATCTCCTTGACACAATCCCCAAGCTATATTAACTTTATCAAAATCTTCATAATCAGTTGAGAGTATATAATTAACAATATTCTCGCTTGAAGTCATAGCTGTAGTATATAAGTAGTCTATTACAGGAGTTGATTCTACATAATACAACTGTGAAACATATGGATTTACTTTAGCGTTAGTTGCATTATTCCAGCCTTCTGACAATTGAATATCAAAATCTAAATTAGTAACTTCTTTGTTTAAAATATATGAGGATGAAACAGAAATCCAATCACTAAAATCTTTTTTGTTTATTGAATATTTAAACTTGACAATGCAAGAGCTATCTACGCTTTGACCAGTTGAAGAAGTAAATGCTGTATTTATTGTCTTAATATATTTCGGAGCGTCAAAAGATATTTCTCTATTCCAATATCCAGAAAAAATACTATTACTTCCACCGTGCAAAAGTGATGTAGATATATCTGACCATTGACTTGAATTATGTGTGTCAAAATACAAACCATTAGCATCTTGAGACAACAATCTCAATGTATTATCGTTGCTATTATTGTCAACTGAAAATATATTTAATTTTGATCCTAATCCATTCCAAGAATTATTTATATTTCTCAGTGTTCTATCATATGGGATATTTGATTGGTTATCAGTGTCTGTAATTAGATTCATCAATGGTATGAAAGATTTTGACCATCTTTCAAGCATATATGAAGAAGCTATTGCGCTCGATGGGATTGATGTTGCAGTTCCATCCCAATCTTTTCTGAGGTTTAAAAGTACAGCGTCAGAAGAAACAATAGATGATCCAAATGACACTTGCCCTGTAGATGGTAATAAAGTGTATCCAGAGTTTAATGTTGTTCCATTCTTAACAACTTCAGCGTATGGAAATTCTAAAGTTGACCAAGTAAGAGTATTGACATTATCATTTGAAAAAGTAAGTGTGCTTCCAGTACTACTTCCTGTTTTTGGAGAAAGTGTTAGCTGATAGTCACTCTCATTTTTATATCTTGTTTTAATATCAGAAAGTCTTAATAAAGATCTTTCAGCTAAATAATCTCTAACGTATGTCAAGTTAGTAGTGTTAGCTACAGAACTTGTTGTTTGATGTAAATCACTGATACTTTGAGGCTGTAAACCAACTGAAGCATAATCTATTGCTGAGAATGTGTCGCTCTGAATACCATCAAATAACAAACTTGATAAATAGTTGGTTACTGCTGTTCCTGAGTTTGTAAATCCTAAAGAACTATAGTGTTTTACAGATGTGTCTAAAAGCCAAAGATCATTATAAGACAATGATAAAGGATATGTAACTGCCCCATTTGTGTAAGAAGTTACAGTCCTATTTGTTCTATTATAAATACTTGTCAAACAAGTGCTGAATCCAAATAAAAGACTTGTGTATCCAGTAGATGATTGTATAGATTTTGTATTGTCAAAGACATTTGAAATAACAAACTTAGTGTCTAAAACTAAGTGCCCACTATCATTTACAAGTACGCCTTTGGAATTTCCAAAATCCCAATTAATTTCTGAATTATCATAATTACCAACTGCGTTGATAGCATCAGCAGGAACGGAATCATTGTCATAATGCACTTTGAAGAAGAAATCATAACTTGTGCTGAATCCACTCCAAGTAATGTCATTTGCACTATATAATGCTCTTCCATTAGCGTAAGGATTATCTAATGATGATTTTTTCCAAGAGAATACAGGTATTGAACTAACTGTTTCTTTTATGACAATAGCTAATGAAGTTGTTCCTGATCCTGGAATATCTACATCTGAAGTAAGATCAAAAGTAGTAAAGGAGTTAAAACTTAAGTCACTATACTTTTTACTTGAAGATGAACCAAGCACAGTATCTGGCATATTGTTAGCATCAAGAGAATATACATAAGCAGTTAAAGTAGTATTACTCAAACTGTTATTATATGAAGATGGATTCAAGTTATCTTGATCTCTTACTGTGATGTATGCTGAAACTTTTGTAATAGTACTTGCAGTTGCTGAGGTGGTAAATGTTTGAGCTAAATATCCAATACTTCCTGAATCTGATGAAACAAATCTTAAGTTATTAGTTGGTCTTGATGAAAAAGATACTGGCTCAAGAGAATCTGATGTAGCCTCTCCTGTTCTATACCAATTATCACCATCATCAATTGTATACCATAGCCCATTGTCAGTAGCTGCGACAAGAACGTTTTTGGTTTGAGAATTGAAAGTAGATTCAAAAATCTTCAAGTCATAGATAGCTAAGGGTTCAGAAAGCATATATTCTGATGGTTCAAAAGTATGTCCACCATCTAAAGATTTGTAAACACCTTTATCGGTACCAACATAAATCTTTGATAATCCTGGAGTTGAACCTGTTGCTGCTGTTGTATCCAATGCATAACAGAAACATTCTCTTCCTCTAATATATCTGTCCTCAACAATAAAGTCTGTTGAAGATAAATCGTCAGGGTATGAGTATTTCCAGTTTCTGACTTTTAAGATTCCATCATTTGTAAGAATATATAATGAGTTTGAAAAAGTTTCTTTTGGTGGAATATAGGTGATATTGTTAGCTTGAAAAGACTTGTAGTATCTTGTTACGCCTTCAGGATTTCCATTACTAAACATTTTTCTTTCAATGAGGAAAGTGCTAAAAATCTCAAACTGTGATTGGAAGCCATAAACATAATATCCATCATCAGAGCAAGCGTGAAGTGAATCATATGAGAAAACTTCTGTATTTGTATTTTTTACATACACGCCTTTAAACAAACCATTAACTGGATTTGATGCTTGCTTTGAAAAATCAGATTGATTGTTATACTTAACTGAAATGCCATCTGACTTAGCAAAAGCTTCGAATAGAATACCATTAGCATATCCTGTTAAGTAATCTAAATGATTTTGTTTTGAAGAATTAATTTTTGACCAAGACGTTGATAGTTTCCAAACGCCTAAAGTTGTTCCAGCTCTCAACTCTAAAGTTGGGCTATATTTCAAGTAGTTCACATCATTAACATAGTCTAATGAACTTTCTCTTTCCCAATATCCTGAGTTGTATTTCCAAACTCCAAGATTAGTTGCTACTCTTGTTGCTGACCCACTTTTTGAAAGATCAATCATAGATCTGATAACAACTGGATCATTATCAAGATCAGTAGTAGATGGCACAAGTTCTGTTCTATTTTTGTATGTAGAATTTAGGCTATCAAAAGACGCGCTATTAATAAGATCCTTGACTAAAAGTGTATTCTTAAGGCCTCTAGTATCAGTTTGAGATACAACTGGAGCTGTGTAGTCAAATATAGTTGAAATGCCAGCTTTCAAGCCCAATGCAAGATTTAATATGTTGCTATTGTTTACTGATCCTACATTATATTTTTCTTGAGATTGAGCAATAAATAGATCGTCTTGTAATCCAGAAACAACATCGTCTTTTATTGAATAAACTAAACTATTTGCTGAAAATGTGTTTGTGCTATTTGTTCTTGCAAATTCAAGTTCAACTTCTATTGGAAAAACACCATTATTAACAGATTTGATATTTACTATTTCAGTTTTTGTGTCACTTTCCAGCATCAAAAGTTTTAAACTGCTATCTATTCTTTGATTTAAATAAAGAATGGTATCTGTCGTTCTATTTTCTATAAATAACAAAGCAATAGAATTTTCACTTTTATTTATAGGAGAAAATAAGGAATTGTGTGGCTTTATTGCATCGTCAGTCAAGGTTGTTTGATTTTTAGATATTGTTATCTTAACATTATCTATGTTTGCAGCTGAAACACTTGAGCTGAAATTAATCAATCCTTGGCTTGAATTTGTAGTGAAAGGTATTGTTGATGGTTTGTCGTCTATATAAACCATAATTCTGGTTTTTTGACCAGTAAGATCACCACTTACGCCTTCCCAGGGATCTGTTGTAAATTTCTGAAATTTATTTTCATAATAAAACTGTTTTCCAGGAAGATAAGAAGATCCTAAAGCAACTGACTGATGAGGATAATTTTTAGTAAAATTATTTATTTTTACATAATCAGAATTAAATACACTGAACTCTGTATCCAATTCGCTAAAAACATCATTTGCTCTTTTCCATCTATAGTTCAATCCAACACTTGAATTAGATGTAGTAGAACTATCCCATAATAAATTGGTACTTAAATACAATCCATTGTCAGTGGAAGCATATAGTCTTCCATAGTTAGATCCATCGTCATATGAAAATAAACCATTTACTGAACCTTGAATTGAAAACTCCCAGTAGAGTTCAGAATCAATTACATTTTCAATTATTGATGATAAATCTTGAACTCTTGCAATTCCATTTGAATGTCCAACTAAATATTCATTTAAAAATCTTTGGCTTTCTCTTTCAACTACACAGGAAATGACAGACCTTGCGCTTGCCCCTACTGGAGTGTCTGTTGAGTAAACTTTAAGTTTGTATATATCCCACTCAACATCATTTGTGTCTAGTATAAAACTGCTGATGTATTTCAAAAACCAAATGCTATTTGCATAAAGTGTTCCATTGGAAATACTAACTTTTTTGTAATTTACATATTCAGAAGAACCATCAAAATCAGTAGATCTTGACCAAGCTCCAGACGCTGCTACATAAATACCATTTTCAGTTTTATCTGTTTGATTCTTAACAAGAATCCTATTACCAGCTGTTGGAGAATATCCATCAATAGCAGATAGTCCAGATAAAGAAACATTAGTAGAAGTTGCAGCATGACAATCAGTAAAAAATGTATCGCTATCAGCTAATGGAAACTCCCAGTATTCAGTTGTTGCTGTTTGAATGAACTTAGCAGAGTGAGTAAGATATAAATCATAATCATTCCACCATAAAATATTTTTCTGATATTTACCAGATTTAATTTGATAAATACCTTTCACTTCTTCAGTGGTTTTTTGTGAAATATATGTATTATTTCCAGTATACAGACCTTTACTTGTAGTTCCTATTGAACCCACATAAAGTTGCTTATTGTATATTGTATTATCAATATCATTATTGACAAATATAGTCTTGACACCTGTTATTTCTTGAACTGCTTTTACTGAATCAAAATAAGTAGATGCTGATCCTGAAGTAGTGAAAATATTATCTATTTTCTTCCAATTCCAATTTTGATAGGATTCATTGTCAGAAATACTTGCATAGTATAAAGAATCAGAATTTATAGAATACAAATCAGAGCTATAAGTATAAGAAACTGTATTGCCTGATCCAGATTGAATTCTATTTGTTGAAACAAAAATGTCTGTAAAATCTGTGTCAACATTATTGGTGTTTTTTGGTTTTTTTAATTCATCCCAAATTTCATTACTGTTTCTAAAATAAACACTACCAGCATTAGTAAGAGTGAAAATATTCTTGAAATAATTTTGATCATTATCTAACAAGTTATCAAATATTTTTGTTATTACACCAAAATCATTATTCCAAGAAATGTCTGAAGAAGACAGATTTGAATCTAAATTTAACTGATGCAATCCTCTATTGGAGGTTGCATAAAGCAGATTGAAACTTGAATTAGTATTCTTAGATTTACTAAAGCTGATAACTTTATCATTGTATTGAAGAGATGAACTTAGATTTGTAGGATATAAGACTGTTCTTCCAAGTCCTGCTACTAAATATTTTTCAGGAGTAAAAGCGCATAGTTCTTTATATCTGTACTCATTTGAGTGATTGATATTTAGAACTCTTGATAAGATTTCTCCACTATCAACAGTATTGGCAAGCACTGAATCTATGTTATTATTTGATAAATTTCCAGAGATTTCATCTCTATTCTCACTTAGTACAACAATCAAATCTGTGTATTCATAAGTGTTGTAATTAGGAAGTGATTTATGAAAATAAATTGTAGCAGATGTAGAATTGATAGAATAATGTTGAGAGTCTATAAGAGCATCATTCAAGTAAACTCCATCTATTTTGTAAGAGTAAGAAGTCCAAGTAAATGGCTTAGTTATATCTGATATTACTCCCGCTTGTGATGCTGTTTGAGTAACTGTGCCATCAGATAAAAGAATGTATGTTTCTACTGCCAAGCTTCCTGTCAGACTTATGTAGGAGCTTGATACTGCTGTAAGATTTTTATTTTTAGCGTATGGTAGTAAGACTTGAACAGATGCGTTTGAGGGAATACTATCATTTAAATACAAACATACAGGACTTGTTGTAGATGATATTGTATATTCAGAACTGTCTAAAGTTGTTCCATTTACCTTTACGATTGGATTTCCATAAAATGAAAAAGAATCAGTAAAGCTTGTCCCATCTGATCTTTTTAGAACAAATATAGATGAATTTGCATAGCTTTGTGTAAGATATGAACTTTCACCAAAGAGATACAAGTATCTGGATAAGTCTATTTTACTTGGTTCATCAATAGTGCCCAAGTGTTTGTGCTTGTAGTAAGAAAGGTTTAATTGTCTTTGAAACTCACCCAATGTTTCATTATATTGATTTCTTCTATCTTCTAAAGTGATCGAGTTTACAATATTGAAGTTTGAATAAGTTGTATCTGCTGTTACTTTTACTGTTGCTAAATATGCTGCGTTATTGTAAGTATTATATTTTTTATCAGGGCTTATTGGCGAAACAATATTACAAACACCTGAATTTAATGTAGAAACACCTGGTTCTGCCCAAACATAATAAGTATTTAAAGTTGTGTATCTGAAATAAAGTGGTTTTTCAGTTTTCGCCCAATACTTATCTAAAATTCCATTGCCTGATGAAACTTTGACACATTGTTTAAAAGCATTGTCAAAAAAGAGATTTGTGCTTCCAAGAGTAAAGTTGCTTGCTAATGTCACTCCAACCCAAATAGTTTGAATATTGTCGTTTCCAGATGTTACATAAATAACAAAATTTGAGTTATAGTCAGAAGATTGATTTAGTGAAGAATGTCTTATCCATCCACTTGAAGAGACAGTGTAAACGCCATTATTTGCACTTGTAGATTGATTTTTTACTAAAACTAAATCATCAGCGACAACACTAATCCCATCTATTGTTTGTTCTCCAGAAAGAGTTATATTTGTTGTTGTTGCTGCTTTGACTGTTACTGTAAAGTCAAGATCTAATAATGCTAATTTTAAACCATACTCACTTGTTGGACTTGAAACATATCCATCAAGAAGTAAGAGTTGATCTGTTCTATTGTCTGTTAATTTCTCAACTGCCCAACCATTGATAACTCCTGATCCAAACAATGAATATACGCCAGAAAGTTGTCTTTCAACTGTAAGCATATTCTCATAGTCATATCCTGGATACCAAACATCTCCATATTGAGAATATAGAAACTTATAAATACTTGTTCTATTAGACATTAGATTTTACAACTCTGGCATAAATTTGATATTAGCGTCTCCTATATCAAGTTGTACGGCAAAATCATATACCATAGATGGTGTGCTGCTTGTTGAGCTTAAGAATATACCAAATCTAATTTTGCTTGATGCTTCTGACAATTCAAATGTCTTATTAGGAGTAATGATGTTATAATTATCAAAATTATAAGTTTCATTGCTATCGTTAGAAGAAGTGTAACCATATACAATACTTCCATTGTTTTTTAACTCATTAGAAGTTAACAATCCTCTTTTAATAAGTGGAGCATCTGTGTCATAGTTTACAGTATCAAACATTCTTGTGAAGAAATAACTGCCTGATGACGAATTGTAAGTTATGAGAGCTGATAATAATTCAGGACTAATATTTTTTGATGCTGTAATAAGTTCAATCTTATACTGCAGCCATTTACCTGTGAATAAAGACAAATCAATGGTGACTGATTGTGCAGTAGTAGCTGCAAATGCATCATTAATAGTTGAAGAAGATCCAGATAAAGTATATTCGGCAGATAAGCATTCAGATCTTGTGCTGCCCGATCTTACATAGATTTTCACTTCAGTGCCATTGTCAAGATAAGAATCTGGAGTCGCAGGATACTTATTAAGAACTAATGCCACCAATTCTGTCCAAGATATTAGGGTTGGTACATATATTGGTTGTGGTTCATATATTCCGTATTCTCTAATCTTTCTATCAGGAGCATATATTGGATATGTTCTTGATGCTGGAACGTAAATATTTCTTCTTGTAAGGGAGTTGTCAGAATTTTTCTTTATCTGATATATAACCCCATTATTATTAGTAGTTGCTAAAGTTGTTGGATTTGCATTTGTATTAGTAGTGCTTGTAGACGTAGTGTTAGAGTTGATTTGAGATTGTGTTAATCCATTTGTATTTGTGTTTTGCTTATCACCAGTAATAACATTTATTGTTGTATTAGCATCTGAAACTATTGTAGTAATTTCATTTTGTATATATGAAGTTGGATTGTTTGAGACATTAGCAGTTTGAAGAAGCTTATCTGTTATTACTGGATAAGCTGTTGTTCTTGATGGAAGTATTATTCCTTGAATATTACCAGCTTCATCCTTGAATCTTACATAAACTTTTCTTGTATTGTCTTCATAAGGAGTGCTTGTAAACTCATATATTGAGCCATCTAAACTACCACCATAAAAAGTATTTCCCACTGATGTCATTGCTTTAATTTTTGTTGCACCAAAGAATTGAGTTTCTGGTACTAACTCATAATCAAAAGTTGCATCTTTCTTCCAATATAAAGCTAATGTGCTTCCAACGGCAACATTATTGTAAGTTTGAAGTTTAAACTTTACAAATTCACCTTCTGTTAGCACAAAACTACTTGAAGAATATTTAGTTGATAAAATATTTGTGCTTCCAAAACTTGATATTTGAAGAGTGTCGTTCAGGAAAAGATTGTATCCAACACTTGAGTCAACTCTAAAAGTAGCAGTTCCGTCTTGTTCTGCTTTTATAGATCCCTCTAAAGTTAATGATGGATATGTATATGCTGAAGCAAATGTTACAGCAGTTCCGACACCATAATTTATTTTAGTTGTTTGAGCAAATCCGGTTATATAGTTGTAACTTTCAATATCAGCTATATCAGTCCAAGTGATCCCTGTTGCAGCTGTATATGATCTCCAAGTTGCATTTAACTGATTTGTTTCATAATTGTGAGTAACAATTTTCTTGAATGCGTTTATTGAAGAGAAGTAACCATAAGTTCCATTATCAGCGCTTATGAAAATATACTTTTTATTAGGATCATCAAAAATATTGAATATTTGATCTGCAAATGTGTCGTAAATTTTTGACCAATTTTGAGCCACATTATCAATAAATGACAATTCCCAAATATGTCCACCCCTAAAACCTGCTATAACTGAATTTCTTGTAAATGAGTTTACTAAAGAATCAACACTATCGTAGTTTGAACTAAGAGTTTGTAGCCATTCAGAGTTGTAGTATTTGAAAATTGCACTTGCATTTGATCCATAAATACCACCTAAGCCTACGTATAAAGTAAAGTTTTTTGAACACATACTTGAGACTTTGTCATAAGAATTAAAGTCTTTGATAAGCTTAATTGATTGCCCGTCATATTTGTATACAGATGAACTTGATGTTGCGCCTTTAGATGTCCCTAAGTAGAGATCATTACCTAAACTTGCAAGAGAAATAATTGGCTTGATTGTCTTATATAAAGTTGGACTGAGTGGTTGTTTTGAGTTTACTACAGACCAAAACTCACCATTAAAAGAAGTAAATAAAAGACCATTATCAGTACCAGCAAATGCTCTTCCATTGTAAATATGAATGCAAGTAATATTGTATTCAGCATCAACAATAGATTCATTTAATATTTGATATACAATTCCATCTTTGCAGGAATACATTTTGCTTCCAGAAGCAATGATAATCTTACTGTCAAAGGAAGCTATGGCAGTGATTTCCCCAAGAGCATTTCCGGTTTGCTTGCTCCAAAGAAATTTTGCATTTGTCAAGTCAACATTTTCAAATGTTGTCTCACCATATGAGAAATCAATAAATCCTTTAGCGTTTGAATTTGCAAAGTCTTTAGCATCTCTAAAATCTTCAAATCTTGATATTTGCGCTGAGACTACATTTGAATAATTGTCATAAGCAGCTATTGTCAAGTCTGCTGTTTGATCAATACTAAAATAATCTCCTTGATAAGATATTCTAGCAGCATATATAGTTGTTGGGACATCAAGTTCAAAGTTTAAGAAGTCTAATGTTTCAGGGTCGGCAACATTCTCAAATACATCAACCCAATCAGATGTTGGTGTCTCTTTTATTTGTAAAATATATGTTTTGCTTGATCTTGCAGTGGCTCCAACTATAATATTGGTAACTATTGGGTATACATCATTAGCCGAATTTGTAAGATCTTCATACACTTTGGTGAACTTTTTCAACAAATAATTTGCTTGTTCATTGCCAATCACTTCAAATTTTGAAAGATCAGAACTACCACCATAAACTGAAACTTCTTTGATTGGAGTATTGAATATGTCAACAAGAAGATCTGTTGAGGATAATTCATTTGAAGCTGTTCCAAAACTTGTAACTTTAGAAAAAGCTGTTTTGTTTGCAAGTCTCACCCAAACAGAATTAGTGTCATCATAATAAGCAAGTTCATTGCCCTCTAAAGTATGAGTTGCTAATGAAATACTTACACTTCCTAATACAGCTATTGGTTCATTATCTAAAACAACTTCAATCCAGTACTCTGTGTCTGCTGTAACACTTATTCCAGTAGTGTTTGTGAATGTGAAGATTTCATATGAAGTTGAAACATCATTTACTTGAATACTACCAAAAGAACCAATTAATGTTGTTGGGTTATCAGCCAAAGTGTCAGAAATCCAAAGATTTACTGATATTTTGTCACCAAGATCAAGAATGTTTCCACTCTTCTTGAGTTTGATAGAAATTGTGTCTATGTTTTGTGTAAGCAAAGGAGTGTACTTAAAAGCTGTTTGCAATGTTGATAATGAATAATCAACTATTGTAGATTCTTCTGTAACAGTGATGCTTGAATAACCCAAACCTGAGAAATAATGAACTTTGATTCCTGGATCAACATCATCTGACTTCTTATTGAATATAGCAATTCCCTGGGGAGGAGTTGCATCATATATCACACTTGCGTTTGGATAAAATTCAGATTTAACCAGAACATCAGTATAGTCATCAGATATTTCAAATCCATAATCTGAGGATGTCCCAATGCTTGAATTCCAATCGTATGTATCAAAGAATCCAAAAGTATCATAAGAAGCACTATTAGTTATTGCAACTGGCTCAAAGTCATTTACAACTTGATATCCGATTCCACCATAAACTTGCAAATTTGAATCAAACAACGAAACAGATACAGCACTGCCTGAGAAAATTCTGTTGTATAGACTAAGCTTTACATTATGATCAGATCCTGTAGCACCTGTAGATGCAGATTTTATAGGACTTGATTGACCATCAATAAAAACTCTAAATCCAGTAATATTTGTTGTTGGCAAACTTGGATAATAAGTACTTCTACCAAAGTCTAAAAATATATTCTGCCCAGTTAAATCTAATCTTCCTGTAGGTATTGCGTTATACCCGCCTCCAGGAGCAAGGGCTGAAGTACCTCTAAATAAGTTTAATACTGGATAATTTGAAAAATTATCAAGAGGATTTAGATTAGAACTTTGATCAGTTATATAATCAGAAGTTGGCTTTGTGTAACTAAGAAAGAAACTGTGCGAAGATGCTAATCCTGCACTACTTACTGAAAGTGTATATTGAGTTACACCAACACCGCCAAAGCTAGTATTTACATCTGAAATTGAATTAATTTCTTTAAAAGATGCAGATTGAACGTGATAAACACTGAATCCAGTTGCTGATGTTCCAGGCAACGTTGGTTCCGACATAGTGACATAAAAATTAAGAAAAAGAAAACCACCTGAAACAGCTGTTCTTACATCTACAACAACAGGTTTAGTAGTTTCTCCAGTAACATTTGTAACAGCCAAGCCAGAGAAATTAGCTGCATATGTTAATCCAGTACCAGTACTGTCTCTGATCTTAAATAGGTTTGATGATGGCTGAGAATAAGAAACTTTTACTAAATTGGAACCATCCGATATACCAATAGCACTTCCTAATTGAAGAACTACAACTTTACCGTTTGTAGCGCTAGAAGGATCTAATACATATGCTGAAGATATCGATATATTACTTGTGCCCTGAGTAATTGCGAATCCAGATATATTTGTAGTAGGTAATATTGGAGGAGTGGCTTCAGTGTAGTAAACAAAAACCTTAGTACCGTCCGTGCTTGTTGTAGCGTAGTTGAAAACTGGTGGATTAGATTCTTTTGTAAGGTTTGTAACACCAACTCCTGTAAAACTTGCTACAAATGATTTAGTAGCATCATTATCAGAAAGTTTAGCAACTGTTGTACCAAAGCCTGTTGCGTTATATGAAACTCTGACTGATTGACTTGTTAAAGCAACTCCAGCCCCACTATATGTGCTGTCAATGACCCTATCTGAGTCAGACAATATCAATTGAAGAGTTTTTGGTGATGAAGAATCAATAAAAGTTGAGCTTGGAGTTACAGTAGTCGCTATAGCTCCAGTGATTTTTGTGACAGAAAATCTTAACTCTAATCCTGAAGAAGGCTCAAGCCCAGTGCTATCTACATCGTCAAAATTTAAATATACTCTCTTACCATCAAAAGAAGTGTAAGAAAGGTTTGATACTGTTGAAGATATTTGTGGAGTAGTACCACCAAATGCTGAAAACCTAATATTGTCCATAATTATGATGTCTTGATACTTCCATAATGACCACTAAGGAAAAGTCTGCCTTTAAAACTTAATGCTGTGAGTGGTCTTACTATTCCTAACAAATCATAGTTGCCTGATGCGTCGAATACTTTTTTTCTGTCAAAAGGAACATCTTCCTTAAACCAAGCTTCTGCATCAGATTTGTAATAAAATAACTTGCTTTGTCTGTCATTAGGATTTTCAGAAACTTTGGAACTTATAAATCCATCAGTAGCACAATATAGTGTTCCATCATGATAAGCAAATAACCTAATTCCATTGGTTGAAGACAGTTTCGCACATTGATTAAAGTCTATGATTTTTGAATTAACTGGTTCTCTTGTTTCTCCAACTATGTAAGATACTTTTGAATATCCAAAAAGCGAATCACCAGCATCATTATTTAACTTTCCAAATCTAATGTATGGCTTGTCATAATCAGCAACTGTAGACGTAGAATCAACTAATTTTGGGTTGAATGTGTCTAAAGTAATAAAGTTTTTCTTGAATAAGAATGGATAGTACTGATTGCCAAGAAAAACCTTAACGTCTTTATCCTCAACAATCAATCTGACTTTCGAGAGTTTTTTGTTCAAATCAAAAATATTTTCATCTGAGACAACTTGAATATATTCAATAAAAATATGATCAGGTCTTTGACTATTTTCAGGAAGATTAGCAAACTCTATGCAAAGTTTATTAATTTCTCCATTCCAAACTGGTTTGATTGTGTATTCAACATAATCATCAACTGTATGTATTTCAGTATCTGAAAATTGTATGAACTGACCATTATCATAAGCCCAATATGCTCTTACTGATGAATTTGATAAGTTTTGAGATTTTGGAGAGACTTTGAACTTTATAAGAATAATAGAATTCAAATCAACATTTAAATTAATATTTTCTATTTGTATAGACGGATTTCCAGTTAAAGTTGGCTGAAGATTTACTACATATTTTTCAACTACATCGTTGAGAATATTGTTTTCTTCAACAACTTCAGGAGTAAGAGATGAAACAAAACTTCTTGATGTCCACTCTTGTAGGCTTGTGCTTGCTACTCCAGAAGACACGTCATAAAACTGCCAATCTTGAACAATGCCAGTGCTAACAAGAGTTTTTGTCTCTACATTTGTGCCACTTGATAAACGAACATTATTGCTGTTGAACTCAAGTGAAAAATTTCCATAAAGATCTGAAATTTCTATTCCTTGATATCCAGAGTTTGTTTCAGTTAATATTTGTTCAGCACTGTAAAGTTTTGTTGAATCCTTTAGTGATAAATCTGAGTTTATATCACTTTGACTCAAGTTAGTTAATTCAACTTCTATTGTATATGAAGGCTTATAAAAATTATAAAGATTGCTATTTAGTACTTCATTATAATCAAGCAACCATCTTGACCCTAAGTTTATATAACCATTCTGAACATAAAAACCTAAATATCTATTTCCACTTACAATGTAATTTGAAACTAAAACTGAGGTTGGGTCACCATTGGCACCATTGTATTTATAAATACCATTGTAGATGCCATTTGTACCAACAGAGGTTTGATCTTTGAGTAAAAACAAATCATTATCTTGCAAGTCATATCCATCTAAAGATAAAAAGTTGTTCCAAGATGATATTGCTTCAAAAGATGCGCACTGAATATTTATAAATGATTGATCAGGAAGATTTTCTCCAATCAACTGTTCCCAATCTGATCCTTCTGAAAATTCAAAAAATCTTGATCCGTATGCTGTTGCTCCTAATGATGTTTCAGTGTTGCCTTTGATAACTAAAAATTCATCATATCCTTTAACATTTTTATTATTATTAAATCTTGCAATAGCTAAGTTGCTATCATCTCTTGACAAAGTATTTGAGTCATAAGAATAGAATTGAGCAGGAGCTGGATCACCTAAAAAAACTTCATCAAATAAATATGAAGACCATTTATCATCTTGTTCAGGATTTCCAATAGGGATTTCTGAATATGACCAAATCTCAGATTTTCTATCTATACCAGCAAAAACTTGATTTTTTCCAACTGATAAGCACTTAATTCCAAAATCTTTAGCTTCAAAATCGCCAATATTGTTAGAGTATAGAGTTGATGTTGATAGTGTTTCTGTTTCGACAAAAGACTCAACAACTTCTTCTGTAATCAAGTTTATTGGTTGTTTTAAGTTGATGGTTTGAGTTCTTAAATATCTGTGAACTTTCTTATTTCTACATCCAATAAAAAGTTTATTGTATGCAGATGCTAAAGATAAGATGCCTCCAGATGAAGCAGCTAACTCACCAAATGGATAAACTTGTTCCCATTGAGATCCATTATATGCAGTATTTAATTTTGCTCTAAAAAGTCTTGGTAACTGATCTGATCCAACATATAAGTAAGCTTCAGTTTCGTGTTCAAACTGGTGAGAAATCATCGTAGAAGAAGATATGTCTTCATTATTATCTTGGAGAATAAAAATTGGTCCCTTAATGTAGTCGCCGTTATAGAACCAAACTTTTCCAGATATTCCAGACAAATAAATTCCAGCATCAGAAGCTACCATTGCAGTGATAGCTCTTTCTTTTAAATGCTTAAAATCAATAACTTTTTCAAAAGATGTTAAGTTTGAAGTATGGATGCTTGCGTAATATCTCTTGATTGTAGCTTTTACATTAGTGGTTGAAATTGGAGATTCAAAAACAATATAGCCTTTGTAATCATCTATGCCAAAATTTACTGATGAAGATACATTTAAAGTTATTTCATCGGCAACACTCAGTTTGTATACTCTTCCTAAATCATCAGAGTTTGCTCCAATTAATTTATAAGCAGTACCAGAAGTGTATTCAGAATCTTCACTATCAACTAAAGATACATTTGTAAATTCTTGTTTAGATGTTCCGGAAAAATAGATTATTTTTTCAGAATCACTTGGGCCTTGCCATAAACAACTAGCTGTAAAAAGTGTAGGTATCATTATACTTTTGGCCTCTTGATAGAATTCCACTTAACTTCGGGCTGAGTAGTATTATTTCCAAAGTCTCTAAATTTTATTTCTACTTTCTTGACACCATCTTTTTCATCAGTAAAGTCTACTTTTGCATAAGAAGAAAACGGTGTCCATTCTGACCAATCTCCTGCGCCAGAGTCTAATAATCTTCTTGTTTTAAAATCTTTTATACCAGTAACTAAATCATAAGCATCAAGTTTCAACCAAGATGTTTCTAGGTTTGAAAAATCTGACATAGCATTTGTCTTTGGATTATAAAAAGCTACACTTCCAATAGGTGCTTGTGTATCTACTAGAGCTTGAGAACTTGCTACAAAAGTTAATGGATTTGATTCTGAAATATTACCCATATAATCCATGACTTGTACCCAGATTTTTCTTGCTCCTGAAAAACCAATATTTTGCTTTTGGAATGCAGCAAATGATGGTCCTAGATTGTAATAATTTAAATGTCCGTGGAGATATATAAAATATTTGTTCGCATCTTCAACAATGTACTTATCCCAAGGCAGCCAAGGAGTGTAAGTGATAAATGAGTTATCAATTTCTCTACCAACTCTAAATGACAAAATTCCTGATTGAGTATCAGTAGCCTCAATAGAAATTTGTAAACTTCTTAAGTTTGATTCTTCAGCAATAACAATATTGGGTTCTTCGCCATTGTTTTGAGGTGGAATTATATCAACAGAATAATTTGAGCTTAACTTTGTTGAGTGCGAAGAAATATTTCCGTGACTTACTGCTCTTACTCTGTATGCTTGATTATTGAGATTGCTTAGATTTTGAGTTTTGCTTTCATATCTGGCATGAAATTTATGCCACAATTCATTAGCAACTCTATATCCTGAGAATTCTTTATTTACTATGAAGTCTTTATTGGAATAATTTTTTCCATAAGCTTCTGCTAGTGATGCCTTGAATGGTAACTGTATAGCCACCCATAAAGTATCATTGTAGCTAGATGTTGGACTAACAAAACTATTCCATTCGTGTTCTGGAATGACAACTTGAACTAAATGATTATCAGGAGCAACACTAAAACCAGCAATATATGGCTTGTAAGAGACTGACAACCAATCTGTATATGGATTATTCCAATCAGGAACAGTTGGGTTGTCGTTGCCCTGAACAGCGTTTGAGCCAAAGAATCTGACTTTTATATCTTCAACAGGAAACTTTGTATCATATTCTTCCCAGACTACTTTGAACTCAAATAAACTTGGTTTGATGCTAGCTATAAATGGGGATATAGAGTTTACAGTCATATTATGAAAATATGTAGTACTTATAAATCTATCCTGAATTACACCATTGAATGGTATCTTACTCTTTTGCCAATACGAATTGATATTGACATCTCCACCTGTTACTTTATATGGTAATAAAGCACTTGAATCAGTAATAGCCCAACCAGAATTTGATTTTACATATATCCCGTTTTCAAGAAATTCAAACTGATCCTTGAGTAATATCTTACTTCCTGTAGCTAATGTTGATAAGCCAACAGTGTCTACAGTTGCTGAGCTTAATGTTGATAAGCCATAGTTTTGCCCAGTTGATGCAGCGTCAATATACACAGGTAGATTCTGAACATTTGAGAATGTGATCCCTGTAGATCCAAGAGTTATGGGATCAGGAGTTGTCAAATACCATCTTGTATCTTTATTCTCTGATCCTGAAGATACTTTTACTACACTGTTATATAAAACTTCTGATGAAGAATCAAATTCTGAAACTCTTGATAGCTGCCAAGAAGTAGATCCATTCCCAACTCTTGATAAATAATAAACACCATTTTGAATAGGAGCGGATTGGTCCTTGACTAACAGATAATCACTTGCAGTTAAAGTTACACCATCTATAGAAAGAGTTGATGCAGTAGAGGCTGTAATTCTATTTGATGAATATGCCGGAGAGTTTGGTAATGCAGTTGTAGTTGCAAGAGCTGCAGTTATTGTTGTTGGCGGCAAAGTGTCAAGTGTCTTGTAATTAAATCCTCTGAAGTCTGTCAGTCCAGAAAGCAAAGTTTGACCTAAATATTGTTCAGAATTTGTTAATCCTTCACTTGATAGAGAGAAAGTTCTAATAGTTGCATCATTGTCATACTTTTCTTTATTTAAGTTAGGTAATCCATAGTATTTCAATGTGTAAAGTTTATTTGCCTGAGAATTATATGAACTCTCATAAAAACCAACAGCAGCAAAGTATCCAAGGCCTGAAGTATTGAAAGCAGTTGGTAATATCATATTTACAACACCAACCAAGTTGATATTGCTTCCTGTAAGTTCCTTGATAACAAGCCAAGTTCCATTTGCAGATTTGTTTTTATTTCTGCCATTTATGCCACTAGGAAGTTGGTCAGTAATCTCAAATGAGAATTTTACTTTAGCCGAAGAAGGTTGATATGATCTTGCAACGTGCTTGTATAGTTTGTTATCTGCTCCTCTTTGAAGAACAACAATCTCTCCTCTATCGCCTGAAAATTTAACCAATATTGTTGAAGCATCTAAAGGAGCATCTTGATAAGCAAAATCTTCAATACATCTCACACCAAAAGGTCTATCCCAGTTTACTGTAAGATTGTTTTCTAAATGAGATCTATACGAAGATACTGTACTAAAAGCAATATAAAAATCATCGCATCCATGAATGAAAGATGTTTCTAAACGACATTTATTAGAGAAAGATGGTTTGTAAAGTTGAATTTCATAACAACCATCGACATCATAAGTTGAAGATGAATCAATTTTACTTAACTGAATATATGAAGAAGTTGTTGTTTTTGAAAATGCAAGACCATCGTTTCCATCTGTCAAATATAAAAAATCTTCATTCTCATAATCAGACCAAGTATGAGGAATGTCAACAACTGGATAAGTTAGAACATCTATATTGCTAACTTCACAATCGCCTATGTCAACAGAAAGCTTTGATTTTCCTTGAGCTATAAATAATTCATCCAATCTCACGCTAGCTGTGTATTCATAACTTACTGAGTTAGATATTTGCATACCAAATGCTGATCCAACACTTGAATTACCAAAAGAGCTCATTAAGGAGCTTGCTAATAAATAGCTTTTTGTGGATAAGGTATTCTGATCATTGTATGGAGTAAAAAATGCTTCTACAAAACAATAATTGGTAGAGCCTAAGGATGAGTAATACATTTCCATAAGTCCACCACTCTTAAGTAGTGGAAGCACATTGTTAGGGAGTGCTGTTGACTGAACTGCTGCACTATCAACACCATCTACAGTCTTGTATAGTTTTGCAGTAGGATAACCATCTCCAGGAATATCTAATCTACAAACAATTTCATTATTACTAGCTTCATACGCAGGAGCTGAATAAAGTTTTAAATATGCCTGAGAAGTAACTGCAACTCCACTTGTTGTAAATAAAAATCCAGCTTGAGTGTAGTAATCAGTCTTATTAGTAGATGGTTGTAATTTTGTTTTGGAGTAGAAGAAAGCGCCTTTTCCATAAGATTGGTCTGTCAAACCAATTGCAGTACCTAAGCTTAATGAAGCAGAACTAAAATTGCCACCATAATATCTGTAAGTATTTAATGTTGTGCTTGCAATTGATGCAGATGGAATTAACGTTCTTTTCGTGGATCCTATTGCTGAAAATGCATCAAATGTTCCACCAGTATTAGATATTTCATACAAACTCAAAAGGTATCTTGAAACACCTGATGATTCAACTTGAGAGCTTGTTTGATTTCCATTTACAAAAGTAAGTAAAGAGTTTTTTCCAACATATCCCGACTTAGCTGTTGTAATTTCAGGATTTACTGGATTTACTGGAACTTCGCCTTCCCAAATAATTTGATCAAATATTCCGTAGCCTTGTGGGTACTCAATATCTTCGCCATTTGGTCCTTCTAAGATGGCTTTTAGATATACTGTTGACAATCCACCAGAAGCACTTAATGGCCAATTAGTAACAGTAAAAGTGCCATTTCCATTAGATGCTGGACTGCCTTCAGTGCCTTGATTTAATGTTCTATCAAAAAAGAATAAATGATTAAATGCGTAAGAGTAGTTTTTAGTGGAATCAAATAATGTTGATGGGAAATTTGTGATTGAAACAGTAGAAGCGCCATCAAACTCAGGATCATTTGAAAGATACAAAACTTTTATTCTATTCATTGTTTGAAGAGAACGTGTAGCTTTGTCTCTAACTTCAAATTTAAATACTAATGAGTTTTTATTTTGATCTAATGTTGGATCTTTAGAATAAGAATTGCTGGTGTATGTGCTACCAGTATTTATGAATTCTGATTGCAGATATCCGCTTGTTAAACTGTCTGGTAAGATGATAGTTACTTCAAAAGGCACTTTGTACACCACTGGATTGAGATATTAATTTATTCTTTACCAGTCGATTAAGAACCTATTATAAGCTAAAATCGAACTGTAAAGGTATTGATTGTTGTACAGTTAACGGGCAATGAACATCGAAGTACATAAATCCATCAACATAATCAATATTGTTGTATCTACCTTGCTTGTAAAATGTAAACGATGAAGAATAAATAGAAATATTATTAGTAATATCTTTAGATACAAACACCATATCTTCATAAATTGGAGCTTTGACTGTATCTAAACCATTTGGTAGATAAACCTTTAATTGCAAGTTACTTGATATGTCTCCTGCAACAAGTGAGCTTTCCATTATTGAATTGCAAATTATTTTAAAGTAAATTGTTTTAGAATTAGGACCATTTCCAGATTCATAGTATTCAATATCATCGTCTAAAGAATTGTTTCCAATAAGAGACGGAACAGTAGATATTACTGGATTCCCTTGTCTTACTGGTCTTGGAAATTCAAAAGCAGAATCATCATAAGTGCCGATAGAAAACTCAGGCATTTTGCTTGTTTCATCAATTATAAATGGATCATTTATTGTAAGCTCGACAAATGATTTTTGAACAAAGTCATTTTGAAAAGAAGCAGAATTAAGATTGTAGATCTTAAGTTTTGATTCTGGATTGTTCAATACTAATAATAAGACATCTTGACTTTCAAAGCTAAATGACATATTTTCAAATACAACAATAAAGTTTTCATCTTCAACGCCAAATTCTAAACTATTTTGGGACTCAGAAAGAATGATATCGTAGTTGATCTTTATGCTTACAAACTGAAGATATGGGACTTTCTTGTCGAACGATAATTCTAAAATATCATCATTCAAGTTGACAAAACACTCTGTATTCTTCTTCAGATTAAGTAAGAATGTATTATTAGACATTTTTTGAGAAGAACTTGACGAGAGAATATCTAATGAAAATGAAGATTCATTTTCATTGATAAATATTTTATTATTATTAAGTACTATATCCATATTATTCAGATATCAAGATATTGTCTCCAGATACTACTCTCATACCTTTAGGATGAAATATTTCATTATTGTCTCCCCAAGTTGATATGATTGTGCCTGAAGTATTTACTAAGTGTAGTCTTGAATTCTCTCCATTATTTATAACATCGTCAGTGAGAACATAAAAAGTTGAGTAGTCTGTTGATGTCCCAGGAAGTGCCTTTATTACATCATTGTTAAATGTAAGTTTTGTTTCGATAAATCCATTGGATAAATTATAAACTAATAACTTACCTGTATCTAATGTATCTACTGCGGGAGATCCTAACAAAACATTGCCATTTCCCATCAAATAAGCAGATCCTAACTTATTATCATAGTATTTGACTACTGATGAGTTTATAGCCCATTTTAGTGTCAAATCACTATCATCAGAAAAACATAAAACACTATTAGAATGTGATTGCGAAACTACAATAAGATCGTCTACTTCTTGATACTGCACTGACACAGGATTGTAAATATTAGCAAAGTATACTGGTCCTTGGATGATATCTAACAATATGTCATCAACTTGTGAGTTTGGACCATACATAGCTGTTGTAGATATTGTTGTATCACCATTAAAATCAGTAACATCAGAGACTGTTGTAGTAGTTGCAGTCAATCCTGTTGTAATTGATTGTGTGCCAGATATTGAAGTATTAATGCCAGCGTAAAATTGCTGTGTTCTATTAGTAGTAGATGTTGCTGTTACTGGAATTGTAGCAGTAAGAGTGTCAGAAGAATTTACTGAGTTTCCGCTATTTGTAAATGAGCCTTTGTCCAGTCTTATTTTTTTATTTGTAGAGTTTTGTAACGATGAGTTTAAGGCTAAGCCCTCTACAGTATTTTTGATAGTCAAGACATATGTTGAAGAAAGACCAAAAATAGGATCAAAATATTCACCATCTAATCTTGTGTCATCTCCTCTAAGTGTAATATTATCGTAAGTTATGTATATTTTTGTTTTATCAACAAAAGAAACATTTTGTGAAAAAGCAATATAAATTTTTCTATTCGTTGGATTATAAGATGCAGATAAAGCTACAAAGTCTCTTTGTATTAGTTTTAGTCTAATATTTCCTTGAATAACTTTTGTGAAATTTCCATTGATATCTGTTATGACAATTCTGTCATTTTTAGTATCACAAATGATATTTCCACCATTGTCTAAGGCTTGATAATCAGTAGGGCCATTGAATCCGTATTGTGATGCTTTTTGAAATATTTGAACAGGACTCAAATAACTTCTCAAATCACCAGAATCGATACCATCCTCAATAGTTGTTTCTGAAACATTTGTTGCTGCTGAAATAAGTGCATTATTTTTAAGATATATCCAATTTCCTACTGATGAAGTACTAAGTATATTTAAATAGTTAGTTCCATCAGAATTTGTTATCCCATACCCTACATTCTTATTATAGTAGACATCACTTATCCAACCAGATTTTTGCAAAGAAGAATCTGTTAGATTACGATCATAACTTCTACTTGTAGCACTACCAACAGCTGAATAATTAATTCTCAAGCTGTTTACTATTGGGGCTAAATCTTGATCTTCATTAGAATACAGTGAGAACAAAACATCTAAGTATCTACCTGTTGATGAGCTTGAATCAACATTTGCTTGAACTATGTCAGATGTATTCGCATTTCTGATGTTATAAAAAGTATCAGAGCTAACGTTTGATCTTGTAGTTACTGTGTATTTCGTGCCTGAAGGAATATCAACATCATATTCAAGCAAGTTGTATTGTGTATTTACATCTCCCGAGTCAAATCTAAGTAAGAATGAGCCATTTTTGTATTTAAATTTTTCATTCCAAACAAATACAGAGGAGTTTTCATCTGTTGAATTACGTCTAGCTAATATTAAACTATCGTGCAAAGAATCAAGATTGATTTGAGCTTCTGTCGGTGTTTGTAGCTTGAAGACTATTTGTTTTTCAGGATTCCAACCATTATCAGATGAAAAGTAAAATCCCAATCCTTTTACTGATTTTGTAAGAGTTGAATCACCAAAATTCGACAAAAGAATATTGCTGTAAGTATTCGTCCCGCCAGTTTGACCTGTAATAGTTTCGTCAAATATCTTTACATTATTTACAGGAGTCACATAAAGAATTGTAGCTCCAGTTCCAGTTGTAGATGGACTGAATTCTACTTTTTCATCATATAGTAGGCCTGGATCTGTATTTCCAACTCCAGTTACTAGGAACATATAAATACTACCTAAAGTGGCTGTAGATTCTCCCAAACCTGCTGAGAATCCAATGCCGATTCTTGACACTTCTTCAAATGATAATGGATTATCAAACAGTGTGTAAGAATACATCTTAGTATTGATTTTTACTTTATTTGAATTAAATGTAGTGTTAAATACTAATCCAGCATACCAATCATTTGCAGTATCAAATATACTTGTCACAGGGTTCAAGACAGTTTTGTAATTCAATGGATTGTCTATAGTGAATGACCCTGTTGTAGCTGATCCAGAAATCAAAATGTTGTTGAAGAATGTTTGAGAACTTCCAATAGATATAGCTAATGTTTTTGCTGATAAAAACTCACTTTGAGAAGCAAATCTTTTATCGGAAACGTAAGTTGAAGATGTAACAGAATTACTAATACCTGAACCTGAAGTTCTTACTGTTGATTGCCCAATAGAGGCTAAAGTGTATTGAGATGGAATACTTGTAGTCTGTGCAAAATTAGCAGTGTTTCCAATTGATGAGTTGCCTTGGTTGTTTGGAAAAATGCCTGGGACATAAACTATTGTATTGATCTGTGAAGAATCAACATAAGTAAATCCAAATCCTGTTTGCTTCTTTAATGATAGCAATAGTTGTAATCTGTTAGCAATAGATAAATCAGCAAGAGTAAATGTACTATCTTGATTTACAACATCAAGAAGCATTGTTTCTAATTCTGTGTGAGTAAGATTGCCAACATCTTCGAGCGTTGTGTGAGATATCTTAGGTAATCTTGCACTATCTATAGTGCCTGAAGTTATTTTAGAAGCATCTATATGAGTGATATTGTTTGAAGTTAAACCATTTTTTACTTCAGTTGTTAAATCGATTGGAGATGGATTTGCGCTTCCTCCAATATGTCTATGAGAAAGCAATGAAGCTGAAAGAGATGAAAATAAAGAAATATTTTGTCTTCCAAAATCATTAAGAGAAACCAAATTGTTTACTACATCAACATCAACATATCCAAGATATATATAGTTGGAAGAATCTGAAATCTGAGTTAATGATGCAATAAAATCTACATCACCAGTTACTGATGTATTTTCGTTTTCATATGCGTAAACAAAAATTCTTGAAATACCAATATTCGAAGGCAGAACTGGCATATCAATAACTTTTGAAGATGTTGTTACTGCATATTTAAAAGATACGTGCCCTTGTCCAGAAGTTATTGTAAGCTTTGTTAATTTAAATTCATCTGAAAATGTTTGTATACGCCAAGATGATACTAATGGGTCTTGTTCTAAAATTCCGTTCTTGAAAATTTGATATAAATTATATGTTTGATTTTCAATAGCTTTGAATCTTAATTCATCTAAATCTATATTCTCAGAAAGATCTTGATTCGGTTCTATGTAACCAAAGCCATATATAGGTGTGTTTCCCATTACTTAACTTCTTTTGGCTTATATTGAGATGTAACTCTTTCAATACCCCAGTTAGAATATCCCCAGCGTAATACATCTGATTCTTGAACATTGAAATTTTCAATAATTCTTGGCATTTGCAACTGATCACTAATAGGTGCTCTAAAAGAAATATTGTTGTCTTGGATGACTTTTTGACTATTTAGCTTTTCAGATAAAACTGACTGTAAAGATAAAAATTGAGCCATATTAAATATCTCCTAAAGTGATTGGTATATTTTTACCAGATACTGATGCAGTGATAAGATTTTCAGCTTTATTGAATGAGTAGTTAACACTTTCGTATATATACTCACCAGTAGTAGTTGTACTATCTAATACTGATATTACAAACTTACCGTGAAAACTTAGTGGTCTTGTTACATAACAATCAAAATTTATGCTACCTATCGCTGTATTTGAAAGTTGAATATAGATGTTATGTAAGTAATTTATAACATCATCATCAGGTATAACTCCTGCTTGTTGTGCAGCTACTCTATACTTTCTAAATCCAATATATGGAAAATTTTGAGAGTCTGCTCCATTAGCTGTTGGAGGCTTGCCGAACGCACTTATGGCAGTTCTATTGAAATCAAAATCTTCTCTTGCAGAAAAACCTGTCATTGTTGAACCAAATGTTTTTACACCTGCAGCATAAGTATCCATATTAGTTCTAGTGGTAAATGAACCTGTAAGTAATCCGTGCCAATCAGGAATAGATAAAAGATTTGCACTTGCTCCAGGAGAATTTGAATCTACATCCAGATTTTTACCAGCTAAATCAAAACCAGTAAATTTTAAATCATTATCAATGTTGTTGTTTCTACCCTCAAGAACAAATCCGACATCTTCGGCCCATCTAAATGTAGGAAGTAATCTTGGAGTTTTTAGTCTATTAAGTAATATGCCAAGTTTATCTGATATTTTGTCTGTAATTGTACATTTTAGAAGTTCTTGGTTATTTACTGCGTTATTATTAAGTCTAAGGAAAAGACCATCAATATTTGTGTTATCTCTAAAGTAATAATCCCAAAATCCAGAACTGACTAATAACGCATCAATAGCTAGATCATGACGCAAGCCTCCAAGAAGCATTGTCTTTTCAAAATAAATATTTCTTAGCGTATATGATGCAATGTCTTCGCAAGATAGTGTTACACTTGAATCAGCGCCTTTTCTAGAGTAAGTAGTGTTGGTAATAAATCCTTGGAAATAAGAATAAGATTGATCTCCATAGCCAGCTCTAATATCAACTACTAATAAGTTGCCTTCAATGAGAGATAATATTTTTCTTCCAAAATCTGTTGTGTCTATGTTTGACAAAGTTATATCAGCTGTTTTTTCAATCTTCGAAAGGTTGTCTAACTTTGCTCCACAATTTACTCTCCAACTACTCACCCATTGAGTAAGCTCTCCTCCACCGTCTCCAGTAACAGAACCTAATGTAAACTCTGCTATAGGTACAAACATACCAAAGCTACTTAATGCCCTTGGTGTTCCAGAAGCTAATCCTGACCCAAAATTTTTATCATAATTTGGATGTGGAGTTTCAACTTGTAAAAAAGCATTTCCCTCAATAGTAGAGTCATATCTCACCTTGAAAAAATATGTATCTTTATTTAATTTTGTGTCATTGTTTTTTTCTATAAAATCAAACTGAAATGGCTTATTGTCAACTGAATTTCTCAAGTCATAATAAAAAGATACGTTTTTATCATTTGGATGATCTGAATTAAAACCAACTCCACCATTAGTATTAAGTCTAAATCCAGACCTAATAAATTGATTGTATATTGTAGGTAAATTAAGTGGTTTATTGGGGCTTGATACTAAACTTGCTAATATATAATTGCTTTTGTCAGCAAATTGTGAGTCATTTGCAAAATTATTAAATATTAAAGCTGAATATCTAAATTTTACATTACAGTCAGAAGCATAAATTGTAATTTCAGTATCAGGAGGACACCAAATTTGTTTTCCTTTACTTGGAATGATTGTGTTCCAAGTTTGTGTATCAGATGTAAATCCAACTAACATATTTGGTCCAAGAAAATGAACAAACAAATCAAAAGAAGAAACTTTATTGTCAAAAACTGGCCCCACTAATTCATCATAATGGACATCGACTCCTGAAGTTGGATCATAAAACCTTAAGACAGGTTTTTTGTCAAGTTTAAACTCCATTACAAAATTATTAATAAAATTATTATTTGGAATACTAGGTTTCCATTCAATATTTACATAGGAATTATTTCCAGACATATTACTTGCTGAAAAATTTACGTGAAATCCATTATTTCCGTATATTCCCTTAGCATTTACAATTCTTTGAGAACCATCTGGATTAAATAGAATTGGATTTTCATAAACAGCATCTTGAGATGTAGGGAACATTCTCTTTACAGCTGTTTGTTTTCCAACAGAAGCTATTTCTATACAAGCTCCGTTATTTGGGTCACTGAATGTTTTGATATTAGCGCCCTTTACGCCAACGTATTTATATGCTTCGCCTTGATTTCCATCTGACCAAATATTGTAGGTCTTGACTGTAGTGCCTTTGTCTCTAAATGGTATTAATGGAACACTATTATTAGAATTTATGACATCTAATGGCGTTCCTTGAATTGCTGATTGTTTTGGATCGTCATTTTGTACGAAAGCAGGTTGTATAGCACCTCTAAGTCTATTAAAAACAGGGTGACCATCAACAGGTATACCTCCATATGAGAAGGTGCAGCTTGAAACACTTGGAGCTGTATTTACTTCTGGAATTCTGCAGTTTGATAAGGAAGTTATAGGTCTAAGTCTGCTTGAAAATTTTTGAATCTTGACTCCGCCTAAGTTGAAAACAGGGTCAAATAATGTATTAATAGTAGAGGTATTTTCTGCACTTCTTATACCAGTAGCAGCCATATATTCTCCAGAATAAAAACCTGTATCTGGAACATTCATTACATAGAGCATTACCCTAGTATTGATTTCTCTATTATCTTTAAAAACATTCATATTTTAATTATAAACACTCTAAGTTTTGTTTACCTTTATTATCAAGCAGTTTCATTTGAAAATGGCACTGCATAAGGATCTCTTGGGTCTCGATATCTATCAAATCCACCAACATTGATTGGAGATACCAAATTGCCTTGTCCATTAATAATTACTGAATGTAATTGCCCAGGAGCAATTTGTAATACTTTAGCATTACCACTAAATTTTTGGAATCCATTTTGCCCATCAATAATTGATGCAAATCCATTTCTTGCTTGTGCTCTTTGAAAATCTAATTGACTATAACTAAATCCACTGTTTAGCAATCCAAGTTGACCCTCAAAGTTGCTTCCTGCTACCCAAAAACTTGAATCTGTTTCTAATGCCATAGCATTGTTATGTCTTGCATCAACTTTAGCATAGAAACTTTCAGGATATTTACCCCCAGGAGCATCCATTGAACTATCGTAATAGTTGGCTGTGTAATAATCCCTAAGAAACTTTATTTTTGAAAAATCAGATTCAAAAATAAATATATGTCTATTGTAATTTATGTTTGTACTTGCAACAACTACATATAAGAAATCAATGTTTCCAGAGATATCATAAGCATATCCTAAAGCAGAATTATTCCAGAACCATACTTGATTGTTTTGATCATCAATTCCAAGACCATATGGCTGATTGATTGACCATCCAACTTTAGTGACTTTGATTTTGTTTGTTGAATCAAAAGGAGTTTGATTTATTCTTCTTTGTCTATATCCAAACTTGTCTTGACCTAAATCGTATCCACCTAATGTAAATACGGTTGATAAAACATTACCATCGTGTGCAATACAAGGTCCATTCATATCAATATCGTTCAAACAATATTGACTTTGAGGAAACTCCATTATAGTTGTAAATGTCTCGATAGTTTCAAGAGGTATGTTTGGAGCAATCAATCTAAGGCCAGATGTAGTAACAAAGTTCAATCCACAAACTAGAACTTCTTTTTTATTTGTTGTTTTGTTTAAAGCTATGATTCCGGAAACATTATAACCAGCAGATATCTTCAGCACTATGTATTTTGGATCAAGATTTACTCTATTCAAAACATTACTTGTAATGAGATTTGGGTCTCCTAGTTGTCCATAATCACTTGTACCTGAAACATAAAGTTCATTAGCATCATTCAAATACAATGAATGATACAAACCAACTGATATTTGAGTCCATTTTTTAGTTTTTTCTATATCAGTAAATTCAGTGTACCTAGTCAATTCAGGTAGAGCCATTTGACTGAACATATTATTTCCAGCGCCAAGAAGATTATTTGAAGCTGGAGGTAATGCAGAAACTTGTATTTTTAATGAATTTCTCTTATTAAAATTTGTTGGATTAGATGATTTATCAATACCATCTGACACAACTAACAATAATGTGAAAATTCCTATCTCATTAAATGTTAGTGTTGCATTTTGATTTGTGCTTACTAATAATGCATCATTAGTTGCATCATTAGTCAAAAACCATTCATATGTCAAATTTGTTGAGCTATCTGGATCATAAGATTCATTTCCAATAAACTCAACTTGAGCTCTTTGAAATACATAAATAAATCCATTTTCATCTGTGGTATTTGAAATTACAGCTACTGGAGGAACATTTTTGGGAGGTGGCGGAGGAGTTCTTTTTACCAATATAGATAATGTAACTTCGCTGCTTGCTAATCCCAAACTATCATAAACAGTAAGCCCTATTGTATGTATTCCTAACTCTGCGAACAAGTGAGTCAATGTTGCTGTCTTGGGAGCTAATACAATTCCATCATAAGTCCATCTGTATCCATTTATAAATTGTTCAGCGTCATCATCAAAAGATCCAAGGCTTGTAAACAATAAAGAATTATCAACTTCAACTTCTCTTATGGTAGATGGAACAGTTTCAAGAACAGCCACTGGTGCGTTGTTCAAGGTTTTATATTCAAGTTTTGAACCATCCACATAAGTAGTAGCTGTAGTTGAAGAACCTTTACTGTCAGTTACAATAAGAGATACTGGAAACACACCCTGTGTAGTGTATCTAACTCTTGGATTAGGAAGTGTAGATCTAAATCCATTCCCAAAGTCCCAATTATATGAAAGAACTTCTTGAGGATTATCAGGATCATAAGTTCCAGCAGAAGAGAAATCAACATACAATGGAGCTGTAGATGTATTCGATGGAGGATTTGCAGATACTAAAACTACAGGTGGTCTATTTGCTTGATTTACCTTTACATAAACAAAAGCAATATCACTAAAGTCTCCATTGTCATCTTGAACTCTCAGGGTAACTCTATATGGAAGATTATTAGGCTGAGTAAAGTTGAAAGTTAAAGAGTCTGTTGTAAATGGGGTTCCTACAAGCCCTTCTACATACCATTCATAGGCAACTATAACTCCATCTATATCTGAAGATGTATTAGAATTGAATGTTATAGATATTGGAGCAGTTACAGTGATCGTTTTATTTTGATCAATAGTCTGAGTTGAAGTTATTACTGCTACGGGTTTTCTATTTTTTACAAACACATTTACTGGATTAGTTGTTGAAGTAGCACCATATGAATCCTTGACTTTGAGCGTTACAGAATATGTTCCAGCTTTCTTGTACTCTTTTCTTTGGTTGACAAGTAGTGGGTTTGTTATAACTAAATCGCCTGTATTGTCACCAAAATTCCAAGTCCATTCAACTAAAGAATCATCAGGATCAGTAGAAGTGTTGACAAAATTAATAAACTCGTATGTAAAAACATTTGTTGGATTATTAGTAAACGAAGCAACAGGATTTTGATTTTTTACAATGATATTTTTTCTAGAATCAACGGTATCAACACTTACTCCGCCTCTATTGTCATAACATACAAGTTTAGCATTATATGGAGTGACGCTAGGTTTTTGGTATCTGTATGTAACTGGTGAATTATTAAAGTATGTTCTTGGTGCAGTTCCGTCTCCAAAATCTAAAACATATCTTTGAATAAATCCATTATCAGGATCTGAGCTTTGAGAAAAATCAAAAACAAAAGTAGTATTGATAGTACCTTCTAGTGGTGAGACATTAAGGATTGCAATAGGAGGAATATTATCAGCTTGTGTGATTGATATATTGACTTGAGATGTATCAGAAGATCCTGAGTTATCTGTCACCTTAAGCTTCAGAATAAATTGGCCCTCAACTGGGAAATTGAATGTTGGATTTACAAGAGCAGAAGTAGATACAACGTTATTGAAGCTATCAGTCAAGGTCCACTCATAAGCATTGATAAAGCCATCTATATCACTGCTTTTTGAACCATCAAACGCTAAAGATGCTGGAGCTTTAGCTTGCAAAGAAGTATATGTTATGACCGATGTTGGATTTCTATTAGCTACAGTCAAAACTTTTGATAATTCTGATATTCCACCAAGATTATCTTTGACCCTAAGAACTATGTTGTAATTTCCTGGAGTTTGATATATTTTATTTTCTAAATCACTTCCAACAACAAACCCATTATTATCTTGGAAATTCCAAGAATATTCTGTAATATTTCCATCTGTATCGCTAGAACTTCGAGCGTCAAATGTAACAGTGTTCCAAGATAAAACTGGATTTGGAGATATCAAGAAGTTAGCAATTGGAAGATTATTTTCAACAACAAGATTATAGACAAAAGTATCACTCAAACCTTGATCGTCTGTAACAGTAAGTTTGACACTGTATGTTCCTGCTTTAGTATAAGTAAACGAAACATTTTTACTGTAATTAAATTGATTGAATAAAAGTTGATTTGTACTATCAAACTGCCACAACCAACTAACTATTGAACCATCTGGATCTACTGAAGTATCTGTGAAATTTACTCTTAATGGTGCTTTTCTTGATGCGTTTACAAATGACACACTAAATGAAGCTTTAGGAGGTTGATTTTCTGGAGGTGGAAGGACAGTGACAGATATTTCTTTTGTTGCAGTTTTTTGATCTGTTTTATCAGGCAATCCATCATCAGTGACAGTAAGTCTTACAATATATGTTCCTTCAGATAAGTATATGTAAGTTGGATTTTTTTCACTACTGTTTGTTGTCGTGAATGTACCAATACCATCTCCAAAATCATAGCTCCATTTAGTTATAAATCCATCATTGTCACCAGATGTTTCTTCAAACAGAACAGCAAAAGAAGTTAGAGAAGTTTGTGTTCCAATAAGGGTGGTGATGAATGGTGGTTGATTTATAGCAGGATTCACTACTACTGGCTTGATGACAGGAATGCTACTTTTTCCTAATGAATCCGTGACAGTTAATTTGACGTTATATGTTTTTGCTAATGGATAAATATAACTTGGATTTTTTTGAGTAGATGTTTTTGTTGGATCATCTGGATCAAATTCCCAAAGATAAGAAAGTGGTTGATTTTCAGGATCACTTGACTTATCAGTAAAGTTTATTTGTAGAGTTCTATTAGTTTGAGTGTAAGAAAAATCAGCTGTTGGAGTTTGATTTTGAACTCCTGGGTCTGTAACAGTAATAGTAACAGAATTGAATGCTGGACTTTGAGCATTCAAGTTATCATAAACTATGTGGACAGGATTGTAAACTCCAGGTCTTGTGTATGTAAAAATGAATGGATCTGCATTTGTGAAATTGGTGAAATTGCCATCCCCATAAAAATCCCAAGAATACACTGATAAAGTTGTGAAGCTATCCCCAGGTGTTGAAGTAGAAGTAAATGTTACATCTAAATTTGCATCTCCATTTGTAGGAGTTGCAGTAAATTCAGCCTTTGGTTTTTTCCCAGCATCAGTATTTATTGGATTTACAGTTATAGTTAACGTTACTGGATCACTTTGTACTTGAGTGGTATCTGTAACCCTTAATGTTACAGTAAAAACAAGATCTGAAGTAGTATCATTTACGTAAGTGTGACTTGGATTTTCATCAGTGGATTGAGTACCGTCACCAAAATTCCATTGATAAGATAACCCAAGACCAATGTAATCAATAGATCCTACAGAAGAAAAATTAACAAAAAGTGCTGTTGGTCCTGAAGTAGGATTAGCTGAAGCTTTAGCTTCAGGTTTATTTATTGTTGTATCTCCACCAGTTGTATCTTCAACAATAGTAGCAGGGCACTCTATTTCAAAAGTTCTTACATCTTTAATTTCTTTTAGAGGATTGAACAAAACAGCTTTGATAGAACAATTTCCAGTGTCAAAGGCTACTATTACACCATCGTCATAGCTTTGATTTTTACAAGATAATATTCCAGCTCTTTGTTGTGGTATTTTTTCTTGCGCTAACTCGTGACTTAAATCAAAATAAGTTATAAGGCTGTTTCTTCTGACAAGTGTAGAAGCTAAATCATCATTCAAATCGCCAGCTATTAAATGTAATCTATCGATCTTTATATTAGATGTAGTACTAGCATTTACTTCAAACTCATAATAGTATATATTTCCATTAGACCAAAATATATTTTTGATCATTCTGGTTTTTTCATCATATGTACTATTTAAGCCATAAATATTGTATTTTTTATCTAACTGTCCACCATTGAAATCATCTAAGTCAATAGATACATTTCTATCTTTAAGGTCATAATTTGACACCAATCTTAAATTAATTTTTCTAAGATTTTCTTCTAAGATATATTGGAATACTAATTCTCTAGAGCTTATTGAGACTACAGATGGAAATTGAGAAGCTGCTGTGCCTGAATACTTTGTATTTAGATCAATCATTCTAAATTCACCAGCATCTGTTGGGACCTGCCCATCAACAAGTAATGCTCTAAAAGTAAATGGTGTTTCAGTGTCTGCTAAATTTAAGTGAGCACTTTGGAATACAATTGATCCAGGGTCTGCATATCCAACAGAATACATCTGTGGAGAATAATTTGAAACTGCATATGAATTATATTTAATTTTCTTAAATAAAGCAGTTTCTGTTGTAAAGTCAGCAGAGTCCAATGTCCTTCCATTTCTATATGGATACCATTGAGATTTATCTCTGAAATCAGTATTAGCCGCTAAATAAATCTTTGAGCTTGAACTTTTTTCATCAGCTAAAGATTCAGTTAATATAAATGTATTTGAACGACTAAATTCATTTCTTGATTGTTCAGAAGCGAATAAGAATGAATTGAAACCTTTGAGTGAAACTCCAGTGCCAGTACTAGGATCCCATCCAATAGAGTATCTATAAAATACTGGATTTTGGAAAGTGTCTGTTGAAATGATGCCAGTGTAACCATCGTAAGCTTTATCGCTTGATGGTATTGTGTAGGATATCATTAGAGCATTCTCAAAACCAGATTCAGCTACAGAAATGATATTACCAAATGTTTTCTTTCCGTATTTGAAAGATACTCTTCTTCTTTTAGCTTGAACGTGATCTTTAGTACTAGACTTTGCAGGTTTTGAAAATCTTTTACTTTCAGCTACAGTGACAAAATGAGGTTTACCATTTTTTGCATATGGATCTTCTGTTGAATAATATCCATTTGACGATTCAGGTAATAAAGTATCTTGGCCAGCAAGAACGTTCTCTGGTTTTGCTACTTCATAATAAAGTGCTGTTTGAGATTCTTCTTTATCAACATCAAGTAATAATCCGTGAGCTGGTCCACGACAGATCAATCCACCACGTAAATGAACAATAGACTTTTGAACTGTTGGATCAAAATATGGATCTGTTGAAGTTTGAGTAGAATCTGTTTTATTTTTAAGTGAAGTATTACCAAATGGATCTGGTTTGCCTGGTGGGAAGTTAGCATTGATTCTATGAAAAACTGTTTGAGCAATTATATTCTTAAGTTCATTGTAGCTGATATCAATACCAACTTGATAAACTGTCCCACTTCCTTCATTTTTTCCACTAGGTAAAGCAACAATACCACCACCATAAATCCAAGAAGCATAACCTGTGTCACTGTTTAAATAATCCGGATCAATATAGTTTCCATAAATTCTTTCACCAGTGATTGGATCAGTTGGATATGATGTATCAACTTTTTTTGCTATCCAACCTGGGTGACGTGTATTAATTCCTGAGAATGTTTTACCGTTGTTAAGGGAGCAAGGAGTCAAATATCTGTCAGCAGCATTTATATCATCACAAAGTTGAGAGATAGTTTTTGGAAATAAAGTCCAACTTTCCTCATCTCCATACTGTGTTGAGATAGGTGTCATTTGCCAGTTGACATCACCTTCCTCTTCATTTCTGCCATCAGTGTTTTGTTGCCAAAATCTCCTAGTGTAATAAGTGGTTTCTCTTGTACTTGATACTTGAAACTTTGTTTGTCTTTCAAAGTAATGATCATTTCCACCAATAACAAAATCAGCTTCAGAAGAATCTCTAGTAAGGAACATCTTACCTAATTCAAGATTTGGATCTCCTGTAAGTTGTATTTTTGTCGCTCTTGTTATTCCATAAGTTGGGCCATTTAAGGTTTCATCTTCAGGAAAATCATCATTTGCAAATATGGCTTTAGCGCAAGAATTTGCACCTGGATCTGCAAGTCTGTATTCAATTGGGGTGTTTATTTTGTAAACTGTTTCTAAAGGTCTTTTTTCATTGGCTTTATCTTGAGCTATAACTGGAACTCCATCACCAATCAAATAGTATTTGTTGCTTCCAACTGGAGCAAGTGGCAAACCATCAGGAATGATTTCCCCATCTTTTGTTGTTCTTGAATATTCAATAATTGCTTTATATTCATCACCAACTTTTTCAAAATTCTTAAAACTTTTTGTTGGATCAGCACTAACAATATCATCTCTAAATTTAACAAAGAATTTTGTTTCTACATCATCGGTTTCTCCATCAGCAAAAGCTAATTTCAAAGTTGTGCTAGTAGAAAATTTCTTTCCTGAGTTTGGAACATTTGACAGATAAAAAGTAACTTCTTGAGTTTCATTATTAGAAAAATAGCTATCAAACTTATATTTTGCTTTTGTATTTGTAGTTTTGTCTTCTAGTACTACAAAAGTATACGGAATCTCATCATCTGAAAGAGAAGGAATATTAGAACAAAATAGCGCTCTTGTTGATGTTTGATTTTCTTCAAATGCAGATGTCAGATTTCCTAAAACATTTGTGATATCAGGAAATCCAGTGTAATAATCATAAATTTCAAATTCATCAGGATATGTATTTGTTTCTTTATTTTTATTAACTATATCTTCAATAGTTTTATTTTTGGCTAAATCATTTTTAGTTATTTTAAGCCAGATAGTTCTTCTGTAGGTTTCAGATTGACCTTCAGGACCACCATCTTGATACCCTGACTCTGCAATACTTCCATCCCAAGGTCTGGATAATTTTATATATCCATTTTTCACTCTTGGTGTGCCAAAAAGTGTGTCTGTTCCAATTCCAGCTTTTGGAAGTAGTGATGTATTTATTTCAAAATAATCGTATACATTTGTGTCTTTATCTCTAAAGTATACAAAATTATGGTTTTTTAATTTTGTTTTAACATCATCATCAATCCAATCTATTGATACTGATTCAAGTGTTGGCTTTGCGATGAGAAAATTGTCTTTAGGATTGTTGTCTTCTTTAAAGTATCCAAACAATGATGATTCTGTAGTTACTGCATTAGAATAAATATTGAGTCTTGGATAAGGAGAGTCTTGCTCATCAACTTCCATTCCCATATTGTCAGGATTACATAAGTCTATACGTAATATTTTTTTAGCATCAGAAGACGTTGATACTTTCCAAGATTTAAGGTTGGTAGAAGCTGTTGCAAAATTTGTATTACTTCCTGTTGGATCATTGAATCCTTTTGCAACTTCTGTGATTTCTAAATTTCCAGATAGCGCTTGATTATTTTTGCTTGACAACTCAATGTGAAGATATCTATATCCAGATAAATTTAAGTCTCCATAGTAATTAGGATTTTCTTTTGTACCAACAAACAATCTTGTATTTCCAACTTCTCCCTCAGTTTGTGATATTACTGGAAATGTTTTGTTTTGCTTTAGGGATAGGGCGTTAAACTTCCATCCTTTTATAGGAATAGGAATAAGTTTAGAAGCGCCAGTAAGCCCAGAAAGAGTTTCTTCATCGATTGTAAGCTCTCTTGGTACTGTGTTTCTATCATAGCAAAATCTATCATACCACTCTTGATATTCATATAATCTTGGGGGAGATTCAAGGTCGTCTAACTTTTCACCAAAAGTGTCACCATTGATAAATCCCATTATCCATTTTTGACGATTATCAAATTTGCCAGATCTTGATTGAGTTGCGTACTCTGCTTCTCCAATAAAAGGAAAAGCATTAACGTCTCCATCATATACATAAATAGAACCTTGCCAATATGTATATGTTTGATCTTTAGCTGTAATCAAACCACTTTTTGTTTTAATTTCTTCATATGTAGGTTCTGGAAATTCTCCAGAAGTTGTAGCTGAAGTTTGAAGAGTAAATTGTTTGCCTTTAGAATTAAAACCAACTATGTATGAAGTAAATTCATTTGTATGAGGAATTTTCCAATCATTTACTGCTGCTTGAAATGATGCTTGTCTAACAGCATCAGCAATCATTTGAATACTTATTCCTGGATATCCTATACCATTGATTTTTGATGGAGTTTGAAATTTTGTATCATCTACATAGTATCCTTTAAAAGATAAAGGTTCAATTGTAATATCTGCCTGTGGAACATTAGCTCCAATAGCAACATATCCAGAATTGGACAATCCCCAAGCATTTATATTTTTTGATACTATGTCACTTACTGAAGCAACAGGTGGTGTGTAAGGTGTTGATTTAGTGAATTTTTTCGCACCTTGTTTGTTCGTATAATTTACAACAACACCAATAGAACCTTTCTTTTTTGGATCTGGAGCTTCATACCAATTTAAAGTTGTGTATTTTGGGAAATGTCTTACAGTATCTTTATTTGGCTTGTCAGCTTGAAATATTGTTATATCACCACAGTCAGCTGGAAATTTAAAAAGCTCTGAAACTGGATAATGTTCATCTATTGAAATATATTCATTACGAGCTAAATTTTCATAGAAATAGCCCTCAACTGTACCATTTATTGCTTTTCTGTAATATAAGGCATCTCCCCCAATTTGAACATCATCATTTGCTGAATTAACTAATTCAACATCGGGATCATTGGGGTCTATACCATCAGCTAGTTCTATGTCAAACCTAGCATCTAAAAAATTAGATCGGCACCACAACTGTACTGAATAAGTATTGGTTTGAAGATTATAAAGTGAAGTTACATTTGGGTCAAAACTTAATCTAAATCTACTCGCGTTTTGAGGAATTTCGATATTGAAAACTGAAACTTTTAATTCATCCGCACTTTGCCCTAAAAAAGATGCGACAGCTCCAGTTTGTAATGCAAACCCATTCCATACCGTAGGAACTGGACCAATTATGGGATTCCATAAAACAGAAGTTAACTCTCCAATTATATTAAATTTGAAAGCATATTT
>ENA-OSIY01000077-OSIY01000077.1-marine-metagenome-genome-assembly--contig:-NODE-77-length-54867-cov-10.236996_pt1 | contig 54867 bp, 115 predicted proteins | sample MGYA00237884_ERZ534233 | MGnify/ENA primary metagenome ERZ534233 (study PRJEB26412, sample SAMN06343840) | marine metagenome | isolation source: estuarine water | place: USA: Columbia River Estuary... | reverse complement strand
TGACTGTACTGCTGGGAGCAGAAGTGAAATCAGCACCGCGATAATCGCGATTACAACCAATAGTTCGATTAATGTAAATCCACGACGATTAGCATTTTGTGTTTTGATCATTTTTATTTTTCTCTCAAGTGTTTAAAGAAGAAGGACACCAACGCGATGTCCTTCGTACTCAATTATTATAACCGACCCCAATCCCATTGTCAAGTTAAGATTTCATGAAGATTGAGTTTTCATTTTCTTAACATGTTATACCTAGCAAAAAATACTGGAATAAATTTTACAACATTATTAGCTTGTAGGTCTCCAATAAATCTTCCATCTGCTCCATAATCAAAGGGATGCCAACGAACATCTCCAATTATTTTTGACCTCATTAAAAAACAAGCTGTGTCTGTATTGCCTTCTGTACATCCTTTATGAGTTCCAGATAACATTCTGTAATCTTGATTAAATACATAGATATCAGTTGTTGGATCTATATAATTAAAAAGACCCATAAAGTCTTCATGAATTAGATTGTCGTCATCTAAGAAATATACGAACTCGTAATTATCTTTATAATTTAATGCATAATTTCTTTCCATATTTCCAAACTGACTTGGAGTGTCGTGATTTTTATAAATTTTAATATCATCTGAAGAAATTTCGATTGGATCGGTATTACGGTCAAATACTACATACCAATCATAAGAAACTTTTATAACTTGCTCTATATTTTCTTTTATCTTTTGCAAGTTTTGAGGTCTTGAGCAAGGCGTTATTATTTGGAGCGTTTTCATGACTGGGCTTTTTTGTACGCTTCTGGATCTGGTCGATCAGGATCACCGGGCTTAGCTGGTTTATATTTCTTGCCTTCGCGATCTTTTTTATTTCGAATATTTTCCCATAATCCGGGCTTGTCAGCTTCTGTGTATTCGCTCATTGTATCTATATAATCTTTTTTCATTCTATCTCCTTATTTAAAATTTTATATATACTTTCAAGCCTATTTGGAATTCCCGCAAAGTGTAAAAAAAATGGATTGTTAGATCTATCTATATCTGGTTCGCAGTAATTCCATTTTGAATCTAACTTTCCTGTTGTTTGATATAATTCATTTTCATAATTTTTAAAAGTCACAACATTACCTCCTGTAGAATTATAATTTATTTCGTACCCCATTAATTCTATAAGAGCTGCCTGTTCCCACCAACAATTATTGATATATTTTTCCATTTTCCAGACTTGTTCTAAAATTGGAATCATATCTTTTTTTAATATCCAAACTCCACAATTGGGATTTTTGTTTCCTGCGACATTGTGGTTGGCTAAATATTGTATATTATTGTCATTACATTGATATGTAATGTCTTCGGACTGATTTATTATGACAACATCTGAGTCTAGCCAAATAACTAAATCGTATTTATTTAATAATTCATGAATTATAGGTATTTTAGACCATGAAATTGGTCTATTTAAATATGGTAATTCGTATAATTTATACTCCATGTTATAATTTAAAGCGTATTGTTTCATTATTGGAAATGTAATATTAGACATTCTATTAAAATAATCGCCATTATATCCAGATATTAATATTTTTTTTAGCATTGTTTTATTTTTTATTATTATGTTATTATAAAAAATGATGGACATCCATCATTTGTTAATATTGATATTTCGTAATTATTCTGTTGACAAAATTCATTTACAGCACGAAAGCATCCCGGAAATATATTTTTTTCATAATCATGTCCGGCTATTATTCCATTTTTATTTATTTTTTTCAGTGCATTGTTTAAATCTTTTTTTACCCATTCATAGCTGTGATCAGCGTCTATATATATAAAATCTAACGTATCTTGTACATTAATTAATTCATCACTACAACCCTCAACAGTTTTAAATCCTAATGATATGGAATAATTTTTCATTAATGTCATATCTTGACATGTGTGATTTTGTCCGTCTTTATCGCCAGAAATATGTCTATTGTCGTTAAATGTATCTATTACATAATGAATTTTAGAATCAAGGATCGTATTTATTTCTTTTGAAAAATCACCTTTAAAAAATCCAATTTCACAAGTTATTGGGTTTTCTTTTATTATTCTTTTTATGCAATGCAGAGCCTCTGTTCTATTCATAATTTTTCCAATTCTTTATTATATTATAACTCTTTGACAAGGATTTATATATATTTTATTATATCCATTTTTATGTAAAGTGTAATGAAACTGATTGTGTTCAGATGTTACACATCCACTAATTTCTTCTGGGTGCTTATAATCATAATATCCAGATAAATATGCATTGATTTTATATATAGCTAAACCACCAAACACACTAAGACATTCTATAGGCTTAGCTCCTATTGGTGGTTTCCAATACCAAAACCATCTCATATCCATTTCTTGTGATATTGACCATTCTTCGTACCATGTATGGAATTTGAAAGCCCATCTGTCATAGTGTACAAAACCATCTTCACTAACTAAATCTGGTTGATATACAAGTGAAACACTGCCCATTACATCAAAATTTTTATCCCAAGCTAATGATGTTAAAATTCCATCAATAGAAAATAATTTAATATCAAAATCTATAATTATAACATGATCGTAATCACTGTAATTATTTTTTATATAACTCTGAACTTGCGATCTGTAATTTGCCAACCGTTGGATTCTTGACTCTTCATATCCACTAGAAAAATCTTCGCCATCATTATTTCCAATAAGATCTATATTGCTATAAGAACTAATCTTTTCTCTTGTGTTGTCATCTGAATTATTTTCAAATATAACAATTTTATAATCTTTAAAATATTTTCCAAGTTTATTTATAAGATCAATATTTTTATCAATCTTGGATTCACAATTTCTAGCTAATCCACATATAACAACTTTTTTATCTTTCCACAATATTTTCCCCTCTTCAATTTTTTTATTATAATTATCTAATAAATCAGAGGGGACTTCGTTTATAGCTACAACTTGTTTTGTTCTCATGTTATGTCATATCGCTTACATTAGTCTTAGACCACATTTTACAACTCCAGTAATTCGCTTTCCATTTTGGCCCCGGATTATCACATCCATGTCTAGCTCTGTAAGACTTTCGTCTTTCTGGATCGTCTCTCTTAATGCTCATATTCGGGTCGCCAAAATTAACTTTGACAACATTACCTTTATCGTTCTTAACATATACAGAGAATTTCTTCGGGCCTTTGGGGGTTCTAAAGGGTTTATTCAATTTAACTTTTGAAGGTTGTTTTTTATCACCCAATCCTTCATGGGGGGAATTGCCTTCAAGAGTCTTATCTTTGTCATCCTCATAAAAGACTCCACCCGCAATGGTAACTTCATAAGTAAACTCATCCCACTCATCATCCCACTCAGCCCCAGCATATTGCATATGCAGATCAGCTTTAGCCATCATGTCGCCTTTTGATTGATGAATACAGATTGCTGTTCTTTGGGCCTGATCTGGGTATTCTTTTTTCATTGCGTCATTGCCCATACAATCAGCAACAAACTCTTTAGAATCTTGACCTTTTTTCTTACTTGGCAGTGGCATTAGAAATTACCCCTTTCGTAATCTGATTTATCTTTTTCTTTTTTGTTTTCTTTCCAAGATTCTTCAAGTTGATTAATCTTTGACTTTTTATTTGCTACATTTGAATCATTTGTGATTGGAGGCAGGATTTTATCTGCCTTGTCTTTTTTAGAATAAGATAACTGATCAACTTCTAGTGGCGTATCCATAGGTTCTTTATCTTGTCTTGTTCCGTTAGGCAGGGTGTTTGTCTGTAATTTTTTCGTATTGACAAATTTATCTTTGCCCGACTCTTGGATTTTTTTAAGTGGTTTATTCATATCGTCTCCTAAATAAAATCCTATCAACCTAAAGTAAGAAGATATTGAGCTTTATGAACCAAGCTAAGCATTTCATCTCTAATATTAAGTAAGTCGGTATCTGCTGGATCTAATTCATTAGATAGACCAATCAAGAAAGATTCAAAAGTAGAGATACAATCAGTAACATTTGCAGAGTTATAAGTGATCATGCTTGCTGTGTTGGCCCCAATATTCCTGCCGTACTTACCCATGTATACTTCCATAAAACTATCTGTTAGGTCATGAATCCCATCGTACAGATCGCCTAGAGCTTCATGTTGGGAAAATGAGGTTGTTAACCAATGGAATACATGAATCTGTACTACGAACCCCAGTAGTGTGCTGGCTAAATTTTGCATCAAGGTCTCCTTATTGAATTTGAAAAGTTGTATACACTATTATATACACATCACAGCTTATAGGCATCCACTAGGAACTCTTCTAGGGAATTATATTTATTTTTTGAAAAAAGATCGTTTACCTTCTTGTTCGCGGCAGCTTTTTTAAGCCCCAAACTCGTCAAGCATTCCACCGCATCTTCTTTTAATACTTTAGGGACTTCTTTTTCTGCGATAATCTCTGGAGCTTTCACCTTTTTAACTTTGTAATTTGGCTTAGCAAATTTAGTTTGTGGACGCTTTATGAATTTAACCTTTGTAACTGTTCTTATTTCAGGTTCAGGTGAACCAACAAAAAGAGGGATTAGCATTGGCAAGAATAAGCAACACCCCATAAAGAATAATGCTTGTTCTTCCATCGCTAATCCCCTTTTCTCTCTTAACTCTAAGATGTTATAGTTATCGAGAGTTATACTTTTTATTTAACATCTTATTTACAGAATCTGCCGTTTTGATCACGCTTGTTGTGATAAGGACACTCGTCTAGCTCTTCGCGAAGTTGATCGCACTCATCAGGTTCGTCACAATCGCAGTTTGGAAATCCGCAATCATCGTCATCCTCGTCTTCGTCCTCGTCCTCGTCATTATTATACTGCGAAGAATAGTCGTTGGCAAGAGGTTTTTCAAATTCTCCCACAACTTTATACTTCGCCGTCCTGAGCTTTTGATTCTGACAGTCGTGAGGAACGCTCACAACGTCTGACGGGTCAACTTCAACAATCATCAGGCGATTAGACCCGCGATTAAACTCTGTAGCGTAGGCCAGTGTGCCAACGTGGAATCCATAGCTACAGCCCAAATCAGGATCATCACACACATCATTTCGGGCCATTGTATGCTCGCTGCCCACAGTGTTGGAGAACTTGCCGCTATACCAATCCTTGTAATTTTCTTGTACTGATTTATAAGCCAAGAAATTACCACTTGGAGTTAGTGGCATTTGGCCATGCTCAAGGAACTTATAAAGCTCTTGCACTGCTCTGCGAGAAGGATTTGCCATTACCTTACTTACAAAGTTTAGAAGAGGCTTAACTGGAAGTTTTGCTTTCATAAACTCCATAATCTTTTGAGTGGCATAGTTGTCAATATAATTTCCATTATACTTAACACCAATATCATCAACTTCAACTCCAGAAGCGGAAGCATATACTTCAACAGCTTTCTTGACGCTTAGGAGTTCTTCAAGACCCTCATAGTCTTCAGCGTCTAGCTTATCTAAGACCACTTGCCAATTTAGATGAGTTGCGTCAATATTATATACTTTAGCAGTATCCAAGAAGCTAACTGTCAGGGAGTTCTCTGTTCCGATAAATGCGATGTTACTCATACTTCACCATCCTTTTGAATTGTTGTAGAAACCAGATCAACGTATTGGGCCACTTGTTTAATTATACCGTCAAAATCCCTGTTGTCAATCAAAACTTTCAGCAGGGGGTATTTTTCCTTGATTTTATTCTGGGCTTCACGGTGCTTGATATCCAAGTCACCGATTGCTTTTTCAATTTCTTGATATAGCGAATGATTATGACGACGAATGATATTTGTAATCGCTTCGTAATATCCTATCTTCCTATGATCTAATTGACAATCATTATATTCAAGTACATAGTTATCAATGATAGATGCAACATCAGTTAGCCCATGAATATCTTGAAGAGCTTTCCATGTCTTATCACTACGCATATTATCTTTTGATAACATGCGAATGATCTCGTCCTTATTAGTTTGGACTTCATCAACAAGATAATCTAGAAAATTTACAAAGTTACGCTCGCCCACTTTCAAACTGTTGAATTGATTGTCAGTAAAAATATACACTGTCTTATCTCCAATTACATCTCTGTTATTAATACTTGAAGTGTCTAAGCCATAATATTCGCCATCTTTAAGATAGTATCCATCTTTAGTATCTTTGTCTAGCTTAATACCTTTTCTATCTGCACCATTGATTGTATAGGTCATAGCAGTGCAGTTATTACCAGTGCTTGCTCTGCTTGGACTTGCATTTTTATTGTATGTCAACTGAGATGAGTAAAGCAAATCTGATTCTTGGAAACCGTATCCAGCTTTAAGCACGTTTTTATCTGCAAGATCAACGATAAAAACACTTGCATAGTGTACGCCACACATGACATGATTTTTAATCAACTCTTTTATTTTTGCATTTAAGTTAACCCTTTTGTCCTTAATTACAATAATAGCATTTTCGTGAATCCTTGCAGATCCTTTGTCTCCCACTCTGAGAATCTCAACTTTATCTCTCCATTTGTCATATCGACAAAAGGATATATCTTTAGAGAAGCTATCTTGAAATAATTGTGCATAGTAATAAGAATCGTCGTGTGAGGTTTGGTACTCATTGTCTACGATATCTTTTATTAGTTTTCTTGATACTCCACTATTATTGATTAGGTCAAAGACAGTCTTAAACTTTTCAAATTCAGTCTTGTCATCAGACTTGATCACATCTTGACATGATTGTCTAATATCTTTTAGAAATTCATTCTTGACTTCCTCGATAAAACTATTAGTCTTAGCTCTGTATTCAAGCGATTCGCGAGAAGGGGTAATGTCAACATCACCTATGTTAGCATTAATCACAACAGTTTTATTAATGAACAAGCCTTTTAGCGTTTCACTATCACAAGGGTAGATGACTTGGCCCATACGAACAAAAATATTGGCGTTGTAATCATTAGTATGTTCATACTTATCAAATCCATCGGCCTTGCCAAGTAAAACGAACCTCTCGCCCTTTCTTCCACTCATGAAGTTTTTGATATTGCCAGACTGGTCATTGCACTTTGGCTTGAGGTCAAACCAGCTTAAAACTCTATCTGCGGCTTTTCTAAAGCTAGAGTTGTCAGAGTTCTTAACAGAAAAGCTAACCTTTACACCCTTGTCTTCAGTAGGACTATTAGCAATAAGGGAAACAGAAGGTTCGCCGTTTTCATTTTCAAAACACAGGTAGATATACTTGTGTCCATTGTAGTTATTCTCTACAGTGAATTGCTTTGTATATGCGAAGGGGCTTTTTGAACCAAGGCCGAAACACCCGACTTGAGTGTCAGAGGTTGTCTTGGTAGAATAGAAGTACGTAGTGTAAATCTTTTCGAATTCTTCGGGGTCGATACCGTTACCATAATCACGCACAGAGAACGATTGGTCGATGAAGTCTGGAAGGTGGACTTCGATTGGAACATCGCTAATACCGGCATTTACGTGGGCATCTGAGGCGTTTGTGCAGAGTTCTCGCACGATAGCCTGATATTGATCGCTATACAACTTAGATGAGAGAATGTTGAAAGCCTTGGAGCTGGTCTCGATCTTGAATGTTGATTCTTGAAAACCACTTGAGCGAACAACTTTTCTTTTTTCATCTGCAATAATCATCTCTGTCTCCTTGTTAAGTCCAATCTGACGTTTCTTGTACTACTATTCTAACATGAGAATCGGCCCTGTCAAGGGTCTCTTCGCCTTTTTCTCATTTTATCAATTCTTTTTATCACTGGATCGTCGTTGAAATAGATATCGTCGTCGCTATCGGCAAATCCGGTTTCATTTACAATCCAGACTGCACCCTTGGCATCAATCCTTAATCTCAGCCAAACTTTTAAACAAGCGTCAAGCTCATTCTTTGCATCTACAATCTCTTGATAATCTTTAATGAGATTGAGTGGATTAACTGCTCCCTCAACAAGCGGTAGCTTTTCAGTTACTCTGACGTAGTATTTGGGCATGGTTTATCTTTCCTATTTTCTATGTTGTATTCATAATTTTCATTATCTTCTAATATCCATTTCCAATTACCTTCAGCTGTCCATATTTTAGTATGTATTTTTCTAGGTATTTGAGCATTTGGTTTTGTGCAAAACGATGGATCGTGTATTTTAATTCTATTATTTGGCTGTATGGCAAAATTCCCATTGTCAAGCTGTATAAAATGTCCACATTTATGTTGGCCCGGAGCTTCACTAAAACCCATGGCCGCTACATTGCTTTCTTCATTTGCCCAATCTATTGTAAACATATATCTTCCAAAATATTCAATTCCCTTTCTACTGACATATTTAATTCTTTTATTCTTTAAGACTTCAAATATTGTAATAGATGGATAATAACTAAAGCAATCCCATAGTTCTATCTCTTCTAGGAATTCTTGTTCATTAGATCCTATAATTGGGGTTCCTTCTTCATGGCAAAACGCAGATACTGGTAATCTCCAAAAGACTCCACCATCTTCTAGTATTGAATGAAAGAGAGGAACTCTTCCTGTTATGCTAGAGAATCCAAAAAGCAAACATGGATAATATGTTCCATGTCCACCTTCAAGATTTTGTAAGAATTCACCTCTAACATAGCATTCTATTGGAGGTATGTTGCAGTTAAGGTATGACATTTATAATCCAAAAGCCTCAATAGTATATTTAAATGGATCGCCCGGAATTTCTTTTACAAGTCTCAACATCTCCGCTGCAATCTCGCGAATTTCAAGTTGTGCATGTTCTGAGTTGCGAAGTCTTTGGAAGTTAACAAAACTACGAAAGTTAAACATTACGTCAGCTTGAATTTGAGAGTTATAAGTCTTGAAGAATCGAGCTGATTCTTTAGCTCGCTTACGTCCAAGAGTAGCGGTCAAATCTTTTAACGCTCGATGATATAATTCATTTCCAACTTTTGTATAATCTTCCAATATATTAGACCAAGCTTCACCTTTTAAAGCAGAGAAATGCCCATACCAATTCTCAATATCTAAATCTTCTTCAAGTTTAACATTTTGCCAATCCTCTGGAATATAGAATTTATCTTCCTTAAGTTCTTTATACCTTGCACTTTCAGCGTTAAGACTGGAGATTCTATGCTTCAGGATATGGATGTGTGATGCTATCTCAGTATCTACTAAAAAGTGAACTATAGATTTTTCAAATGGAGTTTCATGTCCATTCTCAGCTAACATCTTTAGCAGCTTAGGAATACGATCTTTCTTCTCATCTGTTAAATCTCTGGACGTAGAAGTCCAAGCTGAACACGCATTGATTTCATCTCCACCATACCAACCAATTAGCTCTACTTTATTGCTCATCGAGATCCTCTTTCTAATTTTTCTATTCTATCTCTATTCTCTAATATTTTTAGATTTAAATAGTGTGACTGAACTAATATCATGACAATGAAAAAACTAACAGGGCTATCCTCAAAGTTATCCCTTATAATGATATACATAATCATATACAAAACAATCTCTATAGATAAAAAAACTATAGATCCGATAAATCTTATATTACGATCACTCATATCTATGCCCCGTCACTTTGATTGACTCATGAATTATATAATCTCTCAGGCAATAATCGCCAAAGATAAACATTGCGTACTCATCTAGATATTTCACTTCTTGATTTTCAAACGATAAAATTTCTGCGAAGGTATTTACTTTAAATGATACTAGATCGCCCTCATATATTTCTATCTCATTACAATCTTTTATTCCTGTATACTGTTGAATAGATGCAGATGCATCTTCTGAATTGTGAATAAAGTTCTCTTCAAACCAATATAGATCATCAACATGCACGAATTCATTGTCGCGTGTATCCCAGACTCTAAATTTAAGCTGTCTCATGTGTATTCAGAATCTCCTTTTTCAAAATCTTTGCATGTATGCTCTTTTGGATAAAATTTCATAATGCCAGCTTCAATAGTTTCATGCTCTAGGCGGCACATTAAACTTGGTGTATAGTCGTAATTTCTGTCTTCATATATTATAGCATTGACACATTTGTCACATCTGGGTTTATTATTAAGCTGTCTCATTAAATACATTCCCTGCTACTTTAACTGTATGTTTAACTATATGATCTAGCATACAAAACTCATCTTTTCCAAATACGTAGACGCCGTTAACTTCGCAGTATTTAACTTCTTGTTTTTTATAGCTCTCAAATTCACCTTTATTAGATGATATGCATATGTCAAAATCAACTAGATCGCCCTCATATATTTCTACGCCATCGCAGTCTTTCATTCCTGTGTATTGCTGTATAACTATATCATCCATCTGACAATACTTATTGGTATGTTCAGAATCTTCTCTATCGTAAAGGTAGACTGTGCAGCCTTGGCCAAAGTCTTTTAATGAAAGTATAGGATCTTCTTCAGCCCAAGGGTCTAGCCATCTCAATTCATTTTTATGCCAAACTCTAAATTTAAATTGTCTCATCAAAATACCTCGGATTTTCAAAAATATTACCTATGACTTTTAGACAACGGTTGTCTCCAATTCCTCCATAGTAATCGTCCAGATCATCATCCTTATCATATAAATTATATTGAAAGCCATTATATGCTTTCCCCCACTTTACTTCATATATTTTTTTATCATATACTGTAACTAGATCACCTTCATATATATCCTTGCCATTCTTATCTTGTAATCCAGTCCACTGTTGAATAAAAGGAAGAGTCCAAACATCAAAAGGAACTTCCCAAGAATGTTTACCGTTGGGATCGCCATAGTTCTCTAGAATATTACCATCAAGTCCAATATGGAAATTTTTAGCATCATATATAATAGATTTATTATCTTGTCGATCTGTATAACAGATTCTAAATTTAAGTTGTCTCAATGTAATCCTCGCAATAAATATGATATGTATTTGTTCCGACAGTTATATTTAACTTTGGAAAATAACTATCTCCGTACTCCTGTCTAATTCTTTCATTTTTTTTCATTGCTGGATATTCGCCGTTCTCATCTCTCCACATGGGAAATGGCTCAAGTCCATAGCTATCTCTTTGCTTCCAGAAGCACTTGCTATTTTGACATTCATTAGTCCATTTACATTGATAATAATCAAGATTAGCTTGGCTCATTTTAATACCTTAAATAAACAGTTAGGAACATTCAATAGTCTTGTAGTATATCCATCCATAAAATCATCCGTATATACCAAGATGGTAGAATAGTTGATTTCATCATTTGTTGCAAGTGACATGATCTCAAATGCTTCTGGCTTTATCAGAGATGCGCTCACAATGTATGCACCTTCGAATCCACCTGACTCCTCTTTTAAAGCCCAAGTCTCTTCGTGGAATTTAATTTTCATTTTCTATCCTCCAAATTTTTCCATGTTCATCTGTACAAATTATATCCAACGAAAAGCACATTCTACAAAAAGGAGTCTGCTTACGCTCAAACAGCTCCTTTGATAGCTTATTCTCTCTGCCACAATTATTACACTTGTAATTGAGATCTCTGCTTTTCATTATGGATCACAATAATCTACATTAAACTCCTTCAAGTACAGGACACACATTTTTGCAAGCCTCTTCCCATTTTCATTTGGTTCAAACCTAGCAATGACTGGATGTCCTTTACCAAGCAGATGTGGGTCAAGCTGTTTAGATCCAATTTTTTGATCTGTTTTTAGTACCATCAATTTTCTACCATTAAAAGTAGTGCAACCTGTATACTCAGCCTCAACTATACTATATCTTCCAATAATTTCCTGACTAATCACACGATATCTCGATGGGTCTGGATTTGGAGGCTGGATAGCTACATCTTGAAACCCCGTATTTACATTCGACGATTTTTCGCTACGACTAAAGAAATTTAATCCCATTATTTACTCCTTAGCATTATGTCTTGAATAGCCCAACACTTCATTTTTAATTCACAATCCCAATAAACATCTTTACCATATGATTTTGGAGTGTTAACTGCATAATCAGCATGGTTGCGAGTGTTGCCAATACCTTCTGAGTAATGGAATAATGGAGTCGTAGGCCACGTTGAATAAGCTAGTTCGAACGCTTCTTGTTCTGACAAATCTCCGGGCAACATTTTATGATGGAGATTGTCAAATGTAACAGGAATACCATGACGCATGTGGAAAATATCATGGAGTCTTTTAACTGACCAAACACCTTTAGCATTGTCATTGTTCTCCAAGACTAGACGATTGCGTACAGACTTAGAAAGTCTGGCAAAGTTAGACATAAAACGTGATGAAATTTCTTCTGGATCACCATCTTGCCTGCAATGGATGTTAAGTGGTGAACGATAATCGCATGGTAGTTGCAGTAGGTCGAATATCATAGCGTGCATCTCAAGATCAAGTATGCTGTTATCTATAACTCTGTCTTCTTTGCTAGTCAACGAGATGTACTCTGATGGGTGAGCAGAGATGCGAATGTCGTTGCTTGCAATAGTATTGGCTGTAGCGTCAATTTCATCGGCAATAGCATTAAAATTAGGTAGTTGATCGAGGGTCATACGAATATCTGGATGATTAAGCAGTGGGGTAATGCTTGAAGATAAGCGATAACCTTTTATACCTGTTGCAATACAATGCTTAATAGTCTCATGCGTAACTTTGAAATTGTTTAGGATACGATTGCATAGTGTATCCATAGCTTGAATATGAGGCAACGCAGAAAATCTTGCGTATGTCATGGTCTGGAATTTAATGCCACGCTCGGCCAGCTCGTTTGAGATACAACACAGTGCGAGTTTCAAGATCAATCTCCTTAGTAGTGGTTGGTTACACTATTATTATACCATCGCCGGGCCAAGTGTCAACACAAAAAATCCCGCTTTCGCGGGATTCTCTCAGTGATTATTTTCAATTTCTCTGTACTCTTCTTTGATGTCGTTCATCAGATCGTTAATCTTAGAACTAACTGAGGCTGCAAGTGGAAGTTTATCAGTGTAACTCTTAACTTCGCCCAAGAGATCAATCCTCTTCTTATATCTGAGGAGATATTTATCTTTCCAAAGTTCAAGTTCCTCTTGGAGTTTGTTGTCTAACTCGTCGCCATTCTCAACTAAAAAGATAACGTGTAATACCATATCTCTATACTTCTTAGAGATTAAACATTTGAATATAAACTTAAGAATTTTTAATATTGCCATAAGCGTTTACCTTCTTATCTTTATAAATTTGTGTGTCGATTAGTACATTTGGATTGTACGCAGACCAATTAAATAAGTGGCCGAATATAAAGTGACATTTATTGTGTTCACATAAAGTAATTAGATTTGATGGAACTAATTCTTTAGACGGGTCTACGTGGAATGGAACTATATGATGAACGCTAAGATCCTCTTTAGTTCCACATACTTGACAGGTTGATTGTTCTTTCAGGTGTTGATTGCGAACTTTATTCCACTGAGGAGATCTTTGTTCAGCGTTTGCACCAAAAAGTCCTAAGTGGTCGTCGATTGACTTAGAAAATTGCAATGCACTATCGCATAACTTTCTAAAATTCTCGTCTGCTAAATATCTCAGTACGAACTGAATAAGTTTAATCATCAATATCTCCATCTAATAGGAATTTAACGACAAAGCCTACTAGTAATATACACACTATAGACCATCCAAGCATTTCAACTGCTAATCGAATGCAATTAAACATCACTTAATCCTTTTTAAGCAGTATATATAAGATAAGGTTAATGCTATCGCACATCCAAAATATCCCGTCATTCTGTATTCTTGATCTAGTGCATTTACAATTAGGAGAGAATTGACCACTAGATATTCGAATGTTAAAATAGCTTTGTTATTCATGATTTTTTAAATTAAACTCTAAACTTTCTATTGTGGTTGGATTGATTGCATTTTGATTTATATTTATTTTACAATATGTTTGTTCCATGTGGCAATTATGACATAAGATTCTACACTTTTTAATTTCATCTAGCAATATATCTGAACTATATTTTTTGCCATACAACATAAACATTCCTCCAGCACAAGTTCTTTTGGAACATCCATTTTTTGTCACTTCTGCTTTTTCCACTCCGGGCAAGTGGTCAAAGCATAGTGCTGATGGATGTCTATTATACCCACAAATACAACATCCATTTGATAGTTTGTAAGCGTCTATGTATTTTTTTCTGTGCTGGATTGTTTCTTTGTTGTTCACACATTCACCTTTAGTAGTTTGTGTGGTTGTCTGTTAACTACGTCCACCTTCTTAGATTCACCCATATAAACGAAGCGTCTCCCACCGAAGTCTAGCTTCCTACCTCTGGGGCTATACTCATAAGCGTAGAAACCATCTTTATTCATTTCGTCTACTTTATAATACCCGTAACTGCCTTGGAAGATTTTGCCATTGGGCGAATCAAAGTATGGGCCATGTCCTTGGATAGATCTGACGATATCACCCTTTTGTAATTCTTGCCAATCCTCAACTTCAAGATGGTGTTTTTTAGGATCAGAGACTTTAGGTTTTCTACCTTTATTCGCTTCAAGTTTTCTAACAGCTTGTAAGATTGCGGAAACATTACAATCCATATTTCGCTCCTGTAGAGTTCAAGATTCCAAATTGAAAAAGCTATGACCAATGCCATAGCTCTATTATACAACGTGTAATTCATTTTGTCAAGTCCTTAGTAGGCATTAGCAGTGCATCCAGTGACGCATCTCGCTACCCCAATCGCACTTCTCGCTCCTAATAGTATAGCATTGTGTGCAGGAGATGCAACCCACATATTAAAAGCAGACACAAAATCTGACGCTCCAGCCCAAACTTGTGAGCCGAACATGCTATGGGCAGTATGGATTCCATTGTTTGTTGCAGCTAAATTGGCACAATTTTGATCCCATCCAATAGCCCCAAGTCCATGATTCGCCCTGTGTTGATTTACCAGTGCTAAGAATTGTCCCTCAGCACTTTCGACTGTTTGATTCGGTGTTAAAATTCTATATTGTCCAGCAAGCTCACCATTTAAAATTTTCTTACCCTGCACGTTTCCATACTCAACAGTGTAAATATTTTCAAGTTCTCCAAGTGTTTCACCCGGAGCAGCAACTTGAGCAATAATCATACCGACTGCGAACATAATTCCATTCACCATTTTATTTTCTCCATTAAAAGGGATCTGTTCTATACTCTAATCCCATAGAACGTCTATTATATTTTAAAGAACGATATTTTTCAATATCAAGTTCTCTAAAAGGAATTTCTCTCATATCTCGTAATCCTGCACACAAATCACATGTGTACCAGTACATTACATCTTTGAGAAACAAGAATTGACCTTTGCGTAATGCAGCTTTTCCTAGTCTTTTAATCGCTCTCTTATTCAGATTAGTCTGTGTTATAAAGTTAAGCTGACTAAATGATCCAATTATTCCATAAGGAGTTAATTGCTCATCTAAACATTTTCTAACTATATAAACAGCCTCTCTCTCCTGCTCAGAGACATTTAAATTTTTAGATTCGTAATAAAGAAACTTATCTCTATTGCGTTGACAATTCTTTTTCACAAATTTTAGATATGTAGCAAACCGCATCTTACACCTCTAGTTTTACATAGCTTAGTTCATTAATGCATCTGAATTGAGTTCCATTGATTTCATCGTACCAGTCATTATGATAGTGACCAAAATACCACTGTTTAGGTTGATGATATTGGAACATCATTTCTAGTAATTCACTTGTCTTTGTAGTGAATCTGTCTGGATTGTATCCAAACATTTCAAGTATTTTATTATCTCCGACATGTTTTGAAATACTTCTGGGGCATTCGTGAGTAATCACAACATCTGGTTTCGTTTTTTGATATTGCCACAAAGCCATTTCCATTTCTTCAATAGAAAGTTCTTCGTTGTCCCAATAGGTTTTAGCTCCACCCATTAGAAAACTCTTTTGTCTTTGCTTCCAATCAATCGAGAATCCACCTCTGACAAAAAAGAAGTCGAGTCCACCATGAGTTGCAGTGCCAAAATCTTTATCCAGTTGTGCGCCTTGAACTACATAAGGCGAAGCATAATATTTATCATAGTTATCATGGTTTCCACCAATGAATTTATGTTTATCTTCATTGATAGCTCTCAGTTCAGAATAGTCAAATCCCATATCTCCGACTTGGATAGAATAATCGCACCCTTTAGTGAGTGCGATATATTCTCGAAATTTACCATGAACATCGCCAATAATTCTGAGTTCCATCTATTCTCCTTAGATTAAGATGTAGTATTTGCATACTCGTCCTTGAAATAACGTCCAGCTCTATCGGCCATTCTCCGTAACGCATTCTTGACCAACTCTTCTTTTCGCGATGGGATAAATGGAAGTATTCCAAGTTCCGCTCGACCAATTGCAATCTTCTTAGCAAGTTTACGATCAAATTCATCCTTTGGATTCAATAGGCTAATGCCAATAGAATTTTTATCAATTGCAACAATACAACCAATAGGTTCACGCTTTGAATTTCTCAGGAACTCAATCAACATTTGCAACTCTCCTCAATTAGAAAATAGTTTGTTCAATTCTTCAATTTCTAGGTCAATTTTAACGATAGCTTTTGCTAATGCTTCTCGTCTATTTTTAAACGCTTCAAGACTGACACTTGCTTCGTATAGCTTTTTGTACTTGGCAGTCAAATCAGATTGAGATGACTGTTCAGCTTTAGGTTTGTCTTCTAGCTTGCTAACCATCTCGTCGATAGTATTTTTAAGATCCGTGAAATCTATTGTCCACGCTGTCATTTTCGTACTCCATTTGAAACACGGTTAAGTTGTCCACGTCTTTATTATACTTGACAGAACCCTGATTGTCAAGCAAATCCGTAGAAAAATTTCCAATTTCCACTCCAGCATTCGTTACGGTCACTGTCCCCGTAAGAAATCGACCATCTTCTTTACCACCAACAACTGTTTGTGATACGAACGATTCTGTGATCTTAGCTGTTTGATTCATTTTTAATCTCCTCAAGTCTTTTAAGAATAGCATTCCACTGGGTAGGCATCAAGTAACCAGATAGCTGATGCAACAAAAATTTAATCTGTTCATCCTGAACTTTTAACTTCAATTCTAAATCTCTCATATTGCTTTCCATAAATGTGAAATTTGGGTCAATTGGTTCTAGATCTTCAGACACTTTATGTCCTTTAGTTAGTGTTTAGTGGGTTAGTGGAGCGTGAGGGAATTGCACCCCCGAAGCTGTTAAGCTAAACTACGGTAACGCCCCATACGAGAAGTGAAGGATTTGAACCTCCGGGACTTTTATATCCTTCCGTTTTCAAAACGGACGCATTAGGCCACTCTGCCAACTTCTCAACGGAATCGACAGGATTCGAACCTGTGGGAACTCATAAAGCTCCAACGATTTAGCAAACCGCCGCCTTAAACCACTCAGCCACGATTCCTTACTACTGTATTATACACTGCACCAATCAAGAAGTCAACTGTTTTTTTACAATGTTGTTCTTCTCGGTCTTGGCGGCGGAGTCGGAACGCCAGTCGGCCTGAGCGGTGGAGTCACTGGAGTGACCACAGGAGCATCCCTGTATGCAGACGCGACAAGAGATTCAGCTTCTAGTTTAACACCGTCCAGCGTCAAAGCAAGCTCTTTTCTTTCGTGGGTCAAAAAGATATCGCCGAGCTTATAAATTGCACGTAAGGTGTAGGTGCTGTTGTTGTTTTGAACGATAGAAATATCTAGATCTCTATACTTAGTATTGAACGAGTTACTTGTTACAAGTGTCCAGCTATCGGAACGTATCATATTATTATCCTCAAATTGTTTTAGGTTGCGATGGCGAACTATTAATTAGCTTACCCGATGGATCTTTAGGAACCCATACATAGCTTTCATTATCAATGAAGTCTTGTAGTTTGGGCGGCAAACAGTTAATTCTAGACATAAGAAGCATGACATGTGTCTTACTAGCTTCAGTATATTTCTTTATAGCTGCGGCCCGTCTATTCCTAGCTTCTTGCTCTTCTTGCGTTACTTTTGGCGAAACGATACGAAGTACTGAGACCCCAAAAGCTTGAAGCACCACCTTATCCGCTTCATCTTTTGCTGCGTCTAGTGTTGGCAAGTCCAAAGACTGACTTAAGAAATTTGCATTTCCAACTTTTATCGCAGCAGTGAAGTCATATAGTCCATTCTCGTCCTGTACGATGGAGAATTTAAGATTACTATAGCTTGCTACTTGACTGTTAGAATTAATCGAAATCCAATTATTTACTGTTCTCATTTTAAACTCCTATAACTTTATTTATTTCGCTTACATATTTTGATTCTGGATTTACACCAACTATCCTAGATACCAATTGACCTTTATTGAATAAGTATACTGATGGCATAGCGGATACACCATACATTGTAGCTATATCTATTGCTATATCTGTGTTTATTTTTACTACAGAGATTCTGCCTTCGAAATCTTGTGCTAGCTTATCCATAATGGGTGCTAGCATTTTACATGGGCCACACCAAGGAGCATAAAAGTCAACTAGTGTGGGTCTATCATTTTCTACAACTTGCAATTTCCAGTTATTTTGATTTATTTCTAGTGCTTTTGTTGCCATTTTTTATCCTTTATAAATATGAAAATGCCGAATAGAAAATTCTACTCGGCGTTTTTTGATCCTGTTTTCGCAGAAAGCTACAAGCGTATGGATCAGATACCTTTTTTCACTTTCTTATATACTATTATACCCGAATTGCGATCTTTGTCAACAAAAATCTTAAATTATTCTGGAGGCTCAAGGGGGCCAGCGAACTGGAATAGATTTTTAATCGCTCCGTTTAAACCAGTGCTTACTATAGTATCAATATCCTTAGAGGAGTACTCTTTTATAGAAATTACTTGATCATTTGTTTTGACCCAATAATATCCCGGTTTAGTTGGATTGTCTTTCCATTTTAAATCAACATACCTATGAATTAATGCATTAGCAATAGAGATAGGAACTTGAATTAATGCCAGACCTATTTGTGGATTTGTAGAAATTAATTGTACTATTGAACTCGGATCAAATTCATAATTTGGCTCATCCATTATACAAGCTCAGCTTTCTTTTTAGTTACTTTGATTCCATTTATCTTGTCTTGCCATAGCTTATTCTTAGAGATAGCCTGAATGACGCTTCTACCTTCTTGAATTCCAAAAATACAGCCATGCGAGTATAGTTCATCAGCAGCATCCTTGATATTCCTAGCAGCATTAACGTGAGTAGTAATCTTGTGTCCGCACTTTAGGCATTTGAAGTGATTGCTATCTTCTTTATTCTTCTTGTCAATGTGTCCGCATTCGTTACACTTGATAGTAGTATATGGGCTAGGAATTGTATAGAATGGAATATCTCTTTTTTCGCAGATCTCAACCATGATTCGCCCAAAGTTTTGCCCAAATTCTCCGTTCTTCGCTCCAGTAGTGATATTATCAATTGCAATACCCATCTTTTTATCAATTAAATTATCTCCGATAGCATTTGCAATCACCCTTAATTGAGTATTAATTTTTCTTAATAACCCCTTTTGCAGATATCTTAAAGGTCTTCTTTTTTCACTATTAATAGAAAGATATTCTTGTTTTGAATTGTAAAGTTTTTTAATTACTTTATGTAGATATGCATCAAACTTTTCTAATTCTGGTAATTGTTCTTTAACCCACTCCATTTTGATATTTTTATCATTACCATCTTTTTTATTTTTTTTGGCAGGTTTAATAATAGCGTTAAATATATTCTTAATTTTTAATAGCTGCTCAATCTTATTAGATCTAATAATAGAAGATCCATCATTAAATGTTAACCAATATTGCCTCTCTTTATTTACGTCAAATCCAATGAATTCAACTGGATCATATGCGGTATCTTCAAAATATTCATCGAAAGCTTTGAACAAGATATTCTTGCCCTTCTTATTCGTTTGAATTTTTAAATTGCCGCCAAGCCTCCCCATGTTTCCGATTGGGTGCTTTGAATATATTTTATACACTTTCAGTTTTACAGAATCGTCAGTAAATGGGATTTTTAATAGCTCATTATTGTAGGATGGAGATTCAGAGTAGTTAATCGTATTGCCCTTGAAGGTGCATTTTGGCATACGAGTGGTCTCCTTTTTTGTTGTTGGATCTTTTACGGTTTCGCCGTTCCGTTTCCAATATCCTACAATTTGTCGAATTGTATATCTTAGTAATTCCTTTTGATACGTTTTGCTCTTTTCTCCAAATTTATACTTTGGATTACTAAATATATATGCAAATTCTGTATCTCTCATTGTAGTGTCTAAGACTTCTGTTCCGTCTGCTACTACAGTGGAATACTTTTTGAACTTGATAATTTCTTTATTCTCAATCATATTGCATAACTTTTTAAATATCTCTTGATATACTTTTTTAGAAATATCAAACTGTTCGTCAATAAGTTTGTAGTTAGTGTCATTTTTATCAATAACAAAAGTAATTCCGCGCATTTTTCTAGTTTTCATAGGTTTCCTTTATCTATGTAGTTATGTTTAGTTAAAAACACTATTCTTGTGGAAAGTTTTGGTAACTGCGTATGTTCCTTTTTTCAACTTTCCTTAAACAGATCATCTTCGTCAAAATTCTCAAGAATTAATTCAAAGTCGAGATCTGTTATTTTATACTTCTTTTTCAATAAAAGAAGGCACTGAATTAACTTTTTGGTCTCTTCAGCTTTTTGTCTTAGTAGACTCCAAGAAGCAATAAATGCTTGATTGCTTAATAGAATTTTATCTTTTGTATCATATTCTAATATATCATTAGAACTATCTAGTATCTCTTTGATATCCAATGATGGTTCCTTTGTTTCGAATATGGATTTTATCATTTTTTTCATGAACATGGAATAAAGATTTATATCAAGTTTATTAAAATTCATGATTACCCTCTGCCATAAAAATCTATTTCTTGATTTATTATTTTTTCATCTGGTTTCCATCCAGCTTTTTTAATATACTCGCCTAGCGCTTTTCTGGTTGCCAGATTTTCCTTTTTTAAATCTTCTATCTGCTTATTTAGATTTTGTATATAGTTCAATCCAAACTTACATTTATTTGGAGGGCAACAATCTAGTTTACCACACGAACCACATGTTGAGCAATAAATTTCGTGCATCTCTTGCATAAGCTCCACTGGGATATTATATCCATTATAAATATATTCACTCATTTTTGACATTATGATTTTCAATTTTTCGTGATACATTTATAAAGTTTTTCCTTATAATGAATTGAAATAGTTTATCCATGTTTCTTTTAGAACAGACCAATCAAATTTTTTACTTTCTTGGTATGCCTGTTGTGACATTTCAGCATAAAAGCATTCGTCTTCGTTCATCTGTTTTATTATACTACATGCCTCATCAATAAACAAGTTCTTTTCGAAAGAAATAATGCTTCCTCCTCCATTTTTTGTAATGTCGGGGAAAATTCCTACATCAGTCCCTAATACGGGAATTCCGCAAGCAAAAGCTTCTAGTGCGGCATAAGGATTACCCTCTGTCAATGACGCAAACATCATTAAACTTATATCTGAATAAGATTTTTCTATTCCTAAGAAATTTAAATCTTCGCAATGTATGAATGGTATATCTAATAAACTAGAAACTTCTTTTATGAGAGACCCTCTTTTTAGATCAAACCCGCAATCATCTCTATATAACTTTGAAAAAAAACCAATATTGTGTACTTTTTTGTTTTTATTTCTAGGGTAATTATTAGTAAATAATCCAATTCTTAAAACTTTTGGAATTCTAGGTATTTTATATGCTATAGACACAGTTGATAATTTTGGAGATATAACACAATAACCTTTAAATTTGTTAAAATCTTCAGCAGTTAGCCCATCACTAAAAGATTGGAATATATCATAATCGCTATGAGCAATAGCTATTATCTTATCATGAGGTATGTTATACGATAATAGAGTTCTTGCAACATGTGGTGTTGTCATTATATAATTATATTTATTTAAAAAGTTTTGAAAATCATTTCGATGATAAGACCTTCCCCAATCTGCTATGTCGCAATATATATCTGGATATAGAGCTTTGCATAATTCATTATGTATTTTACCAAATACCCAGTTATTTTCAAAAAAGAATAATATTTTCATGATTTTTCCATAGATGGATAGTTTTTATACAAAGCATCTAAACAGGATGAATCTGTTTCTTGATACCATCCTTTATCGGTATAAATATTAAGAACGTCTGTGAAATATTTCTCATACATTTTTGCTACCTTTTCAAGAGAAAAGTTCTCAGCCCAAGTCCTACAGTCTTCAGGTTTAATCTTATCAATATTTTCAATAGCCTGTAAGAAGTCCCCCATCGTTCTACATCTATACCCAGTTATACCGTGCAAATTGTTTTCCGCAAATGAACCCCAGTCCGTTGTAATTGTTGGAGTGCCAGAAAATAGATTTTCAATTTGGACTCCACCAAATGGTTCTATATACATAGATGGCAGGAAACTAGCCTTAGCATTTGACATTAGTCTTTTTCTAAGTTTAGTATCGGCATATCCAAGATAAGTTACGCTATCTGGAAGTTTGTACCCTTCTTCTTTTTGCCCTGCTATAATAAGCTTTACTCCAGCCTTTTCGCAAGCCTGTAGAACAACATTAACGCCTTTACCGTCATACACTCTACCAAGATACAAGAAGTAATCGCTTTTATCTGCCTTGAATTCAAAATCATTTGGATCAAAGTAGTTTGGAATTATAACATCATACCAGTCTTGCCTACACTGACCAACACCTCCAATTCCATAATATGCATGATATATAGCATAGGATTCAAAGATCTTAAATCTGGCCCAGTGTCCTCCAGCATAGCCGATTCCCGGCTCGACAACAATCATGTCGTGTTCGTGAGCATCGCAAATTGGCCTTACTCCAGACCCCCAGAATGGTAGGATGAAATCGTTCTTCCTTTTTCTTTTGCCCACTTCCCTGATTGCATTTTTGTAGAATGTCTGATATGCGTGATCATTAGTATCAAACTTAAAAAAGTTCTTTCTCCAATCGTAAGTTCCATATGCAATCTCAAGATCTTTGTTTGTACTTACAGTTACATGTTCATCGCAAATAAGATCGCTATCTTCATGTCCGTAATGGATAACTTCATGACCTAAAGCCTTCATCATCTTGCAAAATTTGAGGACTTTTTGTGTGTATGCACATGCCACATACTCTACATTAGTAACAGTATGTGGCAATCCTAGACAGTGAAATCTCATTAGAATGGCACTCCCAAGTCGCTATCGTTGTCGTACTCAAAAGAGTGTCTGGTGTCTTCTTCTTCTGCTACCGCTACTGAATCTTCAACAATATCTTTTAAGTATTGTTTAATAATATTAGAAACTTTTCCAGCCTTTGATGTATATTGCTCGACTTCCACATAGACTTGCTTACCATTGAGAGGCTTTTCATTGAAGTTTTCGCCCTTTTTAACTGGTTTCAAACCGACAGCTTCTCGCAGTGCATTCAGTTTAGTTGGACTTGTAACACTGATTTTATCAAAGATTCTCTTGTTCTCGCCATCATATTCAATATCCACCCACACACTAAGACATGCGCCTTTAGAATTATAATCTGTAATCAAGTATTCACTGGTCGTCCATTCGGCTTTCTTGATTTTAGCGGTATATTCACCTGAATCAAGTAGGATATCTTTGTAGTTTGATCGCTTTTCTTTTTCATCCCATACTGGCTTCATGTTTATTCTCCTAATCTTAGGTATTAATTCAGTTCTTCTTTTGCAATAGCTGTTATATCTTGCGAATCACAATTAATAATGTAGCCATCATTAGTTAATAATTCCAAAACTCTAACCAATTCCTCTTTTGTCATATATACAATTTCAATTCTAATGATTCTTGGTCTGAATCCATAGTTCCATATCTCATTAAAAATGAATTTATCATATCCTTCTGTATCAATTTGAAGTATATCAATGTTGGATATATTATACTTTTGAACAAGATTCTCTATTGTTATAGTGTTTATCTCTTCTGTAACAGTATTATTTTTTAATACATCATATTGACTTATTATACTGCTCTCTGGATTAATAGTTGATATACCATCTGCCCAGTATGGACATTCATTATTAACCTTTTCTATTGGAATCCTATATATTAAAGTTTTTGAATTTTTATCCGTTATCGCAGAATTCTCAAACTTTAATTTATTTTTATTTGCGTAATTGGCCTGCAATCTTGTGAACATGTCTTTTACTGGCTCTACAAGAATACCGCTCCAATTATTTTTAATGATATGCTTGTATAGGGGGTCGTGCTGTATTCCATCCATAGCTCCTACTTCCAGAAAGAATATGCCGTCTCCATATTTATTGTTTAATTTTTCTATCCATTCGTCATACATATTATCTAATTCTTTCAATTACTGTTCCTGATAGTTGACTTTGACTCTTCTGAATTGTTTCGCCTGTACTTTGATCTAAGAACGTGACGGTATCTGCAAAGTGTTTGAATCTATTGGAGTAATAGATACCGTCATTCGTTCTTATTTTATATAGTGGCTCCGCCACATACGACATATATCCATAAAATTTATAACTAACTAACAAACCAAAAACTAAAATATTTGCAGTGAAGAAGAGCTTAAGTAGTTCCTTCATCTATTTTACCATCGCTTTCAATCTTGTCAAGTAATTCTTCAATTATTTGTATGCTACGCTTAATTAAGCGAGCGTCAAAGTTATCTGGGGCATCTCTATAACAGAAATGCCATCTGCGAAGCTCTGAAATGATTTCTATCGCATTCATTTTTTCAACATTGTCGAACATATTATTCTCCTTAATACACGTAGAGGGAATCGAACCCACAAATCCAGTTTGGAAAACTAGCATTTTGCCATTAAATTATACGTGCATTCCTACTATGCGTTTTAGTCAAAATCGATTGGGCAGTAGAAAACCCATCTTTATCTTTTGACTACACTTTTATTATACCCGATCAGGATGATTTTGTCAACTCCAATTCGCGATTTTGATTGTTAATATCTAGGAATTTCAAAACCTCTTCAATAGAGCTGAAGTTCAATGTGTTGTAGTCATCGGTCGGCATACTAATATTAGAGTAATCATAGAAGTCATAAATCCACACGGGTTTGTTATCTATTGCTCTTGGTAGTAATATATGATATTGTTGACTTGAGATAGCCTTTTCAAATGAAGGCCAGTATTCTGAATATGGATATCCACTATATTTAGTCCAGCCATTATTTATTAAGGCTTCATACGCCGGATTCATTTTTTACCCTTTGCTTTGCATGTTCTATCATCATGTTTTTAAAATCTTCTCGCCACTCTTGATTATTACTATAGTCAAACTGCTTAACACACTCCTCAAGAGCGTATTCCATAACCTTAGCTTGTTTAGTCATAAGATCCAAGAGATGTCTGTCATTATTATTTGCCATTATCAATATCCATTTTTGCATCATTAATCATATAGTCAATGTCCATTTCGTAATAAGGTATATTTTTAAGAGCAAGACTGGCATAACATTCGTGATTATGCCAATCAACAGCTCTTTTTAGTGCCAGCTTATAGATCTCGGCCCGTCGAAATTGTGCCTTCAGTGGATCAAAGCCGTTAGTCTTGTCAACAACTTCAAATCCTGCAAATAGATCAGCTTCGCTGTTCATATCAACCCTTCCTTCTAGTGAGTGTCTCAATTATTATACCAGCAATATCGTAGGAGTCAAGAGAATTCATATAATTTTTGATAACCCATTCAGCATTTTTCTGAGTGCATTTATAACCGCTCTGCTTCATGCACTTAAGCACGACCTCCATGTCGTATTTAATTGGCAGATCGTCATATGAGACTGGCTTAAGAGTTTCATACTTGGCGAAAAAATTTGGCATTAATCATCTTTCTTCAACAGGAACTTGTTAGAGATAGCCTTGAAGCTCACACTGCGATCAAAAAGTCTGATGACAATACCCTCACGCTCGGTATTACTATTAAGTTTAGATTTACCTTCTGATAATTCTAGACAAGCCTTACTGTTTTCAGGTAAGTTAATGTCCTTATATAATAGAGGAACGTGTTTAAGTTTATACTCTTCTGTGAATTCAATTAACTCTTCTATGGGAGCGTATTGATCACAATCGCTGTAATATAAATTATATATATAGAAGTCGTGACCCTTTATATTATATATATTACCTTGAACTCCTTCGCCTACTAGCTCGCCCTGAACGCAAACGGTCTGTTGACCCGTCTTTGCAGCGTGTTCTCGTAAGATCTCCTCAATGTTTTGCTCTCTTGCGACTTTCCAAAAGGTATTACCTTCTGTTTCCTCTAAGTCCATATTCCTAGAGCAAACACCAAACTCATTTCCCCTGAGATATATACTACAAGAAGAGCCATCTAGCTTTTCTGTAATATAGTATTGACTACCTTTATCTCTATAATCTTGATATTGGCGAGATTTGATATTCTGAACTCTCTCTTCGTCAGTCTTGTGAAGGAATCCCGGAAAGTGTCCTTTTATTTGTCCAGCTAGACATGCAGGAATTGGAGGCTCATATTTAATGATGCCCATAATTTCTGTCACATCTTCCCCCACATCCGGGAGATCGACATGACCATTTTCATCAGGTGGCAATTTACTAATCAAAGTTTGATAGTTTATCAGTAGCCCCTGAGACAGTTGTCCACGCAACCTGATAGTCTTTAGACGAAAGCCCTCTGTGCCGTCTGACATCTTCTTATACGAAGACTTGCGAAGGAACTCATATTCAGGCTGGATCGGCAAGAACGAGTCCACCTCGCAGAATACGGCCATCTCATCGACCTTGAAGTCGCCCTTCTTCACTACAACATTCCATCCATTAATCCTCGCCACTTCAATGGCATCGGCCCCTTCTATGGGCAGCAATTCAGCAATCTGTTGAACGGTCGCTAGCTTACGCATTTTTATCCTTTTCCATTTTGTCAAGAGCTTTATCTATTTGATCGAATTTTTCAATAGAAAGATCGACGAATTTAGATAGTTCTTTATTTATTTTATCCTGATCACGATTTATCATTACCTGAAATGCTATTGAAATTATTGCCAATAGTACCATTACGGGTATCAAGAATCCTACATCCATTAGATCAACCTCCTAATTATATCACGTTACTCCAGCATCGTCAAGTATCTTTTTGCATTTTTTGCAATCTATTTTTCCTAATGCGATGAATGCATCGTCGTTTGGATTAGATTCGGGATCATACATAAGCCAATGCATCTTTCTCTTCTGACCACATAAAGACATAGGGTATGTGGTATTCCAATCACCGTAATGTGCTATTTTACTTCTTGCAGTAAATATTCTGAACAATTCACGTATTTGCATTTTCTGCTCTCTTATCACAGCACTCGCATTTAGGATGGATACTATTAGCACTTGAGAATTCCCAGTTACCCTTGGTAACATTCAAATTGCACAGCGTTCTCTTATTGTTAGCCTGTACGAAGTGTGTAATCTTATTCTTTGATACTGCGTTAATGTACTTCTGCATTATATTTTTCCTTTATTTTTAAACATTTCTTACATTTTTTTAGATCAATATCACCAACTCTTTTTTTATACCCTATGATAACTTCCCAATTAAGAGGTGTCATTTCTAGTCCGCATAATGTGCGTTCTTGGTCTCCAGTTAGGTGTTCTTTTAAATACCTATGTTCATATGATGAGAATTGAGCGACATACATAGCAGTCCTGTAAAGTTTACCCATGTCGTTCGATAGCATTTTCGTAAGCCCTCACACATTTCTTGCACATATCGGTATGGTTTATACTAGTAGATGTTCTATTGTCTGGAAAAACTTTTAAAGAGCATAAGGTCTTGTGTTTCTCGCCACTCCAGACTATGTGGTTAGTCTTACGACCTTTTCGCCAGTATGAATACATCATCCTTGTAATATCGCCCATATATCACCTATAGGACATTTAACTGTATGTCTATCTCCTGAGTTCATTGTAATAGAAGTGTATTTCTCATGCAAGAATTGATTGTCCAATTTAACTGTGTCATGCTCTTCTATAGAACATATATTACTAACTAATATATATACGGTTCCATTGTTGTAAGTTTCTATCTTGTGGAAGTTTTGCAGATCGTGTAAGTAACTTAACTGTGCGAATTTATCAAACATCACTTCTCCTTTTTATCTCTTGATCCATATCTTCAATTACTTTCACTAGAGCTAATACTAATTGTAAGGGCGAATCGCAATAGAATTCACGATCACCCTCAATATGTAAAATCTTTCCATTGGCATCTTTTATTGCAATGCGTAGCGTATTTTCGCGTTTTAAAATTACTCCGCCGTTAAAGTGAATCTTGTCGAAAGTCATTTTATTCCTCTATTGTTTTGTGGTTTCCCATTGACTGCAACCGACTAATTTCAAGCTCGGCTATCTCTTTCTTTAAAGTTCCAACATGTTCCTCATTTAATCTTCCTTCATGTATTCCATCGGCAGTCCACATTTGTACATAGTACGGTATTTTCATATGTTTGTATTTATCTATTTTAGATTGAAGTAGATCTACTTCGGTTGTAGCAAATACTACACGGTCTATAGATGTGCTAGTAAAGCTAAACCACTCATCTTTTGCTATTAGTATGTATATCATTTTATTTTACTCCTCTACTGTTGTGTGGTTTCCTGTGAAGACAATTCTCTTACCTTGCTCGGTAGTAAAATAACTGTCATTGTGAAATTGTCTGGTCAAGTTGGAGTATTTAGTTCCATCAGAAGATATTACAGTATATTTAGGCTCAGGATCTTTTTTAGTTTCCTGCAAGAATAATATACTAAAGATAAACCCAATAAGCATTGCGAATAATATAGGTAATCCAGCAGCGATTACTATAGTCCAAAAATCAGTCTTATTCCCATCATGGGATTTGTAGTATGGCATATTATAAGTCCTCGATATCAAGAGTATCTACCGCCATCATTACAGCTTCTTCTAACATCAATTATGACAGCCTCTTCGTCTAAAGAAACTTCAGTAAGTTCTGTTAATTTTGCCATCAGAATTCTTTTGTTGCCTATCATGGAGGCAGCCCATGCTGTATCGGCACAGATTAACATTGTGCATATTCCATGTATGTTTTCATATTCTAACTTGAATAGTTTCATTTCTTAGGCTCCCAATAATACTTTAGTCTCAATTTTGAAATTCTACAATGACAAAAGGCACAGAACTCTCGCCCCATGCCTTTATTATACCCTACTCGCACCCCTTTGTCAAGAGGCTAGGCCGATATTTTCATGATAATCCTGAGCAGCTTGAACAGCTTCTAGTAGTGAGTCAAACCACATGACAGATTGATTTTCAGTTGAGATGTCTAAGAAAAAGAATTCCCATTTATCAAGTTGCATTATCCTGTAAATACCAGTTTCTGTTCTGCATTCAACCATATCGCAATACCATTCGAATTTAAGATTTTTTTTCAATTAATTTGTCCCCCAAGACTTTATTAAGTAAAATATAGACCTGTCAAGAAAAAACCCACATTATTCTATTTTTTCTCTGATTTTCTCCCACTAATCTTCTTTTTCCTCATTAGACTGTTCACTTTTGTTACGCTTTGCCAGCCTTTGATTGGATACATTACACTTCTTACACAAGGGATAATGTCTAAAATCTGTTTGTTGTCTTCTCTTGCATTGAGTACACGCGAAAACTAGTACGCTTTGGCCATTTTTATTTTTAATACCCATATCTCTCACAAATCACCTATAAAGGGGTTAAAAATGCCTTAATTGAGGCTATAAAGGCCATAAATTAGACATAAACTATATATAATTACTAGAGAGGATGTAATAAAACTAATAGGGTGTATACAAGATAGGTATGTTAATATATAAACTATAATAGACTTGATAGATAGACTACCTAAGTTATCTAAATTGTTTGTATTACCCTTTATAATCTGATTACGCACGGTCCCCTCCATATACACAAAATAGCGTGATATCACGATGATATCACTTTAATATCACTTAAATATCAATGATTTTACACTCATTTTTTTCATCAAACAGCTTAATTTGTAGGTTATTGTAAGAAAAGTAGTAAGATACGATATCATAATTATTAGAGTCCTCCAATCTGACCCAATAGTTGACACGACCTGCCTCATGTTTATAAAATATAGTGTCAGTCTTGACTGTATTGGCTGGTTTGGTGATATTCTTGGTAAGAGCTACTCTTAGCTTGGCTTCTTGTCTATTCATTTTTGGACTCTCACTCTCTACAGTGCGCTTTTGGACTGGACGAGTTGCGGTTTTGATCATTTGATATGCCCTCTCTATATAGAATATACACTTTTTTGCCGTTTCTACCATAATTATACCAGTTTTTTTTAAGAAGTCAACAAAAATCCCTTTAAAATTGTGTATATAATAGTAGGAAAGAATATATTGCTAGCTTAACATGACAGATCTAACCGCGCTCTTAACATGACAGCTCTCTTGAATATAGAAAATTCCTAAAATGTTGGTTGCCTTGGTTCTATATTGCCTATCTTTACACTTGCTGTATCTGGGACTCCATCCCCCGCACACGCAGGTTTATTCCCGTTTATAGATATAATTTTAAAATACCCATGTTTTGAGCGGCGATTGTGGTGGTCGATTTCGCTGTTCACTGGTATCATCATAGTGTAATGAAATGGAATTGTGATGAACTCCCATGAGGAGACGAATGGGTTGTGAATTACAATGGAATGGAATGGAGCTGTGGGGATTCAGAATCTTCATAGAAACAGGTTTTAATTTAAGGGTTTGAGATTTATACTTAGAGCCTTTAAAGAATATTAGCAAGTAAAGAAATATAAGTATGGTAAAGATAATACAAAGGCTGTTCTTTCTTCTACTGCTAATAATAGTAAGAAGGCTTTGCAAGAAGAGAACAGTATGGCAATACAATCTAATAGAGGAGAATACAATGGGTTTAATTTACGACATCCAAGTCCCCGTCCCAACAGCGTTTGATGTAACAAAGAGAGTGGTTAAAATTAAAGTAGACGACCATGAGTCTGAGTTTACTTTATCTAATGTAGAAACAGTACTAACTACTCAACCAATTAAAGAGGGTTGCGTTGTTACTTTATCTGTTAAGAATATAGATAATGCTGGTAATGAGAGTGAGTGGAGTGATCCTTATACCTTTACTGCAACTGATACGCTTGCCCCTCCTAAATCCGGGCCTGTCAGTGCAGTTCTTGTAGGAGAGACGCCAGAAGAGCCAACTGTGATCACTGCTGATGTGGTTGTGTCTCCTATCGCTCCTACGCCGCCACCCCCTGAGCCTGAGCCGGAACCTGAAGTGGAACCAGAATAACAAACGAAAAAAGCCCAGAGAACTAAATCTCCGGGCTTTCTTTATTTTATGCTAAGGCTATACTAAGCTACCAATAAAGTACTTATATTGTATAGCCTGAATTCCAGCTAACTATGGCTATCCTGACGAATCTTATTATATAGGGTAATACATTAAGACCATTCAGTATTAGAGTCGCCATCCTCTTTGGCTAAGCAGAGTTCTCTCCATAGGGACTCCGCAAAACTAACCAAGTACTTAACTCGATCAGACGATGTGACTTCCCTCACACTATTCTTGTATACTTCTACTGCTAATTCTGAACAGAAGAAATCCGCCAGAAAGCTTGACTTGTCTAATTCTTCATCCATTTTTTATTTCCTCAAATTCCAGCTGACTACACAATACTGCACGAATCTTATTATATAGAGTAATCCAGTTTGAAGCTTTTGGTCAAATTAAGAGTAAAAAAACTGGAAAATTTATCTTTTTCATTCGACCTAATATATTATACCACGACGACTGGATTTTGGCAACCCCGAATTCCAGCTGACTACAGCTAACCGTGCGAATCTTATTATATAAGATGATACAAAAAGCCAAAAAAAAATCCAAAAAAAAGAGGCGGGAGGCCGAAGCCCCCCAAACCCCCCAATTCACCCAGCCGTTGCAAACACCTCATCTATCTGTTCTGACGTAATCGTCTTAGAGTACGCATTCAGCATATCCCAATCACTTTCCGTATAGCTCGTAAGTTGTCCGCCCAACTTATCGAACTCAACCCAAGTCTCATTAGAGAGATTTTGCCCAGCCCTTGTGATAGAATTGACAATCCCAAACAAGTTCCTGTCATCCTTCTCAAATGTGGCAAACTGAGTTAAGACTTCTCTACTCTCAGTCTTATCTAGTTTATTCCTAATGCATACAGCACCCAAGATTTGTTTCATCGAACCTTCAACCTTGAATGTTTGCAGGCTGAGGAACTTTCTAACACCAATTGGAATTAGTGGTAGCTGTTTCTCAATGTTATCGACGATCCGCTTCTTAAGATCAACTAGGTCAACTTTGCCGATGTGACGACGATCAATCATCTCGCCCTCAGTTTTGCCCCAGATACAACCGTTCATGCAGATAGACCTGAACAGGCTAGGCTTTTGACTAATCCTACGCTTGCCGATCTCGCAATTACCCACAGAGAGCATTCCACCATAGTCTGAGTCATCACTTTGACCATAGTCAATAATACTGTCAGGTAATAGGAGATTACCATAGATAGTATCATCGTCGCCCCGCCAGTGTGAATACATTGAGCCGGGAAGATGCTCGTTCATTGTTTCGAGATACCATCTATTATCAATCGGTGCATATTTATCAGTGACAAATGCACGAAGTGTACCATCGCTATAAGCACGAACTCGATATTTCTTATCTTTGTCCGCTCTTCGAATAGCATTTTTAGCAATACGAACAGCAACATCCGAATCTTCCCAATCCGAATCATCTTGATTCAATAGCTCCCGAATGACCGTTGACGATGGCAGCTTGAGCCGCCCAGAGAATTGGCCCAATGCCCACTCTGTTGGTTTATATTGCTTACCTGCAATCTCAAACGCAAACTTGCCGCCCTCACCTACGACTGGCTCAATGTCTGACAGTGGAACCAGCAGATCCTCACGCTCCTCAGCAGATCGTTGAACGGTTTCCATGACCTGATCGAACGACTGGCACTTTTTAGCCCAGATCTTTGACACGTGAAAGCCATCGGCAAAGCCTTGTTGAGCCTTGACGAATGCCCCAGCAGACTTATCACTCTTGATCTCTAGCGTACTCATATTTCTTGTCCTGCAATACTTGGTTAGTGTTTGTCTCTCTTACTCTTATATTATACCACAGGATCTCACCTTGTCAAGAGTTAAGAATACATTTCTTTCAATTCATTTACTTCCATTTGAGTGTTCACTATGTTCAAGGCCACTAGCATAGCAAAGTAGATTTGCTGAGATAGTTCCTTGTCACCCTGACTTACCTGATTAGCAAGTGTATAAACCAAGGTAGATAAGACTCTATTCTCTTTATTGAGTTCAAGAGCTTTATCCTTGGCATACTTGACCAGATCTCTCATAGCCTCTCTATGGACGCTCTCGCCCACTTCTACATCAATCTTTGGTAATAGCATCGACTGCCCCCTTTAATCAATATCGACAAAAGGCTTGCCGATGTAAGGATTGATAAACTTTGGCGGGTCAGAGCCAAAGGCAAGATTCAAGGTATCTTCCCTGAGCTTTTCTAGTTCAGCCTCTGACATTCTATTGTCACAAGGCTTAGAAGTTTCAACTTCTTTTACTTCCACTACAGCATAGCCGACCCAAGCATTATATGCCACAGGAACTTCTCTCATGATCCTCTCTCTGAGTTCAGGGGTCATGTAGTATTGAACTACATTTAGGATCTGATCTTTCTGGTGATTAGTCATGCTCATTCCAAGTCTACGATAGTATAGCCATCGAAAGGATTATGTTTGATCTCGTATTTGTAGGTTTTTTCTTCGTAGACCAAAGGCTTTGCCGTACTTACACCCTCTACGATTGTAAGACGATAGCCAAGACGTTCGAGAGCCTCACCGTGAGCAGCATCGCTTGACCATATGTCGCAATAGCCGCCTTCTTCAGAGTCATGAATGTTTTCATCGGCCCCGAACTCCGTTTCTAAATCTTGTGACTCGCCAGTTTTTTCGTTAATTAGGACGAACTTCCACTTAGACATTGTTGGTTCTCCAAAGTTACCTTCATGTTATGTACTAGTAGTTTGCTGCCGGACATTGTGACCGTCGATATTGTACCATCTGGAGTCTTGCATGTCAAGATCCAAAGTTGATTATGTCGAATGATTTCGTATGTATTCATCGGAGTCACTTTCTTTATTCGGTATATGAGCTACCACTATTAGGACAGAAAAAGCCAATTTCTTCATCTTCTTCATCTTCACCAAAGTAGTTTAGCTCATCTTGGTCAATGAGAATTTTAGTGAATGTGTCAAGCAATTCCCTGAGTTGTTCAACTGACAGAGTTTCGATATATTCTTTCTTAGTCACGGTTGGCCCCATTGTCTCTGTACATATTCTACCATCTGGATTCGTCCATGTCAAGATCCAAAGTTTATTATGTCGCAGAATTTCGTAGGCGTTCATGATTGGCCCCAATTCTCAATTTCGTATTGTGTTTCGCCAGCGTTTCGAGCGTAGATAGTTTTATCACTTGCATAGGGATAGTCAAAGCTGAAAGGCTTATAGATCTCATACTTGTAGAGAGAACCATTCGTCTTTTTTACTATTAGACCTTTTGACTTAGCAAGTTGTTCAAGAGCTTTGAGAGTTAATCTCACTCGTCACCATCCAATTCTTCCTGAGTTTTGATATCCATATTCTCTAGTTCACATTCAAAAACTCTTTGGTCATCTAATAGACGATCAAGCAATGTCACTTGGTAGAATTCGATTAGACTTTCTACGTCCATACTATCAGTTGACAACTGGGCCAGCTTCTTACAATTATCGTATGTGTTCTCGATCATTCGTCGTCTCCAATATACAAGAAACCATCATTGTAAGGATTGCGAACATCTTCAATATCAGTGGCTAGATAAGAAGCATCTATTCCTACCATAGCTCCTGAATCTACACATTTGTGAATTTCTATTTCCACTGGGAGTTTTGTATCTGGATCAACTACCGTTACCGTTGTCACGTAGACTGTTTTTTCATTCATCGTTGATCTCCTTTCTTGTACTGCTATTATAATGCATGAGGGGCTGAATGTCAACCCCCCAAGCTGTATATTTTAGTCAATAGAGGCGAGCAATTCGCCAGCACGCTTGGCTGCGATGATCTCGGCGAGCTTGGAGAGATCCTTCTTAGGCTTGCGAACTTCGTCAGTTCGTCGCATGGTTGGCAGTTCTACGCCCACTTCCTTAAGTTCCTTACGGAGCTTGAGAGCCTTCTGGTAAGACGTTTCAAGGTCAAGGCCAAAATGGTCGGCAACCTCTTGAATCGTGCCAGCGGTGGTATTTGTGTCGGCATCAAAGCCACGTTGATAAACATCCATGTAAACACCCACAAAGTCTTCAGCGTTGATAAACTTGCGTGTTGTTTTAGCCATCGGAATAGATCTCTTTCTTAGATAGAAGGTATAGTGGATTTGCTCTTTAACCAGTCGTGAGTGAGATCCACTTAACTCATCATACGATTGACTGGCTTGTACTACTATTATACAGGATAGAACACAGTTGTCAAGGCTTATCTGGTGAAAATTACAGGATTCACCATTTTTACACATGAGAGGGAAGCAATACGATTGAACCCCTTGTCAGTGTATTGAAGGACAACATATTGACCGTTAGCAGATACACCCTGACGAATGATCTTGCCATCGCGAGTCTTGAGGATATTACGATTCCCACCTACAGGATAGGACACGACCAACTTACGACCGTTGCGAACATTCATAGACTTGAGCATATTATAGATCCTTTATGTTGAAGCATTGTGAGTTGTACCCGACAACATATCGGATACAAATAGAGATCAACCGCAATACTAGAATACCAATCTTGTATTCATATGTCAAGAGGCATCCGTGATGAGCGACTGAAGGTAGTCCAATCGGTCTTGCTCAGTAACGATATCAGCTTTGGGAGAGATATCTTCAATATCTTCAAATTGTCTGATCAAATCAGATAACTCATCTCTCAGACTCTCGACCTCAGCTTCAAGCAGGACTACGTATTCCTCTAGCTTTTCACGTATTTCTTCATAGTATGTGCCAGCTTTCGAACCCTCCCAGTCATAGCCATAATCCTCGACCGGATTAAGAACGTACTCGACATATTTCTGTCTAGCAGAGGCAAGCTCAGCTTTCACTAGTTCAATCTTACTCATCTTTCACTCCACTTCGTTTCGTTCGTTTCTCACTTCCTTACTCTTATATTATACAAGATAGAAAGCTGCTGTCAAGCCCTGTGGGGAGATATTTTGTAGTTTATTTTATATTGTTGTAAGTGCTTGTGGTGTAAGGACTTGCGGCGAGGCGCGATGGCCGGGGCGCTGTAAATCCTTACGTAGAGAGTAGATACGAAAAAACCCACCGCAACGAGCGATGGGCTAAAGAAAGTACATGAAATGCACCCACTAGGATTCGAACCCAGATATCCGCTTTAGAAGAGCGTGGCTTTATCCATTAAGCTATGGGTGCATAGTACGAGTGGTGGGATTCGAACCCACAGTGTTTACCGCTTGGGTATAGCATTTTAAGTGCTATGCGTTTCGCCAATTTCGCCACACTCGCATAATCGAAGAATAGGGTTCGAACCTATGCAAACAGATTCAAATTCTGTTATGCTACCATTACATCATCTTCGAATACCCCTACGGAGAATTGAACTCCGGTTTCAAGATTGAAAATCTTGCGTCCTAGGCCACTAGACGATAAGGGCGTTTACCACTTTGTTTAGGCCAGTGGTCTGCCAGCTATGTGCTTGCCCAGAATAGCCATCTGGGTCTTGGAGACAAAAAGATGTTGAACTTTTTGCCATTTGGCCTATCGGGGTATGATCCCGAAACCTATCTCTTATAAGGAGATTGCTCTGCCAATTGAGCTATAGGCCAGTAGAATGCCATTTTATACCCATAGTCAATCTCGTTTGGCAAATGGCGAAATCCAACTTGCTGATTGACTTGTATACTATTGTATCACTTCCCGGTCAACTTGTCAACCAGTCGTGAGATAAAACTCTTGTTAATCTTCTGGACGTTGATGATCCTGCCATCATAGAATGACTTGATCTTGTTGTCTGGAAGCTGAACAGTCAATAGATATTGCGACCTCTCAACTTCTGGATTGCGAATAATGGTATTGTATTCTAGTTTATTGACTTCAATATTGCGAACGTCAAGAATAGTACCCTCGTATTCATCAATTTTATATGATGTAAGAACTGGGTAAAATTCATGGTCGCGAACACGGTCAACATACTGAAACTTGACTTGGTTACCAGCGGTCAATTGTGCGATCATCTCTATCTTCTCCTGAAAGGTTTGAATCATCTTCATCTCACTACTCTATTATACCATCTCGTATTCACTTGTCAAGGTTCTTTTTGGGGAACTTTCCTCAAATTTATATTCGCCAGACCACAGAGAGTTTAGCGATTCAAGATTTGCAATGAAGTCACGATAAGATGAGAACTCATCAATATCAGTGGCTTGACCATCGTAGACTTTGCCAGTTACCAGATTGGTGACTTTGTAGAAATAGATCATTCGACTTCTCCTAGGCCAAAAACATCCCAATATTCAGGGTCTTTTGTGCAGTAATACTTTCCAATTGGAGCTTCTGCTTCTATAACTTCGTTCGCTTTGTCCCTAGCCTCTTCTTCATTATGAGCTTCGACTTCGATATCTACGCTGTGAACCTCATAGACTGTCACGATATACTTCTTCATACATCACCCCGGATAGACAGAGATATTGAAACCACTCAAGAACTCATCAGACAGGAACTCAAACACCCCGCCGCCATGATTTGGCATGAAGATATGAACTTCTCCATTATCTCCAATGTTACCAGAGAACATCTTGTCAAGAGTTGGCACATACAGCAAACAGTTCGTTATCATCACTCGCCTCCTTATACTACTATTATAGCAGATAGAAATCCTTTGTCAAGCTCAAAATGCCTTAATCGTAAGATTTTGAATTGGCAAGAGAGAGATGTTTATCACCTTGGGCTGTTTTGGTTCTTCGACCCTTACCTCTACGCTTCCCACTTTGGGAGCCACTAGAGCAGGAAATGGGGTTTCCCGCTTCTGGAAGTGTTTGCATCCACTGCATGACAGGATCAAAGCCACAGTAATCATCAATCGCATAGGTCACTCCTTTGTTAGTTTCCCTATATATATTATCGACATTCTGTGGGTCTCTATCCAGCTTATTCTCCCAGAACTCAGCAGAAAATTCAAGAACATCTCTCATCGGCTATACTCCTATAAAGAATTAATCGTCGAAAGTCACATCACCTGTTCGGAACCATATCTGAGGTTGATTAAGATCAATGAGATAATCTGTATCATCATCATCTTGTGAGAACATAGTATCTGTATATGTTATCTGTTCTTCACAGTCATAAACTTGAACTTCTGTATCCAAGAATCTTTCATCAAGTGAGTTCAAGTAATCTTTCAGTTCACGCCATGTCATGGTCGATATCCCTTTTGTCAGCAGGACGTTCCCATCGTTGTTTATGTTCTACTACATCGTGAACATACTTCTTACCATCGCTATTGAAGGTCCACACATCCATCACTTCTTCCTGTTCAGGGATGATAAGATCATCATCACCAGAGGGATCATACCCCTTAAGAGCTTCGCGGGTTGCCCCCCTCAACTTCTTATTACATTGTTTCTTGCTACTCTTATCAGATTCACCAGCGATTTTGAAGATTGGAGTCTTCCTGTATGACTTGCCCACTTTATTCTCCACTTTCAGGACATTGAATGCTCAGTATAATTCCACACATGAATAGCGTAAACATCATCATATATTATACTCTTGTTAAAATCTGCACCACAATCCGACAGTTCTATTGTATCACATGACTTCTCTTTGTCAAGAGGTCCAACTCAGAATCGAACTGAGTTCTGCTGTTTACAAAACAGCGGCTCTACCATTGAGCTATTGGACCGAGTGGAACTACTGGGGGACGATCCCAGACTAACAGATTAAAAGTCTGCGGTGCTGCCAGTTACACCATAGTTCCGCTTACGCTTCTTTAGGTAAATACGTCATATCCGGTTCCAAAAGCGACTAAAATCACGGTCTTGACGTGCTAGAATTACCGGCCTAGCAAGCCGACTAAACTGCTAGGGTTGCATAACAACCCCGTTTCATATTGTACGCATGGCACAACAGAAGCTGGTCAGACAGGAATCGAACCTGTAACCGTTCCGTTAACAGCGGAATGCTCTACCAATTGAGCTACTGACCATTGCGTGCTAGTGGAATCGAACCACTTGAGGCTTGTAATGCCACCTGATTTACAGTCAGGCCCGTTATCCAACTCGGTCAACACGCTTCGTATATCTATTATACACCACTTTCCAATTTTGTCAACCGATCTTTCAATTCTTTTATGATTTTCTCAAGTCCGGCAACTTGCCATTCAGCGATGTTCAGCCGCGATTCGATTGATGGTGGCTCTGGCTTGTCAGCATAGTCGCAGAAGTTGAAGGTCTCAATTCGGCTATGCTCATAGTGAACGGGTTCGCCATACACAGTCTGCATTCCATCGGGCGAGTAGAACTTCACTAAGATATGATTCTCTCCATCGTCCCAACCGTCAGCAGACTCCAAACATTCGATATAGTACCAATTCCTATAGTCGGGAAGTTTGGCTTTCATTTTAGCCAATTCAGTGGTACTGGGCCTGAATGTTGTGTGTTTCCAAGATACGCTCATTTTGATATCCTTGTGATTGGGTTCAGTGATCTCTTACTACTCTATTCTACCATACCAAACTGACATGTCAAGCGGTTTTCTCAGAATTGCCCCTTGAAAACCATCTTGATTAGTTGACCAACACAATACCCAGCAACCAGAGCTATGACTTCTAACATCTGCTAATCTCCTTGAGATAGGTGACTCGTTTCTTATATTACTATTATATATCGGAAATCCTATATGTCAAGTTAAATTTTATTTTTATTTTCTAGTATCCACTGTTCAGCTTCTTCTTCTGTCATAAAAGATTTTGTGATTCTTTTGTTGTTAATATTTAAGTATGCTTCGTATTTTTTAGTTCTGCTAGATCTAAAATAAATATTTCTTGATGTTGTATGCCTCATGTTTTCAGATCTCGAAACTGCTCTCAAGTTTTCTATTCTATTGTCGTTTCTCGTGAGATTTATATGGTCAATCTCCAATCCTATAGGTATATCACCATGATGCATTATCCATACAATTCTATGCTCGTAATACTGCTTATTGTTTACCCAAACTGTCCTATACCCGCTAGGCAACTCATACCCTGCTATATCTCCCATCTTTACTCCACCTTTAAAGTTCTTCTTCCAGTATAATCTTCCATGATTATATGATAAAACTTCATTTATTTTGTCTATACTGGGGTATTTCTTAATTCTCATATTAGATCTCCATATAAAAATACCCACAATAACCAGAGCAAGACACGACTCAAGCTCTAGAGATTATGGGCATTAACAATTCAGATATAAGAGATAGTCGTGTTTACCTCTCCTACTATATAATACACAATTTAGAAGTAAATGTCAAGTCTTTAGGCCAAATTATTTTAGAAAGTTAGCTGACTGTAGCTTAACGTGGCGAATCGGATTATATAAGATGTTCCAAAGTTAGCTGACTGTAGCTTAACGTGGCGAATCAGATTATATAGCCTGATCCACCCATAACCCCCAGACCATCCAGATTACCCATATCACCCAAACCACCTAATCGCTCTAAACCACCCAGTCACCCCATCTTAACATCGACGTAAGTATATACAGCATAAGGACTTATGGCGTTTTCCCCAGCGGCGCTCGCCGTAAATCCTTACATAGCAAGAGTTTATATCAATTGTATTTCAGTCGATAAAAAAATGCAACCGCCGAAACGATTGCATTTAATATTAATCACGTTGAGATAATGATATTGCAATGCCCAAAAAGAACATCAATATGATTATCATCAGGCCACCAAGGTTCCCGCCTTCCGTTGTGTCATGATTTCAATTTGCTTAAGCCTATCGCGAATTCCCATACGCTTTACACCGTATACAGGTGAATAGATGTTAGGGTTAGTTTTAGTTGACTTGCGAGTTCTGGCAGCTTGCAAAGTGTACGGAGTGAGAAAAGGATGAACTTTTTTCAAAACCGGACTATTCTTATTTTCCAGCATGGCATAAATGTTATCGGCGAATTGTTTCAATGTCGAATCGGCACAGTGAGTGCGGAATTCGTTGCCATTTTTTTGAACCGATACCACTTTATTTCCAAGCAAGAGCAGATCAGATCGGCCACTGGTAATACCAGCGGTTGCATTTGCGGTTTTGGCAATTTTACGATCTGAGTTCTGAATACGAATCGACATGAACATTTCACCTTAGATAGTGAACAATCGGACACCGCGAAGTTGCGGAACGCAATAAGTGGAATCGAACCACAATTTCAGGTTCAACTTTTTTCTTGGTTGTGTCGTTTTTTTAGAACGCCAGTCAAGAGTTGAACAGGAAAGAACCATCATCGCGAAAGTCGAGTACAGGAATCGAACCTGTCAGATAGCACCGGCATACCGGCTATCACATCCGCTCTCGACAATTGTAGGAGTTATTTACCCCCAAAGAAATCTTCACACCACCTGTCAAAATCGGAACGGGCGTTGAACTCTTGAATGATCGCTTCCAATTGCATGACAACTTCCATAGGATCAAGAGCGAAAGCAACTTCCATATCCAACAAATCTTGCTCGGTTGGAATGTAATCGCCTTGAACATCTTCACATTGCAATTGGGCGTCGAAATCGTCGAATTGATTTTGCATCTGTCGTTTCCTTTGTTTGAGTTCCGCTTGCCTTACACTACTATTATATCACACCGCTAGCGATTGTCAAGAGATTTTTCCATCGGAATCTAGGGAATAAACCACTGTGACTTCCAAGCCATTTTTGGCAATCCAATAGCCCGCACCAAATTCGCGGCATTGGCGAGCGTAGGTTATTGCATCATCTGGAGTCAGCATAATCGCACGTTGAACGATTACTTCGTTCGTTTCTACTATGGTTTCGACATCAACTGGAATCGCATATTCAGCCATCTTGAAAGCCCCGTCTGAGTGTTGTTTGATTGCCTTACTCTTATATTATATCACACCGCTAGCCGTTGTCAAGAGGTTTTGACCAAATTTTTTATTTCTTCCAGCACTATTTGTGCTTTGATTTGGTTGTAGAATTGTTCAGCTTCGGACATCTTCCAAAACGTCTTGAATCCGAACTTGCGACAAACCAAATAGCGAACGCTATAGAAGAGTTCTTCATTGTCCTCTGCAATTACTACCATCTCCACTGTGTTATCACCAATGGCATATTCTTGAATCTTAGCTTCGGTTTCCATCGTTCTCTCCGCTGAGTGTTGTTTGCTTGCCTTGTACTACTATTATATCACATTGCTGGCAGTTGTCAAGAGATTAAGCACTATATTTCCAACTTCCGTTATTCTCTTGAACTAGGCCAGAGATATCTTTCTCCCAAACTTGCTTTATGAATCGTTGTTCCGTAGGGCGTCCGCAAATCGTATAGCCGTAAGTTTCAAGATCACTATGTATAAAAACCGCTATAACGTACCACTCCAAAGTAGCGGCCATCATAATGCCGTCAACTTCATTTTTCACTTCAACCTTGACCTTATCACCGATGTTATATTTTTGCTTGACTACCATCATTCCATCTCCTATGAATAGTTCTCTTATCTCTACTATCATCATACCATATATATCGACCATTACAAGCCCCCACCACCACTATTTTCAAAATATTTTCAAAGTTTCTGCCCACCTGAGCGGCTGTACAGTCAGTATATTAGTGTACAGTAATTGCATTATACGATTGCATTAATAATACAATTGATATAACTACTTGCTACATAAGGACTTATGGCTTTCGCCTCTGCCTCGCTCGCCGTAAATCCTTACACCGCAACGACTTAGGTCGATTGCATTATAATATAATTAAATTAACATATGTAAATTAGTTGATGTGATAATTAAAAAGAGATGCAACCGGATGTTACCCCGATTGCATTTAATTGTTTAATCAGATGATAATATTGCAATTGCAACGCCCACAAAAAAGCATATTACAATTGTCATTTATATCACACCACCATCAATTCTTTTTTTTTGGCCTTTTTGACCTTGGGCTTTGCAGGTTGCGTGCCGTGAATAATCAAGGCGAATGACTTATTACGACTGTCAGGGATAGCGGCGTGTGAATCGTCGTTATCGACTTCCAGATTAAAATCGTCAGCCTCATTTTCATCTTGCAATATAATCGCTTCCCGCAATTTATATTCGTCAATTTTTGCATCAAGCCTACCACCGCGACTTGCCGTCAAGACAAGATTGGGAATTGCATTTACAACGTCGAAATTCTCAAGCCAGTGATTTAATGCTTTGGTATAAGCATAAAAGAGGATTGAAGAATTATTTGTTGCAACTTCCAACCAAGCCTTGAAATACAATTTGTTGAAAAAATCACCCGCAACATGGATACGGATAATGCCCGCATTTTTTGGCAAGGTCGATTGTATCAACTTGGCAATTGTATATATTTTGTCATCTTCGGATAGTGTACTATCGGCGACGATAGCACGAATCGCATCGAAATTGGCCTTGCGGAGATTGTAAACATTGGTGTAAACAACTTCCTGTGACGCTGAAAAGCAACGGATTTCAGTGTTAGGCCCGTCTTGAATCTTACGCTTGCCATCGACCACAATAGCCCGACTTTGGCAAATGTCGGCTTGTGGACATGCCCAGCCTGAGAGCAGATCGAAACTGTAGATTTTTTTCTTACCCTCAAGCCACTTGGCAAGAGCGGCGACTTTGTACAGTTTTTTGAGCTTTGTGTTAGCGGCTGAAAACTTGATCATGATTCTGTCCTGTGATTGTGATACTGGCGTTACTTGACTACTCTATTATACAGCATGGAAAGCGATTGTCAAGCCATCTTTTTAAGATGGTTTAGAAATGCTTTCTTGCAACATCTTAGAAGCGGCTTGGATAAGTGCTTCGGCGTGTGCTTTCGAATATTGGATTGGTTCTGTTTTTGCGAAATAGGCGTCAACTTGATCCGATTCGGACTCCGTTAAACAGTCGATGCAAACAAGATCAAAAGACGTTTTAGACGACTTGGAAACAAAATCGCTTTTGATTCCCATGTTGCGTAGGGAAACGATACTATGCGACGATTCTGGCATGTTCCACTGGGGAACGTACACAGGTTCTTCGCATCGTTCACAAAAGCACTTGTCATATTGGTAGAGCATGTTCATTCCTTCACTTGGTTACTGTCATCTATCACTATGTATATTATCGGCTATCGCGGCCCAAAGATCAAGCCCATTTGGCCTAGATAAGAAATTTCTTATAATCAAGATTTGCTATTGTGTTGGGCCGATCCTGTCGATATAATATATAGATCAAGTCAGTCACCACTATTCAGAAAGGTCAGAACTATGCCAAAATACTATCGTCGATCCTCTGGCATCGTCACCCGTTATTGGGTCGTAGAAACGTACTACTTTCAAACGGCCAGTGATCGTGAAACCTTTTTTGGTTGGATCAAAGGTCAAGAGCAGGGTAAAGTTGACGATGTAGAAATGGATGGATGTTCTATTACAGTTCGCTGGAATCGCTGATTTTCACCACCACTCAGAAAGATCAAAACTATGGTATTGTTCGCAACCAATCTATCTGGCGGTTTGTTCACTGCTAATCACCTTTATGGTGGCTACCGTATCGCAAGTGTGATAGGTGGCAAGCCCTGTGATAATTGGGGCTTTAGGCGTTTCGATTATGCGGAGTCGCAAGTATTTGTGACACTACCCGTTTACGTCAACACCGTTTCCACTTCCCAGATTTGAGGATCAAAATGTCCAATTTTACCAGAACCGATCTTGAAATTCTCGCGGCCTTTGATATTCCGACCAAATGGCTTCCCGCCAAATATCAAAACGGCCAGTCTCATATTAATGCAATTGCATTATTAAATCAGCATAAAAAAGCTGAGAAAGTTGCAATGAAAAAAGCTGCTAAGATCAGGGCCAAATCAGATCGGGCCGCTCGATTGTCCAATTACATATGTCAGGTAGAACGTAATGAGGAAATACAATTCGACGTAAATGAAATGCAATTATATAATAATCAATTAAAATTCGTAGAGGGCTTGTATCGTAGGCTCAAATGAGTCCATAATGCAATAAATATAAAGCCTTGCACCGTAAGGACTTACGGCAAGGCCCGCTGCCGCGAACGCTCTAAATCCTTACAGGGTAACGACTTATATCGCAGTCGTAAATCGTTACCCCATATAGACTTACGCCTTAATGCAATTTCTCTGAGAGTTTATATCGCATTTCATCCACTATTTTATATAAGGCATCATCGTACCCTACATGGTGCTGGATTTCATCCACTGTATCATCAATGAAATCTTTTAGGATTTCAATATTTAATTTGAGAGTTTCAATCTCATTTTTATGCGGGAATATCGCATGAATTGAATTGTCGTTCATGTAATCAGATCCAATCATACTAGTGTCCCGTTCCTGAAATTGCGGATCAATGTTTTGTTGAGTTCGTGAAGATTTTTGACTTTCAACTCATACCATTGCTTTTCATATAAAGCCTTGGCGAGTTCCATTTCAAGATACTCAATTCGAGCATCTTTATCTGAGTCGATATTGATCTTATTTCTCGGCATCGAAAAAACCGCCATAGTCTCTAGGATTGTGAATTGAAGCGACCATTAATAGGCCAGTGAAACCGAGAACCGCGATGATGAAGAAATTGCTCATTTGAGTCTCTTTTCTAGTTGGGCGATACGGGTACAGATTGCGAGAATATCACTTGACGATTGAACATCCTGATCACCATTGATTAGGACATTTCGCAGGAATTGGAGTTCTTCCATATCGCCGTCAACTTGATCCATGATACCATTCATGATTTTTACAGCCGTGATCGTAGAGCTTGTCATCTGTCGTTTCCTTGTTTGGTGTCTTACTTCTACTACTATTATACACTGCAAATATGGATTGTCAAGACTTTATTTCTTGTCTTTCAATGCTTTCTTGCAGCATTTTAGAAGCGGCCTGAATAAGTTCTTCGGCCCGTTCTGGCGTGTACTTGCTTGGTTCTGTTTTTTGAATATAGGCGTCCACTTTTTTGGACTCTCTATCTGTTAAACAACTTACACAGACATCACCAACGGTGCGACTGATTTTCATCGCAATCAGATTAATGATGGGCGACGATGAATCTGGCGTCTGATCGTCGATGTAGTAAACATCGTCGCAGCGTCCGCATGTGAACCGTTCCAATCTTTCGCCATTCATTCCGTATTTCGACATTTCCGTTTCCTTCACTTCGTTACTGTCATCTATCACTATGTATATTATACGACATCCAGAGCAGAAGTCAAGCATAATTCCAGAAGAATTTTTCGATATTCTTTCCGGCCCATTGTTGCTTGACCATATCGGCCACAATCCGTGAAACATTGTCATAACATCCATCGGACGTTACGATGATAAACTTGCGGTATGTTTTGCCGCTCATTACCACGTTCACAGAGACCTTTTCTTGAATCATCATTCTTCCGACCCTTGCTAGTGACTTGTTTTCTTCTACTACTATTATACGACATCCAGCGTGAATGTCAAGAGATTCTTTCGACCAATCTATTAAAATCTAAGAAATATTGTGGTATTTTTTTGCCCGATGCCTGATAACGATAGTTTGTTCCATAATTCTTGGCAAGTTTGTACTTCCTACCATATCCGTTAAGATCCGCTACAATTGCGGTTATCGTTCCCTTATTTTCATTGCATACCACATCGGCCCCGCCATCAAAGCCCATAGCCTTAAGAGTTGTTAGTTGATCTTGTGTGAAACCGTTCATGATTCTTTCCTTTTCTCTACTGTCTTGATTAAGCACTCGCTTAACCTTATATATATATTATCGTCTATCTAGGCCCAAAGGTAAAGAGAATTCCCAACTATTTTGAAAAGTATTTTTGTACACTAATCACACCTGTATATCTAATTACTATTGGATCTATATATCCGATTTTAATTTAGATAATTAGACCTAGATATCCAATTAGACCTCGGCGGCTATCTGATTACATAAAGTGTTACACCGTAAGGACTTACGGCGTTCGCCGCTGCCGCGATTTTTGTAAATCCTTATATAGCAAGGCTTTATGACTTGTCACCAGTCACAAGGCCCATGCTCCCACACATCCACATATCGAGTTCCATTTATATGATAAATACATTCAAATGCAATTGCATCTGAATTACTATCATATGCAACATGGATGAAATCGTAATCAGTTGAGTAGTACAGCATTATTCTACCTCGATGTGTACGATGCCTTTGTTATCCACTCTCACTTCAACCACGTCCTCTTCAACCACTGTGTGATCGTAGGGACAATTGACCAAAACTTTGGCGTTTGGGTCAAGTTTGGACAATTCAGCGATTAATTCATTTACTGTCATTTGTGTTACTCTCCTATCTCTGGAATATCCAACCAACCAACCATATCGTGATTGGCATTTTCTATAGAGCCATATGAAAAGCATTCGATTGGTGCTATCCACCAACCTAGTACAACCTTTTTACCACGGCCAGATTCAATTACCATTAATACCTTGCGAGTATCGCCAGTCGGAATTGAATCGGGGTATTTATTCCAATTCATTATTTAGTTCCTTTGATTAAAGCCTTCAATGCTTCCAATGTGTTAGCCTTTGCGTCAGGCCCATCCCACCCATCGGCTATTTCAGCGTCATACATTAGCAATGAATCAATTGCCATGTGAAATTGGATATAGAGATCCAGTTGCTTTTTTGTGGCCGATTGTTTGTGGGTCTTAGTCTTGCTCATCGTCATCTCTCTACTTGGTTACTGTCATCTCTATCACTACGTGTAAGATACCATATCTATCGGCATCTTACAAGAGAATTCTCAACTATTTTTACAGTTCGCCCATATCTTTTAACGCCTTGACGATAATGGCGTGAACCTTGTCAGAAATGGCGTCAACTACCAGTTTGGCTGGCTTGTCGTCGTCGTCTTGACTACAAGAGATTTCGCTAGAAATGCTCAAGAGCAATTGGACTAGATCATATTTCTTCATTGTGTCTTCGTTCATCATTCTGCCCTTTGTGTTGGTTACTGTCATCTATCTCTTATATATATAGTATCGTCTATTTCGTCGCCTATGTCCACATAATTCCCAACTATTTTGAAAGATTGTCGAAAGTATTTTTGTACAGTAATTAGATAGGCTTATCTCATTACATAAACCTTTACTGTATAAGGACTTACAGCGAGCGCCTCTACGCGAAACGTCATAACTCCTTACTATATAAGGCTTTACATATTGCATAACATATATACATACGTTGATATGATATATAAAAAAAAGAGTGGTATTAAACCCACTCCATAGTTCCATCCTCATTTACTACAAGAGATCGCATGTTCTCTACAAGTTCCATTTCGGCAACCTCATTATCTAGCATTTCTTTAAGCTCAGCACATTTAGCACAAAGCGTACTATTGGCACATTCAACAAGTTCTTCACATCTCATGCATTCGTTCATCATTCACCTGTCCCTTGTGTTGGTTACAGAGGGTTTAACCCTCTTGCTCTGCCTTACGGCGAGCGGCTTGTTTAGCCGCACATGCCTTACAGCACGTCCCGCCCCAAGCGTCGTTAGCGACGCAAAGGGCCATCTCACCGCAGTAATCACAATCCGTCACCACATATACTTCGCTCATCTTTTCTTCCCTTTGCTTGGTTACTGTCATCTATCTCTTATACGTATAGGATACCACATGTACCCATATCTTACAAGACAATTCTTAGAAATTCTCGTAAGTTTCTTTAGCTTCTTCTACGCTTGCAAGATTCCACATTTTGCGAACCTTGCCAGTCACTAGGCAAGTGATTGCCAATACGAAACCGAAATCCCGTGTCTGGGATACGCTACACATACGCTTGGCGTCAACCTTGCTGTATGAGTATTGACCGAATTTGTTCCGACTTACAATCCAACCGCTGTTTGTGATCGTTGCTTGCATGTTTCTGTCCCTTGCTCTTGGTTACTGTTCTCTACTTCTTATATATATATTATCGTCTATTTGGTGTCCCATGTCCACATAATTCCTAAGTATTTTAGAAAGTTTATTTGTACACTAATTAGACGTTCTTATCCCATTACACCTGTCGGCCTAGCTGATTACATAAGGTGTTACACAGTAAGGACTTACGGCGTTCGCCCGTGCGCCCATCGCCATAACTCCTTATACAGCAAGGGTTTATATATAATAACTATTCCACTATACTATCATCCTCATCTGGGCTATCATCCTCATCTATTTCCTTTATCCATAACGCTGCTATGCTATCATTAATACCATCCCATTCAATGCACCAATTAACACAATCGGCACAGCGTGTATTAATAGGATATTCGATCAATTCACCACAGAAATCACATGTGTTCATCATTCGTTCCCTTATATCTATTACCAGCCGAAGCCTAGTGCTTTTAGTTCTGTGACCGTCAAGCCTTCGATGTTGACTAGGTTAAACAATTCAATAGCGTCAGCTTGATTGGTCATATAGACATTCATGCCTAGGGCGGTGTATACAACATTGAGTTCACCATTAGGGCAAACTACGATTCGAGCGTTGTTGTTCGTCATGTTTGTTGCGTTCGTCATCTTATCGTTCCCTTGTGTTAGTTCCGCATCACTCATCTCTTATATATATAATATAGCACATCACTGGCCTATCGTCAACATTATTCACCATCTATTTTCAAAGATTGTCGAAATACTTTTTTCGCTTTCTGCTATTGTAATCTGCTGATTATGTCGATATAATATATAGAGAAAGGTATGGTGATAGATGAATAACTATGTGATGTTGGTAGTGGTGATGGGGTGTCCAGTTGGGGTGTATGCACTGATGGTAGTAAATATGATGGTTGAACCATTTAGGAAGGATAGGTAAGGCAGGGGGTGGTGGTTTTTTGTTCATTAGTTAACCCCCTGTTTTTGTCGGAAAAAGGGCGGGTGGGTCTTGCAAAATTCACAACTCTAAAATATAAAGTATCACCTTATCTAATCAGAGTAGCTCACATGTAACCCAAATTTCCCAACAACAATCTTACTAAAGTCCCCAAACGCAATTCTTAGGAATTGCAAATCAACATCCAAATCCTCAACTTCTGTATAGCAATATACATCATTCATAATAACGACTTCGCGACTCTTGTACTTATCCTTTAAGTGTTTAGAAATTTGTTTCTCTAAGAACGCTTGATAGTCATTCCCGCCTCTTCTGGAGTCCTGTCTCCCTTTAAGCAGTTGCACGTTTTGCACGAAGTAACAAGATTCTCCCATGTTTCTTTTCCCCCTCTACTCTTGGGTAATATGTGATCAATAGATAATTCACCTTGCTCTAGTTGCCTTTCGCAGTACGCGCAGCTATAATTATCTCGTAAGAATATATTTCTCCTATTGGGCTTATACATTCTATCGGGCAATTTAATATATTTTTTAAGTACAACAACTTTAGGTATTTGATATGATTCACTTACAGTACTCACGCCTTCTTGATAATATTCAATAACATGAACCTTATCCGATAAGTGGAGTTTCAAGCCCCTTTTCCAAGAAACCACCTTGAGTATTGTATAATTACTATTGAGTATCGTTGTATTTTTCATACTTTGCATTTTCTCTTAGAAAGGAGGCGAGAGCCTCATGAGACCCTTTATTAAGACAGACGTAAGAATAGTGGAAACCGAAGAGCTACAAAAAACTATCGCCAGTGATCTCCAAGTACCTGACCCTATTATAACCCCGAAGAAGGAAAAAGTCAATGAAAATTCCAAAAAACATGACGGAAGAGCAAGTGGTGTCAACGATAACCCTAGTATCAGCCCGTCTGGCGAGTAAGTACACCTTCCCCAACTATGAGGAAGACGACATCACACAAGAGGCTTTTATCATCGGAATGGAAGCCCTTGACCGTTATGATGGTGTTAGGCCACTCGAAAATTTTCTTTCGATTCACATAAAAAACCGATTAAAGAATTTTAAGCGTGACAACTACTATCGCCCAGATGAGGGAAAAGCCGAGGAAATCCAGCAAGGAAAGAAAAAACTCCTTGAGGCGGGATCAATTGATGAGATGCGCAACTTTATATTTCAAAAAGAATCTGCCGACTCATTAGAAGAACGCGAATTAGTCGAGTATATAGACCTTTACTTACCTGCAAATATGAGGGGGGATTATCTTAGATTTAAAAATGAGCAAACACTAACTAAGACTAAGAAATCTCACTTACTTTCTGAGCTAAAATCCATAGTGGAGCGCTTCTATGCGTAAAGGTAGACTTGATCTAAATGAGCAAAAATATATCAGGGATAATATTAAGAATATGTCCTATGAGAATATTTCAACAGTTTTGGACCGAGACCCCAAATCGGTCCTTCTCTGGATTAAGCAAAATATTGGGGTTAACGCCAACGACCGTAAAGAAGTTGAGGCGATTAATGAACTCAAGGGTAAAGCCTATTGGTATGACCTTGAGAGTCAATTTTCAGAAGACGAACTCGACATGTTCTTGTTCCACTGGAAGAAGATGTGGTCCCAGTTCCGCGACGATGTGTTTCATACTGAAGAGATTCAGATCGTGGATACTATTAAATTAGAAATCCTTATGAATCGCAGTTTAAAATCTCAAAATGATAACATCAAGGCGCTTTCTAATCTTGAACAAATTATCATAGAAGAGAAAGGTGTTGACAAGGATGCGATTGATTGGAGCGTAGTGAGTAATCTTGAACGCCAATGCGCGGTTCTTCGGGCCTCACAGGAGGCTATCTCGCGCGACTATAAAGATTTGCAGACTAAGAAGTCGGCTATGATTAAAGACCTTAAGGGAACCCGTGAACAGCGGATTAAGGCTATTGAAGACAGTAAAACTACTTTCGCGTCTCTGATTAAAAAAATTATCCTCGATGGGGATTTTAGAAAAGAGGCCGGAATAGAGATGGAAAAAATGAGATTGGCTATGGACGCCGAAAGAAATCGTTTAGGGGCCGCTCATACTTATGAAGATGGAATAACGGATCAACCATTTTTTATACCCGAAACCGTGGAAGGATAAGCATGAAGACAGCAATCATTACAGGAATCACAGGGCAAGATGGATCTTACTTAGCAGAATTGTTACTTGCTAATAAATATAAAGTATACGGGATTTATAGACGCACTTCTAGTCCTAATTTTCATAGACTATACAATGCGTTAAAATATAAGAACTTCCACTTATTAGAAGGAGATATATGCGACCCCTATACTGTATCCCGAATTCTAAAGGTTGTCAAGCCCGATGAATATTATAATCTTGCTGCTCAATCCCATGTGGCGACTTCTTTTGAACAACCCTCATATACGTGGGATGCAACGGCTAAAGGGGTTTTGAATGCACTTGAGGCAATACGTAATGAAAATGCTGGCACTAAATTTTATCAAGCAAGCTCTAGTGAAATGTTTGGAAAGAATTACACTACTGTGTATAATGACTTTGGCGAAGACCCAGTAAAGTTTCAAAACGAGGAAACCGCATTCTATCCACAGTCGCCCTACGCTATTGCTAAACTTGCGGGACATCACTTAGTTCGTAATTATAGAGACTCTTATGATATCTTTGCGTGTTCGGGAATTTTATTTAATCATGAGAGTGAACGCCGGGGCGAAAATTTCGTAACCCGTAAGATCACCAAGTGGTTGGGAGAATTTATAGCAAATGATAAAGATAAAAAATTTCCTAAGTTGCGCCTTGGCAACCTTGCTGCTCGTCGTGATTGGGGCCATGCGGAAGATTATGTCAAGGCTATGTGGTTAATGCTCCAGCAAGAAACCCCAGATGATTATGTTGTAGCCACTGGTAATACTTATACCATTAAAGAATTCCTAGAGGCAGCATTCTCTCGTTATGATCTAGACTGGGAAAAGCATGTAGTTATTGATCCTAAATTTTATCGTCCTGCTGAAGTTGAATTCCTTCGCGGAAGCCCGAAGAAAGCTAAAGAAAAATTAAGCTGGTCGCCCGAAGTATCTTTTTATCAACTCGTAGAAAGAATGGTAGATCATGACGTGGCCGAAGCGAGACTATCAAGACCCCAATTACAAACAGTTTAGATCTAAAGTTCTAAAAAGAGATAAACACACTTGTCAAATGTGCCAATCAAAAATCCGCAAGAATTTACAAGTTCACCATATAATGACTTGGGCGCACGCCTCGACTCTTAGATATGACCCCTCTAATGGGATATGCTTATGTAAAACTTGTCATGCAGATGTAACTGGCAAAGAAGTCCACTATCAAAATTATTTTTTAAGTCTGGTGTTAAAGAATGAAAAAAGATCCTGAATTTATTATTGTAAAAGATACTCGCGAACAAACCCCTTGGGAGTTTAACTTTGAGCATACAGTTGCTGAAGAAATAGGCACTATAAAAACCGGAGATTATACGGTCAAGGGGCTTGAAGATAAAATATGTATTGAAAGAAAGGGTTGTATTGAGGAGTTTGCTAATAATCTAGGCAGAGAATTCACCCGATTTAAAAAAGAACTAGTTCGCATGGATGAATTCCCCCACTCCTTTATCATTTGCGAATTTCCCTTGAAGGATTTAATGGAATACCCCTTTCATAATCATAATGTTAAGCTCCAGCAAACAAGTAAGATTAGTGGTAAATACTTGTTAAAAGTAATTTTAGAAATGCAACTAGATCATAATGTTAAAATTATCTTTTGTGGTAATAAATTTTACGCTACGAAGACAGCCCTTTCATTAATGAAGAGAATACATGAGCGATACAGACCAACAACTTAAAGACGCATGGCTTGGAATAGACGTAGAAGAGGATAGTTTATTTAATCCTCTGGAATATGCCTATGAAATGGCCGGAGATGATAAAACTAAAATCCCAGAAGTATTGGCATGGCTCATGACACGCCCTGAATACTTTTCTTTTGTCTGCAAATATATATTTAACATAGAAATATCACCTGTACAGGCACTTATCCTATACGATATGTGGAACAGGAAGTTTCCTATGCTTGTTGGTTCGCGGGGCTTTGGTAAATCATTTATATTATCTTTATATTGTATGCTTAGGGCATTCTTCTTGCCTGAACGGAAAATAGTGGTCGTGGGAGCGGCGTTCAGGCAGTCAAAAGTTTTATTTGAATATGCCGAAGGTATATGGAGAAACGCCCCTATACTAAGAGACCTGTGCGACCAATCAAGTGGAACGACAAGAGATGTGGACCGCTGTACTTTAAGACTAGGCGATAGTTGGGCAATTGCTATTCCTATGGGAGATGGATCCAAAATTAGAGGATTAAGAGCCCATATTATTATAGCTGATGAATTTGCAAGTATATCTCCAGATATTTACGAAACGGTTGTTGCTGGTTTCGCAGCTGTATCTGCTAGTCCAATACAAAATGTTAAAGAACAAGCAAAAAAGAAAGCTATGAAAGATCAAGGTCTATGG
>ENA-OSIY01000071-OSIY01000071.1-marine-metagenome-genome-assembly--contig:-NODE-71-length-56876-cov-18.506822_pt1 | contig 56876 bp, 96 predicted proteins | sample MGYA00237884_ERZ534233 | MGnify/ENA primary metagenome ERZ534233 (study PRJEB26412, sample SAMN06343840) | marine metagenome | isolation source: estuarine water | place: USA: Columbia River Estuary... | reverse complement strand
ACTTTCGAAGGCATTAGAGGCGGATAAATTAGATATTGTATTGCAACAGCTTGGTTTAGATAAGGAGGACAAAGCTTCGGCAAAGAAGTTCTTTCAACTTACTATTGTTAAAATTGCAGTAATAGAAAAAAGACACTATTATGCTGATGTAACAATAGATAATGTAAAATATACTAAGTTTAGTGTCCAGTTTGTGGATGATGATGAATATTATTACATGTATAAACCAAAAACACATAAACCTAGTAGCGTTCCTGGAGAAGGTCAAACAGTTAGTTTTACTGTATATGGTGAAACAGCTAGAAACGTAAAGGTCATTCCTAAATAGTACAATGATCCAGAAGATTAATAAATGGTATATTATATGAAAGCAACCCCAAACACAGGAGATAAATTTGGTATGTTAACCTTTATCCAAGAAGGGCCACGACGTATGTCTGGGGCTAAACAACCAATATCTTTAAGAACTGCCACCGTTAAATGTGATTGTGGGAGAATATATAACGTACTGTTAAGTCATCTGGGTAAAGTTAATGGTTGTGGGTGTGCAAGAAGAATATATGATAAACTAAACCCGGAAGAAGTTATTAATCTATATAAAGAACATAATAACGCCGATAAGGTTGCAGAAATATTAAATCTTAATAATGGAAACGCCGTAAGGAGAGTTTTAAAAGCAAATGGATTAATATTAAGCGTAAGGAAATACTTTATAGATGAAAACTACTTTGAAACAATCGATAATGAAGAAAAAGCATACTGGTTGGGATTCCTTGCTGCTGATGGTACCATAAGACTAAGACATGGAGGTGCTGAAAAGAAAAAAAGAGGTAGTTCAATTGTTCTAAAACTAGCAAATAAAGATGAAGATCACTTAAAGAAGTTTGCTAAAATTTTTGGAGGTGATTCTAGAATAACTTACCAAAGAGATTACACCAAAACCAGAAAAGGAAAAGAATCCTATAGTGATAATTGTAGAGTATCTATCAATAGTAATAAACTAGTAGAGGATATAATGAATAAAGGAGTAATTCCTAGAAAATCATTTACCCTAGATAAACCCAATATAGATCCTATGTGGTATAGTCATTTCATTAGAGGTTACTTTGATGGTAATGGAACTGTAGGTTTTAAATTAAAAGAATCCAAAAGAGGTGATAGAGAATTTGTAATAGATAGACTTAACCTATCCGTAGCAACAGTAGCAGATGATTTTAAAGCATGGTTCATATATCATTTTAATTCTTTAGATATTGGATTTAGTTCTACTGGAAAATATGATATGGGGTTTAAAAATACCAAAAGTGCTTATAGGTTTTTAAATTACATCTATAAAGATGCTACAGTTCTTTTAGAAAGAAAGTATGAAACAGCTACTGAATTTATAAAGTACTATGAGCACACACGAGATAGTGTAGATAGTAAATTCTATATATAATCTGGTGTTCAATAAGCCCCTAAGCACTTCATGCGCAGGGGCGATCATACTACCTACTTCGCAGCGAGCAATCGAAAGATTGCGAGCCTTATATGTTCACGTTTGTTCGCTGTTCACGATCCGTGAACAAGATTATTTTGTGAACAGTAACTTCCGACTTTGGCACTGTTTTACTACCGAGTTTGGCACTGCCAAAAAGTCCATATTTATGCAAATATATGTGTATAATACTGCCATTTTAGGTACTGATTCCATCGTAGCTGATTTTATAGCGATACAAGCCCCACTAGGGGCACTTTTTTTGGTTAGCTGTATTACAATCGCAAAAAGTGGGAGAAAATGGGGATAAGTGGGAACTCTCCAGGAAGTGTACCTTGTGTGACTCACGACCCACAAAAAAAATAATTTGGAATTTAAACAGTTTTATATAAGCTCGCCCTCTCCCATAAAAGGGATCGAGGGCTCGCCTGCTTGCGCGCGTCCGGTGTATTACGGGCCGATTTAATTGTGCATAAAAGAGGGGATATATTGTGCATAAATAAGGGGATGTCATACGGCTCCGCAGGACGAGCCCAGTATGGTACTGGGCGAGCATATATGTCCTGGCGTGTCATACGCAATTTTAAAATAGTTTTATTTAGAATGCTCGCCAGTCAGTACTATACTGACCGGCTCGCTGCTGGACCGTCATACAGTGGGCCAGTCATACGCGGTCATAAGATAGACGCATAAAAAAACCCAGAGGGTTAGTCTGGGCGTCATACAGCGAGGACCAGTATGGTACTGGTCCGAGCATCTTATGATACTTTTATTGTAATGTTGTCATACGAGTGGATGTCTATGGGTGATAGATCTTCTATCATTTCATATATACTATCTTTTATAGCCTCTATAATTACTCTTGCGGTGTGATCGCTTGCTTTTGGTTTTTCTATCATGGTGACATTGATATCTGCTTTAATACTTGGAGCCAGGATTTCTTCGTTGTGTCTTTTTGCTTCACCAGATATGGTGTAAGTTATATTAAGAGGTTGCTTATATGTTGGTAGTGTTTTCTGCATATAGTTAAGAACCTTGGTTAGCTTTCTTTTTCTAACATCTATAATATCGTTTACTTGTTGAAAGTTAATTGATTTTGTTAGATTGGTTCTGATTTTCTCTTCGAGACTTCTATATGATTGGAGTCCGAATATGTTTGATCTTTGTCCGGTGACCATTGGGGTCATTTCACCCAGGGCTTCATATTGTTCTATGATTACCTTGTTGATCATCCATTCTGAATTTTCTATGTGATCGCCGGCCACTTCGGCCACACGTTTTAGGGCCATTAGGTACAGGTCCACACCTACATGCGGAGGAGTGTTCTCGATGAAGATGGATATGGATACAATTGTCGAGTCTCCAAGCTCGCCGGTCTTCACGTATATTCTATATTCATATGGGCCATCTTTGAATACCTGGCCGGCTAGTCCCGCCAGCGTCTTGCCGGTGATGGATAGTTTTGTTGGTTCGTTTTGTTCTCTCATGTTATATAAATATTAAAAAAAGGGGATCCGATTCCTCAGGTCCCCTTTTGAACAAACCTATACCAGGAAGCTTATTAAGCTGTCTTAAGAAGTGAGTTACGGTACATTACTGCAGCACGCTTAGAAGTTAAGTTCTTGCTGTAGCGCTCTCCGTTTAGAATCATTCTTACACGGTAACTAGTACCGTCGAAGTAAATGTTTGGTGCCACTGACGAATAGGTCAGGGGCTGGGACTGAGTTGCTCTTGTTTTTTTCATATCATTTATTAATTTATAATAAAATATAAGGAAAAAAACTGGAACAAAAAAATCTGGGGCAAATATATTTTGAAATAGTTTTATTTAATCTTCATCATCGTCCATCAGGAAGTCATCCTCATCTTCGTCCTCAAGGTCAATGAATGTTACCAGCATTCCAACAATCTGGCCGCCATCATTTCTGGCCACCTGCAGCGGGTACATTCCATCTCCCCATCCGCTTGAGGAAACCACACCTGTGTCATACGCTCCATACTGAAGTGGCTCACCCAAGGTGATCTTACACATCTTTTCATACCAGGCGTCACCGTCCTGGTAATCACCTGCAACAGAGAATTCAATACGCGGCGTTGAGATACCTGCAGCTGCAGCATCACTTCTGTATGACGCGGCATCAAAGATCCCCAGCTGCCCACTGTCAACTCCACAGGTAGAATGTTCCTGGTAGTCTAGATGCTTCTGGTAATAATCTTCATGTATGACGAGTAGCTCAGCGCACCTGTCGGTTTCAGGATCTTCATTCACCTGGGAAATATATCTTCCAGGTAATACATCTGTTAGTACTGTCTGGCACCAGGTTGGTATACTGTAGCAAGGGTCGCTAACAATAACATTGTTTGAGAGGTTAATTACTTCTGTCATACGAGTGTTTTTTTATTTTCATGAAGTTAAGAATAATTTCTTAAAATCAAAAATTATTTTGGAATTGATATTCTTCCTTTGCGTATAGCTCCAGGTTGAAGTCTTCTTCCAGTTCATCCAGGATGCTGAGGATGGCGTTAGCTTCTTGTTCGGTAAATTTAATACCAATTGCTTGACAATACTGGACATGAGATCTTCTTGACTCTATCCATAGCTTTAAGATTTGAGGATTCATATAGTTTTATTTTAAATGATTAAGGTCCCTTAAATAATAGTTGGGCCCATGTAGTTTTCGTTAAAGATCCTTCTGTCTGGGACCGGTAGATCGGCATCCGGTTCCTTCACATCAATCATCGCAACCGGGGTTGCGGTAATCATATCCGGCTGGTCCCACTCATGAATTTCGTATACTGAAGCGAGCCCGTTGATAACACTGTCATGTGCTTGGACAGCAGCTGTCCTTGCATCAGGAGCATCTACATCGATCTCCCATACAACTCTAAATGATCTATCTTCCATTTGAAATAGTTTTATTTAAGATTAAAAAGTGTGATCCCGCTGCGCAAGCTTGCAGCACAAGCGGGAGCTAGCCCGACTGGCGGATTAGAATTCTTCAGGCTTCTGGACATGATACTCCCAGTCCCTTTCATCCATATTATCCCAGTACTCATCACGCTTCTCATCATAGTCTTCATCGTCTTCATCACCGTCATAATCTGGGGTTACATCTTCCAGGTAGGTTACTTCCAGGATAACAACTTTGTTTATCATATCAAAGATAACTTTACCTTCCGAGCCGTCGTTATTAAAATCTGGCTGGCTCTGCGCTTTGTCAAATATGTGCCATATGTAATCATCAGCAATGGTTAAAAAACTATCCTCATCAGTTTGTGATGATTCAATTTCATTACCTGCTGAATCTTTCATTATGAAATCAAAGAATGAATCAAAGTTATCACCTGCGCCCTGATAAGCGACTTCAAATGTGGCGACACCAGGGAACTTTTCTGCTAGTTGAGCGATTGTTTCTCTTTTTGTTTTTTTTATTTCAGGCATAATAATAAGGTTTATGGGTTAATCAATATATTCTCTAACTGTTTTTGTTTCTGTTCTAACTATTCCATCTGGGAAGCGTAGCTTGGCGGATGATGGTGCTTCTCCCAGGCCGTTATTCATCCAGGGCTTGAGCTGCAAGTTTTCCAGCCAGTCTTGCGGCGTCGGGATATACTTCATATGATAATCCTCCAGGATGTGAAGCTCGCAGATATCTTTAACGCTTACGCTTCTACCATCCGAGTTAACTATATATTCACCATACAGGGGAATGATTACCTCGAAGATAAAGAACATATTATGCGTTAGCAGCCTGTGCCTGTTATCAGGAAAATACTTCTTGCTGCAATCCATCTTGGCATGGATGGATACATAGTCGTCTGTACATCCTCTCCATTTCTTGACAGAGGACTGTGCGTGTATAAGTGGTGTTGCCATTATGCTGGTATTAAGGTGAAGAATTTAATTTTGATATCTTTTAATGGAGTAACGGCGGAATCACATAATTCAGGGTTCTCAACATTAGTCCCGTAGATTAAGCCGTTGCCCATGAACTCTCTACCTTCCAGTTGAAATCCATAATCGGTTCCGTTAATTAATCCTTCCTCATCAACCCATAGAGTATCTCCATTCTCCCAGTAAAAACCAATCTCCACCATGTTGACCTTCAGGATTAAATATTTGTCTTCCAGTTGTCCCTTATTCTCAATAATGGATACCTGACGATTTTTTGCATCAATGAATATAGCTTTCATATAAATCTATTTTAAATTCTTTTTAAATCTGTTGATTGGGAATCTCATCCCGTAGAAGACATCGTTTCTGGTGAGTCCCTGCAATCGCATAATCTCCCAGTAGTTGTCATGTAGATAATCGCACCAAGTATCTGTGCGCAGGGGTTTGCTTGGGTCGTTGTCCCATACGCCTCGCTTGTCATATGCATACTTCACCCAGAAATCCATTAGTTCTCCTTTTGTTAGAGCTTTCATATAGTTTTATTTAAAAGGTTATTCATCTTATTAATTTCTCCATCCAGTAAACTAGTTAGCTTCTCCATCTCCAGCTTCCAGTCGTGGTGAGCTTTGCTTCGCTTATTTAATTGTGGGAGCTTTAATGATTTCAACTCCCCAATCTTTTGTTCGATTTGATTCTTAGTCATCTTATTGTCCGTTTTCGATTTCATAACTACCACAGTTATAGTTGATGATGCTGAAGAACTTTAAATACTTGATACAAGTATCATCCGCTCGGTTAATAGCTTCACGCAGATTATTATCTACAATCGCTTGAGCGAAGCTACCGCCCATCATAACTTTATCACGAGTCATCAATATTGATGCTGCAACATCTATTGCGTGTTGCTCCTCAACTTTCCATCTTGCTGCCCATCTTTGCGCAGCCGCTTTGTACTTTGCTACTTTTTCCATTGTTTTATTTTTTTTGTAATATTAAGAAATGTTTTTTAATTCCACAAATAAAGTTTTCCCCATACTAACAATGTTGTCATACGATTCATTGTCCACATTCTGTCCCCCGCATAACCAGTTGGGCTGCACGCGGGGATTATATGACAGCTGCTCATAATTTTTTAGCTGTGTAATACTTGGCCCATCCAGATCTGCCAGGATGCTGATCTCGTTGCAGAGAATCCAGGCACATACGCTTTTGTGCGCGCCCTGGTGAATCTTGCTAGCTGTTGATTTCTGGTTCTTAATTGTGCAGCCCGTCATACGCAGCTGTACAGCATCCGGGTTTACATACCTAGCCGGCTGTCCTGGAATGTCAATCTTCCAGGTCATATAATTCTTACCGGCTGCCAGGTTAAATCTAACTTTAATTGATTTCATATAGTTTTATTTTAAAACTTCAAAGTGCTTGTTAAAAAATTCTTCGCTAACAATTTTCTTTGCTTCCCTGTTTGCGATTTCATTACCAATTAATTTATCTCCACGCTTCGTAAACAGGACCGCCGCATCAGGCCAACCCCATACGCCGCCTTCGCGTAGTACATGGATAACATTGGTAAAAAATTCTTCATTTGCTTTTACTTTATATGGTTCCATTGTTTTTTAGATTAGATTGTAAAAGTAATAAACCTGGTTGATTATACCAAGAAATTTTTTAACTTCTTTAAAAAGATTTGTTTTAAAAAGTCTTCGTCAATGTCACCTGGTTTTAAATCGTCGCTCTTTCCCAGGTACTTCCTGAATTCTGTTTGCTTACCGTTAACATTGAAGATGCATCTGGCGTACGTGTAGTACGTGCCAGCTTTTTCAAGTTCTGTATAATAGATCTTTACATCCCTGGTAGATCTTATCTGCTTTAGGTGATCATTAACGATTTTAAAATCCGCCAGGAGCCTTTGTAATACCTGGTCCCGATCCATATAATCCAGGACCTTATTGCGCCTGGATGTCCATCCGATTTTATCTAGCTCCGCCTCATCAATTTTACTCGGCTTTCTCACTAGCGTTGATAGCTGTTCTAACATAATTGAAATTGTTTTATTGTATAATTTTTTGTCATTACTATTCTATGAATCAGGGCTAGATCTTCCATCCTGAGATCGCTGTAAAAAACAAAACGATCATTATGGTCTTCGTTAACTGCCATCAATTCATTTGATACGCCGTCAATTCCAGTTATAATAACATTTTCAGTACCCTCATGTATTGTTGGCCTATAATATATTACCGTGCATTCAACTGGGTGATTAAATGTTATCAGGTATTCGTCTTTCTCCAGACGGTTATCTGTTATCATTCTAAGGATAATCTCCTTATGGAGAGTATCGCGCATTCTAGAAATTTCCATTACATAATCCATAGTGTGTTTTTTTTACAATGTTACAAAATATTTTCTTTGGTGACAATAAATTTACTTTTAGATAAATCTATTTTATTTCTCACCTTCTTATACTTCAGGCCGATCACGACCTTCCCTGGATCTTGATATCTCATATCATATGCATCGCCGTCAACGACCTGGACGCCCCAGTACTGTGCAGGAACCTCTTCGAATACTACAGCTACTCTGATCTCCTGCTCAAGGGCCAACAGTGACTCAGCAATATTATTTCCGCTGAAGCTAAAAGTCAAATCATAGTTACTGTATTTTTTCGCGAGCTGTATACGCTTGAAGACTTTAGTATAATCATAGAACTGTACATCTGGGAACAGCTCCAGGATGTTTTTGCCATCCAGGTGAAACTGTTCAGGGCTTAAGTCACTAGTACCGTTCAGGCGCACGCTGAAGTTCTTGCCAGCTGCAATTGCTTTACGCTGCGCGCTTCTGATCTCATCGATAAGCCAGCCCATAAAGAAAGGACGATTCTCAAAAAATAACTTCGTCTTGGTAATACGCGCCTTATTAATTGTATTATCATGAATATCGATTCTGTTATGCCCGCTCTCATTTAAGCAGGCAGCTGTGCATTCTTTGCTGCGCATAGGGCAAACTTCGTATCCACTAGATTTCGCAGGAGCCAGATAAAGGATGTAGGTCATCTCGTCATACTTGAGTCCCTTTGCGATCTTTGAGCTAGTGTTGATCCCACCTAGATAGCTCAAGCCTGTAATACGCTTTGCGTCGGCTTTTGTCTTGTAATTCATAAACAGAAATTTTTTATGCATGATTATATATTTTTTGTGTATGCGAAGATAAATAAATTTATTTAATTAACAAAATATTTTTTTTGTTACCAGCTCAATTCAAATTTGCTCCAGATAGTTTCATCTAGCTCCCAGCTTTCTGGTTCAGGTAATACGAGCCAGTTCAAGGCGTCCTTAATAATCTCTTCTCTAGTAGTCCCTTCAGGCCAATCCTTCATATAGGCTTTTCCCTCACCTAGAGTCTCCCAGATCTCATCAGGATTCATATCTTCTGTGAGTCTATCTTGGTAATACGTGCTAACCTGATTTTCATCATTATGGTAAACAGATACCACGCCACCATCTTCGACGATTACATCGAATTCCATTTCGTCATGTTGATTGATTCTATATTTCATATTGTTTTATTTTTAACACCAAAGTATAATATTGTTGCTGACTCTGATTCAACTGGAATCTCCAGCTGTTGACATATTTGATTCCACGCGTCACCAGTAAAATCTTCAGGATACAAATCTACATAAGCTCCATTAGGTTTTGCTGTCCATTTGTTGGATTCGATATGATGCAATTGCACCTCCGTTAAAAAGTATTTTGATTCTTGTGACATGATTAAATTATTTTAATGAATATATTATTGAAGTTTATCTGGTCATTGTTTGCCTGAAGCTCGAAGCCCTTAAGACTCCAGACTAATCCCTGAGCTTCAGCTTCTGTTATAAAGTTTTCAGAGCTATCCCATATATTATGGTCATCTGGTAGAGTCTCCAGATCAACTCCATAGACTCTGATCTGCTGTCTGGCATAATCCAGTACTTCTTTGCGTGCCGTTTCGCTGGCTGGTATAAATTCCATATAGTTTTATTTTAAATTACGCTGTTGATTAATTCAATCTGTGCTTTGAAGCCATCATCACTTCTATCCCATCTATCATCCAACGCCCATTCAGCATCCTCCTGTAGCGTAATCAGTGCATCGACCAGCGGAGTAGTACAGGGATCGAAAACGCTGGAGTCCAGCGTGGTCATATCTAATGGTAGCTCATCATTAACAGCCAGTTCAATTAGAATGTCTTTTAACTTCTTATTGAAGTTAGCAATCTTAGAATCTCTTTCTAAATTTTCCATATAGTTTTATTTGTTTTCGTTTTGATAATCTGTGAGTGCTTCATTGAATTCATCATCCAGTTGCTTTAATTCTTCTGGTGATAAGAAATCCAGTTGCTTCAGCGTGGAGGCATATTGGCTTCTGGCTTCATCTTCATCATCTTCTACCCAGCATTCCATATTGCTTCTTATTTCGTGCCAGAATAAATCTGCATCAATTTTATATGTCCCTGCATAATAATCCAAACAGAATTCTTCCAGTACCACCCCAGAATCAACAACCAACTTTCCTGCGAACCAGTCACCAGTTTCATCATATGTATGCTCGATATGTAGCCTGTACTGGTTTGATAGTAATTTAGTAAATCCAACAACAGGCGACCAAGCAGATTGAAATCCCATAGTAATGCATTCGCCATCATCTTCCATCGCCTCGATAAAATCCTCAGCAGACTTCTGCCACTTACTTCCATAAACACGAAGGTTATGATAATACCAACCTTCTATCTCATCCCAATCATTTTCTCTGCCCACCAGATAGTCATACGAACCACCCCAGACCTTTGGATTCGCAGTCATATCTTCAACCATAAACAAAAGTTTAGCACGAAGCCTTTTCATACCTTCACCAGATTCATCTGAATCTGAAGGTGAAATAATTAAGTTGTTCCAGCACCAGTTTGGCATATGATTATTATTTTGTTTTGCAAATATAAACTTATTTTAATCCCAAACAAATTTTTTTGTAATAATTTAAAGAAAAAAAGAAGACGGGAAATGACGAACCCGTCTTCAGGATAACTAACCTTTACTAACCCAGCTTTCCTTTTATTTGGTGTAATACGAATTCACCTTCCTTCTGATAACCAACGCTGAAGTCATCAGAATTTTTATCGACGAAGCATATTCCACGTAATTTTTTTCCATCTGAATGAACAGATAGTTTACTCATAAATGAGTTAAATGATCTTTCTAACTTACTGGTCAGATCACTATTACTATTAGTGATGACATATTTACTACCATAGCGTTTAAACCTAATCTTATGTCTCTCACTTTTCAAATCCTCCGCCAGTAACTTCTTCAACCCACCAAGTGATCTCTTGATTACTGGAAGGTCGTTTGTGTTTTTTCTTGTCATACGAATTTTATTTTTTGTGAATAACTTCGCAAAGATAACAAAGTTTTTCCACATATGCACATTTGTTTTATTTTTACTACTGGAAGGTTAAACAAAAAGAAGGTGGAACTGGGGGAAGTCCCACCCCTTTAACAAATCACCAAACCAAAAAAACAAAACAAAATAAATCTATTTTAAAGTCCTTCGACTAATGGAAGTAATACGAACCAAGTTATTATGAACCAGAATACTACCAAAGCGAATGAACCATACATCTCCCAGAATTCTTTTCTGTCATTATACCAAAGGTCTTTTGAGCCTTGATATAATTCTTTTATCATCTCTACCATCTTTGATTAGTATTATAGTTATTATTATAATTTCCTCTCCTTTGATTTTGATATGGTCGTTGTTGATAACCACCCATATTATTATTGTAGTCTTCACGAAGTCTATCGTGTAGGTCTTCTCCGCCACCAGCATCTTCTTCCGACCAATCATTAGATTGATATTCTCCCGATAGTGCTTTCTCTCCTAACTCCTTAATAGTTTGAAGGTCTTCATTCACAATTGAAAATGAATCGTTTTGGAAATTAACACGGGTAGCATATTTCTGCGTGGTCTTTTCAAAAATTCTAAATGCAGTAGTTACTTGCTCTAAATTCACTAATGTGGTTCTACCCGTTTGCGTGTAGGTTAATTTAATAATTGTAGACATAATTGATTTAATTTAAGATTGAAATAAATTTATTTAAAAGTTTCGTATGTATTAACAAAGATAGGGGTTTGCTCTCCAACATATGCGCAGAAACAATTGAATTCTAAAAATTCCCAAGCCTCCTCCTCAGTCATCGGTTCTAAGTCCGTTTTATCTTCGGCCTCCATTATGCTCTTATAATCCATTTCCAGTAATAAGCGCACCATCCATTCCTTTGAATAGACTAACTGGCCATTGTCAGTTATACCGATTACGGCTCTATCATAGCCATCCTTACTACCATCGAACCCATCGGGTTTTAGTGCTGAACAACCCTCAGCGGTTTCCATTACAAATTCTAAATCGACATTGTGTGTGTTCTCCATTTGAATAAAATTAAATTAATAAATTAATGATGCAATATTATGAATAATTCTTGATATTACAAAATTATTTTTAATTAGAAGATTTCAAATCCCATAATATTATTGTTTAACTAAGTTATGTTTTCTAATATATTCTTCTGCAATTAAAGACCCTGGACTAACCATATCTTTAATTGTTTCATACATCTTGAATAGTTCATCTTTGCTTACAATGGTAAACATTAAGAATTCCTCCAATGGTACAAAATCTTTGTGTGCATCCTCGTGGTGAATAAAGATTTTTTTATTATCAATTTTAATATGGATTTCTTCACCATAGTCATTAACAATCGTTCTAACATATGTGTTTTTATCCATAACATTATAGATAGTTTCTTTCCAACTCATTTCAGATAGTTTCATATTATTGTTTAATTAAGTTTGACAATTGAAATTCGAATTCTTCACGCATACCTTCCTCATCATAAACTCTAATTGTTTCATCATCGTTTGGATGATAGAATGCCACATCCACATTGATCATCTTCATCTTCGGATCTGCTTTACTCATTGTAATAGAGTATTCAGTTTCGTGGATTGTATCCATATGCTGAGTGCCGGAATATCTATTTTGAGAATGTACAACCACCGATGAATGAGAACCAATTGGTTCCCATCCCTCAGCAGACATATCTTGTATCATCTTGTTCAAACCTATATTTGAACTTGCGGTTATGATTTTTGTTTTCATATTAATCTATATTAAAAATTGATTTCACATTTTTCATTCACGGCTTCAATGATTTGCAACAACCAATTGATTTCGGGAAATTGGTGGATTCTAACCGAATGAGTTTCTCCCGTTTCAAGTTCGTACATATGAATATGCACTTCGGGTTCACCTTCATCATCTCTACCCGCACTAACCGAATGGATTTCATAATTACCTTGCAAGACTAACTCTCCTTCCGAAAAGTTAATACAAGAAAGTTTCATACTTGTTTCGTGAACAACCCGTGCTATTTCACCAATGTTAAGGTTCTCAATATCGGATTGATTAACTTGGTCTTTAACCGCTTTGGTCATAAGCATTGCGAAAACTGCTTGTTCCGCATTCAATCCGTTTTCAAAAAATGATTTACGGATTCCATCTACAATTGAATTTCTTTTCATAATGATTTTGGATTTAAATTTTCTTTGATATAATTTAATACTTGGTCTGCGTAATACGAGCTTGTAATTTCATTTAGGTAAACATCCATATCATTAAGGATATTCCTTCCACCCATTAAAAATTCTCTGCCCATAAATTTTTCTTTGGTATTCCAATCAAGCGAATCAATGTTCACCGAATTGGTTGTAGTACGCACTTGGATAATTCCGCCTACTGCGTACTCCCCGATTTTAAATGTTTTGGTTGCCATAATTATTTTGTTTTGTTTAGCAAAAATAAATAAAATTATTTAATTACCAAAATTATTTTTTTGGTTCACCAAGAATTCTATAAACATCGTCATACGGCTGAACTGCCAGACTTGAACCATTATCCCATTTGACGTGGATCTGCCCTATACCATCAATTGATTGTATTACTCCGCGTGTATGCGGTGGCGGTGCTTGTGGATCATCCATTTTAATGATCTCAATAATTTGACCGATCGGCCATTTGTTGTTTGTAGTTGTCATACGAACTTTATTTAAAGGTTAATAATCTTCATACATCTCAGCATTCCTTTCAATAACATAAGCAAAACACGAACGCACATTCCATATCAAATCTTCCTCCGTACTTTTTGCTAAACCAATCCAATCCTCATTAGACTCAAATTCGTCATACGCGAATTCCCATATCAAATCTACAAGATTTGCACGAAATTCCTTGATCGAATTTTCATTGGTGATCAACATATATTGGTAATACGCGATCAACCTATCGTGCAGATCATCCAACTCTGCATCGGACAATCTCATATCCTCGAAATCACCAGGTTCAAACTTCCATATTGATTGGGAGAATTCGCCACGCGTAAAGATTAAAGTTTTAGAGTCTAACATAGTGAACGCAATTTAAATGAAATAATTTAAACCAACAAATTTATTTTTTGTAATAAGTAAATTAAAAAAGATCCCGCACCCGTATTACGAATGCGGGACTAACTACTTAAAACGGCAATTTAATACTATTCACCAGCATAGTGGCTATTTTCCCAATTCTCCAAGACAATGGTTCTTTTTTTCGATTAAGTTTATACCCGTCAAATTCCATAATGGTTTTGGGATTACCTTGAAAATAAGGAGTCGGCTGGATATAGTCTCGACTAACATTAAACATAACAACCCATTCATTAAAAGTTATATCACTTTTAAATTCGCTTGTTCTACATTTTAGTTTCTTTTCCATAATTGAAATAGTTTTAATTAATAATTCAAATTTAAGAATAAAATGGATAGGGACAAAATCCCTACCATAATTATTTCTTAGTGTTATCCCAAACCATATTTTTGCTGGACTCATAATATAGTTCCTCCGTAGACTCACCACCATTTTCATCTACCGACATCACCTCAGTAGTTTCATCAATCTGCTCCCAAGAAATAGAACTATGTTCATCCTCTTTAACAAACTCGATAGCCTTTTGCTTAGCCTCCTCTAATGAACTGGCCTCAATTTCAAAAGGTGTTCGATACCAAGTTGTAACCTTTGTGTCTAAATAAAAATCAAATGATTTCATTTTAATTAAATTTATATGGTTTGAAAATAAGGGGTGGATGTAATACCCACCCCATTAAAATTAAGATACCAATTGGCCTAACTCTGCGAACACTTCGCGCTCTCTACGGCCATACACTCCGAACAATTTGTTCTCGTTGCTATCGCCCTTTAATTGATGCGTAGTGTACTTTGTAATACCTGAGAACAACCCCCAGATATTACTACCCTTGTCTTGCACCTCACCCATAATATTCACCTCCAAATCGGATAGAATATTTTTCTTGCGAGTAGACAAAGTAGACAAGTCAGCCAAACGCTCCTCACCCTCTAAATTAAGGATACGAGTTAAAGCCAAATCCTTAACGGATGCAAAGCCTTTTGATTTAAGTGCTTTAAGTAATACGGCACTAGGCTCGTTGATAGAAACACTATCCATCTTTACAATCTGCTGGAAAATCTTTTCCTCCGCGCGTAGTACATCCTCAATCTGCATACAAATTAAGTCAATACGCTCGTGCATCTTTTGTGTATGACGCACTTTGTTAGCCATCTCGCGATAGTTAGCAAAGAATGTGTTTTGGCAAGAGATAGTTAAATTACTATGGCCAAACGCAAGAGAGGTAGAACCATCAAAACTATTCACGCAAGTTAGATACCCTTTAACCATATCTTTGTTCACGCGCTGGTCTTTTGTCTTTAATTGAACATAGACCTTTTGACCTTCGCCAAAATAACCGCCCTTGTGTAAAGGTAAATCCATCTTACCACTAATGCGGTCAAGGATTTCCATCATCTCTAAATTCTGCAAAGGATGATAACCCTTGCCATGTACTCCAAGAATAGCATTATTATCCGTTCGGACAATAGCAATGCTATCCGTTTCAATGTTACTCTCTGCGGTAACTAATCGTTCGCCTTTAACGGCCCAATTCAAATTCGCTTGTTCTAAAATTGACTTTTGCATAATGGATAAAATTTAGGTTTAAATAAAATTGTTTCGCAAAGTTAAATAAAACTATTCCAAATAAACAAATAAGATTTATATAAAAATTATTTAAGTTTTTTTTTCGGTGCTAACTTATTGATTTTCAATAGATTAATGCCAGAAATAAAATAAATCTAAAATAATACCAAAAATATATTTGTGTATGTGAAAACTATTTCCGTACTTTGTTGACACAAACCAAGAGGGATTGCCGATGCCCTATCAAGTAGGCAACTAATTTAGATTCATTATGAATAAGAACAAAACAAGAAACCGCATTTCAGTAGCTGAATTAAGAGAGTTATTAATGGCGGTAAAAGGACACCCATTTAGCCATTGGGCATTAATGACAGAGGCTACATTAGAGGGCGGTAAGCAAGTAAAAGCACAATTCGGGGGAGTTGTTTACAAGTTTGCTACCTACACTATTGTTGCAAATCGCAAGTATGATAGAGCAGTAGAATTATTAGCAGAAAAACTAAATTTAGATTTTGCTAATTGGACACCGCAACCGCATTTATACGCAGACCATTTAAGCGGTAATGTTCTTTATCATAGAGCAGATGTAAACCTACCTATTGAGCAACGCAGATTGTACGCACAATTTATGTTGCACAAAGATTGCCAAAGAGAAGCGGAGTATTATGATTCTCAAATGCGACCGCTAACCTTAGACCAAGTTAAGCCTTATTTTAGGGATAACACAAGCAAAAAGCAGTCCGATTTTGGTATCGCAAAGCAAGACCAAATTCCTGTAATTAACCCATCATTAAATTCCATTAGGTCGGTTAGTTTGAATGGCGAAATTTACGATGTTTTCGCTGAGTTGTAAGACACTTTAACCATTGGGGTAGGTAGTTAGCCTACCCCTTATTTTAAACCCCTTAAATCGCTTTAAAATGACTACTAGACAAATCACCGCACCAAGCCAAGCACTCGCGTTTCTTTTAGGCGGTAACGCGACCGCCACATTTGTTGGCACTACAAACCGCTTTACTTATAAGGTACGCAAAGCAGAGGATAGCGACCTTTATTTTGTGTCAGTTTTAAGAGGCTCAAATAATGAGGCGGACTATTCCTACATTGGATGCTTAACGGAGCAAAGAGGCTTTTACCAAACTGCCAAGAGTCAGTTTAAGGGACTGCCACAAGCACTGGCGTTTAGTTGGATATTCGCCCACTTGCAGAAGGGTATCATAGACAGCCGTACGGAAATATGGCACGAGGGTAGATGCTGTAAGTGTAACCGGAAACTAACCACACCGGAAAGCATAGAGAGGGGCATGGGTAGTGAATGTTTCGGTAGGGGTTAGGTAGCACCCCTACCCCCACCACCGCCCCCAAGGTATCCCCTATTATATAGGGGTTTTTTCGGTTTGTGGGACGGGGGACAATACCGTGAGAGAAATTTTTTTCCGGAAAAAACCTAAAATCGGAAACACTAGGGTCCTTTTTAAAAAAAAAATTTTGGCAAAAAAAGCTGGTATGGCAAAAGACCCTGTGTTTCAAAAAAAAAATTTCTGGCAAAAATTAGCTGTGGGTCATTATTCCTTCATAACATAATTTAATCTCTTCAACCAGAGCATCATTTGATTTATTCCCCTTTGCTATATTGAGAAACCTAATAACCAATAAAATATTATCTGGGGTATAACCAAGGCTTGAATCTATTCTATCTATTGACATAGAATGCCAATCATCTACATTAAAGGTTAGAACAATACCACTTATAGCACATTTACCTTCCTGTTCTGTTAGCCTTTGGTATATAAACTCGTCATCAATAGTAAATTCAATATTTTTTCTTTTAGCTGAATGTTTAGCATTCATAACTCTTAGTCGAATAAAGTTTTCTTTTCTCCACTCCTTATTTTTAGCTAAACTACCAGATAAATCTCCATTTATATATTTTATCTTTTTTTCTTTTAGATTACACTTTTTACATTTGCTTTTATGGGTTGGATAAAAGTTCAGTGGATCAACATCTCCACAGATTGTACAATTAAAAGATTTAATAACAACATTACCATCATCATATTTTTTATATTTTTTATATACCTCATAATTCCCTTGTGCTATTTGATTACAAATTTCCATTTCCTCTACGTTCATTGGTGTACCAACTTTTGGTAAAACCCCTAGTTTTCTTAATTGTGATTTGATATAGTAATTATGTTTTTTTAGGTTCCTTTCTTTTTTTACGTGCTTGTATTGTTTTTGTGCATGTTCTTCTTCTTTTATTTTTTCCCACAAGCTGAAGTCACCTCTATTTAATTGTTCATAGATTTTTGTTTGTTCTTCTGTTAAAAAACCACCATATTTGGGGAGGATGTTTCGTTGTCTTAATTTATTTCTTATTTTTTCAATTTTTTTAATATTTTGATTTTCCATAACCTAATATAAAAAAACAGTTTAATTTTTTAAAGGATAATTGGTAAAAAATATATATATGATCGCCCCTTCGCATAAAGTGCTTAGGGGCTTTTTTGTGCCCTTTATCTATTTATACTATATGAAACTAACTAATATATTTGAGGAGATCAAGATTGATGGTAATAGTGTAAAATTGATTAATCCTTATGATAAGATTAGAAAATTCAATGTGGGTGATCGTGTAGTATATGCTTTATTCGGTAATGTGGGTTATTATAATAATAGAGAAGCTATATTGGCTATTAAGGGTATGTCCAACACGTTAGAGTTAAACGGAGAAAGCTATGTTCATTTTTTGCGTACGTTTAAAAAAAGATTTGATTCTGTTGCGAAACTAGCAAATACTGATATGCTCGTTTCATTGGAAACCTCTTCAAATATTAACGATGATATTATGGGTGTTATTAATAAACCATCAATTAAAGACGGGTTTAAGAAGATGGATAATTCTTTTAAAATGAGAGGGGTACCTAAAGCTGAGAGAAGGAGTATTACTGGACTGTTTAATATGGACTTTGAGTTAAGTGATAACATATGTGTTGTGGATGATTTCATCACCACAGGTAGTTCATTCAGAAACGCGTTTAATATTATACCTAACAACATCAATGCGGTTGGTGTATGTCTATTTAGGTTGGAAGATTAATGGTTATTTAGAATATTTATATAATATGACCGAAGGAAATTTAACAAGATTAAAGACGACTATCAGTAAGCTAAAGAAATTTGAGCGTGTGTTACTTTTAACATGTTCCAATAGGAATTCTGAAGTAATAAAAACACAAAAGCCCAAATCATCGATTCTTGCATCGATTATTAATGATAAGGTTGAGAACTCGACATTAATAGATGTAACCAAATTAAACATTTATCCTTGTGAGGGTAATGTTTCAAGAATGGAGGGTAATGTTTGTGGGATCATGGAGGCTCAATTAAAAGATAAAGATAAAAATCCAACTGGATATCATAGATGTTGGGCGTCAATACATAATCCTGATGATGAGCTTTGGAAGATAAGTAAGGAATTGTTTGAGTCTGACTGTGTTATATTTTTCTCTTCTGTTAGGTGGGGTGCAGCAAATATGTTTTATCAGAAGCTGATTGAAAGATTGAATTGGATTAACAATAGATATATTCCATACGGGGAAACGAATATAATAAAAGATGTTACTTCGGGGTTCATTTGTGTGGGGCAGCATCAGTATGCTGATGATATATGTCAGCTTCAATATGAGAACCATGATTACTATGGGTTTAAGGCTGATAAGGATTTATATTGGTTTTGGAATGCTGAAGACATTGAGTATGATGAGGAAACATTGGAAGGTTATCGTCAGAGTTATCCTGACTTCTTTGAGGAGTTTAACATTAAGGTAAAATAGTATTTATATTATATGAAAAAGATTATTATAACAGAATCTCAACTTAAGAGAATTATTGAGGCTGGAAAACCTGGATCTCCTGAGGAGTTGATTGACATATTGGATTTATTACCTGTGGATAAGACTGCCAGATATATTGGTGAGGAGATCTATCAGGATGTTATGAATTATTATGAGCATAATATTAGTTTACCTAGTGAAAAGAAGTATGTGTTTCATCCGGAGATAGAATGTTTGCAACCATATGAGGTGACCATTGATTTTAGGTTATCAAATAACGGTACGGGTATTGGTTATGCTAGTCAGGATTATATACAGGTGAAGGTTTTGGCTAAGGATTCTAGTGAATATCAAAGTTTAAGGGGTGGTGATCCAGCTTGGCGTTTGGTTAAGGGGTTACCTCACATTCTTAAGCATGAGTGCAGCCATTTCTATATGTCACAAAGGGGTGTTGAGAACTGTTTATATAATACACATCCAGATGGTATGAAGATGTATTATAGAGACAGACAAGAGATGGTTCTACATGGTAGAGAGATATTTGATAGGTTTGTGGAAAATTATCCCAATTGGAAGGCGTTGAGTCTTGATATCATTACAAAAAGAATTACCAATATGGTTAGGGATTTGCGTAGTCATACCAATATACATGCGCCGTTTAATGCTGGCACGCAGAAGAAGTATATAACCTTTATCATCAAAAACTATATTAAACCTAATCTAGAGTCATAGATATTTATATAAAAGATAAAAACAAAAGATATTTGTAATGTATAAAAATTTTAATTTAACGGACGAAGAAAGAAAGCAGATAATGGAACAGCATGGTTCTTTTGGTTATAAGAAGCCAAAAGGTATTGTTGAGGAGATTGATAGTGATGATGAGGAAATGGAACTAAACAAGTTATATGCTGGTGATGATGAGGACATGGAAGATGATGATATGGATGAACCAGATTTTAGTTCTGCGTTTGAAGATTCTGATGACTATGAAGATCTTTATGATCTATCTGTGGCAAAGCAAAATTTGCCAAAGGATAAAGTAGACGATATGGGGTATTCTCGCACAATGGATATGGATTATGAGGGAGCCAAACATCATGATGAAATCCCTGGGTCAATTCCGACACATCGAAAACATACAGGTTATGATGGTACCACATATAATCAGTATAGCCCAATAGGATTTGGAAAAGATCCATCAGATGAAATGGGATATTATTTAAAAACATATGGTACACCAGATCCAGATACGGAATCAGAAACATTGGCTGATAGAAAGAAAAATGCGCCACTTGATTTCCCCAAGTATACAGATAAAGATAGAACCGATCCAGAAAATTTGTTATCATGGGAAGAAAAAAAGAAAAGAATCGCACAAAGAGCTGAGAAAGAAGCGGCTAGAGCAGCTGCTAAAGAAAAAAGATTGGCGGCAGCTTCGCTAAAACCAGGTGTGAACGAATCCGTTCTTAGGTTAACCGAAAGCGAATTGATAGAGCTGGTGAAAAACATAGTCAAACAAACAACAAAGAAATAAATAAAAGCCCCGATTTTTCGGGGTTTTTTATTGGTAACCATTTTGGACACATATGGGTTTTACCTATATTTATATACTATGAAGTTTAAGGACATAATTAAGGACATTTTGATTGCTGAGAGTGAGGGGCCGTCTGAACATGCAAAATGGGTTGCAAAACAGGTATTGGTTAAGTTTATGTTTGCTGATAGCAGTAAAGATCAAAGAGATTTTATTTGGGACTATGATCTTGATGTAAAAGGGGTTTCGAATATCGTTTTATCTGAGGGTGGTTCTTCTGAATATTTTCTTCAATATAACTTTGAAATTGATATTACCGCATATCCATCATACACCCCATCAACTTATGACGATCCCGGAGATTATGATCCGGCGGAATATGATATTGATATAATACAACTAACTGTTATGGATAATGATCAGGTTGTTTATGAGGGGCCGGATTTTACAGATTTTACAAATTTAAAAATTGGTGAGACAGAATCAAGATATGGCCAAAACCGTATTAGTTATGGTGGAAGCTTTTTACATGAATTTTTTGGTGTAATGATTGAAGATGAAATAAATAGTTATGACGATTATAATGGTTAAAAATATAGTATATGGCAAACAAAAAGAAAAAACCCGTAGCTAGAAGATCGAGAAGATCTGGGGTTAAAAAAATGGAACAAATAAAAAAGAATAATGATATCATAAAAAAATATTTAACAAAATGAAGCAAACATTAAACGAGCAGGTAGCTAGAATTAAAGCAATGATGAGTCTTAATGAAGATGAATCACAAACAATGGCGATGTTGCAACAAGAGACTGAAGAATTTAACCAGAAGGTTGATGAGGATTTAACTCCGGAAGAATATAAGGAGCTTACATGCTCAGATCCAGATGATGCTGATATGCCAAATATTGGCGATGAAGAGAAGCAAAAGGTGATGGAATTAAAAGAAAAAATGAAAACCGCATCATTCGCTGAGTTAATGCAAGTAAAAAAACAATTGAAAGAATTAAAGAGGCAACAACAAAACGAGCAAGTTGCGGGACCGGCCGTTATCAGCTTATTGGGTGTTAGCATGCCACCAGCTTTCGCAATGGTTATTGGTGGAATTATCTTTATAATGATATTATCATTTTTGGCTAAGTTCATTAGATTTAATAAAACAACAACCTATTGGTGTGATGGAAAGAAATCACGTCTGTTTGGTTTGTTAAGATGGTAATAACATAACAACGGCCGCGGCTTCGCCGCTACATTTAATGAAAATGAAACAGAATATTAACGAGCAGATTAAAAAAATTAAACACATGATGGGCCTTAATGAAGGGGAGAATCTTGGTGTGTTTGATAATTTCCCGCCGGAATTATTAGAATTTCTGGAAAGCAATTATTCTCACAAGTATAGACACAACTATGATTGGAATGAGATGTCTGCTAAATTTATGAATAGAGAGACTGGAGAATATGATGGTGAAGGATTTAGTAAGTGGAAAGAAAAAAAAGAAACCGACGAGTTTGTTAAAAATAAATCTAAAATAATCTCAGCTATTAGATCTGATCTAATCACCCTTAAAAGAAGAAAACTTGCAAAACTAAAATTAGAAGCATATGAGGAATTGCTAGTTTCACTTCTTGGTAATAACATTACCGGGCAAGCATTAACCAGATTTGAAGCGGATGTTATAATGGATCCATATGCAACAGTAGAAAGCATTAGAAGAGGTTTTGAAGAGGCTAAAAACATTCTAGATAAATTCGGTCGAGTAAATCCTGATAAGGTTGAGCTATCAACGGTATTCCCAGGTGGTCATATTAATTACCCAACATTTGAAAGATTTGTTGAAGATAACCCAAAATACTTGGGTACATACGAAACTTGGGATAATTTACATAAAGAATATCAAAAACATGAGATGAAAGAACTAAATGGGTTTAGACTTTATGATGGTCATTATAAAAAACTTAGATCACTATATGATTTTTTAACATCAGAAAAAAAAGATTAATATGAAATTAATAGATTTATTAACAGAAGCTAAGGATAAAAAAATAAAATGCAATCATTGTGATTGGTCATGGAAAGAATCTGAAGGTGGTAAGGAGAAATACTTGTGCCATAAGTGTGGTCATGATAATACACCAAAATCATTTGATGAGTTTGCTGAGACAAGAATGAAAGGTGCGGATAAGATCGCAACAACAGCAAAAGCAAAAGGTGGGCTTGCGATGCTTACCTATCATCACTTTAACGTTAAAAAACCTTATTATAATAAAGCGGCCGAAGGTAAGTTCGATCTTGCTGCAGCTAAAAAAGAATTTAAACAATGTGTTAAGGATTTATCTTCTGACATGGAACAAGTTGCATTTCAGAAATTGGTTGGACGCATTGAGGTGATTGGTGAATTGATAATTAAACATAAATAATATTTATTAAAGATAAAAGAAATAAAATGAATAAAATCATCAAAATAACCGAATCGGAACTTGTTAACTTGGTTAAAAAAGTTATAAATGAGCGAGCATATATTAGCAAACGATATGATAATTATGATGTTGTAAGAGGCAACCCTGATTTTAAAACTCAAACAGGTAGACCTAATGATGCATATCTAAAAAAACGTGCTGCGGCAAACCAATTTAAACAAGACTTCCAAAAAGAGTTCCCAGACCCAGGTAAAGAATATAGGCCACATTGGGAAAAAGACAGACCTAATGCATCGGGTGACAGTATTGAAGATTCGTCATATCATGACGATATCTTGCCATATGATCTTCAACCACCCAAAACTACGTATGATAAGTTGAATACTCCAAATGTGGTCGATGAACCTAAACAAATTGCGCCGCCAAAACTTAGTAAGAAAGAAGAACTAGAAGTCCTTGAAAAAAAGATTACAGCTCTTGAACTATACAAAAAGGAATTTGGTTTAGATGAACATATGACTGAGTTGTATAATAATTTACTGATAAAATATAGAGAGGATTTGAGAGACTTTAATAGAGGTGGGGTAAAATAGAATGAAATAATGGTTATAAATAACCAACGATAACCTGGGTTTGAAGACCCAGCTTAGGACCGGGACTAGTTACTAATCCCGTTGGGATATGAATTCGCTACTCATATCCCTTTTTTATTGTATTTATATTATAGATGAAATTTAAAGATATTTTAGTCACAAAGGAATTAGATGAAGCAACACCAGTTGAAAAGCCTGAACTGGGCTCCGGAGCGGATCATTATATATTCCCATCTAAGCATAATCCAAACAATGTGTATAAACTAGGCTCAGAGCATGCTGTGGATTTCTGGTATGATTTATTTAAAAATCATCCATCAATTTTCCCTGTTGTTTATAAAAGAGGTAAAACCAGGATGAAACTAGATCGAGATAAGGTGGTGTTTCAAGACAATACCTTTGTTAAACTTAAGGCTGGATCTATTGTCCCCGTTGCTTATGTTGAAATGGAAAAACTAGATCCAAAAAGAGCTGAAAACGAATGGAAGATGTTAAATCATGCAATTACAGATATAACTGAAGATCAATGGGATTTTCAAGACTATGTTCTCCATTTCGCAATATTTGAAAGCTCAAACATGAAACCAGATTTTGATTTAATGTTACATGTTTTTGACGAGTTAAAAATAAATTATCCAGATGAGTATAGAATGATTACTAGATTTCTGGACTTAATTATCGAGATTAAGAAAGTTAATAAACACCCAGATTTACATATGTATAACTTCGGTTATGATACGAAGGGGAATTTAAAATGTTTGGATATATAGGATTTTTTATTAACTTTACAATCTAAATCATAAATTATGGCAAAATCAGTAGTAGTAAAACCAACACAATATTCTTACAGAACGAAATCTGGAGGAATTGTAACTAGAACTCGTAAGGCCCACGTTAGAAAAGTCAAAACAACCACTAAAAAAAGAAAATAATATATACCCCAGGTGATGAGCTTGGGGTTTTTTATTGAAGATAATTTTGGTATATTTATATAATATGAAAAAAATAAAGATAACCGAATCACAGTTAAAAAGATTGGTGGTTAATGAACAACTTTTAAAAAACATTGGCGATAAGATCAAAACGGGAGTTAAAGATGTTGTTGGTAAGGTAAAAGGTGCAATACAAAATAAAGAGGTTCCACAACCCGGTAAACCCGATAAAGGTAGAGATCTTGAGCAACTTAAAGCCGAATGGTCTAAAATTAATCAAGACACCAGTAACATGCGAGGTTATGGTGAGGCTGTTGGTCAACAGGAAAATTCAGCCAAAACTGCAGCAATGATGAAAGCTAGAATGGCCATATTAAAAAAGTTAAATAAACAACAGGCTAAATTCGGATCTGTTATTGTGGATGAAGCATTATTCCAATTAGAAAATGGTAATTATATTAAGTTAATCGTTTTGGAATTAACAAAAGTTTGGGAAGACGAAAACGGAATTAATTAATAGACAATGAAAAAAATTATAAAATTAACAGAATCAGATTTAACCCAATTAGTTAAAACAATTGTTGAAAACATATCAACAGAAGATATACCACAGGAAGATCTTGATGCTTTAAGTGCTGAAGCACATAAGATGGTAGAAAAAGATAGAGTTAAAGCACAAGAAATCAAGCAAGAATTAGATGCGATGCGAGAAAGAATGCAGGACATGGTTAAAAGTGGAAAATTAAATTTTGATGATTCTACTGTGGAAGAGGTAATCAAAATGTACACTAGTCAAAAAGAACAAGAATATGAGTACTACAGTAAATCATCTGTAGATCGTTATTTACAAAACTTAATTTTTGAATTTAAAAGGAACAAAGCATACGCGGACTACGAGAGAGAAAAAATTGAAAGAAGAAAAACAAAAAAAATTGATAAAAAAGATATTATAGACCTATTTGTAACCGCATTAGAAGGTGGATCAAATTATTGGTATTACTTACCCAGAATTCCAGATGGGGTAAGAGAGATAATGGCAGAATTAGACATGGAATTAACTGAAGCAATTGGTGAATACGTGCTCAGAGGTGGTAGTATCGATATAAATGACGCTGAAGACGAAGAAACTAAACTTGGAACTGTTGATATGACTAGTCTATTAGAAGCAATAGATATCCTTAAAAATGATTACACACGTGCATACGAGAATATTATTGATGAGGAATATGACGCTGATGATGCTGACATATTTTTTCAATTAGCAGTAATGGGTGAAGTTACTTTCGGATAGTTTTATTTAATTTGAAATATATTAATTTCTAAATTGGGGGTTTCTTCCTTAAACTTGTTGAATCTCATTATTTGTTCATCCATGTCATCAAATATGTTGATGGTATCAATTGAAGGATTATTCTTTAACATGTCCTTAATCCTTTCAGGTTTTTCCCTATTATCGTTTTTAAAGTCATAATAATCAAAAACATACAAACCATCTAGTTTTTCTTTAACCACTGGTTCAAACTTAGCCATTCTATTTGTCATTAAGATCGTTATAGAATTTGGAATAGTTGAATATTCATTATAGAATCCTTTAGTTTGTTCAATAGGTTGAATATCAAATGGTTTAAGACTATCTATCTGACCCCACCAACCTTTGTGTGGCCAATCTTTACCAGTTAACTCTTTGTATTTTTCTTTACCAGGATTTGGCATTGGTGAGTCCATTAATGTTCCATCAAAATCAAAAACATTTAATGTTGTTGGAGCACCCTTTGCTTTGAATGGAACTTGATATAAAATCTCTTCAATCTTACCTGTAACGTTAAATGATTCCGCCAATTCTTCCCATTCTGTAATCTCATTAGAATCCTTCGGTTTAGCCCCATTTGCGGCGTTAATAGCCACGGTGATATGTGGAATAGCATTCTGTGATAAAGACGTCTCTATGCCCACCGCAATGGCCTTATCTGACTTACCTAGCTTAGTCACTCTTAATGTAACCGTCTGTCCTATCTTTTCTTTTAAATTTTCAGGTAACTCCCCCATTTTAATTGTCATATGATGACATATCGCTTTCCAATCATTAGGAAATGCTACATGGTTAAGAATGGCCGATCTAGAACCAGGATCTAAAACAACAGCAGAATAGGATACTTTATAACTTTGGTCTTCAGTAAGAATGTCTAATAATCTCATAATTGATAAATACATCACAAAATTAAGTATTTTTTTTATATTTATGTATATGAAAATAATAATAACTTCGGATCAATTTAAAAGGATTAAGGGTAGTATGGAACATAATGGCCCAAAACCAAAGAAAGATTCAACAGCCAAATTTTTAAAATGTGAAGGCTGTAAGAAGTTTTTTACACAAACATTCCACAAAAAAAAGAAATCATTACCGATTTGTCCTTGGTGTGGTAAACATAATATGGAGTTGGAAGAAACCGAGTTAGATGAAAGAAGTAGAAGTTTTGCTTTTACCAGAAAAATGAGGTTATTTAGTAAAGCAGAAATGATGGCTAATCCAATGAGATATAAGAAGAACGATTTAGATAAGAAAAATATTGAGTTGGATGAAATTGGAGTCTATAAGTTTTCAGAAAGATCCTCGTATCGTGTACCAGGTGAAAAAGAATATAAAGAAGTTATTGATAATAACGTTTTTTTAAAGGAGGTTGGTGATTTTGGTTATTTGTATAACATGACAGAAGATTATATGTCTCAGGTGATAACAATATATGTTGTAGATAAACAAAAGAAAAGACAAATAGGTGTTGCTGAATTTGAAATGAGGGGAGAAGATTTCTTTGTTACTTTACCATACGTAATTGATGAATATAGAGGCAGAGGAATCGCAACAGAAATTTATAAAATGATATTAACATTTGGTGGGTTAGTTTCTGGTAAAGCACAATCAGAACAAGCTGTTGGATTGTGGAAAAAACTATATAAGGAATTACCTAATAAAATGGTTTATGTTGACGATTCTGGAAAATATTTTGATGTTGAGCTAGTTAATAATGATTTGGTTTATGGAGATGATAAGCAAAGTGTATATAAAGAAATGGGTGGGTATTTAAAATTATTTCAGAATGAGAATAGTAATAACTGAGAGACAACTTAATAATTTGATCTCACCTAACGTTGAGGGTTTAGAAGATTTGATGAATCAAATCATTGATAAATTCCCGGAGGTTGAGGACTATAAGGATAGACTAATAGATTTTATAAATAAATCTAATTGTCAAAAAATAGAGTTCGCTACTATGCAACATGCTGGCGGTTTATCTTTACATAATTCGGTTTTATTAAATAAGATTTTATTAAATCGAGATCTTAATTCGTTAATTTTTATTATATTTCACGAAATTGCTCATCAATATCAATTTAAAAAATATGGTGCAGAAAAAATGTATGAACTTTATACTGGGAAAATACATTTAGAAGATGCTGTTGATTTTTTATATAATACAGAAATAACCGCGGATGAATTTGCTTTTAGGAAAGTAAAAGAGTTTCATAAATTGGGTTTATTAAAAACCATAACAGATATGCGCATGTATAAAAAAATGGGTAAACACAATTTAGCCAATATGTACAATCAGGTTAAGAAGATCTTATCAGTAAGAAAAGGTGATAGCCCCGATGAGGTAAGTGAAGTCCTTTATAATTTTATTAAAATTAAAATAGAATAATGAACATATTATTAACAGAATCACAACACAATCGTTTGGTTAAACATCTTTATCAACCAGATGGTATTAGCTGTGGACCAACATGTATAAAAATGGTTGGTGATTTTTTCAAGGGTGAGGTCGATAGTATCGATGAAATATGTAAATCATGCGGAACTGACAACATAACCGGAACTCCACCAGAAAGGATGAGAAAGGGTTTAGATTCTTTGGATATACAGTATATTGAACATATGGATGAAGAAAGCCCGTATGATTCACTAAGAAGTGTTATTGATAATGGGAGTATCGCAATGCTTAGAACCCTAACACAAAGGGTACCACATTGGATTGTTGTTCATTCATATGATGATGATGTCTTTTATGTAAACGATCCATGGTTAGGTAAGTTAACATATAGTGAAACAGATTTAGAAGAAATTTGGAAAGAAAGAAATTATTTCTTTTTTGAAGTTATCAAGGAAAATAATAAAGAAGAAGATTTAGATGAGCACTCATATGGTGGTAATGTCATCTTAAGACCATATAATGAAGCAACAGACGCCCTAGAAATATTTAATAAACTAGAAGAAGTGTATAGTAAAATAGGTTGGCCTAAAGAAGCTATATGGAATGAATTGCAGCCAATAGATTCTAGTTTAAGTATTGTGGCGGAGGTTGATGGGAAAGTGGGTGGTTTTTATATTATAAAAGACGCTGACATACCGTTACTTGGTAAAGAAGATGATGAGATGTTATCTAAACTAAACGGTATTGAGGGTGTTGCTTTAGGTATCTTTAATGAGTATAAGGATTATGGTATCGGTAAAGATATGATCGAATATCCCAAAACAATTGGGGCTGATTATATTTGGGGACTACAACTAAAAGGACTTGGAAATATCGACGATTGGTTAAAGAGAAGAAAACTTTATGCTGACGTTGGACAAATGTATATAACTTATCAAATATTTAATAATAATGAGCAAAGTAATTAAAATTAAGGAATCTGAGGTTTTTGGTGTAATCGCCCAGATTATAAACGAACAATCAGCTAGTGAAATTAAAGTAACCGCAAGTGGTGAACTGGGTGCATATCCGGAATTCGGCGGTTTAAAGACACTATTGGCACAATTAAAAAATAATGTACAAAAAGCATTAAGAGGGAACATTCCATATGTGATAAAATCAAACGAAGCGCTGGGAACCATTTTACCTAGAAAAGTTGGTGGTACACTGAGTTTAACTGTCACATTAATACCTTCTGAAGAATCAAAAAGACATTGGTATTTCGATGGCTCGGCTGGTATATACAGTTATATTAACACCACAAGTATCAGCGCAGTTAACGCTAAAGTTAGGATGTCAGTAATGGATAAGGCTCAGGCTGGGTTTGTTGGCTCTAGTCCAATAGAAATTTACCCTAATACTTTTGGGTTATCCTCATTCACAAACTTAAATCCTGCTGAACCAAATAAACAGTATAGTATTATACTTAAATTTCTTGTTGGTTTAAGACCGGGTGGATTTTATGAAGTGGGTGATGAAGAGCCAGATGCTCAAACACAACCTAAGCAAGATTCAAAGCCTAAAGATGTAAAATCACTAAAGGAAGGTGATAGTTTTTATGCAATTAGAAGTACCGATAATCAAAAATATAAATTAGTTATTGGTAAGCTAATGCCAAATTATAACGGATTTCCAGCAGTGTTTATAACCGGACCCGGCACTTATCAAGGTGAAAAATTAGACGGAACCGCACCATATGATTTAGTTCCTTCTACTGAAAAACCAGGAGAATTAACTGGAAATACAGAAATGGGTTCTTTTAAACTTATCCCCAATGCGGAAGAAATTAAAATGACATCTGTATAGGCAATGAAAATAGTGATAAATGAAGAACAATTCAATAAGTTGTATAGTGTACCGGATAGACCAAGTTTAACCGAAGTTGAATATGTTGTTAATATATTACAAGAAGAAGGTGACGATATTTTTGACTTAGGAATGAGTGGTGACACTAATGAACATCACTTATATTATTTTTATATTGGTGAGGCATTCTTTGATGAATTTTATGATAAAACATATCTAGAGTTATTTGATGAGTACAAAGAAAATCCTGAAGATTGTACACCATTTGTTGATGCTGTTATTAATTCAATAATAGAAAAAATGAAGCAGTCAATAGAAGAAAAGAAAGCAGCAAAAATTTTAAAAAAAGTGATAAAAAAACAAATCGTTGTTAAATTTAAAGAAAGTGATATTCTTAAAATTTTAGACGCACATTTTGGTAATTTTATTTGTAGCGAGTTTCTTGAAGAAGCTCGTTAATTAATATTCTTTAATATTGATTTAAAACTAAGTCTTTCAAATAAAGGTTCAATTTGCATATAATTAACTAGGTTGTCAACTTGAACAGAACCCTCTTCTGTTTTATTAGTCTTTTTATTATGTAATTTAACATCAACCCCATTTTCACATGTAAAGTTTTTAAACCAGGGTTGTTTTAATTCTATTTTAACGAATTCATTTTCATATACACCAGAATCAGTAAAATATTTTTCGAAGATCTTTATTAATTTTCCTCTTATTTCTTTGCATCCAGTTTCTTCGTCATCAAAAAATTCCTCATGTTTATTTTCAAAATACTCATCAAAGGCCTCATCCATCATTTCTTGTGGGGGATAACCATAATCATATTCTGGGTACTCAACATAATCAGAAGTTGGTAAATCGTGATAATCAATATAATCGCCAATAAATGTATCAAAGGATTCTATTGAATATACTTCTTTTTCATTAACAAATTCAATTATTTTTTCTATTGGCATTTTTAATGTCTTACTATTATTCCAATTTGACTCAATATCTAATATACCTTCATATTCTTTAATTATTTCTCGAACAGCATTTTCTAAATTAATGGAGGTTTCTTTTGCAAATTCATCAAGAAACGCATCTCTAACTTTTTCGTCTTTATATAACCCAGAATTCTCAGCAAATTCTATAAAGTTATCATAAGTTCTACAATAAAATCCAAAATCACCAATTAATATAGTTTTATTTTTTTCATAATAAGTTGATAGATAACCTGATAAAATTTCACTAGCATCACTTTTGTAGTTATAATATTCTGAATCCAAGACATCATTGTATGCGTTATACTCCCAGTTTTTTAGTGTTCTTAAGGCATCATCATAACCATCAACAGAAGACGATAGGCCTTTAACTTCGAATTCTAAATCACCTCTAATTACAGAACATTTGACACTATCATCTGAAATAAAATTAATTATATCATCTTCATTCTCACCGTTTAATGCATCAATAAACGGGTTAACACCACCATATTCTTTATACACAATTTCTCTTAATATTAATAAATCAGCCTGACTTAAGAATTTTTTAGCTTTTGACAGTTCTGATTTAACATTATCAAGTTCTGGATTAGAAATATATAATGACGGAAAAAATGTTTTTTTAACTTCCAACCTATCATTAAAGAATTGAGGTCTATTCGTTATTTCATTATCTGCCGGGTTTTTAAGTTGATCACTTGAAAAATGTAATTGGTATTTATCGTTATCATTTTCTTTATTAACAATGATGTATAATGGATTTTGTGGAGAAGAATATGAATCAAAACGATTTGTTTTGTCTTTGTGCGCAGGATTTAAACTATACTCTCCCCAAGCGGTGCACCATTCTGTATTAACACCAAGATAAGACGCTGATTTTTCACTTTTAGGTATTATAATAAACCAACTATCACCATTATGTTTTACTTCATATTCTTTTGGATCTAGCGCTGCAATTATTGTAGCTAATGATGTTTGTGTTTTTGCAATCTTATCTTTAACAATATCATATAGATCTGGTATTGAACCTATTTCCATTTGACCAATCTTAATACTATATTTATAAACTAATTCTAGATATTCTGTTGCTTTTGGTAAATCTTCAAATCTCAAATTACCGTTTCTATACATGTTAATTAAAAATGGATAATAGGACCCCAACTTAATAATTTTATTATCTATTATTTTTGTTTTGGGATCGGCGTCTGCTATTCTAATGAATGTTCTTCTTTCAACATCAGAGAAGTATTTTTTATATATACCTTCTTGATTTTCGGTTAATAAACTGTATATTACTTCTTTAAATTTCATCTAATCTATCGTTTAAAATTTCATTAAAATTATTTCTATCTATTGATGGGTACCATCTATTATCAACATCAAATCTAGCCTTTTCAATATATCCGTCACCCAACATTTCGCTAAATAAACATTCACCATCTGCGGTATCATCACCACAGCGTTCAATTAATTCGTCCATTGTTTCATCATCAATTTTGTTGGATGAAATTAAATCTTCTAAATTAATCTCAATAGTAACACCCTCGTCATTCATACTAGTTACATTACCGAATTCACTAAAGGCACTTTTTAATTCATCATACATATATCTTTCATAATCTTGAGATTCTGCGTCATTTATTGATGCACGCAATCTGTCTTTAATTTCATCATCATGATCATATTCTTCAATTATATCTTTTAAATCTGTTCCATCAAACTCATCAATACCATTTTTTTGTTTCAATATTCCTATAATTCTTTGTGCATTCTCATCATTTAAATCATAATCAATAGCTGATCTCCAATCAGCATACTCGTAATTATCCCAGTATTGATATGTGTCGCCCATTAAGATATCATAAACAATGTTTGTCAATTCACCTCTAATGTAATCCTCTGCGTTTTTGGGGCCAATATTTAAAGTAAAATTAAAATTATATTGTTCCGGTTCTATTAAACCTAAACTCTTTAATAATTTCTTTTCTTGTCTACCAGTAAACAATCTTGGGCGATCCGTATATAATTTTGATACCTCTTCACTAGTTAAATCTGAAATTTTAAAATCTCTAGAACTATCATACTCATAGCCAATATTGTTAATTAAGTATTCACTTGTTTCATATTCTCCATCTACTTCAAATTCTCCACCATCTTTTAAATAAAATAATGGTAAAATCACTGAATGGTATTCACTTGTTGGTTTTGAATTCTTCTGACCTTTTAGCTGCAATAATGTGCCCGAATTATCTATTGACGCGGTTAAATGGCTCTTATTTAGGGTGTGATCATTTTCTATTTTTTTAAAACTTCTTAATGAATATAAAACTCCTCTAGTACTTCCGCAATGACCCATTCTTTTCGCTTCGTCTGGACAATTTGTTTCACCTAAATTAACCCAATAATATCCTTCATCGTTTTTTCTAAAATCTAATATAATTTCATTTGTTTCATTATAGTCAAATTTAGATTCACCAACACCTAGAGATTCATGCCATCTTTCAGATTCATCATATAACTCATTAAAACTTAATTGTTGGTAGGTTTTAACATTACCACCTAAAGCAACTCTAACCCAATCCATGATACCTCGCATCTTGTCCCTTTCTCTAGTAAATGAATTACTACCATTAACAAGAGCAAAACGTTCTGGTGCGGATTTTTGGTTTATTATTGTAATTCTTTTTTCATCAGAAACATTATCATAATAATCTTTCTCGTACATTTCCAATATTTTATAAGCAAAAAATACCGATAATGGCCCAGCAACTTTAGATAGTACATCGGCCTCAACTTCTTTTACACCGAGCTTACTTATTAAAACATCTCGTTTACTAGCCTCGGTTAGTATGTTTTCTAATAGTGATTTAAATTTCATTTATATCGAATTTTGTTCTTATTATGTCCATACTATGTTGTGATAAAACCCACTGAAGCTTGTAAGCAACTTCCGGCGGTAATTGTTTTATGAGTCTTTTTTGTTCTAAATTATTATCCCCATATATTTTATGGACAGCAAATGAAACTATATCGAAAACATTAAATTCACTAGCCATACCCATTAGTATTTCAACTTTTTGGCGATTATCTAATTTGCTTACATTAATATACGGGAATATAACTGGTAATTTTTTAGTTAATTCTAAAATCTGATTACAATCCTCAAATTCCCTACACTTAACCCACATATCCCAAACATCGTCTGAGGTTAAACCTTCACCAAATTCATATTGTTGAGAAAGTTCCGTACCATAGAGATTATCGAATATAACAGCCGGCTTTTCATTGGTTTCTATATGATTTTCAATTAGTTTCCTGTATTGAGTCTCAGTAATCTGGATATTCATACTTTATAAATATTTATATAATAAAGATATTCTAAATGAGACGAATAATAGTTACAGAAGCCCAAGTAAAAAGTATTGTTGATTATGTTATAAGCGAACAAACCACGGTAACCAATACTGAAAAGGGCGAATCAAAACCATACAATATTAGTTCAGCATTTGCGAGTGGACAATATAAGTTAACAAACACCTCTGAAATAGATAACGCAATATCATCTATTCTTAATGATATTAAAAAATACCCGGAAAACCAAGAATTTACAGTTAAAATTGAAGCGTCTGAATCAAAGGTACCAAATAGCGGAGTTGGGTTGAAGCCTGGTGATTTATCGAGATTAAGATCCGAAGCTGTACAGACATATATTTCAACTAAGCTACCAAAAAACATTAAAATCAATATTGTAGACAAGGGCGCGCAAGGGCCAGAATGGGACATCAAGAAAGGAGCTAAAGATCCAGAATACACAAAAAATCAATATGTTACATTGACATTATCCGCTAGTGGACAGAAAACAACAGTAGTTACAATTGCTCCACAATATTGTGAACAGAAAATGCGAAGTACGGGTAAATATGGTAACCCATTAACTGGATTTATAGCTGGAAACCCAACAACAGTTGATTTAGGACCTGGAACCGGTAAAATGAGAATATTGGTTGACCCGGTTAGTGTTCCAGATATTTTTATTGCTGAATATAATGGGAAAACCATTTCAACTGGATTATTAGGCGACTCCGATCCATACTATAGATTAATGATTGGTGTTATTCTAGGTAACTATTATGCTAGCAAAGAAAAACCTTGGTGGCTGAAAGACTTAAGAATTGAAGAAATAGATCCGAGAATGGCTTCAAAAATAGTTAAGCAGGCCGCAGAAAATGCTGATGTAAACGATTTGGCTCATGTGTTTAAAGGAGTGCAGGTTGGCCCTAGGATGTTTAAAGATAATGAATCAATAATCAAACCTTACATTTTAAGTGAAGGACAAATAAAGGGATACAATCAAAGTGGTGGGGGATGGGAAAACTCAAGTTGGGCTATTAAAATAGATAAAATTGCTGAAGCAACGTCACTTAAATTTTATACCATTGGTATGGTTGGACAAACTCGTTGGAATGCTAGATTTTCTTGCGGTTCCAAGTAATTTTCTCCTAGTTGTATTATATTGATCATAATATAATATTTCATAAAATGTGCTATCTTTTGCTTCAATCACATTATATACAATAACATGAACAGAATGTATTTTAGATAGTGAATCCAATTCTCTTTTTATGGACATGTTTGTATTAAATTTCCCGTCTTTTATGGATGGTGGGATTTCCTGCGAAAACAATGGGCCAATTGAAAAAATTAAAAATAATGTGATTGTGATTTTTTTCATGATCATACTTTTTACAAAAATACACTATTTTACGGTTGCTACAAAAAAAATCTAAGTATTTATTAGTATAATAATCAAACATTGAAAATCAACATATTATGCTTTTAAAACTAGGATCTGAAGGAGAAGACGTTAAAAAACTCCAAACAAAATTAGGGGTTGACCCAATAGGTAAATTTGGCCCCAAAACAGACGCGGCGGTTAGAACGTGGCAAGCGGCTAATGGATTGACAGCAGACGGTATTGTTGGTGACGGTACGTGGGCTAAAATGTTTAGCGAGGGTGTTGTAAGCGCGCCAACTATCATTACTGAGCCAGCTCCAGTTGCCAGCATTGGTGGACTTAAATTAGAGAGATTAAAAGGGCATATTCCGGATGCTGTTATTGCACAAATCCCAGATACTGCAGCTAAATTTCAAATAAACACACCATTAAGATTAGCACACTTTTTAGCACAGTGTGGTCACGAATCTGGTGGGTTTAAAGCAACACAAGAGAATTTAAATTATTCAGCTAAAGGTTTGAACGGTATATTTAAAAAATATTTCCCAACTGAGGCAGCTGCAAAAGCATATGAAAGACAACCAGCAAAAATCGCATCTAAAGTGTATGGTGGTAGAATGGGTAATGGCCCAGAGTCAACTCAAGAAGGTTACAAGTTTCGTGGAAGAGGTTATATTCAATTAACCGGTAAGGAAAATTATACGGCATTTGGTAAAGCAATTAATGAAGATATTTTGTCTAACCCAGATAAAGTTGCATCAAGTTATGCGTTATTATCTGCCGCTTGGTTCTTTAATAAAAATGGTTTGCACAAAATGGCGGATGGTGGAGCAACTGATGCAGTTGTAACATCTATCACTAAAAGAGTTAATGGTGGAACAATTGGATTACCGGACAGAATAAAACACTTTAAAGAGTATTATTCATTACTAGCATAAAAAAAGGGGTTTAAACCCCTTTTTTATTTTGCAATACTATTTTCGTCATCCCTTTCTTCAGGATTATCGTCAATTATTTTTTTAGCCTCTTCTTTTGAAATTATTTTAAATTTCCTGTTTTTATCTTTTCCTTTTGATGGGTCAGTTAATAGAACAATAAATTCATCATTATTTTTAACATTCTTAAAATGTTTTAAATTAAACAAAGCTGAACCAGCAAAAATAACATCGGTAAGCTCACTACTTTCATCAATAAGATATTCATAGTCTTTCACAACTTCTAATGTTTCTACATTAACAATACCATAAAATTGTTTAGTTACACCTCTTGTTGGTTGTTGTTTAAAAAGTATAACATCACTATTGCTAGCTAACTCATATAATTTTCTCTTATCTGAAAAGAGATAATCATATTTAACTTCTTTATTTTTTGAAAAAATATAGTTTAGTTGTTCTTCGGTTAAATCGCTTAGTTGAAAATTTGTTTCATACGCATAAATGTTTTTCTCAAACCCATTTACAGGGTACTTACCATTTATTATAATATCAACAATATATTTGTGAAATATTTCTTTTGGTTTTCTATTTTTAGGCCCTTTCATTTGGCCTAGGGTTCTTTTAGTTGGGTCATACGAAATAGTCACATATGATCTACCATCACCAATTTCATCGATACTTCTTAATGAAAAAATCACTTTACCTGGATCATTTCCACAATGACCCATTCTTTGTTTTTCTTCTTCTGACATTGAGGTGTTTAAGTTGGCCCAATAAAATCCAATACCATTTACTCTATAATCAATGATAATCTCGTTTTCTTCTTTATAATTTGAGTTAACCCCCGTTTCTAATGATTCATGCCAAATTCTAGATTTTTCATATGCTTTTTGAAAGTCTAATCCTTTTAGATCCACTCTATCCGCAATTCTTGGGCTTGTTAACCAATCAAGAATGTATTTATACTTATTCTCATAGTCTTCTTTCCAAATAAGATTTCTAGGACCACTAGTGTTTAAAATTTCTCTGGCGGCTCTTTTTAACTCAATTTCACCTTTGATGGGTTTATTATACTTCTTTTCAATTGTTTTCTTATGTGTTGAGGAGTAATCATTTAAAAACGTATTCGCTATCCATATACAGTGCTTTTCATTTAATTGATAAAACTCTTCAGCCCATGCGGGACTAAACCCCATGGCTCTTTCTATTGTTTTTCGCTTATCGGCAGCGTTTTCACTGATAAGCATTTCGTAAATAATATCTTTAAAGTTCATTGTTTATATAAATATAAATAAATGACAAAATAATTAACCCTCCAATTTGGAGGGCTAATTTATTAATCTGGAAACCAATTAAACACTTATTTTATCCTTATTTATGGTATCGGCCAGATCCCTTAACTCGGAGCCAATTGTTAACATTAATCTCTGTATTAGTGCTATTTGTAGTGCAATATCAGTTTTTTTGGAACCAAGAGAAGCGAAGTTAGCTGGAAAAATAATATCCTTAATTTGAATACCATTGTTTTCACCCGCCTGTTTAAGTAATTTTTGTTGATAATACTTTTTAGCGTTCAACTTGGTGCACACTTTACAATAGATGCTTTTACCATCCTCAGTTGTTTTGTTTTTATAAAACAAATTTAATGAAAGGGTCTTTTTACACCCGGTACAACATTTTTCTTTATTTTCCACCATAGTTATTGTTTATGAATTGCAAATATAGTAGATATGTTTTAATATTCAAAAACAATTAGTAAAATATGGAGAGTAAAAAAGAAATTTGTAAAGTTGGATTTTATCAAATATGTGAGATAACTAACGGGAAATCAATTAGTTACGAGGCTGATAGTGGCCAGTATATTTTTATCGAGCGATTTAAAAAATATGTAATTAATAAAAATAGGGATAAAAAAAGATTTAAAACACTAGAAAAGGCTAAAGATTACGCATCTATAAAACTTGGTAATTATAAAAAAATTAAAGAAACAAAATTAAAAACCCTACCTAAATCTCTTTATTTAGTTTTAATTAAAGAGGAGGCATCGGGTAAAACGTTTGTTAAAGTTGGGATAACATCTAAGAGATTTATCATGAGAAGATTTAGTAAGGCGTATGGTTATGAGGGTTACACCCTGGAATCTATACTAAGAAGAATTGACACTCCGGATGCCGAAAGATTAGAAGGGGAAATAAAAGATAAATTAAATAAAAAAAGGTCTGTAAAAAAATACAGACCACTTTTAGAATCCTTTTCGGGATATTCCGAATGTTTTAATTATCTATGTTTAGATGATATCATCGATGTTTTTGATAAAACAACTAAAAATGTTTAATCCCAAGCAAAATCTAAACGAAGCTTACCACCCTCATTTGTGAGACTTAAACCACCATTTGCTTCGGCATATCTTCTATCAACACCAACGATACCGAATACCAATGTTGCGCCATTATTTAATTTAATAATTGTGTCATTATCAAATTGTTTTCCTGTTGCATTTTTATCAATAGGAGTTCCAGCAATTAAACCAACTACTGTTGGTCTTTTATAATTTTTATTATAAACGTCAGCATTTGAAACTGATGAACGGAAACCTAACACAACTAATTTAACCTTTTTAGTTTTTAAATTTTGTATTGTATCAATATCACCCTGAATTGTTTCGGCCTTTCTAATTGTTCCAGAAACACTTGAAGGTTTTGATGATGACATTTGCTCATTCAATATTTGATCCAAAACTCTTTTTACCTGTGATTCTGTTAAAATATATTTTTTCATATTACTTTACTGTTGTTCTTCTTCTTTTATGTAATTCTTCGTTCTCCTTTGTTAGGTATTCAACCTTAACAGTTAAGGCCGCAACCTCTTTCGTTAATCCCAAAACCATTTTACGAAGATCATCTTTTTCTGTTGCTGATTGAAATAAAAGTGCTTCTAATTTAGCAATTCTATCCTTACAATCATGTCTGATGAAATCATCATCTCTTTCTTTATTTAGGGATCTTTTTTCATAGAACCTGAATGCTGTTGCTGATCCTAATACAGAAACGACAGCGATTAAAACAGAATACATATTTTCCATACTACATAAATACTAAATAAAAATAAAAATTCCACATTTTTCTCGATATTGGATTTATTAAGCCAGTTTTATTTAAACATGACAAATAGACATACTATTTTTAAGTGTTTTTTTGATCTTTTGTTTATTTATTTTTGAATGTTGGGGAACATTTAAGGTCAATCGACAAAGGGAAAGTTTGTAATTTTCCCTTTTTTTGGTTATATTAATAGATATGAAAAGTAAAATTATTAATTTTTTTGGTGGGCCTGGGATAGGTAAATCAACACAAGCCTGTGGTTTATACACAGAGATGAAGAAACATCATATGAATGTTGAATATACATATGAATTCCCTAAAGAAGTTGCTTGGGAGGGTAATGTATCTCAGTTAAGCGATCAATTTTTTATAACGGCAAACCAACATAGAAACATAAGTAGGTTATATGGTAAGGTTGAATATATAATTGTCGATTCACCAATCGTTTTGGGGTGTTTTTATGAACAGCGTTACGGTAGTGATTACCCATCTTCGTTTTATGGAATGACGGGCCTGAGTAAGTTCTTATGGAGTCTATTTCGTCAATATGATAATATAAACATCCTCTTAACTAGAAACAATGAGACATATGATCAAAATGGTAGATTACAGGATTTACATGAAGCTAAGGAAATTGATAAGGACATTAAAGAAACATTATTGGTTAATTCTATACCTTTTGTTGAATTTTGTGTTGATACAAATACTGCTACGGACATATTTAAGTATATAACACAGCTATAGTATGAAAAAAACAATACTTCTAATGGGGTTTATTTTTGTTTCCTTAAACTCATTTTCACAAGACACAATAAGGGTTAAAAATCAAGTATTTGAGGTTTTATATTCTCAAAAATTAGAATCACCTATATGGTTAAAATATCGATCAACTAATCGACCAACTAATGTTAATAGGGGTAGTATGGATTTTTACACAGAAAAAAACATACACACATCTGACGCTGAGGATTATGTTAAAAACATATATGACAAAGGCCACCTGGCGCCAGCAGCTTCCTTCTCGGATAATATGGTTAATCTTAAGCAAACCTTTTCATATCTAAATTCGATGTTACAAGATCAATATATGAATAGAGGTGAGTGGAGACTTTTAGAAGAACAAGAAAGAAAATGGGATGATGCTGAAGACTTAACAATATTGATTAAGGTCTTTTTTGATAAACCAGTTAAAATATTACCAACAAACGCAGCAATACCATCATATATGCAAAAACACATATATTTTGAAAAACAAAAAAAATGGAGATGCTTTGTTTTTCTAAATGAGAAACCTAAATTTAAATGGCATGAAACTGAACTGTTATGTTCACCAGGTGATCACAATTAAGTATGTTATTAAATAAAGAATTAATAAAATATCAAGATAAGTTATTCTGGGTTTATAGGAAAGTTAAACAAGGATTAGTAAATGAAAACCATATTCAAGACTTAAAAGATTTTTGGATGTGTGACACGATACTAAAACAAAAAACCCCACAAGGTGAGGTTTTTATATTTTTAAGGGAAATCCCTGAAGCTATTATTGTTAGCTAAATTTACTTTTAAGTCTGTTAATCATTGAATGTATTGATTTTACACCAGATAAAACGCCAGATAAGGATACTTTAGATCCATTACTATTTTCTTTCATTTCACCTTCTTTTGCTTTAACATCGAAAGATGCACTTTTTTTACTAACATTAGTATTGCTTTCCTTTATTTTTGAAAACACATCTCTTAATTTGATTGAGACTTTAGGTAAAAAATCCTCCAATATTTTAGCATAACTCGCTGTTTCTGTTATTGAACTCTTTCTAGTCATTTTAACAACATATTGTTTTGTTTCCAGAACGTCATGACCTGTTTCTTTTAATTCTTCCATAATTTGTGTTATCTTTTCTTTAGATTCAACATATTTTGGATCTTTTTCTAATTTAGCCAAATCAGATTTTAATTTCTGAATTTGTGAATGGATGGATGCAAATTCATCTAATTGTTTAGCTAGTTTACCCTTTGCTTCTTTCGTTTCGCCACCTTGTTTTGCTTCAACTAAGTTTCTAAGGTGGGTTTTAATGATTTCTTCTAATAACATAATTTGTAAGTTTTATTATAAATATTTCTTTATTTCTTTAATACAGAGTGTTGTATATTTTTTTTCGTTTCTTTTAGCTTCCCTTTCGTATGGGTTAGTGGAGTAATAGTATAATTTTTCGTACTTTTGATATAAATTTCTAGATTGTAGGTAATGAGTATACTCGTGAATTACTGTTGATACAACATCATGTATTGTCTCGCAGGTTGGTTCATGTATTGTCATTTTGTTTCTGTAAAAACAGTAATTTCCATAAACCTCACATTTTTTTATTTTTCTCTTTCTTGTGGTAAACTCCACCGATAATTTGGTTCTTTTTCGATCGTTTATACCCAGATTTTTTTTACACCATTTTATGGCTAGCATTGCATATTTCTTTTTTCTTAAGTAATTGTCAATAACTTTTTTAGCCATTTGGTTTTTTCTCTGATTTTAATGGTTTTTTTATGGTTTTTAACGGTTTATTTAACTCGTTTATTGAATCATAATTTTTAATTATATCGTTTAAAATAGCCGCAACTTCATAATTTTCGCTTTCCTCATTCTTTTTCCACAACGCAACCAAAAAAGCTTTAAACTCATTATCCCCTAGTGTAACCCTCTTTTCACTACTACTTTTAATAATTTTAAAAACAGCATATGTCAAAGCTGACTTCTTTTCTTCAGTAAGTGTAAAATATTGATCGATTGAAATATTTGACACAATATTATTGGTTATATCTGATAAAAACTTAACAATAGATGGGTGATTCACATTTACATTCATAATCTCTTGCTTTATTAATAAATACCCCATATTATTTAACAAATAAAAATAATTCACCGTTTATTGGTTTATTTTGTATAATTAAGCGTCTAACTTGTGATTTGTGAACATTTATTTCATTTGCACATTCAATTATAGTTTCCCAACTTTTCCCATCACTAACTCTAATTACTTTTTTAGACATCCCGTGAATTCTATTTGATAAACCTTTTCTATATTTTTCAGATTTAATTATTGAGAGTCCGTGAGCTATTTTTTGTTCAAATGTGAATTTTGGTCTACTCTCTCTATTTTTATAAAAAGTATACCCCATTTCTTTCATTTTTTTTCCTTTATTCCAAGGAATGTTACCCATTTTTGCACCTTGATTTTTCTTTTCTATATCTGACTTATTACTTATCGTGTCTCCACCATCACCGCCTAATGTCATATTATACCCATCTTTAAATGAATTAAATTTAGCTATGAACATAATTTCCATTTCATTTAATATCTCAATATTGTTACAAGAAACCAATTCACACCACTCAAATGATTCTTCACCATATTTTCTTATTGAATCATAAAAATGGGATTTTAACCCCATTCTTACATTCTTTAAATGTGTTTTTTTACGATTGTTTAAGGTTTTGGTTGTTTTTCCAACATAAACTTTTTGATTTACTTTGTTTTGTACTTTGTAAATTATCATATATTCTTTTTATTATAAATATATCGAATTAACGATAAATTACATTCCCCACTTTTGTCTCTTAACAATTTGTGCGATAATACCATAAACACTTAAATCTTGATATGTGTCGTCAATTGATTCTCCAACAGTATCTTGATTACCTAAAACAACTAATTGTTTTAATCTTTGTACCTTATCATTCATTCTGAAAAATAATCCCATTAATGAAAATCTAATATCATCATTGGTTTTTAGTGACGTTCCCCCAGAAATGTTATCTGGTCCATAGTTTAGTTGTTTCCTGCAGAATATTTCATATTGCTCCTTTAGGATTTTTTTAAATTCTCTTGTGGTTTCGGGATATTTCTCCTCACACATTTTAATTGGGTCCATTTGTTGTTCTTTATCTTCTGACATAGTATTTATTGTTTATAGTTCTAATATAGTTAAAATTAAACTTTTTTCCAAATATTTATAATAAATTAATCACATGGCGTCTAACAAATATAAAGAAATGCAAAAAGATCCTAAGGCCGGTGCTGGATCTGATATGCCAAAACATAAACAATTGATCCAAATGCTTTCATTTAGGGTTGTACCAGCTTACTATAAGGAAATAGAGAAGGTTGCAAACCACAAGAAAATGACGGTTTCAAAACTTATCAGAAATTACATTAAAGAAGGTATGAAACGTGATAAAGAGATTAGCGGATCTAATGACACCGATTTCAGAATAGATTAATTACTTACTAAATCTCTTAAATGAGTTTTGAGATATCATATTAAAGTTAGCTCCACCAATAAACTGGTGGAGTTCTTTTTTTCCACTATAACTCATTGCTGAACGCAAATAATCCTCGAAATTTTGACACCAACTCTCGATGGTATACTTTACTTCATTTCTTCTTGTAACTCCTTCAGATGTCTTTAATTCATCCCTACCCCATGATTTTTGGACTTCCTTGGTACTCATACCTCTAAAGTTCTTATAAAGAGGAATGTCTGCCATAAACATATCATTGGCTTGTTTAGTGTATTGATGTATTACCTCATAGTTCTCCTTACTTGTTTCTCCGGCGCTTTCTAAGCACTTATTTAACATAGACCCTAACATAACATAATCGGCTCCCAATCCTAAAGCCTTAATGATGTCTGAGTATTTCTTAAAACCACCATCAGCAACTATTTTTGTTTTGTATGGTTTACTGTTACCCAAATAATGTTTCTTTTTCTGAATGTCACTACATTTCATTATTAAGGACGCCATAGGGTATCCAATACCAGTTTGAACGGTTGTTAAACATCCACCACCATTACCGATACCAATTCTAACCATATCAACACCTATTTCACAATATTTGTGAAATGTACTAGGATTCGCCACGTTACCCACCATCAAGCACATGTCATCCCCATACATTATTTTGGCTTTCTTTGCTGCTTCATATAAATCTAACATGTGTCCGTTAGCGATATCAATTAAAGCGAGTATTTTACTTTCGCTTGGGACAACTAACCTTTCTCTAAGAAATAACCTTTCAAAATCAGTTAAGCTATATGAAAGGAAATGATTATAATCCACCCAGTCAGATGTTGGGTTGGGTATTCTGGGTAATACTGGTAAGATACCTTGGTTCTTAAATAAATGAAAATTATCTTCACTAATAACGGTATCCATTGGGGCCGTCATTAATGGTAGATTACCAAATGTGGTTCTTGTGTTAATTTCGCTCCTAGATCTAATTGAGGACAAAACGGCCGGTTCAATTAAAAGATCATCAAAATCATAGAGTTGTTCAGTCATTTCGTGCATTATTTGTGTTTTACATAGCTAATATAAGAAAAAAAATATAAATTAAAAAATTAACCAATAAAAAAGTATTTATATTATTATGAGAGATAAGATAATTTCTGAAAATACAATAAGGGAGGTTTTGGATCAAATACTCAGCGAAGAGGTTTCAAAAGTTAAAAGAGAAGACTTTGCAAGGGTTCAATTTAAAATTGACGAGTTACAAAACTCGCTAAACGAAACACTTAAGGAATTTAGAAAACTACAAGATTCTGTACCAGGTGGTTTAAAAACAATTACAAATGGTAGATTAACTGGAATTTCACAAAGTTTAAGTTCAGCACAAAAACTAACAACACAGTTAAGAGAAAAAATAAAACTATTTAAAAAATCTCTTTATACACAACAAGTGGAAGAAAAAAAGAAATAACAAAACATTTAGGTTAAAATAAATTATTCGTTTTCTTCTTCATTATCTAGAAATACTCTTAATCCTTTAACATCCTCAATGTCGGTTAAATTATGAATTTCTTTCTTACCCAAATCACTTAAAAAGAAAACCTCCTCCGTTTCATCATCCTCATAAGAATTTATTAAACCACTTTTCTGTAAACTTCTTAAAAGGTCTTCTGCCACAATTTCTTTTAACATAACCTCAAACTCATCTTCATTAAAATACCCTTCATCCTCATTATCCAACCCATTCTCCAAGAATTTCTTTGTCAACTCGTCTGATATTCTTTTTCTGGCATAGTCTTGACTAGATATCTCAAAATCAGTAAAGTAATTGTCATCAACTAAGGTTTTTATAATACCTTCTGTTATTTCTTGGATTTTAGGTAGGTAGCTCATCTTTTAAAATTTATTTTTTACTAATATAAGTGAAAAAAATGAAATAAAAAAACGAGCTTAGAATTTAAAAATAAACTTATTTTCCTTATATTTTAGAATAAAAATATACAATGGGAAATAGAAAGATTTTCATTCAAATTGCGTCATATCGAGACCCACAGTTAATTCCAACATTAAAGGATTGTATTTCTAAAGCAAAAAATCCTGAGAACTTAGTATTTGCAATTGCTTGGCAACATTCAAAAGACGATGTTTGGGATAATTTAGATGAGTATTTAAACGACGATAGGTTTAAAATAACGGATATACCATATGAGTTATCTAAAGGGGCTTGTTGGGCCAGAAATCAACTACAAAAGAGTTATACCGATGAGGAGTATACCTTACAATTAGATTCACATCACAGATTTATTGAAAATTGGGACGAAGAATTAATAACAATGTATAATGGTTTACAAGATAAAGGTTATGGTAAACCATTATTAACAAGCTACATTTCTTCTTATGACCCAGATAATGATCCAGATGGTAGAGGTATGATTCCGTGGAAAATGAACTTCGATAGATTTATACCAGAAGGCGCAGTATTCTTTTTACCTGCATCAATTGATAATCACAAAGAATTGACAGAACCAATTCCGGCTAGATTCTATTCTGCGCACTTTGCGTTTACTGGCGGGGCTTTTGTTAAAGAAGTACCACATGATCCTGAATACTATTTCCATGGTGAGGAGATCTCAATTGCTGTTAGGGCATACACCTGGGGTTATGATCTATTTCATCCACACAAAATAATTGCTTGGCATGAATATACTAGAAAGAATAGAATAAAACAGTGGGATGATGATAAGTTTTGGGGTGAAAAAAATGGTAATTCACATTTAAGGAATAGAAAACTTTTTGAGATGGACGGACTTGTCAAAGATATTGATTTTGGTATATATGATTTTGGTAAAGTTAGAAGTGTTGAGGATTATGAAAGGTATGCTGGGGTGTCCTTTAAAAAAAGAGCCGTTCAAAAATTCACACTAGATAATAATATTGCTCCAAACCCACCACTATATGGACAAGAGTTTAATGATTCGTTTTTAAGAATATTTAAACATTGTATAGACATTCATCGAAATTCATTTATAGATAACGATTATAATTTTTGGGCCGTAATATTTGAAGATGAGGTTGGTGGAACCTTACATAGACAAGATATGACTTCTGAGGAAATTAAAAGTGCTCTTAGAACAACAGATGATTTTATAAAAATATGGAGAACATTTAATACGGAAAAAAAACCAACTAAATGGATTGTCTGGCCACATTCGGAATCAAAGGGTTGGTTAAATAAAATTGAGGGGTCATTATAATGAAAAAAATATTAACAGGATTATCAAACAATATTTCACTAAACAAACAAAAAATAAAAGTTTGGTCAGAAAGTTTTAAAAGACATTCTGATGGTGATGTGGTTTTAATAGCGGCTAATGCTACCGATGAAGATATACAAACATGTATTGATCTAAACATAAAATATTATCAAGTAACCGTTGAGGACACTTGGTATATTAATAATAAAAGATTAAAACACACTAAAGATTTCTTAGAACAATCTGATGGTGATGTCTTTTTAATCACAGATGTGTTTGATGTTTTATTTCAATCAGATCCGTTTAATAAAATGGATTTAGAAAATAACGATATCTTTATTAGTAAGGAGGGTATCTTAGTTTGTGAAGAACCTTGGAATGCTGATGTTATCAATAAAGTATTCCCAAATGAAACGACAGCTTGTATGCAAACAGAAATTGTTTGTTCTGGTATAATTGGTGGGAAAAAAGAATCGTTGATAAAGTTATATTATAAACTTGATCATATGTGTGAAAATAGTTTAGATGGTCACAATATTAAGGATCAAGCCGCACTTATTATCATGGTAAAGAATAATGAAATAGAAAGATTAAAAAACTTCTCATTAGATGAGGGATGGGCGATGCATTGTCAATCATCTGGACCAACACAATTTTTTGAATCATGGGGGCTTAAAAATGCAATAATCAGAAAGGGTTATGGAATACCAGAACTAAAAGAAGACGGTGTTGTTTACACACAGTCTGGAATAAAATATGATATGGTTCACCAATTTAATAGAGTTGATGAATGGAAAAAAATAATAACTAAAGAATATGAATAATGCAATATGTGTTTGTTCAACTAGCGACCTATATGGACCGTTTATTGAAGAATGGCTAAATGAACCAGTACTTAATAGTGATAAGTTTGTGATCGTTGATGTAACAAAAGATCTTACATTTAATAAGGGGTTTACATTTACCGAACAGCAATTAAAAGAGAAATTAAACTTCACACAAGAGGTTAGTAAATTTAATTGGTGGAATTCTTACGGTAATAGAAATATTGCTTGGTTTTATGCGCATTTAAGAATGATAAATTTTTATATGGAACATCCGAATTATGATTATTATTGGTTTTTTGATGATGATATTAAAATGGATAACTGGAATTTATTTTTTGATTCATTTAAAAACGAGGATGCGGACTTCTTAACATATTTTTTATTTAAAAATACTGATGTTGAAACTCAACCAGAGGTTCCTATGATTGATGATAGAACATACTCTAGAACTGAATGGTTTAAAAGATTCCCAGGGGTTGATGCCAACTTACCAAAAGACATGACCAAATTATTCGGATCATTTTTTCCAACAACCAGATTTTCAAATAAGGCGTTAAAAACAATTATGGATTACAATTTAAATGGATATCATGCATATCATGAAGGAATGGTTCCAACTGTGTTAAATTACGAAGGTCAAAAATTGAAAACAATAATAACTCCTGAAAATACATCAAATTACTTTGATGTTAACGAGGTTAACATTCTACATAAGAATCAAAAAATAAATTGGGAATGGTTATAAAGAAAACGGCCATCGTAACGGCCATATTTGACATCGGTAGAGATAAATGGGATAATTTTACAATGTCCTATCACACGTATCTGTGGTGGATGAGGAACTTACTTTATTTAGATACCGATCTTATTATATACACAGAGGAGAAGTTTAAGGAAGATATCTTAAACTATAGAAAAGAGGTAGACCCTAAATTAGAAAAAACTATTTTAATTATTCAACCATTAGAATCAATAGAAGGTTATAAAACATTCTATGAACCATTAAATAATTTAATGACTAGTGATGAGTTTAAAAGAGATGTTCAATTTGATGTCCCAGAGATGAGTAAACCATTATATAATGTTGTAATGTTTGCTAAGCTTTTTTATATTTTAGATTCAGCAAAAAAGAATTTGTTTAATGCTGACTTATATGTTTGGGCGGATGCCGGTGTTATAAGAAATGATCAACCAGAAAAAAACCTAAAGTGGCCAGATATCCAAAAAATTAATGAATTAGATAATAATAAAGTTACGTTCTTTTGCCATCACCCATATGTTAGGGTGGCTAATGATCAATATAAATTTCACGCCTTTTCTCAAATGAGATATATTCAAGGTGGCTCTGTTTTTGTTCCTAAAAAATGCATAGAAGAGATTTGTGAATTATTTAAAAACACAGCGTTAGATTGTATATCAAAAGGGTTTGTTGGTAGCGATGAAAAAATATTTGATTTCACTTATCTAACGAATCCGGATAATTACAATTTAATACAGTGTGGTTGGAGAGAATATATTGATTTATTCACAACCAAAAAAGATTTGGAAGTTGTTGTTGCTAGATACAATGAAGATCTTGAATGGATAAAAGAACTTAATTATAAAGTAACAGTTTATAATAAAAATATTGACGATAACCATCTATTTTCAAATAACTTACCAAATGTTGGTAGAGAAGGCCACACGTTTTTTAATCACATTGTTAACAACTATGATAACCTACCAGAATATCTAGTATTTTTACAAGGTAAGCCACAAGACCACTGTAATGATATTATTAATTTAATAAATAATTTTGACTTCAAGACAGAATTTAAACCATTGGGTGTTTTGCACCAGTTAACTATGGAATATGATGCAATCAATCAGCAAGTAGAATCATATGCTAAATCAATTGGATTTGATATTACATATCCAATTTATATGACACCTGGGGCTCAATACATTATTAGTAGAAGAATAATAAAAACCAAACCATTAGAATATTATAAAAGAATATTAGATTCACTATCACACGAATCATACCCACAATCCGGTTTAGATGTTGAAAAAACATTATTTCAAATATATGGGGTTTATAAAAGTTAAAAACTATTATATTTATAAAAAACGGTTATACACCATAAATCGATAAACAAATTATACATGGACCCTGATGGTGAACAAAATAAAAGATTTAAAGAACAAGGAAAAGAGACTGGTCCTATACAAAGATATATCACTAATGTTAGCGATGTTCTTTCTCCCATTTGGCTACGATGCTTTATTCAAATTAATAATGGACATGAGTGGTTCATATTGGGTAGCCGATATCGTTTTTTATTCTATTTCAGGTTGTTTTTGGTTGTTGTATATAGTTCTTACGAAGTACTTAAATAAAAAAGAAACCTCCAATTAGGAGGTTTTTTTATTTTCTGGTTTGTCTGGTTGTTGTAAACCTTTTTTAGTTTCATCTTTTTTAACATAATGATTTTTTGTTGCATCCTTATGTTTTTCTAATATCTTCTTTTTTTCTTCTTCGGTCATTTTAAATACATTACTCATATTTTAATTGTTTTTTGTTTTCTTGGAGACATCTCTCTTTTTTATTTTTTAATACTAAACATTTTTCATATTCTTCCGTTTCTTCTAATATTTCAATCATTCTATCGATAATTTCGATTAATAATTCTAAATCATTATTGTAACTTAATATTGTCTTTTTATTAATATACTCAAAAATCATATCATTGTCAACGTTTCTTATGTAATCATATATCATTCTAACCTCATCATCATCATAGTTACCGACGTGAAGTACTCTAGTAGCTTGTAAAAGAAATGACACTGACATATTCATAAATATACCTTCATTCATTGATTAACTTTTTTTCTAATATCCTGAAACATTCAAAGAATCCATCTTTCTCAATATCTTCTCGATTTTCTTTTGACGATTGAGCCGGCCCAAAAACAATTCCATTATTTAATGAAATACTAAAAACCCATTGTTTAGGATTATACATTTCAATTGTTAGATATACACCTTCTTTATCAAAGAATCTATAAAGCTTCTTTAAATCATATGTGGCAATCGTTGAAATACTCAACACCCCAATATTTGGAAACATATTATCGTTAAACCTTTTAAAGGCTTTCGGGTACAAATATTCTATGGAATACCAATCTAACATAATAACTAATATAAGAAATTTCTTTCAATAATTACATTATTATGGATTTTATAAAATAAAGATATACTTATTTGGTATTAATAAAATGATTATACGAGAATTTTACATTAATGAGGATAACGGCGGATTGTATGTCGAATTCTCCACAAAAAAAGACGGTGACGACTTTTATAGAGTTATTGAATTCAATAAGGAAGATATTGAATATTACTCACCCACAATATTAGACGATGACACGGAAATAGATGAAGAGTTTATAACCGAGCTAATATTTGAGTATTCAAAGAATAATGAACTACCAGAAGAAGAAATGTTGTGATATTTATAAGATATGGAGTTTCTAAATGACCAACAAAAAGAAAAATTAACCGAGTTTGTTAAATTCGTAAAGGGTGAACTTAAATTAAAGTCTACCCCTAAGGTTGTTGTCCAAAATGGAAGAAAAGATCTTAAAACGACAGCAAGCTATGATTATACTAAATCTGAAAAGATAATCAAGGTTAATGCCAAAAATAGAATGCTTGTAGATGTAATGAGAAGTGTGGCACATGAGTTAGTACATCACAAACAATATGAAGACGGACGCCTAGAAGTTAAACCGCCAGACATTGGTGGTGAGATCGAAGACGAAGCAAACGCTAAAGCGGGTCAATTCATCAAGATGTTTGCTCAAAAGGATCAAACAGTATATGACGAATAGCTAAATTCTTCTAAAATGGAGGACAACATTTTCCTTCATAAACACCTCAACATTAGTATTTCTTCTAAACATTGTCCAAACGTTAGGATATACCAATTTTAATTCAGTTAATCCATATTGGTTTATTTGGATATATCTACCTTCAGCCGTTTTAATTGCATTATATTTCCCAGAATATAGGTCTTGTGTTGGGCTATAAAATGTTTGGTATTCATACCCAGGAGCATTATTAATCATAGTCGGTAATCCTAAAATATTTGTCTCAAATTCCCAAATAGTTTTATTTAAAACAAATCGATCTAATGGTTTAGCTCTACTATAATTCTGTTTAAATGTAACAACATTACCATTTATTGAACTTACATTATATTGTTCAGTGATAATAGTGTCATTCAAAATATGAATCACGGAATCTCCATGAATACCTTGTATTGTTATATCTGCTGATATCAATTTCCACTGACCTGATAATTTGGGATAGGTCTCAAATTCGATCTTCTCACAACCCCATAATAATGGAGCAATTAATAGAATTAAGAATAGTTTTTTCATTATTATTGATTTTGAAGTACAAAACTCGTATATTTTATTGATATTAACAAAAGAAACTGAAACTATTTTATATTTATAGGGTATGCAATTAGTTATAACAGAAAAACAGCTTAGGAAACTAACCTCACAGATAACTGCAAATCAAGCGGTTACTGAGGAAGATGGTGATGCTGCAGCAGCTGCTCCAGAGTCTGGGGTTTCTAGTGACGGTGAAAAAAAGACAGGTGCAACTAAGTGGGAAAGTGGTGTAACTAGAGGTAAAGCAAACCCTATTGGTAGTGATGGTGTCTGGGTAAGTGGGGTTACTAGAGGTAAAGCAAACCCACTAAGCGAACAAAACGATTTGGCTTTTGATAGACGTTATGGTACTGCAGCCGCTGCGGAAAAATCTAACAGAGAGAATAGAGAGCTTGTACAGGGAGTTGTTGATTTTTACAAAAAATATAATCATGAAGTTAATACAGTTTTAGCAATTGGTGCGTTTTTCATTCCGTTTGTTGGCCCGGCCGTATCTGCGGGTATTGGATTAGCAGATGCTGGACAATATTATAAAGAAGGTGATACGAAAATGGCGGGTATGGTTGGAATGTTTTCTATACTACCTGGGGTTGGTACGGTTGTATCTAAGATTCCTGGTGTTAAAACATTGGGAGCTAAGGGTATGGCCGCATTAGCAAAAAAAATAACTTTAGGGTCTAAAATTACAAATCCAACAGAAGTTGAAGTTGTAACACAGATAGCAAAATATAAAGATTTAATCAAAGCCGAAATGGGGAAAATCGGTAAGGATGCTACAATTGCCGCTGCTAGAAAAGGCGTACAAAAAAATATTGTTAGGAAAAATGTAGCAAATAAAGCTGCTGGAATTGGTGGTAGTGTTATTGGGTATGGTGGTCTTGGTGTTGCATATAGTATGGGGTATGATAAACTTACTGGAGCCCCTAAAAAAGATATGGCAAAATTAACTAGAGATACTCCTACTATTTATAAAGCAGACGGTATGGTACAGTTACCAGATGGTACTTGGGAACCTAAAGACTAAATAATAGATATTTATAAAATATATTTAAAATCGATGAAAAATAATTTAAACGAAGAAATTAGCAGAATTAAAAAATTGCTGAACATAAATGAAAACACACTTATTTTAGAAGCAAACCCTATTTTAAACCTTATAAGAAAATTAGCCCCATCTCTTGAAGGAAAATTTATAAGTAGTGTTGAAGCAAAATTAGGTGGTAAAAAGATTGCAGCAGCTTCAGAAGCCGAAATTAAAGCAGCATTTAAAAGTGCTGAACTAGCAGCAATTAGAAAAGAAATTGGGGATGCTATTTATACTGCAGAAAAATCGGCTATAGATGCGATATTTGCGAAATATAACATGAGTGCAGCTGGCGAATCCGCTAGAGCATATAGTGAATTATCTGCATTAAATGCAGGTGAATTCGCAGGTATCACTAAGGAACTTGGTAGATCATATAGAGCAGCTAAAGGATCAACTGGTGCAGGAGCTGGTGCTGGTGCTGGTGGTAAACAAGCAGTAACATTTGGCGGGAAAGGGTTAGCTAATTTACCATTAAAATCGTCAGTTGATGAGGTTATGAAACATATTGATGTTGATCCGGTTTTTAGTGCAATAATGAAAGCTAAAAAAGGATCAAGGGAATTGGTTGAAAATTGGATAGAAGTTAATCTTGGTGATAATGTCACCCCTAAAGAAATTTTAAGTAAAGTAGAAGTATATTTTGATAGAATAGCAACTAGTCCAGACGCTAAAACAGTTACATTCTCAAAAAGAATTGATCAAGTTATTGGTTTAGCTAAAAAGGGTGATGAAGCATGGGAAGGAAGTAAAGGTGCTGTAAAATGGGGGCTTACTATAGGTCTTATTGGTGTTGTTGTGGGTGCATGGACGCTAAAGGAATTTGGTGGCACATTACTTTGTAGGTTAGGGTGGGAAAAAACTAATGATTGGTTTGGGTGCACTAGTGGTGGCGGTAATACCAATAATTCAGGTGGTAAAGGTAGATTTAATTAATGGAAAACGAAAGAATAAAAATTTATCAAGGGTTAAAAGCTGACGGTGAAACTGATTTGGGTTTTGTTGATTTCAAAAAGAAATATTTTGGATCAGAGCAAGCTACATCTAATTTTTATCAAATGTTAGTGTCGGCACAAGATCCTAAGGGTGTTTTTTATTATAACGACACAATTCAGAATTTTTTTAAAAAATATGCTTGTGATTTATTTCCAAACTCAACATATTGTGGTGGAAGTGGATCATCAACACCAACAGCTAATGTTTTTTCTTGTATTGAAGCTGTACACACCTCAGGTAAGGCCTATACATCAGGTAAAACTCAATTACATATAACACGAGATGGTGGAATTAAACATATATTTAAGAATGATTATGGGTTTGCATATAAAGATGGTGACAAATATCAATGGGGTACTTGGGCTTGTGTGGGCACAAATGGTTATAAAATCACATTAAGAAACGGTCAAACATTCTCATCAACAGATTTAAAATGGTCAGCAGTACCACCTAAGGGTAATACCCCTAATCAGACACCACCAACTGGTGGAGGAACAGAAACCAAATTAAACGCTGGTGATTTAGCTAGCGGAAAAAGTGTAGGAATCGGAATGAAAGGTGCGATTGTTGGTGATATACAAAATCTGTTAATTAAGTTAGGTTATGTAAACGTAAGTAGAGATAATAAAGCAGATAGTAATTTTGGAAGAAGAACAAAAAAGATGGTTGAAGATTTTCAATCATTAAACGGTTTGGTTCCACCAGATGGTATTGTTGGTAAAGATACCTGGGCTAAATTAAATGATCCAGCCGCAGTTAAAAATAATTCATCTAGTTCAGACGGATCTACTAAAACAACAGTAGCTAAAGATGGTGAAACAGTTGCTGGTTCAGATGTTATTATTGTTAACGAAAAACTTAAAAAAACATTAAGAGAAAACCTATTAAAGTTTAATTAATAGTTAATTACTAGATATTTATATTAGGAGTTTGATTGGTTTGGTCGCCATCAAATGATAATACGAAAAAAACGAAAGGAGGTATTCTAAATCTCGACAAAGGAGCTCTAAAGGCTCTTTTGTTCGTTTATATTCTTTTTATGTATATATTATAATATGTCGTTTCCTTGCCCAACATGTAAAAATCCTTTAGGATTAACTTTAGAGTTTATAATTAAACACCCTATTTGTTTATGTCCAAATTGTAGTACAAGTTTTAACTTTACTGTAAATGATGATATAAAAAAGACATATCGAGAAACAATGTGTGAAATAAATAATATTAAAAATAAACATAAATCAATCGCTAAGTTTAATTAAATATATTTAGATATTTATAACTAATAAAACAAAACTAAATAAATTTTTATGGCAGGAATTGCAGACAATTTTGTGGGGCTTCCGATTGAAGACCTAATTGTTTCACCTATCGTCGGAATGGCGAAAGGTCAAGCAAAATTAAATGAAGTGACTTGGAGATATATCTCTGAAGTTGCATTTGAAAAAGATAAGGATGGTAAAACAACCGCACGTTCATTGGATGTTGAGATGAACAGGGTAGTAACTAACGGTGAAACTGGTGAACAAGAAATACAGAAAGTGTATAGTAAGGTTCCTATGTTACCATTGGTTCCACTTCCTTCGTTAGCAATCACATCTGCGGATATTGCATTTACTATGGAAGTTAAAACGTCTGAAACCTCTAAGGATAGTTCTGATAATGAAACTTCTTATGAAGCATCTGCTTCTGGTGGTTGGTGGGGCATGAAATTCTCAGCAAGTGTTGCTGGAAAGGTAGCAACTCATAAGGAAAATACAAGAAGTACAGATAATTCAGCAAAATATGAAGTTAAGGTACACGCAGAACAATTACCTCCAACAGAAGGTATGTTAAAGCTGTCTGATTACTTAACTCAGATGTTGGAACCATC
>ENA-OSIY01000067-OSIY01000067.1-marine-metagenome-genome-assembly--contig:-NODE-67-length-58268-cov-13.413518_pt1 | contig 58268 bp, 55 predicted proteins | sample MGYA00237884_ERZ534233 | MGnify/ENA primary metagenome ERZ534233 (study PRJEB26412, sample SAMN06343840) | marine metagenome | isolation source: estuarine water | place: USA: Columbia River Estuary... | reverse complement strand
TTTTTCTTTTGGGGATTTATAGCTGCTGGAAACGGTGTATTGATTCCGTTTTGTAAAACCTATTTTAATTTAGACCAGTTTCAGAGTCAATTAATAGATTTTGCTTTTTATGGTGCATACTATATGGGAGCGCTTATGTTATTTGTGGTGTCTAGTCTAAAAAAGACTGACATAATGAATAAGTGGGGATTCAAAAGCGGAATTGTTAAAGGGTTGATTTTATCTGCCGTAGGAGCTGGAGCCATGATATTGGCAGTCAATGGAGCAGATCCAGGAGATTCGTCTGCCTTCGCCTTTATTTTGGGTGCATTGTTTATTGTAGCTCTAGGATTTTCATTGCAGCAGACAGCTGCGAATCCTTTTGCGGTAGCTTTGGGTGATCCAGAAACCGGCTCTCATAGATTAAACCTAGCAGGAGGAATTAATTCTTTAGGCACAACTGTTGGTCCTTTAATAGTGGGCGCAGTGCTCTTTGGGACTGCCGCTAAGGCAGATATGGCAGCGTCTATTTCAAATGGAAGTATCACCTTATCCTCTGTTCAATATCTTTATGTAGGAGTAGGGCTTCTATTTCTTTTGTCTGCGGCCTTATTTAAGTTTTCTAATAAGTTACCAGATGCCAAAGCAGACGCAAATTTTATAGGGGCTAAAAAGGCATTAAACACTCTAATTGCAATTACAGTACTACTAATTGTTGTTTTCTTTTTTGTGTTTAGACAATATTCAGGGTTGGCTCCAGGGGCCAAGTTAGACGATAAAGCAGATCATTTAATTTTAATTCTTTCTGCTATCGGCCTTTTGGCTATTGTAGGAGGTTTATTAGGAGCCAATAAAATGGCTAAGTCAAATCCTAAGGGCTGGGGAGCCATGCAGTATCCTCAACTAGTACTTGGGATGTTGGCTATTTTCACCTATGTTGGAGTAGAGGTTTCTATAGGAAGTAATCTAGGAGAGTTGTTAATGACCAAAGCTTTTGGTAGCCTAACAGAGTCAGAGGTGGCTCCATATATTTCTCTTTATTGGGGAGGCTTAATGATAGGTAGATGGGCTGGTGCCATAGCAGTGTTTAATCCAGGCGAAGGATTAAAGAAAATACTTTATATAGTGGTTCCTTATGTTGCTTTTGGGGTAATTCTATTGGCTATTTACTTAGCAGAATTTGAAGTAGTTCATTTGTTTGGATTTTCTGCATGTGTTGCCTTGCAAATAATAGGTTTCTTTCTCGGAAAAGACAAGCCAGCAAGAACACTTAAAATATTTGGTATATTAGGTATGGCAGCTATGCTTGTAGGGCTATTTACTTCAGGTAATATAGCAATTTATGCCTTTTTAAGCGGAGGTTTGTTTTGCTCTATTATGTGGCCTTCTATATTTTCTTTAAGTATAAAAGGGTTAGGAAAATATACCTCGCAAGGTTCTGCATTTCTAGTAATGATGATTTTAGGTGGCGCTATTATTCCGCCCATTCAAGGAAAATTGGCTGATATTATTGGGATACACGAGTCTTACATTATTTGTGTGTTGTGCTTTGCGTATTTAGCTTTCTTTGCTCAAAAAGTAGGAAGCCTTCACCACAAAAATGCTTAGTTGATATTTTTCATTAGCCATTATATTTCTTAGATATAAGTTGAGCAGCAATCAATAAGCCATAAAAAGAGTATATAAAAAACTCCTTACAAACAGTAAGGAGTTTTTTGTGTTTTATAAACGTATTGTTACATTCTTTAAGCAACAGAGGCATTATTTTGTGATGTAATTCTAGTTTTTGAAGATAAATTTTCGGCAAAAACCAATGCTAAATTAGTTTTATTGTGAAATTAATATTGTATTTTTGAAACAGAACCTAACCATAAAACAAATTCGTATGAAAAATGTAATTACTGCTTTATTTTTATTTGTATCCTGCGCAATGTTTGCTCAAGACCTTGTCAACATAACTTATGTAAGTGTAGCTAGAGAAAACTCAGAAGAGTTTTTAGAACTGCATAAAAAATTCACTAATATGTCATTGGGGGAAGAAAGAACAATTATTCAATCTGCTGTTTTTGCCCATGCCTTTGCAGGAGACTTTACTTTTGCGGTATATGATTTTTATGATACGGAGGTTGCTCTTGTAACAGATGCAGCTATTAGTACAAAAATAATGGACGCCAATATCAAGGCCTTAAACCTAGATGAGAAAGCACAAGCAGCCCTTGATGCAGATTACAAGAGATATGTAGGTATGTTTGTAGAGGGGCATTCAGATCAAATACGTAGTTTTAAAGGTTTAGAGGAATTAAGTTTCTCAAATGAAGATATAGACTGGTCTACAAAAAAAGTTGTAGTAGTTAGTAAGTATGATACCCAGTGGTCAAAAAACAAAGACTTTACCCAGGCCATGATAGATGGTAATATTAAAGCTCTTAAAGAGAGTGGAAAAGTAGCTCTTACCGTTACTAGCCGTCATTTATATGGCTCAGGTATGGATTGGCACTCCTATATGTTTTATAATAGCTGGTCAGACTTTGCTGCCTATGAAGAAAGTAACTTTGGCGGCGCCATGAATGCCAACGACATTAAGTTTTGGTCTGCAATTGATGCCCATGAAGATGAAATATTAATGTGGATTGGTGGGATTAGCCCAGACACCAAAGTATTTGATTACGCAAAATAATAAAGAGAGTATTGTTTTGTGATTATTAAAGGTCTCAACATTTGTCGAGACCTTTTTTATTTTGAGCTAACAGTGTACTATTTTGTAACTTCATTGCTGTCAAAGAGTTCTTTTCAGAGCGATACATCTATCTGCCCGTCATGTGTATTGGTGTATTTTTTGTAGCAAGGTATACGCCTTAAAATGGTGCATAAAAAAACTCCTTACAAACAGTAAGGAGTTTTTTATGTATTAAAAATGTATTGTTACATCATTCCAGGCATTCCACCTCCCATAGGAGGCATTGCTGGGGTGTCTTCTTTAATGTCAACTAAAGCACATTCTGTAGTTAAGATCATACCAGCAACAGAGGCTGCATTTTCTAGTGCAATTCTAGTTACTTTTTTAGGATCTATAATACCAGCCTTTAGCATATCAACATAGGTTTCAGACTTTGCATCATACCCATAGTTTTTCTTTCCTTCTAAGACTTTATTTATCACAACACTTCCTTCGCCTCCAGCATTTTGTACAATGGTGCGCAAGGGCGCCTCTATAGCCTTAGCTACAATTTGTACTCCTGTTGTCTCGTCTAGATTTGTTGTTGTAATTTTCCCAAGTGTGTTTTGTGCACGTATCAGGGCAACTCCACCACCGGCAACAATACCTTCTTCAACAGCAGCTCTAGTGGCGTGAAGCGCATCATCTACACGGTCTTTCTTTTCTTTCATTTCTACCTCACTGGCAGCACCTACATATAATACCGCTACACCACCCGCTAGTTTTGCTAGGCGTTCTTGAAGTTTTTCTTTATCATAATCACTGGTGGTTGTCTCAATTTGAGATTTTATCTGTCCCACACGAGTTTTGATATCTGTTTTCTTTCCAGCTCCATTTACAATGGTTGTATTGTCTTTGTCTATAGTTACTGTTTCTGCAGTTCCTAACATTTCAATGGTGGTATTCTCTAGCGTAAAACCACGCTCTTCACTAATCACCGTTGCTCCGGTTAAAATAGCAATATCTTCAAGCATTGCTTTTCTTCTGTCACCAAATCCTGGCGCTTTTACAGCAGCAATCTTTAAAGACCCACGCATTTTATTGATTACCAAGGTAGCCAAAGCTTCCCCATCTACATCTTCTGCGATGATAAGTAAAGACTTCCCTTGTTGAGCAACTGGCTCTAAGACAGGCATTAAATCCTTCATAGAAGAGATCTTTTTATCACATAATAAAATCATTGGGTTTTCAAGTTCTGTCTGCATTTTCTCACTGTTAGTAACAAAATAAGGAGATAAAAAACCACGATCAAACTGCATTCCTTCCACAACATCTACATAAGTGTCTGTTCCTTTAGCCTCTTCAACGGTAATGACACCTTCTTTACCAACTTTCCCAAAAGCCGTTGCAATTAAACTACCAATAGCATCATCATTGTTTGAGGAGATTGCAGCCACTTGTTTAATCATTTCGCTAGAATTTCCCACTGTAGTGGTTTGTTTCTCAAGATCCTTAACAATAGCTTCTACTGCCTTGTCAATCCCTCTTTTCAAATCCATTGGGTTTGCACCAGCTGCAACGTTTTTAAGTCCTTCTTTTACAATAGCCTGAGCCAAAACGGTAGCTGTTGTAGTTCCATCACCAGCCAAATCGTTGGTCTTGCTTGCTACCTCTTTTACCATTTGAGCACCCATGTTTTCAAGGGGATCTTCTAATTCTATTTCTTTGGCTACAGAAACTCCATCTTTAGTTACCACCGGAGCTCCAAATGATTTGCCAATAATTACATTACGCCCCTTAGGACCCAATGTAACTTTTACTGCATTTGCCAATGCATCTACACCACGCTTAATGCCATTACGAGCATCTAAGTCAAATATTATATCTTTTGCCATGTTATTTTAATTTTATAACCCCTTGCCTGTGGGGCTTATAGTAGTTAATAATTGTTACTTTTTATAGTTAGATTATTGCAAGGATGTCTTCCTCGCGCATAATTAAATACTCTTTTCCATCTAGCTTTAATTCTGTGCCAGCATATTTACCATAGAGTACAGTATCACCAACTTTTACTGTCATTTTGTGGTCTTTTTTTCCATTTCCTACAGCAGCGATGGTGCCTTGTTGTGGTTTTTCTTTAGCGCTATCTGGTATGTATAATCCAGAAGCTGTTTTTGTTTCTGCCGCTTGAGGTGTTACCACGACTCTATCTGAAAGAGGTTGAATTTTTAATCCCATTATTATATTGGTTTTTAATTTCTGCAAATGCAAAAATTGTATTAAACGTTATTTTCAATAACACAAATGGCAGAAAGTATGCCAACAACTTAAAACTGACATTTTTATAGCTATAAAAATAAAAAATGCCAGCTTAGTGACAAGCTGGCATTTTTTTTAAGTGTTATGGTGTTTTTACGGTGTATCTACAGGAGCGTCGTCTTGTGTTGGTAACGCAGTTTGTATCACCTCTGTGTCTTGAATACTTGATTGTTGTGTTTCAATGCTTCCTACAAGAGGAATACTTGATAGTAAAATTAACACAAGTAATAAACCTCCAAGGGTCCATGTAGATTTATCCAAAAAATCTGTGGTTTTTTGTACACCACCCATTTGAGTGGATCCTCCACCTCCAAAAGAAGATGATAATCCTCCCCCTTTTGGGTTTTGAACCATTATTACTACTATTAGCAAAAATGCTACGAAAATAATTAAAATTAAAAATATTGTAAAGGTACTCATGGTGCTTCTGTGTTTATCAGTTTTTCTACTGCTCTAATTTGGTCTGCAAAGAAACCACTTTTTTCGGGATTTTTCAAAATTAATATTTTATAAGCTTGAATTGCCTTTTTATAGTTTTTTTGCTGCAGATATACTTTAGCCAAAGTCTCTGTCATCAAGGAGTTTGAGGGCTTTGAGTCTTCTTGTGTTGTGTTTTGTTGTTGAGGGCTGTTTTTTAATGATTTAATTTTCGGCTTTTCGTTGATGAATTTTTCAATCAAATCATTCTTGTGCTCCTTTTCTTTTGTTGTGTGTGGTAGTGTTTCTTCTTTTATTTCTTCTCGCACAATAGGGGTAGCAGTAGTTAACTGAAGCCACTGAGAAAAAGAATGCCTGTCTTTTTTTGAAAAGGCAAGCGGAGAGTCAATTCCTAGCTGGTTTGAGGCAGCTTGTTTCTCACTTGCAGTATTTGAAGCATCTTCTTTGTTTGAAAATTCCTGGGATGCAGCAATCATTTGTTCTATGTCTGCTATTTTCTTTTCAAATAAGTTTGGATCTAAAACCGCTTCTGCATCTTCTAGAGCCTGCTTCTGTTCTTGTTTTTGTTCTGTATCAATGGTTTGAGAAAGATCCTCGCCAATTTCAATATCATACTGGCCAATGGCTTGATCGTTGCTTAAAATTTGTAATGAAATGTGATCCTGCTCAAAGGTCTCTGAGGTAATAAATTCAAATAATATGTCTCTATTGGTGGTGTGCGCCGCTGTAAGTTTAAGAGCATCATTGTATCTAAAACTCTCTTGATTTTTCAAGCCCTTTAACCACAATGCTCTTGCGCTTTGAAAGTAGGGATAGGCGTCAATAACTTCAACCAAATCGGGGAGTGCCTGCTTTGTTATTTGCTGCGGGTCTGCCAGTAACAAGGTATAGTTTTGTGTGTTCAAAATATTACCAGTTTGCGAGTGATTTATTAAATATATCTTGTGTGATGCGCTCAAATATTTCATTTAAAGCATCATCTAGTTCTGAGCCGGTCAACAAGCTTTGCCCTGTGTAATCTTTGTAAAATGAAAAACGTTGTTCAAACCCTTTTTCTTCACTACTTTTATTAAAAAAACGCACATTAATACTTATGGTTAATCTGTTTTGTGCAGCAGTGTTTTGTGAGGTTGCTGTAATGGGCGCGATGTAATACTCTGTAATTTCGCCTTCATAGGTAAGATCTCCACCACTGTTTACTAAATCTAGGCTAGTTTGGTTTAGTAGAAGATCTTGAAGCTGCTGGGTGAACTCTCTTGCCATACCTGGCTCTACAATAGCAGCGTTGTTTTGAAAGTAATTAACTTGAAATGATTTGGTCTTACTGTAATCAATATCTGCTCCAGTAAAAGAATAAATACCACATCCCGTTATAGCGGCGCTAAGGATTAAAAAAATAAAAAATGAGATTCCTTTTTTTAACATATAGTGGTTGTTAGCACAAAAGCAAGTTTTATGTCTTAGGTATTCAAAGATACTATTTTACATTACAAATCATATTGTTTGATTTTACGATATAATGTACGTTCAGAAATGCCAAGTTCATCCGCGGCATCTTTGCGCTTACCATCATATTTCTCTAGCGATTTTTTTATCAGCTCTAGTTCTTTTTCTTGCAAAGACAAACTTTCTTCTTCTTTAACATCTTCTACAAAATCATAATTTCCTTTTCTAAGCTCAGCGTCACTATTTGGCATGTCAAGAACTTCTACTTTGTTAGCGATAGGGGTGTCGTTTGGATCCTCTTCAACTATGGCTGCAAGCACCGCTTCATTGTTTTGCTCTTGGCTATATATCTTCTTTATAAGAGATGAGTTTTCTTCTTGTACTTTATTTGCATTTCCAGTTTTCATGAGTTCCATGGTAAGCTTTTTAAGATCGTTTACATCTCGTTGCATATCAAATAAAACCTTGTAAAGTATTTCTCTCTCATTAGAGAAATCTCCTTCTGCTTTTTTAGTGCTAATAACTGCAGGCAAATTGCTAGACATGTTTGGCAAGTACTGGCTTAAAGTAACTGCGTTAATTTCTCGTTGTTGCTCTAGCACAGATATTTGTTCTGCTACATTTCTTAGTTGTCTAATGTTTCCGCTCCAGCGATATTTCAATAACAAATCTATAGCGCTCTGGTCAAGGCGCACGGTAGGCATTTTATATTTTTGAGCAAAATCACTAGCAAATTTTCGAAACAATAAATGAATATCCTCAGACCGCTCACGAAGTGGAGGAAGGTTAATATCTACCGTACTGAGACGGTAAAATAAATCTTCTCTAAAATTCCCTTTTTCAATAGCTTCCACTATTTTTACGTTGGTGGCCGCTACAATACGTACATCTGTTTTTTGGATTTTGGAAGATCCAACCTTTAAAAACTCCCCATTTTCTAGTACACGCAATAGTCTTACCTGGGTAGGCAGGGGCAATTCTCCAACTTCATCCAAAAAGATAGTTCCGCCATCTGCAACCTCAAAATAACCGCTACGGGTTGCAGTAGCACCTGTAAAGGCTCCTTTTTCATGTCCAAAGAGTTCACTATCGATGGTTCCCTCTGGTATGGCGCCGCAGTTCACGGCAATGTATTTTCCGTGTTTTCTGTGAGACAGCGCATGTATAATTTTAGGTACGCTTTCCTTCCCAACACCACTTTCTCCGGTAACTAGTACTGAAATATCTGTGGGCGAAACTTGAATTGCTTTTTCTATGGCACGATTTAGTTTAGGATCATTTCCTATAATTCCAAATCGTTGCTTTGTTGCTTGTACACTTTCCATAGGTTTTAATTTTTTCTGTCCTTATGCTTTACTCAAACCAACTGCCTGGCCAATTAGTGTAGCACTTGTGCAGCGTATAATTTTTACATTTACAAAATCTCCAGGTTGGTAGGTCTCTTTTGGAAACACCACAACAATACTTTGCTGGTTTCTACCACTCCATTGGTCTTGGTTTTTCTTAGAAGAACGCTCAATGAGCACCTCGGTGGTCTTGCCAACAAACTCTTGTGTTCTGTAAGCCCCGTGAGCACGCTGAGCCTCAACTATTTCTGTCAGTCTTCTTTTTTTAGTGGCCTCTGGGATGTCATCTTCAAACTTTCTAGCAGCCATCGTTCCTGGTCTTTCAGAGTATTTGTACATGTATCCAAAAGCAAACTTAACGTGTTGCATTAAGGCCAATGTGTCTTGATGATCTGCTTCTGTTTCTGAAGGGAATCCAGTAATTAAATCTTGAGAAATGCTACAATCTGGTAGTATTTCTTTAAGCTTGTCTACCAGTGTGATATACTGCGCTACAGTATGCTGGCGGTTCATTTCTTTTAAAATACGATCACTACCGCTTTGCACTGGCAGGTGTACGTGGTTGCAAATATTTTTGTGCTTTGCCATGACTACAAACACATCTTGGGTCATGTCTTGTGGGTTTGAGGTAGAAAAGCGAACTCTCATGTGGGGCTGCGCTGTGGCTACTTGATCTAGAAGTTGAGAAAATGAAATTGCCGTGGCTTTTTGCATTTCTGTCGCGTTTTTAAACTCTTTTTTTAGCCCCCCACCATACCAAAGATAGCTGTCCACATTTTGCCCCAACAAGGTGATTTCTTTATACCCTTTTACAGATAGCTCATTAATTTCTTCCAAAATACTTCTAGGGTCACGGCTTCGTTCTCTCCCGCGGGTAAAAGGCACCACACAAAAGGTACACATATTATCACATCCTCTGGTAATACTCACCAGGGCATTGATACCGTTACTATTTAATCTTACTGGAGAAATATCTCCATATGTTTCTTCTTTAGATAGAATTACATTTACAGCATCTTTTCCATCTTCTACTTCTGCCAAAAGATTAGGAATGTCTTTGTAAGCATCAGGTCCAACCACCATGTCTACTATTTTTTCCTGGTCTAGAAATTTTTCTTTCAAGCGTTCTGCCATACAGCCCAAAACACCAACTTTCATTTTTGGATTGTGATCCCTCTTTACGGCGTTGTATTTTTCTAATCGCTTGCGAACAGTTTGTTCTGCCTTATCTCTAATAGAACAGGTGTTTACTAACACCAAATCTGCTTCTTCTAGTATTTGAGTAGTGTTGTATCCTTGTTTACTTAAAATGGAAGCCACCACCTCGCTATCACTAAAATTCATGGCGCAGCCATAACTCTCAATAAACAATTTTTTTGTGTTGTTGTTTTTGGGAGTGACATCAAGGGCATTACCTTGCAGGTTTTCATCAATCGTTTTTTCCATATACTAGATACTCTCTTTTGAAAATTTATTTCAATTAGTATGCAAAGATAAAGAAAAGGGATCGTTTATGACATTATGGCAGATTTCTTTTGTTGTTTTATTATTTGAAAGATGCTTAGAATTCTTTTTTATTTTCTTTAAATATTAGTTGAATCTCAAACAAATAATTTTAAAAATGTGAGTTGAAAATTTTCTTTAAAAAAAATTCACATACTTTTGTAACCCACATATAAATATACAATGGCAAAAAATTTAGTAATTGTAGAGTCACCTGCAAAGGCAAAAACTATAGAGAAATTTTTAGGAAAAGACTTTAAGGTGCAATCAAGTTTTGGGCACATAGCAGATCTTCCTTCTAAGGAACTGGGTGTTGATGTTGATGGTGATTTTACGCCAAAATATATGGTCTCTACTGATAAGAAAAAATTGGTTGCAGATTTAAAAAAAGAGGCTAAAAAAGCAGAAATGGTTTGGCTAGCAAGTGATGAGGATCGCGAAGGAGAGGCAATTGCGTGGCACCTTGCCGAAGAGTTAGACTTAAAAAAGGAAAACACAAAACGTATTGTGTTTCATGAGATTACCAAGACTGCTATTTTAAAAGCCATTGAAAACCCAAGACAAATAGATTATAATCTAGTGAATGCCCAACAGGCTAGAAGAATTTTAGACAGGCTGGTTGGTTATGAGCTGTCTCCAGTGTTGTGGCGTAAAGTAAAAGGTGGACTTTCTGCCGGGCGTGTGCAAAGTGTTGCAGTGCGTCTTATTGTAGAGCGTGAGCGTGAAATAGAAGCCTTCAATCCTGTTGCAAGTTATAGAATAGATGCAGAGTTTGTAACTGCCCAAGGCAACAGTTTTAAGGCCAAGTTGCCAAAGAATTTTCAGACCCAAGCAGCAGCTCGTGCATTTCTAGAAAAAAATATTGATGCCAGTTACAGTGTTGCAGATTTAATAAAAAAACCTGCAAAAAAATCTCCAGCGGCACCCTTTACAACTTCAACCTTGCAACAAGAAGCAGCAAGAAAATTGTATTTCTCTGTTGGAAAAACAATGACCATTGCCCAGCGTTTATACGAGGCAGGTTTAATTACCTACATGAGAACAGATAGTGTAAACCTATCAAATGATGCGCAGCAGGATGCGGCAAAAGAAATAACAAAAAGTTTTGGAGAGGCTTACAGTCATCCTAGAAAGTATAAAGGCAAATCTAAAGGAGCACAAGAGGCTCATGAGGCAATTAGGCCTACACAAATGTCTCGCCATAGCATTGAAGGAGACTATGATCAAACACGATTGTATGATTTAATATGGAAACGGACTCTGGCCTCACAGATGAGTGATGCACAATTAGAGCGTACCAATGTAAAAATCGCTGTAACATCATCTCAAGCAGTGAAAGAGCAGTTTACCGCAAACGGAGAGATGATCAAGTTTGACGGGTTTTTAAAAGTATACCTTGAAGGCATTGATAATGACGAACAGGAACAGGAAGGAATGCTTCCAAAACTAGTAAAAGCAGATGTACTGAGCGCAAATCACATCACTGCTACAGAGCGCTTTACAAGACCACCATACCGTTTTACTGAAGCTTCTTTGGTAAAACAATTAGAGGAGCTGGGTATTGGTAGACCTTCTACATATGCACCAACAATTTCTACCATAATTAGTAGGAAATATGTTGAAAAAGGAACCGTAGAAGGCGTAGAAAGAAAATACCTTCAACTCACATTAGAAAACCAAATTTTAAAAGACAACACACTTCTTGAGACCATAGGGAGTGATAAAGGAAAATTAGTACCTACAGACATTGGGATGATCGTAAATGACTTTCTAGTGGAGCATTTCTCCTCGGTATTAGATTTTAATTTTACAGCCAAGGTAGAGCAAGATTTTGATGACATCGCAGACGGTAAAGAAGACTGGAAGCATATGCTAAAAGAGTTTTACGGAAAGTTTCACCCAACGGTTGAGGATGTTAAAGAAAATGCTGAAAGAGAAAGTGGAGAGCGTATTTTAGGAAAAGATCCAGAAAGTGGTAGAACTGTTTTGGTACGTCTAGGAAAATTCGGGCCAATGGCTCAAATTGGTGCTCCAGATGATGATGAGAAAAAATTTGCAAGTTTGCGTCCAGACCAACAATTGCATTTGGTAACCTTTGACCAGGTAATGGATTTGTTTAAGCTTCCCAAAGACTTGGGCACCTATGAAGATGAGCAGGTAGATGTTAATAACGGTCGTTTTGGACCTTACGTAAGGTTTGGAAAAATGTTTGTTTCCTTGCCAAAAGGAATAGACCCTCTTGATGTAGACATGTCTTATGCAATTGAGCTAATTGAAGAAAAGAAAAAAGCAGATGCTCCTGTATACATATATGAAGACTTACCAGTTCAAAAAGGAACGGGTCGTTTTGGTCCCTTTATAAAATGGAACAACATGTTTATTAATGTCAATAAAAAGTATGACTTTGATGCCCTAAGCGATGCAGATATTATTGAGTTAATAGAAACAAAAAAGCAAAAAGAGATTGACAAGCTTATTCATAACTGGGAAGAAGAAGGGATTCGTCTAGAGAAAGCTAGATGGGGACGCTTTAATCTTCTAAAAGGAAAAACAAAAATTGAGTTGCCAAAAACAACAAAGGCAGAAAAAATGACTTTGGAGGATGCGCAAGCAATTTTAGAGAAAAACGCCCCTAAGAAAAAGAAGAAAAAAGCTGCAAAGAAAAAAGCACCTGCAAAAAAGAAAGCTGCTGCAAAGAAAAAATAACCACATACTATAATAGTTTCATCTTTTGATAGAATTTCTTACCCCAGTCTCAAAGCCTGTTATCGCTCATCGCGAGGTATTGCCTGCAGGCACTATAGGAAAACAGTTGTTAGTGCACACTATCAAGGGAGAGTTGCCAGATTTAGAAGATGTTAAGTTTGCTATTTTTGGGTGTAAAGAAAACAGGCGTGACATAGATTATATGGGCCTTGACGTACAGTTTGAAACTGTTAGAATGGCCCTATATGGGCTGTATCCTGGAAACTGGAAACACACTATTGCAGATCTTGGAGATATAGAAAAAGGAGCAAGTGTAGAGGACTCTTATTTTGCTGTAAAAGCAGTTACGGCCTCGCTTCTTAAAAAAAACATTATTCCAATTATTTTAGGAGGTAGCCAAGATGCCTTATATGCTCAATACCGTGCCTATGACGGTGTTTGTTCTATGATAAACATGGTTAATATTGACACCCGTTTTGATTTGGGAGATGCAGAGGCGGCAATTACCAACAAATCTTATGTTGGAAAAATTATTGTAGACAAACCTTACAACCTATTTAACTATAGTGTGCTGGGGTATCAATCATTTTTCAATCCCCCACAAGAGATTGCACTGATGGAAGCGCTCTATTTTGATGCCCACAGATTAGGAGTAGTTACTGCAGATATTAAAGATGTAGAGCCTATCTTCAGAAATGCAGATTTGGTTTCTATGGATATTTCTTCAATAAAAAGTGCAGAATTAGGAAGTTATAACAAGGAGAATCCAAATGGCTTTGATGGCAGGGAAATATGCGCAATATCTAGATATGCAGGAATAAGTAATAAGGTATCTTCTTTTTCATTATTTGAAATTACAGACTTTACTAATTCTAGATCTGGAGCGATGCTTCTGGCTCAAGTATTGTGGTACTTCATTGAAGGTGTAAATTTTAGGGTTTCTGATGATGATTTTATGGACCTAAAACACTATACAACCTACAAGGTGCCCATTGATAATGAGGTTTTAATATTTAAAAAAAGTAACAAGACTGGAAGATGGTGGATAGAATTGCCTTTTATTTCAAATATTGATAATAAATTGAAATCATCAACGTTATTACCATGCACCTATGGCGAATATTTGGGTGCAACAAATCAGGAAATACCTGAAAGGTGGCTTAAAGCCCGCCGAAAGAACGAAGTTTGACCAATTAAAATTGAATAATTTTTAACAAGTGTTTTTTAAGAAATTTGTTGTTTTTTTTAAAATATATCGATAGGTTTACACACTTGAAACTAGAATTTAACCCAGTACCTATGAAAAAGTTTATTGCATTGGCTGCGATTGTTGCCTTAATGTCCAGTTGTAACTCTGGAGACAGAGGGGAACTTGTTGGAGTAAAAGGTAAAAAATGGCTCCCAGAGAAACCCTATGGAATGACTCTTATACCTGGTGGCGCCTTTGTTATGGGTAAATCTGGAGATGATTTTGTAGCCGTCAATGACGCTCCTACAAAAACTGTTACTGTCCGATCTTTTTATATGGACGAGACAGAAATCACCAATTCAGAATACCGTCAGTTTGTAGAATGGGTTAGAGATTCAACAGTGCGTTTAAGATTGGCTATTCTAGCAGATGAATTAGGAGAAACTCCAGGAGATGGAGATGCTGGTATTGGAGATTTTGCATTTCTTGACAACGAAGATGAAGAGAAAACACCTTATGACCAATACATGGAAGATAACTACTATGGAATGGGAGATGATTTTTATGAGGGAAGAAAAATCAATAATAACATAGATTTAATTTGGGATACTGCCGAATATCCTGACGAGTATTATGTTGAGGTAATGGATAGTATGTACCTGCCAATGGAAGAATCTTACAACGGGCAGCGTACACTAGATGTTTCTAAACTTAATTTCCAGTATTCTTACATGGATATTGGAGAGGCTGCGCAAGACAAGTCAAAACAAAGAAAAGATTTTATCAAAAAAGAAAGTCTTAACATATATCCAGACACAACTGTTTGGATTAGAGATTTCAACTACTCCTACAACGAGCCGATGCACAATGATTATTTCTGGCATCAGGCCTATGGGGACTACCCGGTTGTTGGGGTAACTTGGAAACAAGCCAAAGCATTTGCAGCTTGGAGAACCTTGTATAAAAATTCAAATCAGAAAAAAAGAGATCGTGAGTTCGTAAATTCATTCCGTCTTCCTAGTGAAGCAGAATGGGAGTATGCAGCTCGTGGTGGTATCCAAGGAGGAGATTTTCCTTGGGGAGGACCTTACACGAAAAATGACAGAGGTTGCTTTTTAGCAAACTTTAAACCCCTTCGTGGAGACTATGCCGCAGATCAAGCTTTGTACACCGTAGAGGCCAATTCATATGAGCCGAATGATTATAACCTGTATAACATGGCAGGTAATGTAGCCGAGTGGGTAGATAGTTCTTATGAGGCTGCTTCTTATGATTATAATTCAACAATGAACCCTCTTGTAAATGACCCAACAAACCTACGCAAAGTGACTCGTGGTGGTTCTTGGAAAGATGTTGCTTACTTTTTAGAGGTTAGTTCTAGAAACTATGAATATGCAGATTCTGCAAGAAGCTACATTGGTTTTAGAACCGTACAAGATTACATGGGTACAGATATTACTTTAAATCAAAACTTCGGTGACGCGAGATAAAACGTTAAAAACTTAAACTTAAACTCAACTACTTAAACTTAAACTAAAAAAAAATTATTATGGCACAGTCAAAGTCTACAAAAAAATTATTTAACATGGCCTATGGCCTTGGAGCATCGATTGTAATTATTGGTGCATTATTTAAAATTCTTCACTGGGACTTTGGTTTTCCATTTGATGGAAATACATTATTAACAGTAGGTCTTGTGACCGAGGCACTTATTTTTGCCATTTCTGCTTTCGAACCAATAGATGATGATTTAGACTGGTCTTTAGTATACCCAGAATTAGCTGGAGGAGCAGCCTCTGGTGGAAAGGGAGAGTCTCCAGAAGGTCTTTTATCAAAAAAATTAGACCAGATGTTAAAAGATGCCCGCATAGATGGTGAGTTAATCACGAGTCTTTCTACAAGCATTTCTTCTTTAGAAGGTGCAGCAAAAGGAATGACACCAACTGCCGATGCTATGAACTCTACTAAAAAGTACAGCGAAGAAATGGCAATGGCTGCGGCTCAAATGGAATCATTAAATAGTTTGTATAAAGTACAGGTAGAGTCTACATCACGTCAAACTGAGGTGAATGAGCGTGTTGCAGAAAATGCAGAGCAATTAAAAGCACAAATGGAGCATTTAGCAACAAGTCTTTCTTCATTAAACGGAGTATACGGTGGTATGTTATCAGCAATGAGCAGAAACTAATCATAATTTCAATAAATAAAAATATTTAAAATAAAATTATGGCAGGAGGAAAACAAACCCCTAGACAGAAGATGATTAACCTTATGTACTTGGTTTTCATCGCGATGTTGGCATTAAATATGTCGAAGGAAGTATTATCTGCATTTGGATCAATTAATGAAAAATTAGATCGTGCAAATACAAGTTATGCGTCTAAAAACTCTTTAGCATTGGCCGAGATTTCAAAAAAGGCAGATGAGAACGATGAGTTTAAGGCAGCTGCAGCAACTGCTAATGCTGCAGATCAATTATCAAAAACCTACAATGATTATATAGCACTCCAAAAAGAAATGCTATTATCTGAGGTTGAAGATAATACAGACTATGAAACCATGGATACCTCTGGTTATCTAGATGCACTTTATTATGAAGGTGGTACCATGACAGAAGCTGGTCAAGAGTTTTTAAATCAAATGGATACCTACAGAAATGGTATGGTAGCATTACTTGGAGATTCTAATCCAACCTTGACAAATCAACTTAATAATGATTTCAGCTCTGCAGAGATTACAGATGGTGAAGGAGTGGTTAAGGACTACATAAGCTACAATTATGTTGCTTTTCCTATGGTTTCTTCATTAACTAAAATGACGCAAATCCAAAACGATATCAAGTCTGTAGAAAATGAATTGTTATCTACACTTCTTTCAGGAAACCTGAAGCAACTTGCAAAGCTTGATAACTATGAAACTGTTATGACAACCTCTAAGGGAGCCTATTATACAGGTTCTACCTTTGATGGTATGTTATCACTGGGTCGAGTAGATGCTTCTACAAGACCTGCAAGAGTTGAGTTATTGGTGGATGGAAAAGAAGTCAAGGACAACCAATTTGAGTATGACGGTGGTAAAGTAGTGCTTAAAGTAGGAACTGGTTCAGTTGGTGATCATAAAATTACTGGAAAACTTGTTTACATGCAAGATGGTAATGAGGTTGAGGTACTTGTAGACAAAAAGTTTACAACCATTAATAAACCAAATAATGCTACTATTGCTGCAGATAAGATGAATGTGGTGTATCGTGGGGTGTCTAACCCAATGACTATTACATTTGCGGGTATTCAAGATAACAAGATTAGAGCTAACGCTTCAGGGTTAAGTAAAGTGAAAGGAAGTTCATATATGATGAACCCTGGAACGGGTAGAGAAGTAACTATTAATGTATCTGGTACCCTTCCTGACGGAGATCCGGTAAGAGATAGTGCAACTTTCCGTATTAAGGATATTCCACGCCCAACAGGAACCATTCGTGGTGAAGATGGAGATGGAGGTTGTGTTAGAATGCAACGTCAAGGACTTGAGAAGTCAAGTGTTGGTGCAGCATTACAGGATTTTGATTTTGATCTTAAGTTAAATGTAACTGGATTTAGTTTCAAAGTAAGTGGTCAACCAACAATCAAGGTAAATGGCAGAAAATTAAATAGTCAAGCCTCTGGAGCTCTTAAAAGAGCAAAGCGTGGTGAGACACTTCAAATTTTTGACATCACTGCAAACATAGCTGGAAACAGCGGTTACAAATTGAAGAAGATTTCTCCAATTTGTATTGAGTTAACAAACTAAGAAATATAATAATCACGCTTTACATGCGTTATTTTTAATGTCAAGGGTGATTATTACGATTACTTTTTTAATAAAAGAACAAATGAAATTTAGGAATATAGTTTTAGCTGCTTTTGTTGTTGTTCTAGGTATATCTAGTGCAAATGCACAATTAAATATATTAAACTCTACAACACCAGAGGATATTGGAGTAAAAACCTTAGATCAACTCGCCTACGATAATGATGAGCCATTGCCATATGGTTATATTGACGAGCGTGATTTGCTTTGGTCAAAGGCCACCTGGGAGATTATCGATCTTGATGAGCGTGTTAACTTCCCATTATACTATCCTATAGATACCAACAACATTGGTTCTGATAGACGTCCTTTATATGATGTTCTTGTAACCAACATGAAAAACGGTACTATAAAAGATGTGTATTCAGACTCTTATTTCACTCAAAAAAGAACCCTAAAAGATTTAGACGCTTCTTTAGTGTATAGAGATACTACAGATTATGGTATTGACCAATTCAATGCAGAGGGTATAGTAGATGATGAGTATATTAGAGAATTCACTCTTGATGCTGCAGATATAGAGCAGTGGAGAATACGAGGGTTATGGTATTTAGACTCTCGCCTTGGCGAACTTAGATATCGTGTACTAGGAATTTGCCCTGTCGCTCCAGAGGCACGATCAAAAGCTTTTGCAGATGATGGTGGTGGTGATAATTTAGTTGAACTATTTTGGGTTTATTTTCCAGCTGCACGAAATGTACTGCATGAGGCAAAGGCTTTTAATAGAAAAAACACCTCAAGACCTATTTCTTTTGATCATTTATTAAACTCAAGAAGATTTAATAGTCTTATTTACAAAGAAGAGAATGTTCAAGGAGATAGAGAGGTTAAAGAGTATATAAGTGAAAATGCATTTATGCAACTTTTAGAGTCTGACAGAATAAAAGAACAAATTAGAAATATTGAAATAGATCTTTGGAACTATTAATACCAAATTATATATTTAAAAAAAGCCCTACACTCGTAGGGCTTTTTTTATGCCATATATTTTGTTGTGTTGGGTGCCAATTTCATAGGGTTATAATTCTCTGTTTTGCCAAGATTGTTTTATTATATTTACTGTAATGAAACTAACCCGCAAAAAAGAAATAGTTGTTGTTGCAGCAAAACTATTTAAAGAAAAAGGATACAGTGCCGTTTCAATGAGAGACATTGCCCAGCAAATGGATATAAAGGCGGCAAGTTTATACAACCACATTAAAGGTAAACAGGAAATCTTATCCTCCTTGGTACTCCATGTTGCTAAAGAATTTACCAACAGCACTCAAACCATTACCGCTCAAGACGGCACTGCTTTGCAGCGCCTAAAAAAACTCATTGAAGTACATATAGATATAACCGTGCACCATGCAGATGCCATTGCGGCTTTAAATAACGATTGGATGCATCTCGATGGCCAAGATTTGTTAGACTTTATTGCCATGCGAGATCAGTACGAAGAAAATTTCAGAAGCATTATAAAACAAGGAATCCAAGAAAAGCAAATTAAAGCCAAAGAACCTGAGGTTATCCTTTTTTCAATCCTCTCAACCCTAAGAACCCTCTATCTCTGGAATGAGAAACGAGGAAAACTAGAGGTAAATGTTTTAAAGAAAGAATTGGTATCTGTACTAATATCTGGTATTGTATAATTATTTTGAGATATTTGCTAATCTAACTAACAATCGTTAGTTTTGTAGAATAATACAACTATATGGCTTCATTTCATACATTAAAAATTAAGAACATAACCAAGCAAACCCCAGATTGCTCTGTTATTAGCTTTGAAATGCCCGCTAGTTTATCTAAAGCGTTTTATTATACCCAAGGCCAACACCTAACCCTTAAGGCAATCATTGATGGCCAGGATACAAGGCGCTCTTACAGTATTTGTTCTAGTATGGTAGATCACCAGTGGCAGGTAGCTGTTAAAAAAATTCCGGGAGGAGTGTTTTCCAGCTATGTAAATGATGTATTGCAAACTGGAGATACCCTAGAGGTAATGCCTCCAAGTGGAAAGTTTGGTGTTCCAATCTCAACCCAAGAAAAAACATACATAGCCTTTGTGGCTGGAAGTGGTATTACTCCAGTACTCTCTATGATAAAGACACACCTAGCAAAAGAGCCAAAAGCTAGGTTTAAATTATTCTATTTGAATCGTACTGTAAAATCTATTATCTTTAAGGAACAAATAGAACAGCTTAGAAATCAGTATTTTGGGAGGTTAGAGATTTTTTATTTCTTAACCAAAGAGCACAGAGATGCTGAGCTTTTTAACGGGCGTTTTACACAAGAGAAATTAGGTGAAATATTCAGTAAATTAGTACATGTGCCGGCTCTTGATGAAGCCTTTTTGTGCGGCCCAGAGGAGATGATATTTTTGGTTCAAAAAGCACTAATGAATGCTGGTATGCCAGAGGCTAATATTCACTATGAGTTATTTGTTTCTGGACTAACTGAAGAGGATAAAAAACGTGCTGCACGGCTGTCTCAGCAAAGTTTAGAGGGAGTAGAAGTAACAATTGTAGATGGTGGTAAAGAGTTTCATTTTACCATGACAGAACATTATGATAATATTTTAGATGCCGCCCTAGAAGCAGGAGCAGATTTGCCATTTGCCTGTAAAGGTGGTGTGTGTTCTACCTGTAAATGTAGAGTTTTAGATGGCAATGTAGAGATGAAAATAAATTATGCGCTCAATGATAAGGAAGTGTCACAAAACCTTGTTTTGAGTTGCCAGGCAGTACCCACCACAGATAAAGTAAAAGTTGATTTTGATGTATAAATCTTAAAAACTATGAGTAACGAACAAATAAAAAACTTAGAAGAAATTTTTGAAGCGCGCATTGCACGTGATGAAAAAATAGAGGCCAAGGATTGGATGCCAGAGAAATATAGAAAGACGCACATTCGTCAAATCTCTCAGCACGCCCATTCAGAGATTGTTGGGATGCTGCCAGAAGGAAACTGGATAAGCAGAGCGCCTTCTTTAAGAAGAAAGGCAGCCCTGCTGGCAAAGGTACAAGATGAGGCAGGACACGGCCTTTATTTGTACTCTGCTTGTGAAACACTTGGGATTTCTCGTGAAGAATTATACCAGCAGTTACACAGTGGTAAAGCAAAATACTCTTCAATATTTAATTACCCAACTCTAACTTGGGCAGATATGGGCGCAATTGGTTGGCTTGTGGATGGCGCAGCCATTATAAATCAAGTGCCTTTGTGTAATACCTCATTTGGTCCTTATGCAAGAGCTATGGTTCGGGTGTGTAAAGAAGAGAGTTTTCATCAAAGGCAAGGGTTTGAGATTATGTTAAAGCTTTGTAAGGGCTCCAAGGAGCAAAAAGACATGGCTCAAGATGCACTTAATAGATGGTGGTGGCCAAGTTTAATGATGTTAGGCCCAACAGATGCAGAGAGTGTTCATACGGAGCAATCTATGAAGTGGAAGTTAAAACGTAAGTCTAACGATGAGCTGCGCCAACAATTTATTGATCAAACTGTACCCCAAGCAGATTTACTTGGGTTAACGATTCCAGATCCAGATTTAAAACTTAACAAACAAACAGGAAGTTATGATTTTGGCGCCATAGATTGGGATGAGTTTTGGCAAGTAGTAAAAGGCCACGGCCCCTGCAACAAGCAGCGTATAAGCGCGCGAGTAGCAGCCTGGGAAAACGGTGCTTGGGTGCGAGATGCAGCCATGGCACATGCCGCAAAAAAAGAGGCATTAAAAATTAAAATAGCAATCTAGTATCAAATACAATAGATATGGATAATAATTGGCCCTTATGGGAAATCTTCGTAAGAAGTAAAAACGGATTAGAACACCGTCATTTTGGTAGCCTGCATGCTGCAGACGAAGAAATGGCACTTGAAAACGCAAGAGATGTTTACACAAGACGCAATGAGGGCGTGAGTATTTGGGTCGTAAAAAGCAGTAACATAACCGCAAGTAACCCAGAAAACAATGGAGAACTCTTTGAGCCAGCTCAAGACAAAGTATACCGACACCCAACATTTTATAAGTTACCAGACCAGGTAAAGCATATGTAATATGAAAAGCGAACATTTATACAATTACATTTTAGGTATTGCAGACAATAGCCTTATTCTTGGACAACGTCTAGGAGAGCTGTGTGGACATGGTCCTAGTTTAGAGACAGATATTGCGGGTACAAACATCTCTTTGGACCTTATTGGTCAAACAAGAAGTTACTATCAGTATGCCGCTAAAATTTCTGGCGAAAATAAAACAGAGGATGATATTGCATTTTTACGTTTAGAGAGACACTACAAAAACGTACTACTTGTAGAACAGCCCAATACTCATTTTGGATATGTGATTGGACGTCAATACCTTTTTGATGTGTTTCATTTGTTGTTATTGAAAGAATTACAATCAAGCAAAGATGAAACCCTAGCCGCTATCGCAAAAAAGGGAATCAAAGAAGTAAGTTATCACAAACGATTTTCTGGAGACTGGGTAAAACGATTGGGTGATGGGACCCCGCAGAGCGCTGCCAAAATGCAAGAGGCAATACATGATTTGTGGCCCTATACACAGGAGCTTTTTGACATGACAGATGCAGACACAGCAATGGCCTTGGAAGGTGTAGGTGTAGATGTTTCAAAACTAAAAAAGGCCTATTACAAAGAGGTTACAGATCTCTTTGAACTAGCAACTCTAGAGGTTCCTCAGAGCACGTATTTTTCTCGTGGAGGTAAAAAAGGAGTGCACAGTGAACACATGGGGTATTTATTGGCAGATTTACAGTACATGCAACGCACCTATCCAAACATGCAGTGGTAATAAAAAAACAATGGCAGTAACCCAGGTAAGTATAGACACGCATCTTCTTCCAATTTTGGAACAGGTAAGCGATCCAGAGATTCCTGTATTAACTGTTTTGGACCTCGGGGTAATAAGAGAAGCTAAAGAAAAAGATGGGACGGTGTATGTGAAACTTACACCCACTTATTCTGGATGTCCAGCTATGGATGTTATTGGGGATGATTTAAAAATAGCCTTTGCCCCATTGGGCAAAAAAGTGATGGTGGAGCTTGTATTGGCCCCAGCTTGGAGTACAGACTGGATTAGCGAGTCTGGATTGCAGAAAATGGAAGCCTACGGAATTGCCAGACCATTGTCTGAGAGTGCAGACAAAGATGTATTGTTGGCAGGTGCAAAAAAAGTAATTTGCCCTCAATGTAAAAGTACAGATACACATTTAGTAAGCCAGTTCGGGTCTACTGCTTGCAAAGCATTATTTAAATGCGAAGCATGTTTAGAGCCTTTTGATTACTTTAAATGTTTGAAATAATAAATTAATTCCCTTAGTGGAATTCAAGGAGTATATCCTTACCTATAGAAAGCTATGAAAAGTATTACAACTAGAATAGAGAGTGGTGTAGCAACCTTAACATTAAACCGCCCAGAGGTATTTAACAGTTTTAATGGTAAGATGGCGTTGCTTTTACAAAATCAACTTGATGCCTGTGAGGCAGACCCAAACATACGTGCCATAGTGATCACTGGCGAGGGTAAAGCTTTTTGCGCCGGCCAGGATTTAAAAGAAGTAACAACTCCAGAACTACACCCAGGATTTAAAAAAATACTAGAAGAACATTACAATCCTATCATTACAAGAATTAGAGCTATTGAAAAGCCTATGATTGCGGCAGTTAATGGAGTAGCTGCTGGCGCGGGCGCAAATATTGCGCTAGCCTGTGATATTGTCGTGGCAAGTGAGAAAGCTAGTTTTATTCAGGCTTTCAGTAAAATAGGTCTAGTTCCAGATAGTGCTGGGAGCTTTTTTTTACCAAGACTCATTGGTTTCCAAAAAGCATCTGCCTTGATGTTACTGGGAGATAAAGTAAGCGCAGCACAAGCACAAGATTTAGGCATGATATATAAAGTGTTTCCTCCAGAAACGTTTCACCAGGAGGTTCATAGCTTAGCCCTTCATATGGCTCAATTGCCAACCAAAGCATTAGGGCTCACAAAAAAATTGTTAAATGCATCTTTTAATAATACCTTAGAGCAGCAATTAGCACTTGAGAGTAAACTGCAAATACAGGCAGCAAATAGCAATGACTACAAAGAGGGCGTTTCTGCATTTGTGGAAAAAAGGAAACCAAACTTTAAAGGAAACTAGATGATTAAAAACGTAGGTATTATTGGTAGCGGAACTATGGGTTCTGGAATTGCTCAAGTAGCTGCTGCTGCTGGGTGTCTAGTTACATTGTTTGATGTACATCAGCAGGCACTCGATACAGCAAAACAAAGTTTAGATAAAATCACAAATCGATTGGTGGAGAAGGGACGTATCTCCTCCCAAGAGAAAGATGCTATCCAAAATAACATACGCTACGTAAACTCATTAAAAGAATTGGCCCATAGTGATTTAACCATTGAAGCTATAGTTGAGAATATTGAGGTTAAAAAGAAGGTATTTCAAGAATTAGAGGGGTATGTAAGTGATACTTGCATTATAGCATCCAACACCTCTTCTTTGTCTATAGCCTCTATAGCTTCTGTCTTAAAAAATCCAGCTAGATGCATAGGGATTCATTTTTTTAATCCTGCACCCCTTATGAAATTGGTGGAGGTAATTCCTGCCATACAAACTAGTTCACAGGTACTTGCCACCTCACAGACCACTATTGAAAACTGGAAAAAAGTAGTTGCTGTAGCTAAGGATACTCCTGGCTTTATTGTAAATAGAGTAGCCAGACCTTTTTACGGAGAGGCCCTTAGAATATATGAAGAGGGTATCGCAGATTTTGCAACCATAGACCATGCTGTAAAAAGTGTGGGTGGGTTTAAGATGGGACCTTTTCAACTCATGGACTTCATCGGCAATGATGTAAATTATACCGTAACACAAACTGTATTTGAGGCCTTTTACCATGATCCAAGATACAAGCCTTCCTTTACTCAAAAACGCTTTGCAGAAGCAGGTTATTTAGGCCGGAAATCTGGCAAAGGATTTTATGACTACTCACAAGGAGCCATACCACCAGTGCCAGAAAATAATCCTGCTATTTTAAACACCATATTGGATAGAATTTTAGTGATGTTAATAAACGAAGCTGCAGATGCATTGTTTTTAAACATTGCAAGTGCCAAAGACATAGATGCAGCGATGACCAAAGGAGTTAATTACCCAAAAGGACTATTGGCCTGGGCAGATGAAAAATCAATAGATTGGTGTGTCAAACAACTTGATGCACTTTATAATCATTACCATGAGGATAGATATCGTTGTTCTGCGTTACTAAGAACAATGAATTTAAAAAACGAAACTTTTTTTTAAATGGAAGGAACCACAATACCTTATAAAATGCTTTCTCAAGATGCTTATAGCAGTTGGCTTGGTATAGAGATTCTTAGTTGTGAAATAGGCAGCGTAAAAGTAGGAATGACCATCCGTAAAGAAATGCTCAACAGCATGAATAAGGCCCATGGCGGCATTAGTTATGCATTGGCAGACACTGCCTTTGGTTTTTCAGCAAATACACATGGCAGGTATGCGGTATCTATAGAGACAAGTATCAATCATATAGAGGCTTTACATCTTGGTGATTATATCACTGCAGAGGCTACTTTAGATGTGCAAAAAACCAAAGTTGGTTTTAATATCGTTGAGGTCAAAAAAGGTGATGAGCTCGTGGCGCTTTTTAAGGGAGTTGTTTACAGAACGAATAAGGATTGGGAACAATAACAATACAGACCCTATGGCGGGTTTATTTTTTTTCGATCATTTAAAATGAAATTATGAAACAAGCATATATAATTGATGGTGTAAGAACGCCTATCGGAAATTACAAAGGAACACTAAGTGCCATTCGCACCGATGATTTGGGAGCACATGTCATCAAGGCTTTGGTGTCAAACAACCCGCAACTTCCAAAAGAAGCTTTTGATGATGTGATTATGGGGTGCGCCAATCAAGCTGGAGAGGATAACCGTAATGTAGCTCGTATGAGTTTACTTTTAGCGGGCCTACCCTTTAGCGTGCCTGGAGAAACCGTGAATAGATTGTGCAGTAGTGGCTTATCTGCTATTATACACGCCAATAGAGCAATAAAAGCTGGCGATGGAGATTTGTTTATTGCAGGCGGTGTGGAGAACATGACACGAGGCCCATATGTAATGGCAAAACCATCAAGCGCTTATGGGGGTGATAGTAAAATGTATGACTCTACCTTTGGGTGGCGTTTTGTAAATCCAAAAATGGCTTCATTATACGGTGTTGATGGTATGGGCGTTACTGCAGAGAATCTAGTGGCCAAATATGCTATATCTAGAGAAGATCAAGATGCCTTTGCCTACAATAGCCAAATGAAAGCTGCTGCTGCTCAAAAAAGTGGTCGGTTGGCCAAAGAAATTGTTGCAGTAGAAATTCCACAAAGAAAAACAGATCCTATTGTATTTAAAGACGATGAATTTATTAAACCAAATTCTTCAAAAGAAATACTTGCAAAATTACGTCCAGCCTTTAAAAAAGAGGGCGGGAGTGTAACCGCTGGTAATGCTTCAGGATTAAACGATGGTGCAGCAGCAACACTTATTGCCTCTGAGGATGCTGTAAAAAAATACAATTTAAAACCTATGGCTAGAATTGTAAGTTCTGCGGTAGTTGGAGTAGAACCAAGAATTATGGGTATTGGTCCTGTAAAAGCCTCTAATAAAGCCTTGGAAAAAGCAGGACTTGCTATGGAGGATATGGATGTTATAGAGCTTAATGAAGCTTTTGCTTCACAGGCTTTGGCATGTATTCGTGCATGGGGTTTACAGGATGATGACCCGAGAATAAACCCCAATGGAGGCTCTATTGCCATTGGTCATCCACTGGGAGTTACAGGAGCAAGAATTACCTATAGTGCAGCCCTTGAGTTACAACAAACAAAAAAGAAATACGCTCTTGTTACTATGTGTATAGGAGTAGGGCAGGGTTATGCTGCTATTATAGAGAATGTAAATGTATAATCAAAGCCGGCCACACTAGCATTTAATTGGTTGAAATATAAGAAGTAATCACAAGACAAGCATCATGGGACAAAAAACACAACACTATGTACAAGGCCAATGGCAATCTGGAAACGGAGAAGGGATTCCTGTTTTTGATTCCATTACTGGGGAGCAGTTCACCAGTACTACAGTAGAAGGATTAGATGTTGCTTCTATACTCCAATATGGACGTGATAAGGGGGATGCATTACGTAAAATGACTTTCCAACAACGAGGGAATATGCTCAAGAGTTTGGCGATGTACCTGACCAAAAGAAAGCAAGCTTTTTATGAAATTAGCTACCGTACTGGCGCTACAAAAAGAGATAGTTGGGTTGATATAGAAGGAGGTTTTGGAAACTTATTTGCCAATGCTTCTCTTAGAAAGTTATTTCCTAATCAAACCTATCATGTGGAGGGAGACCCTATAGATTTGTCTCGTGGAGGTCGCTTTATGGCCCATCACATTATGGTGCCCCGAGAAGGTGTTGCCGTTCATATTAACGCATTTAATTTTCCGGTTTGGGGGATGCTAGAAAAGTGCGCAGTAAACTGGATGGCAGGAATGCCAGCCGTTGTATTGCCAGCACCACAAACAGCTTATTTAACAGAGGCTGTGGCAAGAGAGATTATAGCTTCAGGGATACTCCCTGAAGGATCCTTGCAACTCATCAGTGGTACTGCCAAGAATATCTTAGACACCGTTGGGTCTCAAGATGTGGTAACATTTACAGGCTCTGCAAATATTGGTAGGCAGCTTAAAAACCATCCGCAATTAACTAGAGAATCGGTGCCATTTACTATGGAAGCAGATAGTTTAAATGCGGCTATTTTAGGACCAGATGCAGTTGTTGGTACTCCAGAATTTGATTTGTTTATAAGGGAAGTCCGTAATGAAATGACTACAAAATGTGGTCAGAAATGTACTGCTATTCGTCGTATTATTGTGCCGCAAGATGTAATAGATGATGTACAAAACGCCTTGTCTAAACAACTTGACAAAGTAACCATTGGTGATCCTCGATTAAAAGAGGTGCGCATGGGTTCTTTGGTAAGTGTTAGCCAACGAGAATCTGTAAAAGAGCAAGTTGCTAAAATTGCCCAGACAGCTCAGATGGTCTATGGAGATTTTAATGAGTTTAAGGTTTTAGGAGCAGATGCTCAAAAAGGGGCCTTTTTAAAGCCCATTTTAATGCGAGAAGATACTCCTTTACAAAACGAAAATGCGCACACTATAGAGGCTTTTGGTCCAGTGAGCACCTTGATGCCTTATGATACTTTGCAAGATGCTATTACCTTGGCTAAGATGGGTAGGGGCTCTTTGGTTAGCTCTATAGTAACCAATGATAATACCACAGCCAGAGACTACGCTGTGGGCGCTGCCAGCCATCATGGACGTATTTTAATATTAAACCGTGAGAGTGCCGCCCAAAGTACAGGTCATGGTTCTCCCTTGCCAAGTCTTATTCATGGAGGACCCGGGCGTGCTGGAGGTGGAGAAGAAATGGGAGGTATGCGCGGTGTAAAACATTACTTGCAGCGTTGCGCCATTCAAGGAAGCCCGACAAGCCTAACAAAGGTAACAGGTATTTACCAGCCTAAGGCAGCTTATATTGAAGCTCCAGCCCATCCTTTTACCTACCACTGGGAAGACATCCAGCCGGGGATGTCTTTAAAAACACATAACAGAACCATCACAGATACAGATATTGTAAACTTCGGAAATATTACTTGGGATCATTTCTACGCACATACAGACATCACGAGTCTTGATGGCAGTATTTTTGAAAAGCGTACCGCACATGGGTATTTTATTATCTCTATGGCTGCAGGATTATTTGTATACCCAAATAAAGGCCCTGTAGCAGCAAATTATGGGCTCGAGGAAATTCGTTTTTTACGTCCTATTTATAACAATGACACACTTTATGTAAGATTAACCTGTAAGCAAAAAGTAGATAGAGATGCTAGAGGAAAAGAACACCCAAGTGGTATTGTAAAATGGTATGTTGAGGTGTTTGACACCAATATAGATAAAGCCAATGCATTACTTCCAAAAACAGCAGAAAAAGAAGATCCATTGGTGTGTATTGCCACCATATTGACCATGGTAGAAAAAAAACAAGAGGTATTTGTGGAGTTAACTACTTCTAAAATTGCATCTTGTTTGGCTAAACTTACTGAACAAAGTAAACCAAAATGGGGGATAATGACACCCCAGCATATGTTGGAACATTTAGAATACACCTATAAAATAGCTTCTGGTGAGCTGCAAGATTTTGAAATTACAACCCCAGAGAAGTACCTAGAGAAACTCCAAGATAGTTTGTATAATTATGAAAAGTTTCCAACCAATTCTAACTTTCCGCATTTGGAGAAAGATACGCTGGGTAGCTTAACACACCCAGATTTAGAGACCGCCATAACCAAGTTTTTACAACAAAGAGATAGGTATTTAGATTTCTTTACACAAAATCCCGATGCAGTTTTAAAGAATCTTGTTTTTGGAGAACTAAATAAATACCAGTGGTATTTATTGGAGCGCAAACATCTGAATCATCATTTCGAACAATTTAATTTATTAGACCAGTAGTCGTAAAAATAGTATTACAACAACTTTTCTTGATTTAACATCCTTTTTTGAACTAAAATTATGACAGCACCTTACGTAAAACACGATATACAAGACGGCATATCAACCATAGAGTTTTTCCATCCAGCGCACAATAGTTTGCCTGGAGATTTGCTAGCCAAACTAACAGATGCCATTACCCACGCAGGAGAAAACGATGCTGTAAAAGTTATTATTTTAAAAAGTGGTGGAGATAGAACTTTTTGTGCAGGAGCTAGTTTTAAAGAGCTAGTTAGTATCAATGACCCAGAGACTGGACGGATATTTTTTAGTGGCTTTGCCAATGTTATCAATGCCATGCGAAAATGCCCTAAATTTATTATTGGCCGTATACAAGGTAAAACTGTAGGAGGTGGAGTAGGTCTTGCCAGTGCAACAGATTATTGTATGGCTAGTAAGTTTGCCTCTATAAAACTCAGTGAATTAAATGTTGGTATTGGTCCTTTTGTGGTAGGACCTGCTGTGGAGCGTAAATTAGGTTTAACGGGTATGTCTCAAATTGCCATTGATGCTAATTCCTTCTATGATGCTAAGTGGGCACAACAAAAAGGTTTATATGCCAGTGTGCATGAATCTACGCAGGCTCTAGATACTGCTGTGCAATTATTTGCAGAAAACTTGTGTGCTTATAACCCTGAGGCTATGGCTGAAATGAAAAAAGTAATGTGGGCAGGGACAGACCACTGGGACACTCTTCTTGCAGATCGTGCTGTTATTTCTGGAAGATTGGTGCTCAGTGATTTTACCAAAAAAACTTTAAAAACATTCAAATGATTTATTCTTTTAAAGGCCATATACCGGTAGTACATGAATCTAGTTTTGTACATCCACTTGCAGCAGTTACTGGTAATGTTATTATTGGTGAGAACTGTTATATAGGTCCAGGTGCTGCTATTCGTGGAGATTGGGGTGAAATTATTTTAGAAAACGGCGTGAATGTGCAAGAAAACTGCACTGTGCACATGTTTCCTGGAAAATCTATTGTTTTAAAACAAGGAGCTCATGTGGGTCATGGCGCAATTATACATGGTGCTAATTTAGGTCGTAATACTATGGTGGGCATGAATAGTGTAATAATGGACGGTGCTGTTATTGCAGATGAGTGTATTGTAGGTGCTATGGCTTTTGTAAAAGCCGAGAGTGTCTTTGCCCCAAGACAGCTTATTGTTGGAAATCCTGCCAAGGCTATTAAAGAGGTGTCCCAGCAAATGCTTGCTTGGAAAACAGCTGGCACAAAATTATACCAAAGCCTGCCTAAAGATTGCCACGAGACACTGCGTGAAGTAGAACCCTTGAGAGAAATCCCTAAAGATAGACCCGTGCAAGAAGATTTTTATAAAACCCTTACTCAGTTTAAAAAACAATAAACTTAAGGAAGAACTTTTACCTTTGCTGCCAACTCTTTTGCTTTTTTTGTGATAGCTGTAACATCACTATTTATGGAATCATAACACACTACAACTCCCATTCTTCTGTAGGGTCTTGAGGTTGGTTTTCCAAAAAGTCTAAAATCTGTCTTTGGAGCGTTTGCCAAAACCTCTAGGTTTTCAAAAGTTGGATTTTCTGAGTTTGCAGACGCTAGTAGTACTGCGCTAGCACCATTTCTCTCTAGTGTTATTTCTGGTACAGGCAATCCAATAATGGCCCGTAAATGCAGTTCAAACTCATTAAAATTTTGAGTATTTGCAAGGGTTACCATTCCTGTATCATGAGGTCTTGGAGATAGTTCAGAGAAATAAACTCCGTTTTTATTAGAGATAAAAAACTCTACACCCCAAATACCATTACCCGTTAATGCCTTTGTGACTTTTTTGGCCATCTCTTGAGCTATTTTTAAATGCTGTTCTTGCATCAAGGCAGGCTGCCAGCTTTCTTGATAATCTCCTCTTTCCTGTCTATGGCCTATGGGTGGGCAAAATAAGGTGTGGCCATTATTCTGGGTAACTGTAAGTAAGGTGATTTCATAATCAAAATCTATAAAAGCTTCTACAATTACCTCGGCTACATCTCCTCTAGATCCTTCTTGAGAATATAGCCAGGCCTTTTCTATATCTGCCTGGCTTTTTATGGTGCTTTGTCCTTTACCGCTGGAGGACATTAAAGGCTTAACAACGCACGGCATACCAATTTTCATGACAGCATCTTTCAGCATCTGAGCTGAACTAGCATAGGTGTATGTTGCTGTTTGAAGGTCTAAATCTTTAGCAGCCAAATCTCTTATGGCTTTTCTATTCATGGTGTAATTTGTGGCTTTGGCAGAAGGTACAACAGTGTATCCTTGCTTTTCATAGCCATACAAACGCTCTGTCCTAATTGCCTCTATCTCTGGGATAATATAGTCTGGCTTGTGTTTTAAAACAATACTGTCTAGGGCATCTCCATCAAGCATGTTAATGACTTCAAACTCATGGGCCACTTGCATGGCAGGTGCATTTTTGTAGCTATCTACAGCTATAACATATTGCCCTAGTCGTTGAGCTGCGATTACAAATTCTTTCCCTAATTCTCCTGCTCCTAATAGTAGAATTTTTGCCATGATATTGGTAGTTTTTTTAAGGAGCAAAGTTACTATTAATAAATTAAATTTTTAATTTCTTGTGTAACACCCTTTTTAAACACACATAAAGGTATTAATTTCTCACTTTAACCTCATTTTTTTTAATCAACTACATAATTATAACTAGTTTAGTAAAAAAATAAATTATGAAAAGAATTATACTCAGCGCTTTTCTAGTGCTTATTACCTCAGTTGTTTTTGCTCAAGTGCAAAACTATAATGTTGGAGATGTCGTAGATGATTTTACTGTCACAGATACAGATGGCAATACATGGAATCTTTATGATTTAACCTCTCAAGGAAAATATGTTTATCTTGATTTTTTCTTTGATACTTGTGGCCCTTGTCAAACAACTACTCCTATTTTCAATGAATTCCATGACACCTATGGGTGTAATCAAGGAAATCTATTTATGTTGTCTGTTAACAACGGCACAGATAGTGATGCAGAAGTAATTGCCTTTGAAAATGCCTTTGGTGGAGATTTTACTCACGCACCGGCAGTTAGTGCAGAGGGTGGCGCAGGGGCTGTTGATACTAACTTGGGTATTTCGGCTTATCCAACCTACTGTTTAATAGGTGCAGATAACACTCTACTTATTAATGATATTTGGCCTATTGCAAATTTGTCAACTTTTGCAAACACAATACCTGCAAGTGCTAATGCTATTGTAATGGAGTGTTCATTAGGTACTCAAGAGACTTCAGTTGTAGATTTTAACATCTTTCCAAATCCAAGCACAGGATCTCAAATAAATATAGCTTTAGCTTCAGATACTGCTTCGGCCACTGTAATTGTTTATAATATCTTAGGTAGTGTTGTATATACAAAAACAGTTTCAACAAGTACTTTTTCTATAGATCCTATTGTAACAAGCGGAACTTATATTGTGAGTATTACAACACCAAATGGTACAGCAAACAAAAGTTTGATAGTACAGTAAGACGATATACATTAAAACAAAAAAAGCACTGATTTTTCAGTGCTTTTTTTGTTTTAAAAAGAGTTGAGGTTTTAGGCCAATACTTCTTTTATCTGTCTCATAGCGGCAGTAATATCATCATTAGATGCGGCATAAGAAATTCTGATACAGTTTGGGTCTCCAAAGGCTTCTCCGGTTACAGTAGCTACCTTGGCGTTTTCTAATAAATATAGAGAGAAATCTGTAGCACTATTTATGGTAGTGCCACGCAGGGTTTTTCCGAAGTAATAAGAAATGTCTGGAAACACATAAAAGGCTCCTTGTGGCTCGTTAATTTTAAAGCCGTCTATATCTGCAAGTAATCCTAAAATTAAGCCCCTACGCTCTTTAAATGCATCTATCATGTATTTAATTTTACTTGGGGAATTCTCTAAAGCAGTAACAGCAGCTTTTTGTCCAATACAATTAGCGCCACTTGTTACTTGACCTTGCATTTTGTTACAAGCTCTAGCGATGTACTCAGGCGCTCCAATGTATCCAATTCTCCAACCTGTCATAGAGAAGGCTTTAGACACACCATTAACCGTTACTGTGCGGTCATACATGTCCTCAAAGTGTGCCATTGACGCATGCTGTTGTGTGAAATTAATGTGCTCATAAATTTCATCACTAATCACAATAATATCTGGATATTTCACTAAGACATCAGCCAAAGCTCTTAGCTCCTCTTTACTATACACCGAGCCACTTGGGTTGCAAGGGCTGCTGTAGATCATCATTTTTGTTTTTGGAGTAATGGCCTTTTCAAGCTCTTGTGGAGTAACTTTAAAATCTGTGTCTATAGAGGTTTTTATCTCAACAGGAACACCACCAGCTACCTTAGAAATATCACTGTAACTCACCCAATAAGGAGCCGGTAGCAATACCTCATCTCCAGGGTTTAGTAACACTTGTGCCAGGTTGTAAAGTGATTGCTTTGCCCCAGTAGATACTACTATTTGATTAGCTGTATAGGCGAGGCTGTTATCTCTTTTAAATTTTGTTATAACGGCCTGTTTGAGATCTGCGTAACCATCTACAGGAGTGTAGGAGTGGTAGTTGTCTTCCACAGCTTTAATAGCTGCGTCTTTCACGAAATCTGGCACTGTAAAGTCCGGCTCTCCCAGGCTTAGGCCTATAATGTTTTCTCCAGCTTGTCTTAATTCTCTTGCTTTGGCTGCCATGGCTAGTGTAGCAGAGGTGGCCATATTGTTTATTCTGTTAGAGAGTTTACTGTTCATAATCTTAAGCAGTCAAAATAGGTTTTTGCCCCATTTCTTTAAGGTGTTTAAAATGTGCTATAATAGCTTTTCTTGTTGTCTTGTACTCATTGTATGGCAGGTTAAACTCCAATGCCGTTTCACGCACTATTTTTGAAATTTTAGTATAATGTACATGACTAATGTTTGGAAAGATGTGGTGCTCTACTTGGTGGTTTAGACCGCCGGTAAACCAGTTCATTATTCTGTTTTTGGTAGAAAAATTAACCGTTGTGAATAATTGGTGTATTGCCCAGGTGTTTTTCATGGTACCAGATGGTTCTGGAAGTGGCATATCTGCAGCCTCGATCACATGCGCTAATTGAAACACAATACTCAATATTACTCCTGCTACGTAGTGCATAATAAAAAACCCAATTAATATTTTATACCAAGCGATATCAAAAAACAGTATTGGTATCACAAGCCAAATAGAAAAATAAATTATTTTAGTTAGTATTAACGTGCCCCATTGAGCCGAGGGTTTTGGAAATTTACCAAAAGATAATTTACGCTTTAGGTATCTTTTTGTTTGTAAAAAATCTGAGGTTATTGCCCAATTAAAAGTGAGTAAACCGTATAATAAAATACTATAATAGTGTTGGAATTTGTGCAATTTATGCCACTTTGCATGGTTAGAAAATCTAAGTACACGTCCAGCTTCTAGATCTTCATCATGGCCATGTATGTTTGTGTAGGTGTGGTGAAGCACGTTATGTTGCACTTGCCAGTTGTATACATTTCCAGCTAAAATATAAATACTACTTCCAAGAACTTTATTGATCCACTTCTTGGAGGAATAAGCGCCATGGTTAGCATCATGCATAACATTCATGCCTATTCCGGCCATACCAACCCCCATAATCATTGTCATTAACACCTGCCCCCAGGTTGGTAAATCAAGAGTTAGTAATAAAAAATATGGCGTAAGGTATATTGAAAACATGATTACAGTTTTTAAATGTAATTTCCAGTTTCCAGTTCTCTGAATTTCGTTCTCTTTAAAGTAAGCGTTTACACGCTTGTTTAGGGTCCTGAAAAATTTTCCAGAATCAAGTCTTGAAAACTTTAATTGATTATTTGTCAACATAACGTTTGGGTTAATTTAAAACAAAAATAAACATCTATAGCCTAAAAGGTCTATTGAAAATCATAAAGTTATAAAAGAAAGACTATTTTTACTTCCTAAATATAACAATGGAAGAACTACTTCATTATTTCCCGGGCCTAACAGCGCATCAAATAGCTCAATTTGAGTTGCTTTCAACTCTTTATAAGGATTGGAATTTAAAAATAAATGTTGTTTCTAGAAAAGACATTGATGAGATATATATGCGCCATGTGTTACATTCATTGGCCATTGCCAAGGTTCAGCCTTTTTTACCTGGCAGCTCTGTGCTAGATATAGGTACTGGAGGAGGATTTCCAGGTATTCCATTGGCTATTTTATTTCCAGAAGTTCAGTTCCATTTAGTAGATAGTATTGGTAAAAAAATTAAAGTAGTGGAGCAGGTGCGTGATGGTTTAGAACTTCAAAACGTAAAAGTTACCAATGCACGCGCAGAGACTATTACAGGACACTATGATTTTATTGTAAGCAGGGCTGTAGCCCAGATGGAAACTTTTGTGAGATGGGTTAAAAACAGGGTTGCTAAAAAATCAAACCATGATTTAAAAAATGGGATTCTTTATCTTAAAGGTGGAGACTTAACTCAAGAGTTAGCTCTGTTTCCAAAGGCCACTGTATATCCAATATCTTCCTTTTATAAAGAAGCATTTTTTGAGACAAAAAGTGTGGTTCATCTTCCTTTAAAATTTAAAGGCAAATAGAATTAAAAAAAAATGTAAAAAAAAGCCCTAACAATTTGTTAGGGCTTTTTTGTATTTGATGGGGTATGATTACTTTATCACTACAAATTTCTTTGTGGTTGTTACACCCGCATTAGATATTTTAGCCATGTACGCACCGGCTGCAAATCCAGAAACATCAATTGTTTCTTGGTTACTAATATTTGTCTTGATTATCATTACTTGTCCTAAAATATTATAAATTTCAATAGTTGCATTTTCAACGTTTGAAACAGTTAATACATCACTAGTGGGGTTAGGGTAAAGGTTTACTGTTGCAAGGCTGTTATCTCCAAGGCCAAGTACTCCATCTGAGTCAAACTGCACAGAGAATCCAGAACCGTAATCTCCATTATATGGGTACACAACTACACCGTTAGCATCTTTAAGTTCGATACCTCCTTCTCCATATGCACAGCAAATACCGTCTCCGTATGAGTCAAACGCAGAGAAGGTAATACAGTCATCATCGAAGTTAAAACTATACTCAAAGGTTACTCCATCACCTGTGTTTGAGTTGTAACTCTCAGATTCAAGCACTGTACCTGCAGAGTCTCTAAACTCCCAAGAAAATTCTTCTGGATAGTTATCTGTGGTTATAGTTAAATCTATTGTTCCTGCGGTTTGAGTTGCACCGTCAAAACTAGTTGAGGTTTGGTTATTGTCGTTAAGGTCATCATTAGCCACTGATGCATTAATTGTATTTGTAGCTTGTGGTGTAAAATCAATTTCTGGTAACTCAATATCTGTGCTTTGTAACGATGTTAAAGATCCAGTCCAAGTATATGTTTGAGGCGTGCCACCGTTTACATCATAAGCGATATCAACACTAGTGATTTCGTTTTGACCTAGGTTTTGGATGTTAATTGATGGTGAGACAGAAGACGCACAGGTAGCTTCAACATCCGCAATAGATCTTAAGTTTACATCATTTGCATTGTCAAGTCCTGTAATTGTTGGATAGGTTCCACTACCACTAGGTATTAATTGTGTTGTTTCTGTAACAAATACAACTACCTCCAACTCTCCTATTTCTATAGCAACACCATTATTATCTGCTGGAATTGAGTAGGTAAATTGGTTGCTGTATAAAGATCCAGCTGTTGTGTTTGTAATATCAACACCCCATTGTCCTGTTACCATATCAATTAGGCGGTGCATGTGGTTGTAATTATCACCCATGTTACCACCTACTTGTGCTCCTAGGGTGTTGTTTTGTAATATAGCTACATTAAATTTGTTAGTAGCCTCTGGGCTATTGCCGGTATAATATGCTTCAACGTCAATAACCATAGTATTTGTTTGAACATTTAACACAGCTTGAACCCCTACATTTACGTAAGATCCTTGATCAAGAACTGTGCTAGCTGCACTTGCCCAAGCACCTCTACCAAGAGCTGTTGTTCCTGCATTACCTTGTTCTTGTCCAGGAAAATTTTGACGATTTATAGTACCTGCTGGATATCCAGCCAATCCACTTTGATCATCAATGGCTTCTCCCCATTGTGTTCTGAAATCTGGTTGGTTTCCGTTGGGTGTAGCATAACCTCCAGAATGGATGTTCACTAAAAAAATATTATCGGGATTATTGTCTTGCAGGGCTTGTGCAATGGCATGTCCATCTGGACAAAATGTACAGTTAACACCTGTAAACTCCTCAAGAATAACTTTTCTGTTTTCTGGAGTTGTACTAACAATTGTTTGGGCGAATGCGCAAATTCCAACAAAGGAAAATAGCACAGCTAGGGTAATTTTCTTTTTCATAATTTTTTTTTTGCTAAGCTAAGTAATATTTTTCATATATACTTTTCAATGATTCTTAAAATTTTCTTTTTGAATAAAAAAAGCCCTAAAATATTGTTAGGGCTTTTTGTGAAAAGTATAATTTTTTTATTTGACAGTAAATTTCTTGGTTGTTGTGAATGCTCCCTTAGAAATTTTAACAAAATAAGTTCCAGATTTATAGCTAGAAACATCAATTGTCTCTTGATTGAAAGTATTTTCTTTGGTAAACATTACCTGTCCTAGAATAGTATAAATTTCGATAGTTGTGTTTTCAACGTTTGAAATTTGTAACACAGAACTTGCAGGGTTAGGAAACACTTCAATGGAGGTCAAGTCATTGTCTTCAAGGCCAAGTACTCCGTCTGAGTTAAACTGTAATGAGAATCCAGAACCAATATCACCGTTTAAAGCATATATAACAAGGCCATTACCATCTTCAAGTGATACTCCATCGCCACTACCTAATATACCATTTCCAGAAGTGTCATACATGTTAAATTCTAGACAGTCTGCATCAAAATTAAATCTGTATGTAAATAGTTGGTTGTCATCTGAGGAGTTATAACTCTCTGATTCTATAATATTTCCTGATGAATCTCTAAAATCCCAGGAGTTTTGATGTGCGAATGTATCTGTATCAAAACTAAGAAGGATAGTACCTATGGTTTCCAATACAGCATCAAATGATGTAGCGCCAGTATTATTATCATTTACATCATCACTTGCAACTGAAATATTAAGGGTGTTGGTTTCTTGTTGGGTGAATGCTATTGCAGGTAATACAACCTCTTCTTCTTGGAATGTAGAGAGATTTCCAGTCCAGTTATAAACTTGAGAAGGACCCTCATTTACACTATAGGTTATTTCAAGAGTTGTAGCCTCATTTGCTCCTAGATTTTCGATACTAATAGTTGGAGAGACAGACCCTAAACAAGTAGGATTGATTTGTGATACAGATTTCAGATTAATATCATTTGAAGAAATCCCGGTGTAAGAGGGTAATGCTCCGTTTCCACTAACAACGTATTGAGTTGTTTCGGCTATGAAAACTACTACTTCCAAATCTTGAATCTTAACAGGAATACCATTTATATCATCTGGAATTGCATAGGTAAATTCATTGCTGTAAAATGAACCAGCAGTGGTGTTTGAAATATCTATACCCCATTGCCCTGTTAACAAATCTATTAATCTATGTTGGTGTACATAGTTGTTACCCATATTACCACCAACTTGAGCTCCTAATGTGTTGTTTTGTAAAACGGCTACATTTAATTTATTGACTGCAAGTGGGCTGTTGTCTGTGTAGAAGGCCTCAACATCTAGAGTCATAATTCTTGTTTGAACATCTACAACTGCAGTAACTGCAGTGTTTGCGTAGGATGCTTGGCCAAGTACGGTATTGCTTGCGCCTGCCCATTGCCCTCTTCCTAGAGCTGTTGTTCCTGAATTACCTTGTTCTTGTCCTGGAAAATTTTGACGATTAATAGTTCCTGCAGGGTATCCAGCTAGCCCGCTTTGATTATCGATGGCTTCTCCCCACTGTGTTCTAAAATCTGGTTGGCTCCCGTTTGGGACAGCATATCCACCAGAATGAATGTTTATTAAGAAAACTTCTCCTTGGTTATTGTTCTGTAAATTTTGAGCAATAGCATGTCCTTGTGGGCAGAAAGTGCAATTTACTCCCGTAAATTCTTCTAGAATAACTTTTCTATTCTCGGGAGATGTTGATACTATTGTTTGAGCAAAAGCGCACAATCCAAAGAAGGGGAGTAGTAGGGCTAAAGTAATTTTATTTTTCATAATAAATTTTTTCTAAAATTAGTAACATCAATCTAAACATCAATGTTAAAAATGTTAAAATTTTTACCTTTTTAACCAATAATGGGCTGTTTCCTGCCTAGATTTGTTTTTTACTCTATATATTTACGAAAAAAAATTATGAAAATTAAATCTTTATTCTTCGCTCTTTGTATGGTTGCTGCCTCAGCAAACGCACAATTTACATTCATAGATAGCGCTGGCACTCCAGTTGAAAGTGGATCTACAGTTACTTATGGCCAAGGTCAAGTTGGTGACCCTGATGGGTTTTACAATTATTTTGTTGTCAATGATGCCGCTGAGGCTATTTTTATGAAAGCTGAGCTTGCAAGTGCTGAGAATACTGATGGTTCATTTTTTGAAATTTGTTTCGGACTTTGTTACGATGAAATAGAAATAGGACAGAAGTTTCCCGCTAATGGTTCCGTTTTTATAGGCCAAGGTGAACAAACACTCCCTGGAAATCATTTAGGAAATACTTTGGCCAATGATGATCCTAGGACGTTCACGTTTAGATATTACCAAACAGACCAGGCAGGAACTACTGAGCTTGGTAATGATTTTTTTATTACATATAGTTACGATCCTACTCTTGGGCTAACTGATAATGCGTTTTTAGACTTTAACATCTCAGCTACCTTAGTTGGTGATTATCTAGAGACAAAATCTCCGGATAGTTATACTCTTAGTATTTACAACAAAAGAGGAAGAAGTGTAAAAAAGAAGAGAATCACTACACAAACAAACAGAATGCCTGTTGGAGATTTACCCGCTGGAATGTATTTTGTAAGAGTAGTGAATGATCAAAATGCTTCTAAGACAATCAAAATAATCAAGAAGTAACACACACACTTTAACATAAAAAAAAAGACCAATGATTTTTCATTGGTCTTTTTTTATGCTGTAGTATTTTTTTAAAATGCTATGTTAACAGTTGCGCTAACACCATTGCTCTCTGGGACAAACCTGCAAACACCACCCACGCAAATAAGACCTCCACGTTGTCTTCCGTAGTTCATGGAGACACGAGAAGTTCCTTTGGTGTAACTACCTCCAAGGCTGTAATAGTGTGTTTGTGAATCTTCTCCATCATAACCCAGTGCTCTATAGTTCCAGTTGTCATAGGCGTATACAGCCCAGTTCGAATTGAAATTATATTCAAGCACAAATGCCATCCAGTTTTTTTGATCTTGTTTTGTCCAAAGGTGCTGCCCTACTGCTCGTATAGATTTTCCGGCATCTAGTTTATAGGTTCCTTCTACAACTCCTACATTAGATCTAATTTCTCCTTGAGTACCTATAAAACCACCTAGGGCAATAGATTTGTCAATAAAGACATTTTGGTATGTAAACACAGTGCTAAAGGTCTTAGACCATTTTTTCTTTACCTCCATGTTAAAGTCTCTAAAATATCTGGCTCCAGAACCTAGAAATTTTGCCTTATAAAATCTATTTTCTATGTTGTACTCTGCATCAAGACCCCCAAAATAAGCAAAGTTTGCAGCTATTTTAGTGCCGTACTTTCCTCCCAGAGGTGATCCTTTTTTGATAGAGTAGTACACATCTATTTGCCCACCAAGTTCTCCAGCGCGCTGTTCTGCGTTTTCTATAACAAGGGCAGGTTGTGGGTTGTAAACATATATATTGGTAAGTAAGTAATCTTGTTGCTTGGTAAGTCCTGGAAGGTAGTTTACCACTTGGTCGTTAAATTGATTGCCAGCCGCCTGCCTGTCTGCAAAGAAGTTGAAATTTTCTAATCTTCTAAAAGTACCGTTGATTCCTAATCCTTTTTGGCCATACCCTACATTTAATTGAAGTGCTGTACCGTCATACAATTTTGGTGAAACTAATTGGCCTTCAAAAAACAAGGCGTCTTTTGATTTTGAGGCTAGTTCTAGGCCTCCGTAAAAATTACCTTTTACCACATCAAGTCTTCCGCCCACAACATTTACATTGCTTGGCAATTCTAGCTGGGCACCAACATCTTGGTATCTGGCAACATAACTAGCCCCCATTTTTATATCAATACTCTCTATGGATAATCCTTGGCTTATATCAATGTTTGCGTCAAGACCTTGAAGGGTTCCCTCAGAGAGTTCGAAGCCTATTCTTTGCTGGCCATATAGCGCTGTAAAATCAAGATAATCTGTGGGGTTGTATTTAACCCGTACACCTCTGATGGCATTGTTAATTCCTAATTGTCTTTCTTCCCAAGCGCGAAATACAAGACCACTACCAAACTGATCATAAAAATAACCACCGGTAACATCTACCTTTTCATTTTTATAATTAAAATAGTAGGTTGCTACACCATTTCCGTTTGAAAAAGCTGTAGAGTATCCTAGAAGCGCATCTGGCAAGTATGATTCATACTGAACTCCAGCAGTAAAATTTTTAAAGGCATAGGAGAGTTGAAAATAATTATTTGCTCTGTAGGCATCATCTGGTTGCTCAAAATTAAGGCCTTTATCATATAAGAGCCATTGTGAGTTTGACTCAAAGCCACCAAAGAAGTACCCCTCGTCTGGAGATTGAGAAAATGAAAGGGTGGTATACAAAATAGCAATCCCTAGAAGTAAATATTTCATAATTGTTGAAATTTTATGTGATTTTATTAGACGTACCTAACGCTATTATTTTGAAGTATATTCTTTTACTTTTTCATACAGCTCATACTCGGCCCCTGGATTGTAGCCAGAGTGTCTATACACAATCTTGTTATTTTTAATGACAATGGTTAGCGGAATAGAAGATGCCCCTAGCGCTCTTTTTAAATCATTGTTGGTGTCTAAAAGAATATCATACTCCCAGCCTTTACCATTTATTAGAGATTTTACTCTTTTTACTGTTCTGCTGTCATCTACAGAGACTGCTATTAGTGAAACACCAGTTTCCTCAATCCAGTCTTGGTAGAGATCACTAATGGCATCTAGTTCTTTAATACAAGGCACGCACCATGTTGCCCAAAGAGATACAATGGTTACCCCGTCTTTATTGGCCGTTTTTTGAATGCTTGTAGACTCCCCTTCAAGGGTAGTTAGAGTAACCATTGGAAGTTCCTTTTGTGCCATTGTGGCCAAGGAAAAAAATAAGATAAAGATTAATGCAATGTTTTTCATTTTCGTGATTTTAATTTTTAAACAATATTAGGTAATATTTTACAAATTTGTGAGAGTTATGTGATAATTTGATGGTAAACAAAATCTAGGTTGAATAATTAATCTATTATATTTGTATTGTAAAAAAAAAAGATGAAAAAGAATATTATAACGCAACTAGGTGCCCTTTTTATTGCAACACTACTTTTTGTATCCTGCAGTAGAACGGAAGAAAACGTGCCTCTAGGGGAAGATACTACAGAGATTACAGTCCAAAATTTTGTAAGACCTGCATCCCTTAGAAACCAAGAGATACCCTTTACAGTGATAACACAAACAGGTGTAGATGTAACTTTACAGGCTCAGTTTTATGTAGATGGGCAGGCAATTGATGGAAATGTATTTTCCTCAAGTGAGGTGGGCGAGTTTGAGGCCTATGCTACCTATCTAGAGGATGGGGTTGAGGTTTCTACAACTCCAGAGAGCTTTAGTGTAATAATTCCAAAACGTAAAGTTGTTTTGGAAGACTACACAGGAACCTGGTGCGGCTTTTGCCCAAGTGTTGCTGCTGCCATTGAGGAGGCTTCTTTGCAGAGTGATGATTTAGCGATTGTTGCCATTCATATCACCGCAAATTCTAACCCAGATCCAATGCATTTTGATGATGTTGAAATTCTTAGAGACGCATTTGAAATAGACGGGTTACCACAAGCACGTATTGATAGGTCCCAATTTTGGTTTGCACCTTATTTCATCTCAGATGCACTAGAAAATGCTGGTAGTGATACCACCTCTGCTGTGTCTTTTACTTCCTCTCTAGAAGGGGATCAATTAATTACACAAGTAAATGTGGTTTCTGAAACTGGTATAAACCCAACAGACAAACTTGTAGTGTATTTGCTTGAAGACGGCATTTTGTACGATCAAGAAAACTATTATAATGAAGATCAAACGAGTCCTTATTTTGGTCTGGGAAACCCTATACCAAACTTTGAGCACAACCATACTCTGCGCATGTCTTTATCTGCACCCCTTGGAGATGCTATTGCTGGCGCTGGCGCGCTTGAAGAATATTCCGTTACCTACAACAGCACAATTCCTGCAGATTATGTCAAGGAAAACTTAACATTAATTGCCATGTATGTTTCTGCAGATAATCTTGCCTACAACGCTCAGGTTGGACCAATTAACGATGTTGTTGCCTACCAATAAAAGAATCTTTATTACAAGATTATTAAAAAAAACCGAAACTCTTGTTTTCGGTTTTTTTTATGGCCTATACTAGTATCTTTACAGCGTGAAAAATGTAGACTACATTATTGTTGGTATGGGTATAGCAGGGCTAGTGTTCTCTAAAACCTTGCGTGATCACGGCAAATCTTTTGTGGTTATTGACAGTCCTAAACAAGGAGCTACAAAGGCCTCTGGAGGCGTTTTAAACCCAACGGTCTTAAAGCGTTTCACCCCGGCCTGGAACACAGTAGAGTTTGTTTTAAAAGCCGCAACCTTTTATGAGTCTTTGGCTAGGGATATTGGCCAACAAGTACTCTCTGGGGTAGCCATTCACAGAATTTTAGCTAGCGTTGAGGAGCAAAATAACTGGATGGTGGCCAGTGATAAAGAGATTTTGTCTAGGTTTCTATCTCCCAAAATTTTAAAAAACAACAATAAAGCCATTAGCGCCTCTTTTGGTTTGGGCGCCGTTACACAGGCCAACATTATGAAGCCTTATGGGTTACTAAAGGCCTACCAAGACTTTTTGAAAAACCACGATCAATTTATTGAAGCCCAGTTTGATTACCAGGAGTTGGTAGTTACTAGAACAGCCGTGCAATACAAAGATATAAGGGCAACAAAAATTGTTTTTGCAGAAGGATCTGGGGTAGTACATAACCCATATTTTAGTGTAGATGTTTCCCCACACGGGAAAAAGGTTTTTGTTGGAAATAAAGGAGAGTATATCATTATAAAAGCTCCTGAGTTACAAAGTGAGGCTATTTTAAAGGGTCCTGTTATGATTATCCCTCTGGGGGATGATTTGTATAAGGTAGGTGCTAGTTATGGTCGGGATGATTATTCTAGCCACACCACCCAAAGGGCTTGTGAGGAAATTTCAGAAAAACTCCGCAAAATGATTTCTTGTGATTTTAGAGTTGTAGATCAAGTAACAGGAATACGCCCAACGGTAAAAGACAGAAAACCACTTGTTGGTTGCTTGCAAAATACAAAGAGTATTTCTTTTTTAAATGGGTTGGGTACGCGCGGGCTTACAATGGCTCCCCAACTAGCGGCACATTTGTATCGTTATTTAGAGCATGATGTTCCAGTTCCAGAAATAATTGATATCAAGAGGTTTGCCTAGTAAGGCCCAACGTTTTACACTTTGCTTTTATCAAAAGATAAGAAAAGATTGATCCAAATATTTCTTGACACTCTAGTAATTAGTGGAGACATTACAATAAGAGTTGTTACAATGGCAATAAAAGAGGCTTTTAACCCAAGGCCAATCATGCCATATGCAACAGTGAAGGCTGCCACTGCTACTGCTACGCCAACGGCATAGCTTACATACATGGCGCCATAGAAAAAGGAAGGCTCTATTTTAAATTTGGTCTTACAATGCGAGCAGCGCTCATGCATTTTTAAGCTTTGAGAAATGCTATACACTTTATTGTTCTTGTACATTTTACCACTGTGACAAACGGGACATTTACCTGTAAAAATACTGTAGATTTTATTCCCTTTCATAGCGCCAATTTTTGTTTTTTTAACACTACAAAAATAAGCATCTTTGCAAACTGAAATAGCGCATTTATTTCAAGATGTTATCAAAATAAACTATGCTTAATATACACAATCTATCTGTTTCTTTTCAAGGAACCTATTTGTTTGAGAAAATTACTTTTCAACTCTCTGGCGGAACTCGCGTGGGTCTTGTAGGTAAAAACGGCGCCGGGAAATCTACCTTACTTAAAATAATTTCTGGAGAACAGGAATATGATCAGGGCGCTATAGCCATGGATAAGGACGTGTCTATAGGTTTTTTAAAACAAGATATTGATTTCACCAAAGGTAGAACGGTACTCCAGGAATCTTACGAGGCTTTTATAGAAATAAAAAAACTGGAAGGGCAGCTAGAGGAGATAAATACCCAGCTAGCCACCAGAGAAGACTATGAAAGTGATAGTTATAACCAGCTGATGATAGATCTAAACGATGTACAGCATCAATATGAGATACTGGGGGGTTACAATTACCAAGGGGAGACTGAACGTATTTTGCAGGGTTTAGGATTTCAAAGAGAAGATTTTAACAAGGTCACAGAAACCTTTTCTGGAGGGTGGCGTATGCGTATTGAGCTTGCAAAATTACTACTTCAAAACAATGATATTTTACTTCTTGATGAACCTACCAATCACCTTGATATAGAATCTATTTTGTGGTTAGAAGAGTTTTTGAAAAATTATGCAGGGGCTGTAGTGGTGGTGAGTCACGATAAAATGTTCTTGGATAATATTACCAATAGAACCATTGAGATTTCTCTGGGTAAAATTTATGATTACAACAAACCGTATACAAAGTATTTGGTGCAACGTCAAGAACTAAGAGAGCAGCAATTGGCTTCTCAAAAAAATCAGCAAAAACAAATTGAGCAAACAGAAAAGTTAATTGAGAAGTTTAGAGCCAAGGCCAGTAAAGCAACGATGGCCCAGTCTCTGATTAAAAAACTTGACAAGATTGACAGAATAGAGGTAGATGAGGATGACAACAGTGTGATGTCTTTAACATTTCCGGTAAGTGTGGTGCCTGGAAAGGTGGTTATAGAGGCAGAAAATATATCAAAAAGCTATGGAGATACAGAGGTGTTACGTGGTATTGATTTACGTGTAGAGCGAGATACCAAAATTGCTTTTGTAGGACAGAATGGGCAAGGGAAATCTACCCTGGCTAAAATCATTGTAGATGAAATCAAGTACTCTGGCGCCATGAATTTAGGACACAATGTCCAGATTGGCTATTTCGCACAAAACCAAGCAGATTATCTAGATGGCACCAAAACGGTAGAAGATACCATGCTAGATGCCGCAGATGAGCGAACAAGACCTTTGGTTAGAAACATACTAGGTTCTTTCTTGTTTAGAGGAGATGAGGCAGATAAGTATGTGCGGGTTTTAAGTGGGGGAGAGCGTAATCGTTTGGCCTTGGCAAAATTATTGCTGCAACCTTTTAATGTGTTGGTGATGGATGAGCCTACCAATCACTTAGACATTAAATCTAAAAACGTACTAAAAGATGCCCTGATGAAGTTTGAGGGGACCTTACTGCTAGTGAGCCATGATAGAGATTTCTTGCAAGGCCTCACAGATAAGGTATATGAGTTTAAGGATCATAAAATTAAAGAGTATCTGGGAGATATAGAGTATTTTTTGGAGCAGCGTAATCTTCAAAACTTGCGAGAGGCAGAAAAACGCACGGTTGTTGCAAATACACAAACTAGCAAAGCTAGCTCTGGTAAGCAATCTTACAAGGATCAAAAAAAGCAAAAGTCATTAACCAACAGGCTAAGTAAAATTGAGGCAAACATTAATAAACTAGAGCGAGAAATTAAAGAGATAGACCTTGAACTGGCTTTAAATTATGAGGCTACCATAGCACAGCCAAATTTCTTTGACTCTTATCAGGGCAAGAAAAAAGAGTTGGAAGAAGCTATGAAACAGTGGGAGCTTGTCTCTGAGCAATTGGAAGGCTTGCTGTAGTTTGTTTGTGTAAAACTATTTTTAAAATCTGAAATTTTAATATGTACGAACATCATTTTCAATGCCCATACTGCTGGGAAGAAATTTCTATGTTACTAGATCCCTCTGTTAGTTCTAGTTACGTTGAAGATTGTGAGGTTTGTTGTAATCCAATCCAGGTTACTACTACCTTCCAGGCCATGGAACTAGAGGGGTTTGATGCAGCGCCCATCGAGCAATAATTTAATTAATATTTTGTTTTTTTATATTATAAGTACTTGCTAAGTTTAAAAAGCATTGTATATTTGCAGTCCAAAATAAGTTTGTCGGTATTATGAGCCGAGAGTTAAAAGCTAAGTAATTTATTTTGTTTTACATCGCGGGCTTAGCCCAGAGAGGTAGTAAGTTGGCATTAAAACCATACTCCTTGAAGATACATATCGCGGGATAGAGCAGCAGGTAGCTCGTCGGGCTCATAACCCGAAGGTCACTGGTTCGAGTCCAGTTCCCGCTACTAAAACAATAAAACGGTTATACTATTATATAGTGTGACCGTTTTTTTATGAATACACATTAAATGTAAATAAAACCTTACATTTAATTATTTTTTCATATATTTGTAAAGTAAACATTACAAAATAATATTATGAAAGATCAAAAAAAACAAAATAAAATTTTGCTGGCATGGACATTAGCATGGGTAGTAAGTTTAGGTATTTTAACAGCTGCAGAAAACTCACTTTGGGATAATAAAATATACACTATAATAGGATTAATAATAAATTTTGCTGTTGGAGTAGGTATGATAATCGCTTATAAAAATTTATTTAAGACTTATGACGAATTACAAAAGAGAATTCAATTTGAAACAATGGCCATTACATTGGGTTTAACAGTAATAGTTGGTCTAACATATGAAGTGTCTTTTGATTTTGGAATTATTGGGAAGGAACCTGAATTCGAATATCTAATGATGTTTATTTCACTTTCATACATTATTGCTAATATCGTTAATTCAAGAAGATTTCGATGAAAAATAAACTAAAGGAATTAAGGAAAAATCAAAAATTGACACAGGAAGAATTAGCCAACTTAATTGGTATTTCACGTCAAGCGATAAACGCGATTGAAAAGGAAAAATTTGATCCAAGTTTACCCACAGCATTTAAGATGTCAAAGCTGTTTAAGACACCTATAGAGGAACTATTCTTTTTTGAAGGATCTAAATAATTAATTGAATTGATTTATTAACTTCCAAGAATTCTACTGGGGTAAAATTAATGTTCGATATTTCAATAAGGTTATCTACAACAAGAGTAATCAGAAATGGTTGCTCTTTTTTTATGCAGTACACTCAAGTTTACAATGGGTATAGCAGTGTGTTGGTTATTAAACAGTTTAAAATATAGAGGTAAAGTACTTGCAAATACTCTCTACTGCTTTTGTTAATACATCAACACAAGATTTATTGATTGATTGATTTGAAAATGAACGGAAATGAACGAAAATTGCCTAAAAATGGAAGAAACACCCATTTTTTTAAACAAATTCAATAAAAATGACTCAAAAACCTCTAAAAATGGGTAAATTTAAAAATTCTAATAAGTACCGCCTAATAATAAAATCATCAAGATTTGGATGAACATCCAAAATCTGTACGCTGCTTAGCAGAATAATTAAATGATATCTATATCAAAACATTAAAAAAAAGTACCCAAACATACCAGTCTTTGCCCGAGTTGACTGCCGCTCTCACTGAAAATCAACAGAACACCTATCACCAAATAATTCGTTCGGTAGCTATACCAGAAGCTGCTTTTGAAGACTTTTGTTCCTGGTCTGAAGATTGTTACACCCGAAATTGCATTTTTGAAAATGAAAAATTTGAACTTATTCTACTTTGCTGGGAGAAGGATCAAATAACTCCCATTCATGATCACGGCGGAGAGGAGTGCTGGGTAAAAGTAATTAACGGGACTTTAAAAGAAACCCTTTATAAGCAAGAATCTAGCGGTCTTACCCAACTTGTTACAAATACTTCAGAAAAAGGAACAATCTCTTATATGATCGATTTTATGGGCTATCATAAGCTAGAAAATATCTCTGGCCACAGAGCGATGTCTCTACATTTATATGCCAAACCCATTAAAAAGTGTAATGTGTTTGATGATTCTAAAAAAACATTCTCTAAAAAGACCTTGTCTTTCGACACAGTCTCATCAGCATATTAAACTAATACCAGCTATTTAAAAATAGATATCTACCCAAACAATAAAACGATTATACTTTAAAGTATAACCGTTTTAAAAAAAGGTGTCCTGTTGTAATCTATTGGTAAGACTACAAATACTCCTACACTTATTTTACCAATCTGCACCCCATTCACGTATGGTATGTACTAGACCATCCTTGCCAATAATAAACTTATCAATTAAGCGGTCTTTTTCAACGGTTCCATTTTTATTATATCTTGTCTCAACTGCTCCTACTTGAACGATGCTTCCATTCCAAGTTTCAACTTTGTATGGAAGGTAGTAAAGTACTTTCTTTTGGATAGAGTCATACTGAGAAAAGTAGTCCTTTAACATGTTTACGTCCATTTTAATGGATCCTGTCATGTTATGGGGATAGTAGGTTAAGGTGTCTCTTATTGAAGCAAACACTCCCTCTGCGTCTAATGACGCATGGCTTGCCAACATTTTTTTAATAATAGCTACATCAGCATCAGCACCAATAGAGTATTTCACTCCTGTTTTAACCCACTCTCCAGCTTTTCGATCTACTTCAATTTCTTTGACTGCATTGTTACAAGAAATTAATGTGGAAACCAATAATAGTAATAGTGTTATTTTTTTCATGATTTTATAAAATTTAAAGATTAGTATAATATATTTTTTTTGAATCTAGTTATGAATATTCTAAACAAATCTGGTCACCTATTTCTGATTCATAATATATGGAAGCATCCACGCAATGCTGCTCTCCGTCTATCCTGATGAAAAGGCAATCTTCGTCTGCTCCAAATCCAGTAATTGTCCCGCAAATATCATCAGGGGTGCAACTTGTTATCAGTACTATTAGAAAAACAATAGCTAATTTTTTTTGACCCCATAATAGGTTTAAAACCAAAAGGATGTTTTGTCTGTTTTTCATGTTTCAAACATAATGAATATTTAGTTGCAAAGTAACACTAAAATGTTATTTTTGTTTCTCACTCAAAAATAAATATTAAAATGAAAAAATTTCTAAGTACAAGTCTTGCATTAAGCCTTCTTTTTATAGCAGGTTGTAAAAAAAACAACACACAAGAAGTGGAGCAAGAGCTTGTAACGCCACCAAACGCTAAAACGCTTATGATGGCCTCAAAAGATAGATTTGTAGCGTATTGGGCTGCTGGAGATGTAGCTGCGGTAGCGGGAGAGTTTACAGGTGATGCAATAAGAGTGATTTCTAATCCTAATGGCGCAATTGTTGGTGGTCAGGCTATTTTAGAGTCTTTCACGCAAACATTTTCTGAGGAGAGTGAATTTAAAAACTCAAAAATTGAAGTAGCTATTTTAGAAACTCGTTTTGTTTCTGAAGATATCATGATTGGTGCTGGAACATTTAAAATTTCAGACAATGATTCTACTGTTGTGGAAAGCGGTAAATGGGGTAATGTATATAGATATGCAGATGGAGATATTAAATTTTTGTTAGAATCTGCCCATGCTATACACGATCAGGCACAGACAACATCAATAGAAGTAGGAGCTCTCGAGAGCTCAATAGTCTCTGAGCAATTGCATTTTGAAAAGGTACAGGCGTCTGTAGCCAACTACATCAAACACGCAAATGCAGGCGATGCAGCAGCATTAGCTATGCTTTTCACTCAAGATGGTATCCAAAATGTAGCCTCTAAAGATGGTATTGTAATGGGACGTGAGCAAATCAAAGCCACAACAACATTCTCTGAAGACCAGGTTTTAAATGCAAACCTGCTTGGTTATATGGATCTAGGAAACTCACTAGCAATTGCGTGGGGTAACTGGACACAGGTAGATAGCGCCTCAAACACAAGCCTAAGAGGGCAATGGGGTAATCTTTTTGAAATTAAAGAGGATACAGCCTATGTTTTAATGGAGTCTGCAGGACGCGTTAAATAAACTACATGCTATATTTATTAAAGCCCATCTTTAAAGATGGGCTTTTTGGTTAACACTATTTTCGCTTTTATTAATTTTATTATAAGAGTAATTGTGTAGCTTTGTTTTTCACTTTAAAATTAATAATTATGAAAAAATTAGTAGTCTTAGTATCGTTTTTACTGTTATCGTTAAATGCATTTGCTCAAAGTGCAGCCAATGATATTAAAGAAATCACAGCAATGATTTTAACCCAACAAAAGCAAACCAACGAAACGATGGTTGATGCTAGAGTTTTTTCCAGTCAAGGATACTATTCTTTTTACTCTACAGGGGGTCTTTTAAATTTCAACCCAAATCCTGCAGTGCAAAGTTTTGACGGGGTTAACCTAGAGGCAAAACATATTAGAGTTGTTTCTTTAGTTCCGGGAAAAGCGGCTGTTGCCATGTTTTACAATGAAGGTAGTATAAAACCAAAAGGATATGGATCTGTAGATCATTACCTAACAAGGATTTCTGAAACTTTTGTAAAAGAGGATGGAAAATGGGTTATGGTTACAGGACATTATTCTCCAATTACAGGTGGTCAAGGAACTAGCCAAACTGGAAAAGGTGCTTCAAAAGAGCAGTAGTATATTACATTTTTAAGACAAAAAAAGGGCTACTTAAGTAGCCCTTTTTTTATGTCAATTGTTTACTACTGCTTTAAAGCCTTTTGTTACAAGTAGTGAAGTGGCTATTAGCTAATCTAAGGCCTTTTAAAGAGCGTTATTTTTTGAAGTCAAGGTATCCTGGTGTATTATTTTATGTGTTACTTTCAGCGTATTTGCTTGGTGTTTTCCCCGTTACAGATTTAAAGATTCTATAAAAAGAATTTACTGCCTTAAAACCAGATGCCGAGGCTAGTGCGTCTATGCTAAAATCTTCAAGGTAGCCTATATTTATTAGTTCTTTAGCCTTCTCGATTTTAAAATGGTTTGAATATGCCGAGAAGTTTTCAAAACCATTTTCTGAGATAGCCAGCGATATGTGTTTTGCTTTTATATCCAAAGTGGTAGATAGCCAGCTTAATTTAAACTCGTTGTCGAGGTATAATTCTTGGGTTTTAATTTCATGATCGAAACGTGCAAACAGCTCCCCTAAATTTACTTGTTCTATTATTTTTAGAGTGCTTAAATTATTTGGGTTCATAAACACAGGGATGTTGTACAAGATATTCCTGTTTTTATTTAAAAACATTGCAAGACCCAAAAATACCAGAGATACGATAATCATTGAAGATTCTACTGAGAGGGCACTTTTTCTGTCTAAAAAAGTAAATAAAATAGTAAATACAACAAACAATAATGTCATGGCAAATTTAATGTGCGTTAAGGTGTACAGCCATTTTTTAATTGTTTTTAATTGTTTTGACGGAGATTTAGTTTTAAAGTATTTGTACAATAAACGATAGGTTAAAAAACTGTAAACAATGCTTAATAAGCTTCTTGATATTTCTACCCAATCAGGAAAGTAATTCGCCCTAAAGTAGGTAGACCAAAAAAGATAATCAGGGTTAACTTCCTGCCCACTGTATAAATCTGTGCTGTATGGAAATTCATACATGATATAAAAACATAGAAACACAAAAAGATGGATTAAATCGTTTTTAACAAAATTTCTTTGGTCATAAATAACGGTTCTTACATACAAATAAAATAAAAAGGGGGCGATGCATATTATTGTAGAGTTAGCAACAACACCCAGAGGGAGTTGAAGATTGTAGAAGTCTTGAACTCTATTAATAACAAAATAACGGCAAAATCCAAATCCAAGAACAAGAAATATTACAAGTAAAATCTTATTGGAGAGGTACTTGGTGTTTTCTATTGAGAACAATAATCTCCCTATCAAAAACAAGAAGAGAAATGTAATTATTAATAAAAAAATATCGCTCAGAAACATGAAGGCCTTTTAATACAAAGCTATCAAATTTCAAATAATTTGCTTTGATTTCAGTAATTACTTTTATAAACTAACTAATTGATTTTCAAGTTACTAACTTTTTATTTTTTAAAAACTATTAAAAAGCCCATCGGGTTGTGTAAAAATTTGATGTATCTCATTTAATAATTAATATAATTTTTGACTTTTTATTTTAGTCTTTTTTTAGATTTTCTTGTTAATTGCAATTAATTATGTTTAAAAGATTGTTTTTCAATCCTAAACCCATTAAATGTTTGATTCAATAATTATAATGTTTTTGCCTTTTTTGCTAGGTTTTACTGGCACCATGTTATTATCTAATATTTTTTTATCAAAATTTAATGATTTAAAACTACAAGGTACTTATTCTAGTAGGGTAAAGAAAAAAACTATTTTCAAAAACGCAGGTTCTCTTGTGTTGTTTTTTGGCGGCTCTGTTTCCTTGTGTTTTATTGTTGTTTTAGGATTTGTACCTCCCCCAATGTTTATGAAGGTTTTATTATTAGGTGGCGTGTTGGTTGCGATTGGATTCAAAACAGGAGGGTTTGTATTTACCCCTAAAGTGTTGTTTTTTATTACCTTACTGTTTGCAATTATTCTTGTTGCTTTGTTGCAGCCACTTTATTTAAAAACACTTGGTGTTTTTGGTTTTATTATTGGTGTTGTTTTTTCTTTTGGGTGCGTTTATATTTTAAAGTTTTTAAACCTTCTGGACAGGACAGCTGTTTTGTTTTCAATAAGTGTTACTTTATTTGGTTCAGTTTTGGGTGTTTATACAGATGATATTATTCTTTCTGCTGGTAATTTCTCTGTGATGGGTTCTTTGTTAGCTTTTTCTTATTTTAATTTCTCTGAGTCAAGAAGAATTGAACTAGGAACAACGGGTGAATTACTCATCGGTTTGGCTATTGCTGCTCAAGGGTTGTATTTTTTTGATAAACAAGCCACTGATTACTTCAATTTTATACCTTTTGCTTTTTTAATATTTCTGTATCCTATAAGTGACGCCTTACAGTATTTTGGGACAATTGCGATTAACAAGATATTTAGAATAAAAATTAAAGTATGTCAAATACACGAGCATTTTTCGAGTACTAACATGCCCAAAACAAATGCAATGATTATACTAGTATTTGCATTTCTGCAATTTTTTATTTTAGCCGCAATACTGTTGAATTTTGGTTTCATGTAATGCTTGAAGTGCCATTTTTTGTGTGCATTAGCTCCATTTCCCTCCAGTTTTTTTCATGGTTTTTTTTGTATCGTATTTTAGTTAAAACACGAGGTTATTTTTTGTAAAACCTTCTTATTTTTACCTCCTTTTTAGTGTAATTTTTTGTATTTTGTAGTAGCGGGCGCGCTTTTTAATGGTGGTTTCCAACCCTTTATTTTGCAGTGTCTTATAATTTTTTTAACATTTCAAACATTGTATGTATGCCGTGGTATGTTGTCGTCACAAGGCCCAGAGCCGAGCTAAAAGTTAAGGATCGCCTCAAGGCCATTGGAGTAGAAGTTTGCTGTCCTACTCGGGTAGAGAAAAGGCAATGGAGTGACCGCGTTAAAAAAGTAGAGGTGCCATTATTGCCCTCTATGGTGCTAGTGTTTTTAGAAATTAAAGACAGAGAGCTTATCTTTTCTGTGCCAGGTGTTGTGCGGTATCTCTTTTATTTAGGTAAGCCGGCAGTGGTGCCAAAAAAAGAGGTGGAACTTCTTAACGACATCGAGAAAAAAGGAACAAATATTATAGCCATTAAAGCGATTAAGGCTGGAGATATTATAGATGTACCTGGTTTTGGAGCTACTGCTCAAAAAGGTAAAGTAAGACACATATCTGGCAATAAATGCTGGGTTGTGTTGGAACGTCTAGGTTTTGTAGTAACCCTGCAGCTAGAGTAGCTTACGCCCCAGTGCTTATAAAATAAGCACTGGTTTTTTGTTAAAACAATTAAAATCAAACCATTACAAAAATGTAATGGGACTTGAGGTGGCGAAGCCGTGGAGAAACAAATTTCCAAGTATTTTTTAGTACTGTTTTCAGCTAAATAAAATCATTCATGAGTAACAAAGTAATTTACGAGCCTAATCAATATGCTAAAATTGGTTTCTTTAAAACCATGCTAACAGTTTTTAAAAATGCTGTAGCTTCTAAAGAATTAATATTACAACTCTATAAGCGTGATTTTTTAATGCAATATAAAAAATCATTTTTAGGCCTTGGTTGGATGATATTTGGTCCTATTATGGGAGTTGTTTCATGGGTATTGATGGATTCGGCAGGTGTTCTGTCACCTGGTGATGTTGGTGTACCGTACCCGGTTTATGTGCTGTTTGGCACCTCTATTTGGGGCTTGTTTATGAGTTTTTTTGCTAGTACAAGCCAAACGCTTCAAATAGCGGCAGGTTTCATACAACAGGTTAATTTTCATCACGAGGCATTGCTTTTTAAGCAGGGACTTCAAAATTTAACCAATTTTGGGATTTCACTTATCATTAATGTTATTGTCATGCTCAGTTTTGGGGTTGTACCGTCATGGTATATTGTTTTAATGCCGCTGCTTATTATTCCTATTTTCTTCTTAGCTGCCAGTGCTGGCCTTATCATATCTATTTTGAGTACTCTTACCTCAGATGTTTCAAGAATTGCATCTTTTTTTCTTTCATTGCTTATGTTTATTACGCCTGTTATTTATGATTCTTCAGAGAAAGTAGTTTGGTTACAACAGTGTAATTTATATAACCCTTTAACTTATTTGATAACAGGCCCAAGAGATTTGGTGTTAACAGGCATGATGAGTAACCCAGAATATTATTTGCTCTCAATCTTTATGGCTACAGCTTTTTTTATGATTGCCTTGCGCTTTTTTTACATCTCAGAAAAAAAAGTAATTGAAAAAATGATTTAAACAAATGCAAAACAATACATTAAATTAAATGAGTGAAGTTTTAATAAAGGTAGATCATCTTTCCAAAAAGTTTTGTAGGTCTTTAAAACGCAGTATGTATTACGGGGTAACAGACACCCTTAAGACAATGGCGGGTGTTAACTATGGCACCGATACCTTAAGACCTTCAGAGTTTTGGTCTTTAAATGATATTAGTTTTGAGTTAAGAAAGGGGGAAACTTTGGGTATACTTGGTGCCAATGGATCTGGTAAAAGTACGCTGCTTAGATTGCTTGCTGGCATCTTTCCTCCAGATCATGGCAAAATAGAGATTAATGGTAATATTGGGGCATTAATTGCAGTAGGCGCTGGGTTTCATCCTCACATGACGGGGTATGAAAACATTTATTTAAACGGCACCATTTTAGGGCTTACAAAAAACAGAATTGATGAGATAATTGATGAGATAACTGACTTTTCTGAAATTCCAGAAGACGCTCTAAACGCCCCCGTTGCAACCTACAGTAGCGGAATGAAGGTGCGGCTTGGTTTTTCTGTGGCTATGCACTGTGAGCCAGATATACTGCTTGTAGATGAGGTGCTTAGTGTTGGAGATATTGGGTTTAAGAATAAGGCGTTATCAAAAATGGAAGAGTATAAACTTAAAGCGAATGGATTAGTTTTTATTTCCCATGATATTGAACAGATGCGTTTGCTAAGTAATAGAATTATTGTTTTGGATAAAGGTAACATAGTGTATCAAGGAGATCCTTTTGCCGCTTGTGTTTATTACGAAGGTATAATGAGAAATAACACATTAAGTAGGCGTCTGTTAAAAGGCAATAAATTACATCAAAAAAATAAATCCAGTTTTAGCAATGAAATTATTGATTTTTTAGGATTGGGTTTAATTGATGATTTTAATCAGATAATTAATTCAATTCAATTAAATTCTGAGCTTAATATTTTTATTGATTTTAAGGTCAATGAATTAATTAAAAATCTGACTATTTACGTTCCTATTACACCTGAAAGTAATCCCAATAATTATTGTGTAGATATGATAATTGAGGAGAATGAAGGCTTTAAACTAAGTAATATTGAAATCGGTGAGTATAGATTAAATATAAAATTAAAGAAACACAATTTAAATACAGGGGTATACCAGTTTGGTACGATAACCTTCAGAAACAACAAAAGTTTTATAACATATAATAAAACTAGACTAGATAGCGTATTTAAAGTTAAGTCAGATTACAAAACCTTAGAAAGGGGTTATGTTTACACTGAGAGTATTGCTTCAATCAATAAATTAAATTAATGCAATTTTTTAAAAAAAAATTAAAATTACTGACTAAAATTGAAACATTAGAACTTATTGTAAATGAAAATATCTCCGTAAGCCGATTTGGAGATGGGGAACTTATTATAGCCTTAGAAGAAAGAGGTATTCCTTTTCAAGATTACAACGAAGAAATTAGAGACAGATTAATAAATATATTAAAAAATACAGATCCAAATATTTTAATTTGCTACAACAATAATTTTTCAAAATGCAAGGAATATTTAGTGGTAAAAAAATATGAGAGATCCAAGAAGAAATATATAAAATCAATTACTGTAAAATCAGAAAATGATATTGGAATATTATTTAGGAAAGATGAACAAGTTTTTTACAAACGATATTTAAAGTATATTAGAAATCATAGTAAGTTAAAAATACTTGGTGATGCGACAGTGTTTTTCTTAGACCGCTATATTAATGAGTATAAAAAGAATAAAATAAAATATGTACAACGTTTGTACACTAAGTTATTTAAAGATAAAAATATACTTTTTGTAAGTCCTGAGTCCCCACTTATGGCACCATCTTTTCAGTTTCTCGTAGAAAAAAAAATAATAAAAAGTTTTAAATCTTGTAGTTTTATTGAAATAAATCCAAAAAATGCTTTTTCACATTTTGAGCATACACTTAAGGCGCTGCAACCAAATATATTAAATGTTGATGTAGTTATTATTCAAGGTGGCCCATTTGCTACAATTCTTTCATACGAAATAACGAAATTATACCAAAAACAAGCATTAGACGTAGGCTCATTAAATATAAGTCTATATAATTCTTGGTTAATGGATGGGGTTTCATTTTAAGTTAAAGAGTTTAGAATCTATTTACATC